>Ga0111187_1108_pt1 | contig 18945 bp, 30 predicted proteins | sample DeeMarSWOR324_28_FD_80242 | JGI IMG/M metagenome (GOLD analysis project Ga0111187, IMG submission 80242) | Phycisphaerae bacterium SM23_33 | reverse complement strand
GGCTGTACAGCCCCCAGTGGATGAACATCCCGAACCGCGCCTGGTGAAACCAGCGCATCCGCCGAGCGTAGGGGAGGACTCGCCGGGCCATGCTGAGACTCCTTTATCGCGTCCAACCAGCGGGGCCGGCCTGCAAGCCTAAGCAACGATCGGCCGGCGTCAAGGATGCGTCGAGAGGGTCCGGCGGATTTCCCCTCCTGCCCGGTGCCTCGTGCCCAATCCCCGCTCTTGGCCCTTCAGCGTTGGCGCTCGAGCTGGGTCTCGGCCGGCGCCTTCTCGCCCGTCCCGGCCAGGGCGCCATGAAGGGTGAGGATGGAGACGTAGAAGAAGCCCACCGCGAAGATAATCAGGAAGGGCCCGGCCATGGCCGTGGGAGGGCTCATCAGGCTCAGGGCGGCGCACACGGCCAGGTACGTCCCGAAGGCAAACTCGAGGAAGGGCAGGATCCTCCACTTGCGTTTCTTGCTCTCGCCCCGCCGCCGGCGGGCGTGATACATGGCCGTGCCCGCGCCGTACTTGGGCGTCCGCACGAACTCGCTGCGCTTGCCGAAGACGGCCTCGAGCAGGGCCTTGGTGTTGGAGATGCTCACGCCGACGCCCAGGGCCATCAGGAACGGCATGTACTTCAGCACCGTCCGCCAGTCGCGGAAGAGCTCATACCGGCTGGCCGTATAGAAGACCGTGGCCGAGACGGTCGCCAGCGCGAACACGGCCATGTCGAGCACCGCCCGCCAGGCGGGGGTGTTCTCGATGGTCGGCTGGCGGAACAACAGCACCGGGTACAGCAGCGCGGTCAGGATGACCACGTAGAAGTGCATGGAGAAGCAGGTCAAGTGGAAGACGGCCTCGATCTTGGCCTTCAGCGGGGCCTTGGACAGCAGCACCCGCGGCAGGATCTTCATGGCCGTCTGGGCCCCGCCCTTGGTCCAGCGGAACTGCTGGGCCTTGAAGCCAGGGACCTCCGGCGGCAGCTCGGCGGGGGTGGTCAGATCCGGGAGGAACACGAACCGCCAGCCGCGGAGCTGGGCGCGGTAGGACAGGTCCATGTCCTCGGTGAGGGTGTCGCAATGCCACCCGCCGGCGTCGAGGATGGCCGACTTGCGCCAGGTGCCGGCCGTGCCGTTGAAGGACATGAACCGCCCGCTGCGGTTGCGGGCCACGTGCTCGATGGCAAAGTGCCCGTCCAGGTAGATGGCCTGGGTGCGGGTCAGCAGGGAGTCGTTGCGGTTGATGTGCTCCCAGCGCGTCTGGACGACGCACACCCGCGGGTCGGTGAAGTGGTCCATGGAGCGTCGGAGAAAGTCCGGCTCGGGGACGAAATCGGCGTCGAAGATGGTGACGTACTGGCCCTTGGCGGTCCTCAGGCCGTTCTGCAAGGCCCCGGCCTTGTAGCCGGTGCGGTCATCGCGGTGGATGTACTCGATGTCGAACCCCTCCGCCCTCGCCCGCCGCACGGCGACCGAGGCCACCCCGACGGTCTCGTCCACGCTGTCGTCCAGCACCTGGATGTGCAGCTTCTCCCGCGGCCAGTCCAGCTCGCACACCCGCTGGATGATCCGCTCGGCCACGTACTTCTCGTTGTACATGGGCAGCTGGACGGTGACCTGGGGGCAGTCCTGGAACCTCCCCGGAGCGCGGGGGGCCTTGCGGCGATGCCGGTAGTACAAGTACACCAGCACGTAACGATGGAACCCGTACACGCACGCCATCACCAGGGCGAACGTATACACGGCCACTACGATCTGCTTTGCCAGTTCAGCCCAGTCCATGGCCTTCCGCTGCGTACCATTCTCAACTGAGGGGCCCCGCCGGCTGCCGGGGCGCCTCGACAAAGGACTATTCTAGAGCGGATCGTCGCGGACGGCAAGATAGTTCCGCGGCGCAGGCGGCCTGCGGCAAGAGCGGCATGACGCCAGGGCCGGCTCATGGCAGGTTCTTGCGTATGGCCTGGGCCAGCCGCTCCATCCTGCCCGCAGGATACATCCCCGCCGGCCAGTTGAAGTGGAACTCATCCCCCGCGCTCCGCGGGATGAGGTGGAAGTGCACGTGCGGCACGAACTGGTGGGCCACGCGGGCATTGTTCTGAAGGATGTTGAACCCCTCGCAGCCGGTGGCCTTCTGCACCGCCGCAGCCAGCGCCGGAAGATGCTTCAGAACGGCCGCCGCCAGCTCCGGCGGCATCTGGTCGATGGTCTGGTAATGCTCCTTCGGGATCAGCAGGGCGTGTCCCTGGGCCAGCGGGGCGATGTCCAGAAAACTCAACGCCACATCGTCGGAAAGCAGCTCCGTGCAGGGCACCTGGCCGGCGACGATGCGGCAGAAGATGCAATCAGGATCCTGTCTCATGATTGGCCCTCGAAAGAAACCAGCCCGACACCGTTTGGGTCTTTCTGCTTGTCTTGCTCTGACTCCGGCTCGGGCTTGGCCTGTTCGGCGGCCTCGGTCTCTTCGCCGGATTGGTCTGCCTCGGCCTGGCCGGCAGGCTCGGCCTGCTGGTCGGGGGTCTGCTTGTCCTGGGCCGCGGTGGAACGGGCGGCCTCGGCCCGGCGGGCGGCGCGCCGGCGGCGCCTGGAGCCGCCGGAGGCGGCGGCCGCGCCGGCCGCGGCGGGCGACTGCTCCACCAGCTGCAGCAGCACCTGCCGACCGGCGTCGCCGATCCGCCGCTCCGGCAGGTGGATGATGCGCGTGTATCCCCCGGTACGGTCGGCGTAGCGCGGGGCGATCTCGTCGAAGAGCTTCTGCACCACGGTCTGCTCGGCGAGTTCCTCGAGGTTCTCCTTGTCCACCATGTTGCGGTCGCCCAGCAGGGCGATGACCTGCCGCCGGGCATGGAGCGTGCCCCGGCGGGCGATGGTGATCAGCCGCTCCACGAAGCGGCGGACGTCACTGGCCTTGGGCAGCGTGGTGCGGACGGCCCCGTGCTCCAGCAGCGAGGCGGCGAGGTTCCGCCGCATGGCCTTGCGATGGGAGGCCGTTCGGCCCAGATGCTTTCCGGCAGCGCGATGACGCATGCTTCAACCTTTATTTCATGCCAGTTTCGCCGCCGGCCCCGCCGGCCGGGGCGCCCAATGTCACCGGGCCGGCTGGCCGGTTCCCGGTTCCGGCACGGGCAGTTCCACGGCCATGCCCAGCGACAGGCTCAGGTCGGCCAGCTTGCGCTTGACCTCGCGGAGCGAGGTCTTGCCGAAGCTGCGAATCTTCAGCAGATCGGCCTCGGTCTTGGTGACCAGCTCGCCCACGGTGCGAAGCTTGGCCGAATCCAGGCAGTTGTTGGCGCGCACGGACAGCTCCAGCTCGTGGATGCTCATGCCGAGCTTGCGCTGGAGCTCGGCATCCACCTCGGCCTCCGCCTCGGCCTTGCCAGCGTCGATGATGGTCTCGCCCAGCTCGAAGTACTGCACGAACGGGTTCAGGTGCTTGCGCAGGATCTTGGCGGCCTCGACCATGGCCATCTCCGGCGTGACCGTGCCGTTGGTCCAGACCTCCATGATCAGCCGGTCGTAGTTGGTCCGCTGCCCGACGCGGGTGTCCTCGGTGGTATAGCGGACCCGGTTGACGGGGCTGAAGACGGCGTCCACGTAGATGCGCCCGATCTCCTGATCGGCGTCGGGGCTGACCATCTCCTCGGCCGGCACGAACCCCCGCCCGGTCTGCACCACCATCTCCATGTCGAACTCGACGTTGTCGGTGAGCGTGGCCAGCACCATGTCGCGGTTGATGATCTCGATGGCGGGGTCGGCCTCGATCATGTCCGCGGTGACGGGCCCGGCGACCGCCCCGTGCACCTTCATCGTCTTGGGCTCGTCGGAGTGGGACTTGACGATGAGGCTCTTGACGTTGAGCACGATGTCCGTGACGTCTTCCAACACCCCCGGGATCGAGGTGAACTCGTGCTCGACGTGGGCGAGCTTCACGCTCGTGACGGCGGCTCCCTCCAGCGAAGACAACAGCACCCGCCGAAGGGAGTTCCCCACGGTCGTGCCGAAGCCTCGCTCAAAAGGCTCCACGATGAAACGACCGTACCTCGGGGTGGAGACCTCAGGGTCAGAAACCACTCGCGTGGGCAATTCCAGGCCGCGCCACCGTATTCGCATTTACCTTAACCTCCGTCCAAGGGTTCGAAGGTGCCGTTGGTTTACATACGCGCACGTTACCTGCTGCACAGCTCCACGATGAGGTTCTCTTCCACGGGGATCATCACGTCGTCCCGGGTGGGCACGGCCAGCACGTTGGCTTCCAGCTTGGTCATGTCCAGGTTGAGCCAGTTCTGGAGGTGCGGCTCGCCCAGCTCTTCCAGGCGGGAGCGGATCAGCTTCAGGGAGCGGTCCGCGGGCTTGACGCCGATCCTGTCGCCGGTGCTGACCAGATAGGAAGGGATGTTGACCCGCCGGCCGTTCACGTAGATGTGCCCGTGGGCAATGGTCATCCGGGCCCCGGCCCGGGAGCCGGCGAAGCCGAGCTTGCACACGACGTTGTCCAGCCGGCGCTCCAGCAGGCTCAACAAGGCGGCGCCGGTGTTGGCCTTCTGCTTCTCAGCCAGGCGGAAGTATCTCATGAACTGCTTCTCGAAGAGGCCGTAGTAGCGCTTCACCTTCTGCTTTTCGCGCAGGCGGATGCCGTACTCGCTGGGTCGGCCGCGGCGCCAACTGTGCATCCCGGGGGGATTGCTGCGCCACTGCCGTTCCATGGGGCACTTGGCCGTTTCACACCGCGCGCCCTTCAGCATCAGCTTGATGCCCTGGCGGCGGCAAAGCCTGCAAGAGGGTCCTGTATACCGTCCCATGTCCTTCGCCGTGCTCCTGTGTGTTGTCCGGGTCAGACGCGCCGTTTCTTTCGCGGCCGGCAGCCGTCGTGCGGGATGGGGGTCACGTCCTCGATGGCGGTGATCCGCATGCCGGCGCCCTGCAGGGCCGTCACGGCGCTCTCGCGCCCGGAGCCGGGGCCCTTCACCCGCACCTCGACCTCCGTGACGCCCAGTTTCCTGGCCCTGGCGGCGGCCTCTTCGGCGGCCCGCTGGGCGGCGAACGGGGTGCTCTTGCGCGAGCCCTTGAAGCCGACGATGCCCGCCGAGGCCGAGCACAGCACGTTGCCGCTGGTGTCGGTGAAGGTCACCAGGGTGTTGTTGAAGGTCGCCCTGACGTAGACGATCGCCTTGGCGACGCTCCGCCGAATTCTCTTCTTGGCTATGGCCATAATCCTTCGCCTGCTCCCCCGCCGGGACTTACCTCATTTCCTTGACCGACTTCTTGCCCGCCACCGTCTTCCTGGGCCCCTTGCGCGTGCGGGCGTTGGTCTTGGTCCTCTGCCCGCGGACCGGCAGCCCGCGCCGGTGCCGAACCCCGCGATAGCACCCGATGTCCCGCAGCCGGGCAATGTTCTGCTGAACCTGCCGGCGGAGCTGGCCCTCGATGACGCAGTCTCGCTCCAGCACGGCGGTGATCCGGCTGAGCTCCTCCTCGGTCAGATCGCCGGCGCGGGCGTGCGGACTGACCTGGGACTTCTGGCAGACGTCCAGCGCCAGCTTGGGGCCAATGCCGTAGATGTACCGCAGCGAAACGAAGGCCGGCTTGTCGTTGGGAATGTCAACACCCACAACCCGTGGCATGGTTGGCTCCCTTTCCCGGCGGGGCGGTCAGCCCTGCCGCTGCTTGTGCTTGGGGTCGGTGCAGATCACCCGCACCACCCCTTTGCGCCGCACGATGCGGCAGTTCTCGCAACGCCGCCTTACCGAACTCTTGACTCTCATAATTCCACTCGCTCGCCGTCCCGCACTCAGGCCGTCAGCACCTCCGCCCCGTCGGCGGTGATCGCCAGCGTGTGCTCAAAGTGGGCCGACGGCTTGCCGTCCCGGGTGACGACCGTCCAGCCGTCCGCTTCGACCACCACCTCCCGGGAGCCCATCGTCACCATCGGCTCGACGGCGATGACCAGGCCCTCTTCCAGGCGGAAGTCGCGGCCCGAGGCGTCCGGGCTGACGAAGTTCGGCACCTTGGGGTCTTCCCACATTTCCTTTCCGATGCCGTGCCCGACGAATTCCCGCACCACCGAGAAGCCTTCGCCCTCGACGTATTGCTGCATCCGGCCGGCCAGCTCGCTCCACAGCGGGCCGGGGCGGCTCAGCTCAACGGCCATGTCCAGCATGCGCCGGGTCACCGCCACCAGCCGGCGGACCTCTTGCGGCACCTTACCCACCATGCACGTCACGGCCGCGTCGGCACAGTAGCCGTCCAGGCGGCAGCCGTAGTCGATGCTGACGATATCGCCGGCCCGGAACGCCCGCTCCGACGGGATGCCGTGAACCAACTGCTCGTTGATCGAAATGCAGCTGGTTCCCGGGAACGGCCCGCCTCGGCCGGGAACGCCCTTGAAAAGGGCCTGGGCACCGAGCTCGCGGGTCAGCCGCTCGGCCTGGGCGTCCAGCATGGCGGTGGTGACGCCCGGGGCCGCCATCGCGCCCAGCCGCTCAAGCACCTGCCGGACCACGGCGCCGGCCCGCCGGATCAGTTCGATCTCGCGTTTGGACTTCAACTTGATGGCCACGGCGTTTCCTTCAGGCCTTGGAAGCAAGTTTTTCCAGTGCGGCGGCGACGCGTTCGGTCACCTCGTCCGGCGGGGCGCTGCCGTCGGTCCGGATGACCAAGCGCCCGCTGTTGGCGTAGTAATCAATGACCGGCGCCGTCTGCCTGAGGTAGGCCGCCAGCCGCTCCCGAACCACCGGCTCGGTGTCGTCGGAGCGCTGGACCAGTTCCGCGCCGCAGGCGTCGCAGCGGCCGTCGGGCGGCGGCGGCAGCGACCCGACGTGGAAGACCTTCCCGCAGGCCGGACAGCTCCGCCGCCCGCTGATCCGCTCCACCAGCAGCTCGTCCGGCACCTCGATCACCAGCACGGCCTCGACGGGGCGGCCCAGTTGGGCCAACTGGCGGTCCAGCGCCTCGGCCTGGGGCACGGTCCGCGGGAATCCGTCCAGCAGCAGCCCCTGGGCGGCGGGGGCGTCGGAAATCGCCTTGGCCATGATCTCCACGACGATCTCGTCGGGCACGAGTTCGCCGGCGTCCATATAACTTTTCAATGAGCGGCCCAGCGCCGAGCCGCTGTTTCCAGCCGCCCTCAGGATGTCACCCGAGGACAGATGCCGCATGCCAAATCGACGGGCCAGACGCTTGGCCTGGGTTCCCTTGCCCGCACCGGGGGGCCCCATCAGCACCAACCTCATTCGCGTGACCCCTTGATGCGGCCGCCGTCGCCGAGGAATCCGCCATAGTTCCGCATGATGAGGTTGGCCTCAATCCGCTGGACCAGGTCCAGGGCGACGGCCACCATGATCAGCAGCCCGGTCCCGCCCAGGAAGGCGGCGATTCTGAAGGGGATTTCCATCGCCGCCGCCACCGCCTGGGGGATGACGGCAATGACGGCCAGGAAGGCCGCCCCGCAGTAGGTGATCCGCTCCATCACCCGCTCGAGATAATCGGCCGTCCGCTTGCCCGGGCGCAGCCCCGGTATGAAGCTGCCGTAGTCTCGAAGCTGCTCGGACATGTCCTTGGGGCGGAACTGCACCGTCGTCCAGAAATACGCGAAGAAGAAGATCAAGCCCACGTACAGCAGGTTGTACGCCAGGTCCTCGTAGCCGAAGGCCTTGGCCAGCAGGCGGAAGCCGCCGCCGCGGAATCTATCCGCCAGCCACTTGGCGATCGAAGCGGGGAAAATCAGCAGCGAGGAGGCGAAGATGATGGGCATCACGCCGCCGTGGTTCACCCGCAGGGGCAGGTACTGCCGCTGCCCGCCGTACACCCGCCGGCCGCGGGTGTGCTTGGCCTGCTGGATGGGGATGCGGCGCTGGGCCTGGCAGATGAGGATGGAACCGGCCACGACGAAGATGAAGGCCGCAATCAGGAAGACGATCCGGACCAGCCCGATCTCGCTGCTGTCGGCGCTGCTGACCCTCAACGAAGCCCTCTGAATCAGGTCCTGGATGGCCACCGGCAGCCGGGCCACGATGCCGGCCATGATAATCAGGCTGATGCCGTTCCCGATGCCGTACTCGTCGATCTGCTCGCCCAGCCACATCAGGAAGATGGTCCCGGCCGTCAGGCCGAACACCCCCATCATGAAGATCCAGGGCGAGCCCAGGTAGCTGCGGTACAGCAGCTCCTGGCCGTTCATGAATCTCATCCAAACGGTGGCCTGGACGATGCACAAGCCCACGGTGGCGTAGCGGGTGTATTCCTGTATTTTGCGGTACCCGGCCTGGCCTTCCTTCTGCAGCCGCTCCAGCGCCGGCACGACCGTGACCAGCAGTTGAAAGATGATGGCGGCCGAGATGTAGGGCATGATGCCCAGCCCGAACAGGGTGGACTGGCGGAGGTTGCCGCCGGTGAACAGGGCCACGTACTCCAGGGCCTGCCCGAAGGGGCCCTTCTCCTGCTCGCTCATGTAGGTGCGGATGACGTTCTGGTTCAGCCCGGGCAGCGGGATGTGAAAACCGATGCGGTAAATGCACAGCAGGGCCAGGGTGAAGGCCAGTTTCTTCAGCAGCTCGGGAATGGAAAAGATGTTCTCCAGCACGCGCCGGACGCTGGTGGCGGCCACGGTGGCGAAATAGAACGCCGCCAGGATGGCGGCGGCCACCACGAACTTGGCCACCGGGACGGTCAAATCCGCGGTTTGAGAGGACGCCAGCTTCCTCGCGGCGTACAGGTCAACCACGCCGCTGCCAATCAGGTACAGGCCCACCACACCCATGATCGCCGCCAGCATGGCTCGAAATGCCTGGAACCCGTTCTTTGCGCGGAAGAAGGCATAGTAGTAGGCCCACAGGGCCCCCATGGCGGCCACGATCATCCCCGCCGGGCCCAGCCAGCCTTGCAGGCCGCCCGGCCCGCGCAGCAGCATGCCGATGGCCTGGGCGGTCACGACAATTGCCGCCACCACCAGCCCCAGGCCCAAGACCAGTCTGATTGCTCTGAACACCATGGCAGTGAGTTTCAGTCCGCCTCTACAGGCGCTGCACGCGGCCGCCGGCGGCGAGGATCTTCTTTTCCGCCGTCGCCGAGAAGGCATGTGCCGTCACCGTCAGCTTCCTTGTCAGTCGGCCGCCGGCCAGGATCTTCACCGGACCGCCGCGCGGCCGGACCAGGCCCCTGGCCGCCAGGGCATGCAGGTCCACGCGGTCGCCGTCATCGAAGGCCTGCAACTGGCCCGCGTTGACGACCTGAAAGACGGTCCGGAAGTTCGCGTTGTTGAAACCGCGCTTGGCCCTTGTGCCCCCGGCCGGAGGTCTTGCCCCTGTTGGAGCCGCGGCCCCGGCCGACGCGCTTGCGCCGCCTGCACCTTCCGGCAGCCGAGAGAATCTCATCCAGCTTCATTCCAATTCCACTCCACGCAACTGCGCAACGTCTTCCCCGGCCCGCAGCTGCTTCAGGCCGGCCACCCCGGCCTGCAGCAAGTTCTTGGGGTTGTGCGAGCCCAGCGACTTGGTCAGCACATCGCGCACGCCCGCCAGCTCCAGCAGCGGGCGGAAATGCACGCCGGCAATGACGCCCGTGCCCTCGCCGGCAGGGATCATCACGACCTTCGAGGCTCCGAACCTGGCCACCACGCGGTGAGGAATCGTGTTGCCCTTCAGCGGTACCGTAAACATGTTCTTCTTGGCGTTCTTGATGCCCTTGTCGACGGCGGCGGGCACCTCGTTGGCCTTTCCGTAGCCCACCCCCACCTGCCCGCTGCGGTCGCCCACAATCACCAGGGCGGCGAACCGAAACCGCCGCCCGCCCTTGACCACCTTGGCGCAGCGGTAGATCTTGACCACGTGCTCATCCAGGGTCTTTTCCTCAAATTCATCCGCCGGGCCGCTCTTGGACTGCGCTTGCGTCAAGGTTGTCGCTCCCGTGCCGCGCCGGGCGGGCCAGACCCGCCGCTGGGTCAGAACTCCAATCCACCCTCGCGGGCGGCGGCGGCCAGCTGCTTGACCCGCCCGTGATAGGCATACCCGTTGCGGTCGAACACTACCTTCCTGATGCCGGCCCGAATCGCGATTTCAGCCAGTTTCTTTCCTACGACGGCCGCCGCCGCCTTGTTGCCGCCGTAGGTCAGCTCTCCGCGGACAGCCTTGTCCATGCTCGAGGCGGCCACGATCGTCCGACCGGCCGTGTCGTCGATAATCTGCGCGTAAATGTTCTTGTTGCTCCGGAACACCGTCAGCCGCGGACGGTCCGCCGTGCCGAACAGGCGGCGGCGAACCCGCCGCTTGCGAACCTCCCGCCGGGCCATGTCTTCCATCAACCTCTTCATGATTCACTCGCCATCCCGCACAGTCGGGCTCTTCGCCGACGCACACGCCCGGGCCGGGGCCCAACGCCCCTGCCGCCCCGCTACACGGTGCCGGTGCCGGCGAAGGCCTTGCCCACCTTCCTCCGCACGTACTCGCCGGCGTAGCGGACGCCTTTGCCCTTATACGGCTCCGGTGGCCGGGCCTTCCGCACCCGGGCGGCGAACTCGCCCACCGCGTGCTTGTCGGGGCCGGCGACGCTGAACCTGGCCGGCTCGCCGCCGCCGCGGGCCTGGGCGGCTTGGACCTCCACCTGCACGCCCGCCGGAATCTCAAAAGTCCGGGGGTTGGCGAATCCCACGTTCAGCAGCAGCTGGCTGCCGCGCACCTGCACGCCGTAGCCGACCCCATGGACTTCCAGCTCCCTTCTGTAGCCGTTGAGGCACCCCTCGATCATGTTGGCGATCAACGTGCGGGTGGTGCCGTGAAGCTGCCGCGGCAGGCGCTCGTCGTTCTTCCGGGAAACGGTAATGACGTGGGCGGCCGGGTCGTACGCGACGCTCACCTCCGGGCGGGGCGTCCACGACAGGCTGCCCTTGGGGCCTTCCACCGTCACGGCCCGCCCCTGGATGGCCACCTTGACTTTCTCCGGCACGGGAATCGGTTTTTGTCCTATCCGCGACATGGTCGTTTCCTAGCACACGGTGCAGAGGACCTCCCCGCCCAGGCGCTGGCGGCGGCACTGGCGATCGGAGAGCACGCCGCGGCTGGTGGAGACAATCGCCACGCCCAGCCCGTCCAGCGGGCGCGGCAGGTCCTCCACCCCGCTGTAGACGCGCCGCCCAGGCCTGGAAACACGCTTCAACTCCATGATCACCTGCTCGCCGCTGGGGCTGTATCGCAGGTAGATCCGCAACAGCCCCTGCTTGCCGTCTTCCAGCCGCTTGCAGTCCTGGATGTAGCCTTCCTGCTGGAGGACCTTGGCGATGCCTTCGCAAACGCCGCTGGCGCGGACGTTCACACTCTCGCGCCGGTTGCGGGCGGCGTTGCGAATTCGCGTCAACATGTCGGCAATGGGGTCTGACAGGCCCATGGGTCCTTCGCCTCACCAACTCGCCTTGCGCATGCCGGGGATCTTGCCCTCGTTGGCCAGGTTCCTCAGGCAGATGCGGCAGATCCTGAACTTCCGGTACACCGACCGCGGCCGACCGCACATCTCACACCGATTCCGGCCGCGCGTCGAAAACCTGGGACTCTTGCGGCTCTTGGCTATCTGCGCCTTGGTTGCCATCGGCTCCTCATGCCCTCACGACCGGAAGGGCATGCCCAGCAGCGCCAGCAGCCTGCGGGCCTGCTCGTCCGTCCTGGCCGTGGTCACGATCGCCACGTTCATTCCCTGGGTAAACTGCACCTTGCCGGGGTCTATTTCGGGAAAGACGGTCTGCTCGCTCAGCCCCATGTTGTAATTCCCGCGCCCGTCAAAGCCGCTGGGCGGCAGCCCGCGGAAGTCCTTCACGCGGGGAATGGCCAGGGCGATCAGCCGGTCGAGAAACTCGTACATCCTCTGGCCTCGCAGGGTCACCATCAGCCCGACCTTCATGCCCGTTCGCAGCTTGAAGTTGGAGATGCTTTTCCGGGCGCGCGTGACCACGGGCTGCTGGCCGGTAATCCGCGCCAGCTCCGCGGCCGCGGCTTCCAACCGGCCTTCCTCGTTCATCACCTTGCCCAGCCCCATGGACACCACGATCTTCTCCAGACGGGGCACGCCCAGCCGGTTCTTCAGATCGAACTCCCGCGCCAACGTGGGTGCGACTTCGTTTCGATATCTCTCCACCAGACGGGCCACCATAGCCGCGCCCTCTCCTACTCAGGGGCCTTCTTCACCACGCCCAGCGACTGCCCGGACTTCTTGGCAATCCGCTCCCTGCTGCCGTCCGCATTGACCCGGAAGCCCACCCTTGTGGGCCGCTCGGTCTTGGGGTCCATCGGCAGCACGTTGGAGATGTCGATCGGCATTTCCTTCTGGATCCTGCCGCCCTGCGGGTGCCGCCTGGACGGCCGCAGGTGCCGATACACGCGGTTGACGCCCTGGACCAGGACCTTTCCGGCGCGGGCGTCCACCCGCAGCACCTCGCCGGTCTTGCCCTTGTCGTCTCCGGCGATCACCCGCACCACGTCGCCTTTTCTCACGTGCCGTGCCACCGCTACACCACCTCAGCGGCCAGCGATATGATCTTCATGAAGTTCTTTTCCCGCAGCTCGCGCGCCACCGCGCCGAAGATGCGCGTGCCGCGCGGGTTGCCTTCATTGTCGATGATCACGGCGGCGCTGCGGTCAAAGCGGACGTAGCTGCCGTCCATGCGCCGGACGGGAAAAGCCGTCCGCACCACCACGCAGCGGACAATCTCGCCCTGCTTGACCTGGCCGCCGGGAATGGCCTTCTTGACCGTGCAGACGATGACGTCGCCGACCGTGGCCGTCCGCCGCGTGAACTTGCCGCGGGCCGTCGAGCCGCCCAGCACCTTGATGCACATCGCCTCCCTGGCGCCGGTGTTGTCGGCAATGTCCAGTCTGGTCTGCTGCTGAATCACTCTCGAGCACCTCGCCCGCACCCGCACTAGGCGGTCGGGGTCCGCCTCACCACTCGAAGCAGGCGCCAGGACTTATGCTTGCTGACCGGCCGGCACTGAACCACCGCCACCGTGTCCCCAAGCTGCGCTTCCTGCTTCGGGTCGTGCACCAGCAGCCTCGACCGCCGCCGGAGGTACTTGCCATACAACCGGTGCCTGGCCCGGTCGCTCACGACGACCCGCACCGTCTTGCTCCCGGACAGCGAGTCGACCACCCCCAGCTTTACGCCCTTCGGCGCCGGGGCGGCTTTTGTCGGTTTGCCTTCTGCCATATCCAGACCCAATTCACGCCCTGTCTACCGGCCCTGCGGCCGCGAAGCCGCCAGTTCCCGCTCACGCTGCACGGTCAAAAGCCGGGCAATGTCACGGCGCGTCTTCTTCAGCATGGACGAATCTTCCAGCTTCTCCGTCACCGATTGGGAGCGCAGGTCGAACAGATGCCGGCGCAAACGCTCCAGCTCCGACTGGAGCTCCTCGTCCGAAAATTGTCTCACGTCTGCTGTTTTCATGACGCCACAGGACGGGTTATCTGCCGTGCCCGCGCCGGGCCACCAGCCGGCACCGCACCGGCATCTTGTGCGCCACCAGGCGGAGGGCGGCCTTGGCCGTGTCCTCCTCAATCCCGCCCACCTCGAACATCATCGTGCCCGGTTTGACGCAGGCGATCCAGATTTCGGGCTCGCCCTTGCCTTTGCCCATTCGCGTTTCCAGGGGCTTGGCGGAAACGGGCTTGTCCGGGAAGATGCGGATGTAGACCCGGCCTTCGCGGTGCAGGAAGTGAGTCGCGGAGACGCGTCCGGCCTCAATCTGCTGGCCGGTGACCCACCCCAGCTCCAGACTCTGCAAGCCGAAATCACCGAAGGCCACCGTGTTCCCGCGCGAGGCGGTGCCGCGAACGCGGCCGCGCTGGGCCTTGCGGTGCAGCACTCGTTTTGGCATCAACGCCATGGGGCTGCCTGTCCTTTCCCGGCGTTATGACTCTTTGGCTTCGCCCGGCGGCTCGGGCCGTTGGGGCTCTGCCGGCGGGGCCTCTTCAGGTCTGGGCCTCGCCGCCGCCGGAGGCGCCTGTTCGGGCCTGGGCTTTGCTTCCGCCGACACGGTCGGAGCCTCCCGCCGCGGCCCGCGGCCGACTCTGCGCCCGGGGCGAGCGCCTCTGCCAGGTGCCCTGCGCGCCCGCGGAGGCCGGGCCGAAGACGCCGCCCGGGCCTCCGCCGGCGCGGGCGCCTCGCCGTACCGGCCCCGGTGGATCCATACCTTCACGCCCAAGGCCCCGTACGTGGTAAAGCTGGGGGCAAAACCGTAGTCCACATCGGCGTCCAGCGTCTGCAGCGGAATCGAGCCCATGATCTGCTTCACCGTGCGGCTCATTTCCGCCCCGCCCAGCCGGCCGGACACCTGGATCTTCACGCCCTTGGCCCCGGCCTGCATGATCGCTTCGGCCCGCTGCTTGATCGTCCGCCGAAAGCTGGCCCGGCGCTTCAACTGCTCGGCGATGGCCTCCGCCGTCAGTTGAGCGTCCAGGTCGGGTCTGCCGATCTCCACCACGTTCACGTTGACACGGCGGTTCGTGAGGCTTTCCAGGGCCTCTTTGAGCTTCTCGACCTCGGCCCCGCGCGGCCCGATCACCAGCCCCGGCCGGGCGGTCTTGACCATCACCTTGACCTCTTCTCGCGTCCGCTCGACCTCCACGCTGCTGATGGCGGCGTATGGCGGCTGGCGGTTCAGGCTGTCGTCGATGAACTTCCGGATCCTGAAGTCCTCGACCAGGAATTCCCCGAAATTGCTCTTGGGGGCGAACCAGCGGCTTTTCCAGTCAAGCCGGATGCCCGTGCGAAATCCGATTGGCGATACCTTCTGACCCATGCTATCGCTGCGCCTTTCTGCGCTCCTCTACCACGATGGTGATGTGGCTGTTTCGCTTGAGGATCGGGTGGGCCCGTCCGCGGTCCTTTTCCCGCAGCCGCTTGATGCTGGCGGCCTGATCCACAAAGGCCCTTTCGACGTACAGCAATTCCACGTCAGCCTCCGCCTCGTCGGCGTTTGCCAGGGCGCTGCTCAGCGCCTTGCGGACCAGATAGGCGGCCCGGTTCGGCGTGAACTTCAGCATGTTCAGGGCCTCGTCTACGTTGCGCCCGCGGATCATGTTCGCCACCGGGCGAACCTTCGTGGGGCTGATCCGCGCGAACCTGTGTGTTGCCGTCCAGGCCATCTGTGTCTCTCGTCTCCGCGGGTCACTCCGTCCGCTTGAATACGGTGTGCCCGCGGAACATGCGCGTGGGGCTGAACTCGCCCAGCTTGTGCCCGACCATGTCCTCCGTCACGAGCACGCGCTGGAAGGTCTTTCCGTTGTGCACCAGGAAGGAATGGCCCACGAACTCGGGCACGATCGTGCACCGGCGGGCCCAGGTCTTTACGGGCTCGCGGTCGCCGGTCTCCTTCTGCCGCTGCACCCTGCGGAACAGCTTTTCGTCCACGAACGGCCCTTTTTTCAGGCTCCTGCCCATGGCTTCACCTGTTCAGCCTAAAGTGACACCTCTCCATACCGAACGACGCGACGGCGGCGGAGGATCAACTTGCTCGACGCTTTGCGTCTCTTTCGGGTCCTGCCGCCCTTGGCCAGCCTGCCGGTGGGGCTGCAGGGATGGCGGCCGCCGTGCCTTCGGCCCTCGCCGCCGCCCATGGGGTGGGAGACGGGGTTCTGGGCCGTGCAGCGAACGTGCGGGCGCCGGCCCATGTGGCGTTTGCGTCCGGCCTTGCCGATTCGCACATTGGCGTGGTCGAGATTGCCCAGCTGCCCGACGGTGGCGCGGCAGCGGACGTCCACGAGGCGGGACTCGCCGCTGGGCAGGACGATGGTCGCGTGCCGTCCCTCCTTGGCCATCAGTCGAGCCACGCCCCCGGCCGACCGAACCAGCCGGCCGCCCGCGCCCAGCTCCATCTCAATGTTGTGCACCTCCAGACCCGTGGGGATCCTGGCCAGCGGCAGGGAATTGCCCAGCCTGGGCCCGGCGTCCTCGCCGGAGTAGACCTTCTGACCCACCTGAAGGCCGACGGGAGCAAGGATGTAACGCTTCTCGCCGTCGGCATATATCACCAGCGCGATGTGGCAGCTGCGGTTGGGGTCGTACTCGATCGTCGCGACCGTTCCCTCGATGCCGTCCTTGTCGCGCTTGAAATCGATGAGGCGGTACCTGCGCTTGTGCCCGCCGCCGCGGAACCGCACCGTGGTGACGCCCTGGCTATTGCGCCCGCCCCGCTTGCGCACGGTCCTCAGCAGGGACTTTTCCGGCGGCCGGCCGGTGAGCTCCTCGCGGAGATTCACGCTGGCCTTCCGCCTGCCCGCCGAGGTCGGTTTGTACACTCGTATCGCCATGCTCGTTGCCTGCTAGAACACGTCGATGTGGTAGTCCTGGTGCAGCACCACCACGGCCTTTTTCCAGCGGCTGGTCTTGCCGGTCTTGTAGCCGATCCGCCGCGGCTTGCCGTGGCGGTTGGCCGTCCGCACCTGCATGACCTTCACGCTGTAAATCTTCTCGATGGCCTGCTTGATCTGCGCCTTGTTGGCGTCCGGGTTGACCTGAAACGCATAGGCGTTCCGGGCCTGCGACTGAAACGTGCCCTTCTCCGTCACCAGCGGCCGGATAATCACGTTGTAAATGTCGTTTTCCATGGCTACGCAGGCTTTCTCAGCAGCACGTCCATGGCTTTGCGCGTGACCAGCATCTTCTGCCGGGTGGCCACGTCGTACGCGTTCAACTCCGCCGCCGCCCGGACGGTGACGTCCGGGATGTTGCGGGCGCTCTTGAACAGCGCCCGGTCGTCCTGGTGGGCCAGGGTCACCAAGCAGGAGCGGTTGATGTCCAGCTTCGCCAGCGCGTGGGCGACGAACTTTGTCTTGGGCTCGGTGAGCTCCAGGCCTTCCACCACCACCAGGTTCCGGCCGAGGATCTTGGCCAGGATGGCCGAGTCCAGCGCCTTCTGCCGCATCTTCCGGGGCAGGTCCTGGCGGAAGCTGCGCGGGGTTTTGGCAAAGGCCGCGCCGCCGCCCCGCATGATGTTGGTGCGAATGGGCCCGCGGCGGGCGTAGCCGGTGCCCTTCTGCCTGTACAGCTTCCGCGTCGACCCCTCCTTCTGGCTGCGACCCCGCGTGGCGGCCGTGCCGCGACGCTTGTTCGCGTGGTAGGCCACGATCGCCTGCTTCAGCAGCGCGGTATTGACCTTCGTGCCGAAACGCCCTTCGTCAATCTCCAGCGTCTCGACCTTCCGGCCTTCCGTATTGTACACGGGCACTTTCAGCACCACGTATTCCTCGCTGGCCTCAGGCCCGCTCGGCCTTGGCCGTTCGCGACCTTCTTATGAACAGCACGCCGCCGTTAGGGCCCGGCAGCGAGCCCTTGATCAGCAGCAGCCCGTTTTCAGCGTCCACGCCGACGAGCCGGTGGTTTCGGCTGGTGCGGCGCACCGCGCCCATGTGCCCGGGCATGCGCTTGCCTTTTTTGATGTTTCCGCCGTGGCCCCGGTCCGTGCCGTGGCTGGCGATCGAACCCGGGCTGCGGTGCTTGCGTTCCGTGCCATGGGAGGCCGGCTGCCCGCCGAAGCCGTGCCGCTTCATCACGCCGGCGAAGCCCTTGCCCTTGGTGTCGCCGGTGACGTCGACGAAATGGACGTCCTTGAACAGCTCGACGGTCCAGGTCTGGCCGACCTGGACCTGCTGGAGCGGCTCGGCCAGCCGCACCTCCCGGATGACCTTCTTGGGCCGGGTCCGGGCCGCGGCGGCATGCCCAATCGCCGGGCGGGTCGCCCGCTGGTCTCTCATGTCCTCGTAGCCGATCTGAACGGCCTCATAGCCGTCGATCCGGGCATTCTTGACCTGCAAGACCACGCAGGGCCCGGCCTGGACGACGGTCACCGGGTGCAGGGCGCCGCCTTCGTCGAAGACCTGGGTCATGCCAACCTTTTTCCCGATCAGCGCGGGATACATCGCTTGCACTTTCCTGGCTAGCGCCGCGGGCCTCGCACCGGGCCACGCGGCCGGCGCCGCCGGCGTCCGCTAGGCCTTGATCTTCACAAACACGCCTGCCGGCACCACCAGGCGGTTGAGCGCTTCGATGGTGCGAACCGTGGGTTCGTAGATGTCGATGATCCGCTTGTGCGTTCGCATCTCGAACTGGTCGCGCGATTTCTTGTCCACGTGCGGCGAGCGCAGCACGGTGTAGCGTTCGATCCGCGTGGGCAGCGGTATGGGGCCGCATACCCGGGCGCCCGTGCGCTGGGCGTGCTCGACGATCTCCCGGGCGGAGCTGTCCAGCGCCCGGTGGTCGTAGGCTTCCATCCGAATCCGTATCCTGTCCTGAACCATGCCCAAACACTCCGCCGAGCGCGACTTAAAGGCGCTCACACCGGGAGTCTGCAAAGTCTTTCAAGGATATCCAATCAAATCGCATTGTCAATCATCTAACTCTCATTTTTCCATTTTTTTGGCCAGACCGGCATGCCGCTTGCGAGGGCATCAAACCAGCCTCGCCGCAACTTCCCTGGGCGCCACGTCGTACGTCAAGGGCTCCATGCTATACCAGCCCCGCCCCTGCGTGAGGCTGCGCAGGGCGGTGGCGTATCCGAACATCGTCGCCAGTGGCACCCTGGCCAATAGCTTGCGATACTTGCCGCGATGCTCCATGTCGGTGATGTCCGCCCGGCGGGCGTTGAGATCACCGCTGACCGCGCCCAGGTACAGCTCGGGGAGAACCACCTCCAGCCGCATGATCGGCTCCAGGAACACCGGCGAGGCGTTTTGGACGGCGGTGGCGAAGGCCATGGCCCCGGCCCGGGCGAAGGCGATCTCCGAGGAATCCACCGGGTGGTGCTTGCCGCCCAGCAGGGTCACGGCGACGTTGACCACCGGATATCCAGCCAGCGGGCCGCTGGTGGCGGCGTCCAGAACGCCGTCCTGGACGGCCGGGACGTACTCGGCGGGAACCGCGCCTTGCTTGATCTGGTTGATAAAGATGATCGACTCGCCGGCCTCTGTCGGCCGGTGAGGTTCGACGCGCA
>Ga0111187_1011_pt1 | contig 18992 bp, 16 predicted proteins | sample DeeMarSWOR324_28_FD_80242 | JGI IMG/M metagenome (GOLD analysis project Ga0111187, IMG submission 80242) | Phycisphaerae bacterium SM23_33 | reverse complement strand
GGCTGTGGGCGCCCAAGCGGATGATGATCGGGGACATCTACGTCACCCCGGCCGAGCCGCCGCCCAATCCCTGGGACAACGGCGGCAACATGGACTTCAAGGACGTCGCGGCCGGCAATGCCCTGCTGCTGCGGGCGGAGCTGGAAGGCGCCCTGCTGGTGCTGGGCGACGTGCACGCCTGCCAGGGCGACGGCGAAGTCCTGGGCCTGGGGGCCGAGTGCGCCGCCAACGTGCGGGTGCGAATCACGAAAGACGACAGGTTCCTGCCCGTCCGGCCCATGGTGCAGAAGCCGCATTCCTTCGTTTGCATCGCCTGCCGGCGGAGCTACCACGAGGCCCGCGACTTGGCGGCCGCCGACGCCGCCGGGATCCTCGCCCGCGTCGCCGGCGTGACCGAGAAGGAAGCGTTCCTGTACTGCACCACGGTGGGCGACCTGCGCAACGGCGCCGTCTGGGGCATGGGCAAGTCCGACGTCCCGCTGGTCGTCGGCCTGGAGGTTCCGCTGCTGGACTGGGGCCGGTAGCCAGCGCCGTCAGGCGCCGCGGGGGGCGGGGCCACCGGCCCGGCCCGTCGGGGCGGCTGTTTCTATCTTGCCAGGAACTCCGCGAAGGAGCCGCCGAAGAGGGCGCGGGCGTCGCGCCAAATCTCGTCTTTCGTGGGCCGCCAGCCGGCGTGGACCAGGTCGGTGTATTTGCCCACCAGCACCTCGGCGACGACCTTCCGCGTGTGGGCCCACTTGTAGATGAGTTGGTCCAGCACGCGGGCGTCGGAGTGCTGGCAGGTGAAGGCCGTCCCCAAAAGCTCCAGCCGCTGGCGGGTCATCTCCTCGACGATGCTGGGGTCGTTGCAGAACCACCAGCAGCCGAAGACGTGCAGGCTGCCGAACTTCCGCGCCAGCACGCACAGCTCGTGCTGGTTGACCCGCGACAGCATCGTGACCATGAACTTCCCCGCCGGGTACCTCTGGAGCAGGTGCATCACCGCCGCCACGTCGGCCACGCCCACGCCGTCGCCGCCGTCGCCCAGGTCGGGATTCACGGCCTTGCGCACGCCGATCATCATGGCGAAGGGCACGCCGACCTCCAGCGCCGCCGGCATGATGGCCTGGTCGATGACCTTGGTGCGGAGGGAATCGTCCGGGTAGGCGAACTCCGGCCCCAGCGACGCGGCGAAATACAGCGGCTTGATCTTCTCCGACCAGCCCAGAAGGAACCGGCGGACCTCGTCGAAGGTCTTCTGCGTGGGGCGGAGCTGGACCTTGCAGCCGGCGTCCTTCATGGTCTTGACGGCCGACTTGAAGTCCACCAGCAGCGGGTCGATCCGCAGGGCGGGCTTGAGGCAGTCGGGGCAGGGCAGGTCCCGGTTGAGATAGGCGGCCTCCTGGGGGTTGAAGGGGTTGTTGGTCATCACCGCGGAGTCGATGTTGGCCGTCTGGAAGACGCGGGCGAGGTAGTCTTCGACCTTCTGGGCGGCGAACCACTTTCGGATGCCGTCCAGGTCGCGCCCGGCCACGTCCAGGCCGAGCTTGTTGAACGTGGTGATGACCCCGCGGGCGGCCTCGGACAGCGCCCCGTGCCGCAGAAAGACGTGCTCCCAGACCAGGTCGGCCTGCTTGGGCTTGGGCAGCGACCAGAACTTCTGGCAGGTCAGGCCGGGCGGGGCGACGGTGAACAGCTCCGCCACCAGGTAGTGGTAGGTCAGCATCTCGTCGGCGCCCCAGAGCAGCAGCTTGCCGTGGGACGGCGGGAACAGGTGGGTGTGGATGTCGGTGATGACGGTGGAACCAACCGCCTTTCGCACGGCCTCGGCCATCGAAGCGATCTCGGTCGACATGGTTCGTCGGGCTCCTTCCTGCGGGTTGCGGGCGTTTTGAGGCAGACTAAAGAACACCAGTTTCCTCGGCGGGTCAACCGTGCAGTTGCGGGGTCCTCCCCGGTTTGGATCTCAGGCCCGCCACAGGGATGCCGCCGCCGGCCGGCCGCGGCGCCTCCGGCCCGGCTGCCGGCCTTGACGGCGTCACCCCGGCCCCGTTAGGATGAATCAACCGGGCTTTGTGTAAAGGGCTTATCTGACCGTGGACCTCTTCGTTCAGCCATCCCAGAACCTTCGCGGGACGGTTCGCGTGCCGCCGAACAAGTCGCATTCATTCCGCGCCCTGATGATGGCGGCGCTGGCCGAAGGGACCAGCCGGATCGGGGACCCCGCGGTCTCGGCCGACTGGATGCGCGGCGTCGAGGCCCTGGAGATGTTCGGGGCCAGCATCGAGCCGGCTGCGGGCAACGCCTGGAAGGTGGTGGGCACGGGCGGGCGGCTGCGGACGCCGGAGGACGTCATCAACTGCGGCAACAGCGGGATCATCTTCCGCTTCTTCACCGCCCTGGCCGCCTGCTGCGAGGGCTACAGCGTGCTGACCGGCGATGAGTCCATCCGCCGCATCCGCATCTGCCAGCCGCTGCTGGACGCCCTGATCTCCCTGGGCGCCTGGGGCGTCAGCACCAAGGGCGACGGCCACGCCCCGGTGGTGGTCCGCGGCCCGCTGAAAGGCGGCCGGGCCGAGATCGACGGGGCCGACTCCCAGCCGGTCAGCGCCCTGCTGATCGCCGCCTCGCTGGCCGAGGCCCCCACCGAGCTGATCGTCCACGACCCCGGCGAGAAGCCTTGGGTGGGCGTGACGCTGTGGTGGCTGGAGCGCTGCGGCGTGGCCATCGAGAACCAGGACTTCCGGCGGTATCGCATCCCGGGCGGGTCGCGCTGGGGCGGCTTTGAGACGAGAATACCGGCCGACTGGTCGGCGGCGATGTATCCCATCGCGGCCGGACTGCTCTGCCCCAACAGCGAGGTCCGCGTTACCGGCCTGGACCCCGGCGACGTCCAGGGCGACAAGGTGGTTTTGGACGTGCTGCGCGAGATGGGCGCCAACGTCGAAGTTGCCGCCGACGGCGTGGTCGCCCGAACCTCGCGGCTGCGCGGCCGGAAGATCGACTGCAACGACTTTGTGGACCAGTTCATGCTGCTGGCTGTCATCGGCGCCTGCGCCGAGGGCGAAACCGTGCTGCACAACGCCGAGATCTGCCGCCACAAGGAGTGCGACCGCGTCAGCGAGATGTACAACGCCCTGTCGGCGATGGGGGCCGACGTCGAGGAGCGGCCGGACGGGCTGGTGATCCGCCACAGCCGGCTGCACGGGGCGCGGCTCGACAGCCGGTCCGACCACCGCATGGTCATGACCCTGGCCATTGCCGGGATGGTCGCGGCCGGCCAGACCATCATCAACGACATCGATTGCGTGAAGAAGACCTTCCCGAACTTCATCGAGCAGATGGCCGCCATCGCCTGTGACGTGCAGAAAAGCTAGGGACGAGGCGCTCGGCACGAGGCCCCATCGGGGCAGGCACGAGTGCAGGAGAATGAGATGCTTGGCAACACATTCGGGCGCGTGTTTCAGGTCACGACGTGCGGCGAGAGCTACGGCTGGCACGCCACGAAGGACCAGGCCGGCCACGGCGGGGCGCTGTTCTGCATCGTCAACGGCGTGCCTCCGGGGCTGGAGCTGGACGTGGCCAAGATCCAGGCCGAGCTGTACAAGCGCCGGCCGGGCCAGAGCAAGCTCGACTCGCCCCGCAAGGAGACCGACCTGGTGGAGGTGGTCAGCGGGATGTTCGAGGGCAAGACCACCGGCGCGCCGCTGGGGCTGCTGGTCCGCAACGTGGACACGCAGCAGGTCCACATCGACCAGTACCGCCAGGTCAAGGACGTCATCCGCCCGGGCCACGCCGAGGTGAACTTCTTCTACAAGTACGGCCAGGCCGGCGACTGGTGCGGCGCGGGGCGGGCTTCCGGCCGCGAGACGGTGGGGCGGGTATGCGGCGGGGCGGTGGCCAAGCAGATCCTCGCCCGCGAGGGCATCGAGGTGCTGGCCCACGTCATCGAGTCGCACGGCATCAAGGCCCGCAGCCTGACCGAAGGCAGCATGACCTTCGAGGAGATGAAGGCCAACTACCGCTCCAACGACCTGAACTGCTGCGACCCGGCCGCGGCCGAGAAGATGATCGCGGACCTGCTGAAGGTCCGGGAGGCCGGCGACACCGCCGGCGGGGTGATTGAGATCGTCGCCCGCGGCGTGCCGGCCGGTCTGGGCGAGCCGGTGTTCGACAAGCTCAAGGCCACCATCGCCCACGGGCTGTGCAGCATCGGGGCGATGACGGCCCTGGAGTTCGGCTCCGGGGCCCGGGCCGCGGGCATGCTCGGCAGCGAGTGGAACGACCAGCCCTTCCTTCAAGACGGCAAGGTCCGCTTCCGCACCAACCACTGCGGCGGATTCCTGGGCGGCATGAGCAACGGCGAAGACCTGCTCATGCGGATGGTCGTCAAGCCCACGCCCACCGTCTCCAAGCCGCAGGACACGGTGGACATGATGAAGGTCGAGGCCGGCAAGCTGGCCGCCATCACCCGCCGCGACATCAGCATCTGCCCTCGCATCTACCCCGTGGCCGAGGCCATGGTCGCCATCGCGGTCACCGACGCGTTGTTCCTGTCGCGCGGCTGGTACGGCATGGCCGGTCTCGACCCCAAGTGGCAGGCCCTCACCCAGGCCCGGAGCAGGGGCGAGTACACAAAGTAGGCAGTCGGCCGTGACCGCGAGCCGGGCGCGGGCGACTGGAGGCCGGTGGCTGAACGCCGGAAGGGGCGAGGCTATGGACGGCAGCACTTTGTTGTCGCAGATGTGCCTTCTGCGGGATTTCCGGAGCAAGCGCGGCTCCAGTTGGGACCGGACCGGGGGAAACCGCGACTGGGTGACGATCGAGGCCGGGGCGACGCAGGTGCTTCTGGCCGAGCCGGGCGCCGGCTGCGTCAGGCATTTCTATTGGACGTACATCGAGGACCGGGAGCAGCGGCGCCTGAACGTCTTCCGCGGACTGGTGCTGCGGGCGTTCTGGGACGGGGAAGAGACGCCCAGTGTCGAGGCCCCGCTGGGGGATTTCTTCGGCGTGACGAACGGGATGGTCCGGCCGATCCGGTCGCTGGCGTTCACCACCAACCCCGGCGGGCAGGGCACTTTCAGGTCGTGGGGCTTCAACTGCTACCTGCCCATGCCGTTCGCCTCCGGGGGGCGGATCGAGATCGAAAACCAGGGGCCCACTCCGGCCGGCATCTGGTACCACGTGGACTATGAGCTTTACGACGAGGCGTCGGCGCTGCCTGCCGACGCCGGCCGCCTGCACGCCCAGTGGCGCCGCGAGCCGCGGACCGACCCCATCGCCGTGCTGGCCGGGCAGGACGAGATCAAGAACCTCACCGGGGAGGAGAACTACACGATCCTCGAGGCGGCGGGCGACGGGCAGTTCGCCGGGTACTTCCTCACCGTGGTCAACGGCCGGCGGAGCTGGTGGGGCGAGGGCGACGATATGATCTTCATCGACGGCGAGCCCTGGCCGCCGTCCATCCACGGCACCGGCACCGAGGAGATCTTCGGCGGCGGGGCGTGCCCGGCCGTCGAGTACTCCGGGCCGTACACCGGCTTTCACTGCATCGAGAACCGCGCCGGCTACCCCTGGTGGGGCACGAACGGAATGTACCGCTTCCACCTCACCGACCCGATCCGCTTCCGGAAGTCGATCCGGGTTACCATCGAACATGGCCACGGCAACGACCTGGCCAACGACTATTCCAGCACGGCCTTCTGGTACCAGAAAGAGCCGCACGGCCGGCTGCCGCGGCTGCCGGGCCCGGGCGAGCGGAAGGTGAACTTCCAGGAGTAAGGAGCGCGTGATGACGAAGTGGCTGCTGGCGGGCGTGATTCTCTGGGTGGCGACCGGCGGGGCGCTGGCGGCGGAAAAGGCCTCGGGCAAGCCTTCCGACCCGCCGGCGGCGAGGGCGGCGGCCGCCGAATCGGCCGGCCGGCTGAAAGAGCCGGAGGTCTGGATGTGCTACCGCGACCCCTTCGAACTGCTGGCGAAGGATGCTCGATGGGAGTTCGTGAAGAAGCACATCTCGGGGATCAAGATCTACATCGGCACGCTCCAGAAGGCCCCGCCGGACAAGCTGGCCGCCCTGGCCAAGATGCTCAAGGAGAACCGCATCCAGGTGGCTGTCGAGTGCGGCGGAACGCTGGGCTTCGCCCCGCTGGATGAGACCAACGGCGAAAGGTCCGCCGAGATCGAACTGGGCAAGATCAACCGGTTCTATCGGGCCGGCGGCAAGGTCGACTACCTCGACCTGGACGGGCCCGTCCGGCGGCTGCTGTATCCCAAGGGAAAGAAAGGGTTCACGTCCGTCGAGAAGTGCGCGGCCGAGCTGATGGACTACATGCGGGCCGTCCGGAAGGCCCATCCGGAGATCCGTTTCTTCCTGCTGACGAACTTCCCCAACTGGGGCTACCGCGGCGACGTGTCCTACCATGCCCGGGGCCCGAAGCGCCAGGACTACGGCGACTACGACGAGGTCGTCAACACCGTGCTCAAGCACGCGGCCGAGGCCAAGCTGAAGTTCGCCGGCGTGACCGTGGACAACCCTTACGAGTACGCCGTGGGCGAGCACTTCTCCGTGAAACTGAAGGATCCGACCCGGGTGAACTGGATCAAGCGGATCCGCGCTTACGAGGATTTCGCCAGGGCCCGCGGCCTGGAGTTCAACCTCATCGTGAACTCCGAGCAGGGCGGAAAGACCTCCGACCAGGCCTTCCACGACCGCACGCTGAAGATGGTGGACGCCTACGTCCAGGCCGGGGGCCAGCCGACCCGGTACGTCGTGCAGAGCTGGTACCCGTTCCCCAAGCGGCTGGTGCCGGAGACGGCGCCGCACTCCATGACGGCCCTGGTCAAGGCGGTCATGCTGAGGCTTCACCCCGGCCTGGCCGGCAAGCCCGGCCCCGCCGCGGCCCAGGCCGGGCCCGGCCGGCAGCCTTCCCCGTGGTGCATTCCGTCGAGCGGCGGACTAAAGCCGGCGCGGGGTGTGGTTTGTGAAAGCGTCTTTGCCGACACCAGGCAATTCGGGCGGAACGGATATGGCTGGTGACAGCCACGGCGGGCCGGGCGAGGCAGCCCTGGTCGAGCGGCCGAAAAAGTCCTTCTACGGCCGGCTTCCCGGGGCGTTCGCCTACCCGTTCAAAGGGATGGGCTGGGCGATTATCCTCGCCGGCGCGGCCTGCTATTGGCTGCTGAACCGCCTGAGCTCCTTGCCCGCCTTTGGGTATTTCTTCATCTTTCAGGTTATGCTTGCCGTCTGCGCCGCCGGCTATCTTGCCGCCTACATGATCAAGATCATTGGGGCATCGGCCGGCGGGGGAGATGCGCCCCCCGATTGGCCGGATGTGACCGACTTCTGGGACGACATTTTCAGACCCATGTTCCTTCTCATCGGCGCGATTGTCGTTTCCTTCCTGCCCCTGATCGTCTACGTCATTGTCTCCAGGAACTGGCAGGCTTCCGGGGCCGCCTTCTGTGCCCTGCTGGCCTGGGGCTTTCTGTACCTGCCCATGGTGCTGCTGGCCGCCGCCCTGTTCGACTCCGCCGCCGCCCTGAACCCCGTGCGGGTCTTGCTGGGCATTGCCAGGACCTGCCCGGCGTACCTCCTGGTGGCCGTGCTCTTTTACGTCATCGTCGCCTTGGGCCTGTTGACACAGGTCGGCGCTTCCAGAATCGTGACGGTGATCGGGCCGGTAAAGGCCCCGCTGATCGGGCCTTTTGTCGCCGGCGCCGTGGGGTTATACCTGCTGATGGTCCAGATGCACCTGCTGGGCCTGCTGTACCACACCCACGCCAGGCGATTGGCCTGGTTTGAGTAGCGCCGCCGGCCGCCGCCTTTCCGCTGCCGGTGCCGGGTTGCCGGTTGCCGGCTACTTGTATTTCACCGGCAGGGCCCTGCCCGCGGCGGCGCTGCGGCAGGTGAGGTCCAGCACGTGCACCGGCCGGCGGGCCCATTCGGCCGTGATGACCAGCGGCCGGCCGCGGCTGAGGTGATCGGCGACGTTCTGATAGTACTTGGCGTGCTGCGACGGCGGGTTGCCGCCCTTGGTGACCACCGTGGCCGGGCCCCTGTGCGTGATCAACTGGTACGTCCTGTAGTCGAAGACGTACGAGCCCTTGGTGCCGGTGACCTCCACCTGGCCCGGCTTGGGGTTGGAGTCGAGATGGGAGATGCAGAGGGTCGACCAGGCCCCGCCGGCGTAGCGGACGAGGAGGAACCCTTCGTCCTCGTTGGTGTCGCTCTTCCACTTGGTCTTGGGGGCCCAGAAGCCGGTCTTGAAGTGCCCGCTCACCTCCACGATGTCGGCGTCAATAATCTGGAAGGTGTACTCCAGCAGGTGCACGCCCCAGTCGTAGAGGATTCCGCCAGAGATGCTCTTGCTGGAGCGCCACCAATCGCCCGGCCGGCCCCAGGAGCCCATGTGGGCCTCGACGCGGACCACCTCGCCGATGGCGCCGGAGCGGATCCTCTTGACCGCCTGGAGGATGCACCCGTCCCAGTGGCGGTTGTGATAGGTCGAAAGCAGCCGCCGGCCCTTCCTGGCGGCGCGGATCATGGCGTCGCACTCGGCCGTGGTGATGGCGAATGGCTTTTCCACCACCACGTGCCGGCCGGCCCGCAGGCACTGCAAGGCCAGCCTGGCGTGCGTGTTGTGCGGGGTGATGATGGCCACCAGGCTCACGGCGGATTTCCTGAGCATCTCGGCGGCGGAGGGGTAGGTCTCGATGCCGGGGAAGTCTTTCGCGGCGGCCTCCAGGCGGCGGGGGTCAGTGTCCGCCACAGCCTTCGGGGTCATTCCCGCCGCGGCCATCTCCTGGAGGTGCCCCCGCCCCATGTTGAACGCGCCCCCGTAGCCGATCACGCCGACCTCGATGTCGCTGGGCCTCACCCGCCTGGGCATGAAAACACCTCCTCTTGCGGCAGTCATTTTGCGCGAGGCGATATCCTGGACAGGCGCCCCGCTGGAATCAACAGGAAAACTGAAGCACAGCCGCCGCGGAAGGGATTGTGCTCGGCGGCGCAGGCCGGCATACTTGCCCGGCCGTCTGATCTGGGCGTTCCGGCGGATGGCGCCGGGAAAGGCAAGCCATGGTCGGCAGGGACGACGTGCTGGGCGCGATCCGGCCGCTGCGGCTGGTCTTCTGGGGCGGGCTGCTGTGCGTCCTGGACCTGCCCATCGGCCGGGTCGCCGGCGGCCGAGGGTGGCAGCTCGACGTCCTGAACGACGTCCTGGGGATGGCTCTGATCGCCGTGGGCGTTGTCCGGCTGGCTCGGATCGCGGTGGACGAGCCCTGGCGCGACCGATACGGCTCGGCCATGGCGGCGGTGAAGTTCGTCGCCCTGCTGGGGATCGCCGACGCGGCGCTGGGCCAGTTCGTGTTTCCGCGCCCGCCGGCCCTGACGGCGTTTCTGGCCCTGTATCGCCTTGCGCAGTTGGCGGCGATCGTTCTGTTCTGCTTGTCGATCCGCTCGATGTGTGCCAAGGCCGGCCTGCCGGGTGCGGCGCGGGGCTGGTCCGTCACGCTGGCCCTTTTCGTGGGCTTCTACGTCATTCCCGCCGCCTTTTGCCATTACTCCACGTTCCTGACGCTTGTGGGCGGAGGAACGGACCGGTCGGATCGGCGGCTGCTGGGCCTGGTGGGGCAGGTGCTGCTGGCGATCCCGCTGATCCACATGTATTTTTCCATCTCCCGGACGGGCAACGCCGCCCGGCGCGCCCGCGCCGATGAAACCGGCTGGGCTCAAGGAGGTCGGGATGACCGCTGAGGAAATACGGAGCTGCCTGGGGCTGAAGCCGCTGGACAGAGAGGGCGGCTATTTCCGGGAGACGTACCGCTGCGAAGAGGGCGTCGCCGCCCAGGCCCTGCCGGAGCGATACGGCGGCCCGCGCTGCTTCGGGACGGCGATCTATTATCTGCTGACGCCGCAGAGCTGCTCCCGCCTGCACCGGCTGAAGAGCGACGAGGTCTTTCACTTCCTCCTGGGTGACCCCGTGACCATGCTCCAGCTGCACCACGATCGCTCCAGCCGGACCCTCACGCTCGGCCAGGATATCGCCGCCGGCCAGCGCCTCCAGGTCGTGGTCAGCCGCGGCGTCTGGCAGGGATGCTTCCTGAACGAGCCCGGCCGGTTCGCTCTGATGGGCGTCACCGTGGCACCCGGTTTTGACTACGCCGACTACGAGGACGGGGACCGGGACGCCCTGGTGGGGGACTACCCGGATCGGAGGGAGCTGATCGTCCGGCTCACGCTGGCGGGAAGACCTTGACCGGGCGGATGCGGCCTGTTTGGGGTTCCGGCCGCACCAGCGCGATCAGCCGGCCGCCGGCGTCAACCGCCCCGAGGGCCTGCTGCTGCATGGCCGATTCGGGCAGTGAGGGGTATTCCACCTCCCGGCCGAGGGCGAGTTGGCCGGCCTGGGCATCGCTCACGGGCAGCCGCTGATCCGGCGGCAGGGCCTCCGCCGGCGGGATGAGCAGGCGCTGGATTGGGCCGGCCTCCAGGTCTTCCATCTTCACGGCCGATTCGGCGCGGAAAGGCCCGATCCGGGTGCGGATCAGTTCCCTGCAATACCCGCCCACGCCCAGCCGGCCGCCGACGTCGCGGACCAGCGCCCGGATGTAGGTGCCGCCTCCGCAGATCACGCGCAGCTTCAGCACCGGCCAACCGTAATGGAGAATCTCCAGGGCGTGGACGGCGACCTGGCGGGCCGTGAGCTTCACGTCCTTGCCCTGTCGTGCCAGTTGGTACGCCCGCCGGCCGAAGACCTTCACGGCCGAGTGGGCGGGGGGGACCTGCCGAATCGTGCCGATGAACTCGCGGACCGCCGCCGCCACGGCTTCCCCGGCCGGGGCAGCCGCGCCCGTGGGCCTGATCTCCCCCTCGGTGTCGTCGGTGCTGCTGGTTGCGCCCAGCTCGGCCGTGACGACGTATTCCTTCTCGTGAGATTGCAGCACGCCGACCAGCCGCGTGGCCGGGCCGATGCATACCAGCAGCACGCCCTCGGCCATTGGGTCCAGCGTGCCGGCGTGGCCGGTCTTGACCTCCCGGCCCAGCCGGCGCCGGACCTGGCGGATCACGTCATAGCTGCTGATCCCCTTCGGCTTGTAAACGTTCAGCAGACCGAGCATCCCTTGCCGTTCCGCTAATGCCGCCGGCCGGGGCGCCTCCGCCGGGCATCTTTTCGTAGCCCGACGACCGCGGCCGGCTGGCCGGTTGCCCATTGTTCGTGCCGGGCGGCGGCCCTGCAAGACAGATAATCCTTCGCCCGCGCTTGGGGAACGGAGATTTGAGGGCTAAGAAAAAGGCGGGGGTTGGCCGATATGAGTTTATGCCCGCGGCTAGGCTCGCCAGCGGGGACTGACTCTTGGGAGCGCAGCGATGGATCACTCGACCGACACGGGTCTGTCCGCTCACGCGCTCGCCGGCGACGGCAGGTGCTTTACTCTGCGGCGAGCGAATCGCGCACTGGTGTTCGTGCGGCGCGTGGTGGCGGACGTGGTGGCCGATTACTCTCAACTGCTCGAACTACAGGAAATTCTGGAGCTGGAGCAGCAGTATGGGTCGATCCAGTACCTCAACCAGGTCAAAGCGGAGATGAACGCGGCGGTGAGCCGCCTTCACGGCTACCTGGAGGAGTTGGCGGCGGTCGGGGTGGAGCTGCGCGACTTTGCCCGCGGCCTGGTGGATTTCCCCGCCCGTGTCCGCGGCCGGGACATCTTCTTCTGCTGGCAGTTCGGCGAGGACACCATCTCGTACTGGCACGATCGCGACGACGGTCAGGCTGGTCGCAGACCGGTATCGGAGTTGGCCTCGCTTCAGCCGGCCGCCGGGGCGGAACAGGCCTGAAGGCGTTCCGTTTGGGCTGTCTGTAAGGCTTGGGGCGGGTTTTCCCATCGCAAGAGGGCACAGCGTTCGTTGGGGTCCGATGTTTGCTCATGCCTTTGTGGCCCTTACCCTTGCGGCTTTTGACTGACACGCCCGGCTCTGCCGGGGCCGCGTCATCCGCCGCCGGGGGCGCCAACGTCCCCCGCGCAAGTAACGCCCGAATCGTATATTGCCGATGCGCTACTCCAAGGGGCAGGGGGCAGTGCCCTGACGAGGCAGGCCATCATGGGCAAGAAGGTTACCGCAGGTACGCGACTCGGCGCCGCCAGCGCACAACTGCTGGAAAACCTCCTCCAGATCAGCCTCAGGCTCTCCGCCACCCATGACCGTGGCGAGATGCTGGAGATGATCGTGCGGGAGGCCCGCCGGCTGAGCGACGCCCAGGCCGGCAGCCTCTACATCCGCCGTGGAGACGAGCTCGAATTCGTCGTGGTCCAGAACGACGTCGTGGACGTCTCCGTGGTCTGCGGCACCCTGCTGGGCGAGAAGATGGCCGTCGGCAGCGGATCGCTGGCCGGGTTCGTCGCCGCTACCGGCGAGGTGATCAGCATCCCCGACGCGGCCCGGCCGGAGCCCGGTGCCCCGTTCCGGATCAACCGCGAATTCGACGCCGCCACCGGCTACCAGACGCGCAGCCTGCTGGCCATCCCGCTCAAGTGCCCCGACGGGGAGGTAGTGGGGGTGCTCCAGCTCATCAATCGCATCGGCCGGGACGGCCAAGTCGCGCCCTTCCTCCAGGACGACAGCCGCCCGCTGATGTCGCTGGCCGCCATGGCCGCCGTCAGCGTCCAGAACGCCCTGCTGGGCGAGAAGCTCAAGCAGGCCCACCTGGACACCATCTTCCGCCTGGCCGTGGTGGTTGAGTTCCGCGATCACAGCACCGCCGACCACGTCCGGCGCATCAGCCACTTGTGCGGGGTCCTCGGCCGGGCGATGAACCTCCGCCGGCCAGAGGTCGAGCTCATGGAGTATGCCAGCCCGATGCACGACATCGGCAAGATCGGCATCCCCGACTCCATCCTGCTCAAGCCCGGCGCCCTCAGCCCCGAAGAGCACAAGATCGTCGAGACTCACACCCTCATCGGCGCCGAGATTCTCAACAGTCCCGGCAACGAACTGCTGCGCATGGCCCACGACATCGCGCTGTACCACCACGAGCGCTGGGACGGCGCCGGCTACCCGCACCGGCTGAAAGGCAGCAACATACCGCAGCCGGCCCGGATCGTGTGCCTGGCGGACGTCTGCGACGCCCTGGCCACCAAGCGCTGCTACAAGGACGCCTACCCCATGGACAAGGTCATCGGGATCATAAGGTCCGAGAAGGGCCGGCACTTCGATCCCCAGGCGGTGGACGCCTTCTTCAGCGTCATCGAGGAGGTCGGGGGGATGTACGCCCGGCAGGCCGACCCGGCTGCCGGTATCATGCCTTCAGCGTGACCCACAGCGGAAAGTGGTCGCTGAGGCACTGCTTTTCCCCGCGGGCAGGCCTGAGCTGTGCTTTGTCCATGACCCCGTACTCCGCCAGCCGCTCACGAAGCGAACCGTGAATCCAGATCTGATCCCCGCGCCCGCCCCCCAACGATGTGGGCCGGTCCGCCAGCCCGGTAGCCGCGGCCGCGTCCAGGTAGCCCCGGCCGGCGAGAGATGCTCCCACGGGGCCGCCGGGCGATTCATTGAAGTCGCCCAGCACGACCGCCGGGGCGTCGGCCCGGTCCAGAACGGCCAGCAGCTCGCGCACTCTTCCCCGGCCGGCGGCCTCTCTGCCAAGTTGCCGGGAGGAGGGAAGATGGATGTTGCATATCGTGACGGCGCCGGCGCCGGCGTGGGCATTGACCATTTGCCACATCCGCTGGGGAACCTCCGCTGAGCTTCGCCAGTCCGCCGCGAAGCCGCCCGCACTCCAGAAGATGGCCCCGCCGTATTGAGGCAGCCGGCCTCCGGGGCAGTACCGGCCGGGGGTCGGCAGGGCAGCGGCCAGCCGTTCGAAGGTCGCCTGGTCCTGGATTTCCTGAAGCGCCAGCACGTCCGGCCGGAGGCGGTGGTAGGCCTCGACCAGCGCCGCCAGTATGGCCTGATCGGGCGAACCCGGGCGGTCGGTTCCGAACGGCGCGCCCTGGAACCAGAACGCGTTGTGGCTGACTATCCTGAGGTGGCTCATGGGCTCGGCCCGGCCATCCGGGAGGCGGCATCATACGACGTTTGCGGCCGGCTTGTGCGCACAAGTTCGGAGTGTGTTGAAGGGTCCGCTACGGACGCGCCGGTCACCGTGACGCCCCGCGCCGTCTGTGTGCGGCCAGCGCCGCGGCGCCGAGGGCCAACACGGCAATGCCGGCCGGCTCCGGCACCGGAAGAGCGCCTTCGCCGAAGCCGTAATTGAGCGACCAGACGTTGTAGTCCAGCCCGTCCACCAGGGCGTCGCCGTTGAAGTTGCCGTCGCCCCAGTTGCCCGCCTGCTGGTAGTGCAGCGACCAGACGTTGTAGTCCAGCCCGTCGACCCTGCCGTCGTAGTTGGCGTCGCCGGCCGGCGAGCCGTACTCGTCGGCGCCTATGTCGGGGAAATCCCCAGCCGGCCGCGGGCCGCCGTCAACGTCCTCGGTCACGTCGGCCAGCACCAGGGCGTTGTTGATGGCGGCGGTGGCCAGCTCGGTCAGATGCAGGTCGCCGTTGAGGGCGTCGACAAACCACTCCGGCAGCACCAGCGTTCCGTCCCCGTCTACGATGTTGCCCCAGGCGGCGACCGCCGCGTCGGCATCGTCGCCGTTGTACCAGCAGCCCCCGCGGACGATGTTGTTCACGACCTCCAGGTCGGTGTTGGGCCTGTTGGCGCTGTCCCAGAGGCTCAGCGTTCGGAAGTAGCTGGCCGTGGGGCTGTAGATGGTGTTGTTGACCGCGTCCAGGTTCTTGGCCGCGCACAGCTCCAGGCCGATGTTGTTGCCGTAGAAATACTCGTCGGTGCGGACGATAAAGTTGTTGCGGATCGCGCCGCCGTCGGCGTGCCATCCGCCGGAGATGGTGCTGCCGGGCTCATAGCACAGCCCCACGCCGATGCCCTTGGCGCAGTCGACGATGAGGTTTCGCTCGACCGTCATGTTGTTCACCCCCTGCCACAGGAAGATGGCGGCGTTCCCGCCGCCCTCGGCCCCGTAGATGCCCTCGGCCACGCAGTCGCGGATGATGAGGTTGTTGGTGGCCATGATGTCCATCCCGCCGATGTAGTCGGGTCCGGAGGGGTTGGTGTCGAGCCGGGGCTCGGTCTGAAGCATGTACACATTCTCGATCAGGGCGTTGTCGCAGGTGTGGTTGACGCTGTTGTCCCACGAGCCCTTGATGTGGCGCTCGCCCACGTTCCAGGTCTTGACGTTGGAGATGACCGCCCCGGTGATGTCGCTCTCCGCCCGCAGGTGCAGCGCGTTGTAGAAGAAGTCCTTCAGGGTCAGGTCGTAGACGTGGACGTTGTTGGCCTCGATGGTGATGCCCTCATCCACGCCGTGGGTGTTCATGCCGCCGCCGATCAGGATCACGTCGTCGCGGTTGCCGCTGGCCCCGCAGATGGTGACGTTGGGGGTGTTCATGGCCACCACGCGGGTGAGGTTGTAGGTGCCCGGGGCCAGGATGATCTCGTCGCCGGAACCCATGCCGCTGAGGGCGGCGTTCAGACCCGGGACGTCGCTGACGTTCCAGATGTCCGCCGCCGCCGGGGCGGTTCCCGCCAGCAGGACCAATACGACCGGCATCAGGTGGAATCGCCGCGCGCAGTTGATGGCCCGCGCCGGCACGAACCGATACCTTGCCTGCAACATTGGTGGCTCCTCACTTTGGGCGAAGCATCCTCGCAAGCCTACTGACCAAGACCGCATTTTACCGCTTCACGGGCGTTTTGCGGAGGAAGACTCTCACGGATCAGGTATTCTCCCTGCCCGGCTGGGGCGCCCGCCGGCGCCTGAGCAGAACCGCCGCGGCCGGCGCGATCAGCAGCCACGTGGCGGGTTCGGGAACAGGCGAGCCCTCGCCGAAGCCGTAGTTGAGCGACCAGACGTTGTAGTCCAGCCCGTCCACCAGGGCGTCGCCGTTGAAGTTGCCGTCGCCCCAGTTCCCGGCCTGCTGGTAGTGCAGCGACCAGACGTCGTAGTCCAGCCCGTCGACCTTGCCGTCGTAGTTGGCGTCGCCGGCCGGCGAGCCGTACTCGTCGGCGCCAATGTCGGGGAAATCCCCAGCCGGCCGCGGGCTGCCGTCAACGTCCTCGGTCACGTCGGCCAGCACCAGGGCGTGGTTGATGGCGGCGGTGGCCAGCTCCGTCAGGTGGAAGTCGCCGTTGGTGAAGTCCACGAACCACCCCAGGTCCACGCCCGTGCCGAGGATGTTGTTGGTGGAGGTCCACCCGGTCTCGCCGCCGGACTGGGCGAGGATCTGCCCGTAGATGATGTTGTTGGTCAGTTCAAGGTTCTCGGTCGTCCCGTAGATGTGGACGGTCCGGCGGAAGTTATCGTCCTGGGCGATGCTGCATACGGTGTTGTTGTAGGCCTGGCAGTTGTCGGTGTAGCAGAACTCCATGCCGATGTCGTTGCCCGATTCCCGCAGGACGAAGTTGTTGCGGACGATGGTGGTGGATGTGGGGTTGCTGCTGCTGGGATTGCCCAGCTCGATGCCCTTGCGGCAGCCGATCACCACGTTGCGCTCGATGACGCAGTCGCTGGAGTAGTTCCAGATGAAAATCCCGCCGTCCCCGCCGTGCAGGCCGTTCACGTCAATCGCGACGTTGTCGTAAATCTGGCAGCGGCGGGCGCCGTGCAGGTCGATGCCTCCGACGTAGTTGTCGAGCCGGCCGGGCAGGCCGTTCTCCCGCACCTTCGTCTGCTGCATCAGGCAATTCCGGATGACGCAGTCGTCGTTGTACTGGGCGCCCTTGATGTGCTGGCAGCCGATGTTGCGCGTGGTGACGTTGTCCAGCACGCAGCGGTCTCCGACGGTCTGGAAGTGGATGGCGTGGTGGTAATACTCTTCGACGGTCAGGTCCTTGATGGTCATGTCCGGGCTGGCGAAATCGATGCCTTCGTAGAAGCCGGCGTCGGGGTTGTTCATGCCCGGACCGCGAAGGATCACGTCCTCGGCACTGCCGGTGGCCCCGCGAAGGGTCACGCCGGCCTTGTTGGACATGTACAGCCTCTTGGTCATGACGTAGAGGCCGGCGTTAATGACGATCTCGTCGCCGGGATTACACGCCGCCGCCCAGTACTGGAGCTGCCCGACGTCGGAGACCACGTGCGTGTCCGCTGTGATCCCAGCAGCGACCGTTCCCAGCACGGCCGCGCCGGCGGCAATCAAGACCCCCCATCTGCAAGAGCCCGATGACCCCTTCATCGCGTTTCTCCGCACCGAGACCATCCGAGCGCTTTGTTCTCCACGCAGCCGGGCCGAAACGGACCCTCTGGTGAGGAGCCGTCATTCCTTCACTGCCACGCCGAGGCCTGACCCCGGTCCGGGGATCAGGCTTTCGGTCGGCGCCTCAGCCCAACGGCAGCGGCAGCGCCCATCAGCAGCAATGTGGCGGGCCTGCCCGCCGAACCCGGCCGCCGACGCGAGTCTACCCGTTGCGCCGGCGCCGCAGGATTGGGCCCAGCCCGGCGGTCAGCAAAAGGGCGAAGGCGGGCTCTGGCACGTGCGAGCCCTCGCCGAAGCCGTAATTGAGCGACCAGACGTTGTAGTCCAGCCCATCCACCAGGGCGTCGCTGTTGAAGTTGCCGTCGCCCCAGTTGCCGGCCTGCTGGTAGTGCAGCGACCAGACGTTGTAGTCCAGCCCGTCCACCTTGCCGTCGTAGTTGGCGTCGCCGGCCGGTGAGCCGTACTCGTCGGCGCCCATGTCCGGGAAGTCCCCAGCCGGCCGCGGGCCGCGGTCGATGTCCTCAGGCACGTCGGCCAGGGTCACCGCCGCGTTGATGGCCGCTATCGCCAGCTCGGTCAGGTGCAAGTTGAGGTTGTCCGGATCCACGAACCATTCCGGCAGCACCAGCGTGCCGGCCACGTCAACGATGTTGCCCATGGCCTCCACGGCCGCCGCCGTCCAGCCGCCGCTGTAGGTGTGGTCGGTGATTCCCCCGCGGATGATGTTGTTCTGGATGTCCAGGTTGGTGGTTTCGTGGAACCTGTTGTCGTCGATGTGGAAGGTCCGGTTCCAGTCCTGGCTTCCGGGCGCGCCGGTGCGGTACACGGTGTTGTTGTACACCTTGCAGTTGAGGGTGTAGCACAGCTCGATGCCGATGTCCTCGTTCGGCCGGCTGAGGACGAAGTTGTTGCGGACGATGCTGTCCTGGACCTGCCACACGCCCTGGTCGGAGGGGTTGCCCAGCTCGATGCCCTTGCAGCAGCCGATGACCACGTTGCGCTCGATGACGCAGTTCTGGGAGGCGTTCCACAGGAAGATGCCCCCGTCCCCGCCGTCGTCGGCGCCCATGATGTCCATCACCACGTTGTCGTAAATCTCGCAGCGGCGGGCCCCGTGCAGGTCGATGCCGCCGATGTAGTTGCAGGGCGAGACGGGGTGGTCGGGGCGGCACACTCTTGCCTCGGTCTGGTAGAGCTTACAGTTACGTATGACGCAGTCATCGTTGTTGACCGCCCCCTTCATGTGCTGCTCGCCGATGTTGAGGGTGGTGACGTTGTCCACGATGCATCGGTCCCCGGCGGGCTGGAAGTGGACCGCGTGATTGTAGTATCCCTCAATGGTCAGGTCGGCCAGGGTCATGTCCGTGCTGACGAACTGGAAGCATTCCTGGATGGCGCTGGCGTTGTTCATGCCGCCGCCCCACAGCACCACGTCCGAGGCGACACCCGTCTGCCCGCGCACCGTCACCCCCTGCTTGTTCTGCATGTACAGGCACTTGGTCATATTGTACGTGCCCGGGGCGATGACGATCTCGTCATAGGGGTTGCACTGAACCGCCCAATACTCCAGCTCCCAGACTTCGTCTACGTAGTGAGTCTCCGCGCTGGCCGGCGTCTGACTGGCCAGCAGGGCGCCCATAACGGCGATCAGGACGGTCCATCCGGGAAGAAACGATTCCACCTTCATCTTGCTCTCCTTTGTCCACATAGAGCTGCACCTGACTTTGCCGCCCAGCCGAAAGCGCCGGCTACGGCCCAG
>Ga0111187_1083_pt1 | contig 19388 bp, 14 predicted proteins | sample DeeMarSWOR324_28_FD_80242 | JGI IMG/M metagenome (GOLD analysis project Ga0111187, IMG submission 80242) | Phycisphaerae bacterium SM23_33 | reverse complement strand
TGGGCGCCGGTGCCGTAGTAATGGAAATCGCCGTCCCCGTTGGCGTCGAAGACACCGCCCGGAAGGTTGTCGATCGTCCCCACGACCCCCGACGTCGGACCGAACTGGAAGCTCTGGCCCGTGTACTCGATGGTGCCCTTATTGGCCAGGACGCGGCCGAGGTACTTCGAGCTGGTGCCCGAGATCGTCAGCGCCGCGCCCGAGTCGATCGTCGTCCTGCCCGAGCCGGTCATCGTGCCCCCCGACCAGTCCATCGACGTCGCGTCCGGTCATCGTGCCCCCCGACCAGTCCATCGACGTCGCGTGGACGCCGTCGCCCACCGTCCAGGCGCCGCTGCCGTTGATGGTCCCGCCGGCCAGGGAGTAGGTGCCCGCCAGCAGGTCGGCCGTGTCGGTGACGGTGAACGTTCCACCCGTGTGGTTAAGCGTCGCGGCACTCGAATCGAGCGTGAACGCTTCGATCGTGATGTTCGTGTTCAGCGTGACGCTGTACGGCGAGCCGGACACCAGGTCGATGAAGGCCGCGTAGGTCGCCACGCCGCCGTTGCCGTTGTCGGGATAGGAGGCCGTGTCCCAGTTGGCGTTGTCGTTCCAGTCGCCGCCGGCGGCGTCGGTCCAGTAGGAGTTGGCATCCGCCGCGGGGGCCGCTGTCGCCGCCAGGGCGACGATCAGCACGGCCAGCCATGCCCGCCTCGGGGCTCGACACGTCCGAGCCCTCTGGATGCGGCGACCTGCCGCCCGGAAGCGCGGCCGGCAAGCGAGATGACGAACGGATCTGCGGGCAGATGAAGTGGGGCAAATGCTCACGTATCGTCCTCCTTACGATGGTTTCTTCCGCCGTCTCGACCTCCGGGGCCTCGGCGCGGGCTTCCGCCGCCTGGCGCGCCGATCGACTCCGGACGCGCGACCCCAGTGGCCGCGTAAGGCTCTGGCCCTCAGGGGTGGCCTCCTCTCTTGCCAGCGAGGTCCGCTCTACCTGCGCAGCACCATCTGGGCCGCGCTGATGACCTCTGCGCGAACCTATGCCGCCAAGGGAACAAAAACACCCTAGAGACCCGAAATTGGACTCCCACGCAGTTTACCACGATTCGCGCATAAGTCAAGCCATTGCCGAGGAAAACGGCAGCCGGTCCGTGGGGCTCTCGCCCGTCGGGGCGGCCTGCGAATCGCCCGGCGGCACGGGCACGTGCCCCGCTCGGCAACGGCCCGCAAGGGCGCCTGGGGCACTCGACGCCACGGGCGCCCCGCGTGACCCCGCCGCGGCGCGCGCGAACGCCGCGGCACCATGCCAACGCCGCCGAGCACCCCGGAGCGGCCGGACAGAAAGCCCTTTGAATGCAGCAGACCCACGCGGTATTCTCGTACTTAGGAATCCCCGCAGACGCCCGTAGCTCAACACGGACAGAGCAGCGGTCTTCTAAACCGCAGGTTCCAGGTTCGAGTCCTGGCGGGCGTGATGGAGAATGCCCCTGTGAATGTTGACTTTCGTCAGTGTTCACAGGGGTCTTCTCGTTGTCGCCGTCCTGGACTTCCCGTGCATTGTCGCGCGACGAAGCGCGAGAAAGTGAGCCTTCCCGCGCCAAGCAGGACGCCGAGTTCTTCTCGCCCGCCTTCCGGCCGTCATCGTCCGGGCGCGGGCGGTCCATCGGCCGGGCCTGGGCACGGTCGCCCGTCCTGGGGCGTCCTGTCGCGTCCTGTGCGGCCTGTGCCGTTGCGTGGTCGGTTCCCGTTGCCTTGGCCAGTTGCTTCACGGGGGCCGCGTCCAGGTCGGGCAGGGCGGCCACGGCGTCGGTTTCCTGCCCCCGGAAGACGTGCGTGTAACGGCTCATCGTCAGGTCGATGGACGAATGCCGCATGACGGCCTGGGCGACCTTCGGATGGGCGCCGGCGGCGGCTAGCAGACTTCCGGTCGTATGCCGCAAGGCGTGAAAATCGACCACGCGGCCCGCCGCGTCCAGGTCTGACAGGAAGGCCGACTTCTCGCGCTTCTGGCGTTCCTGGGGCGACGTGGCGTTTTCCAGCCATGCCTTGCGGGCGTCGGCGAGATCATCGCGGAGCACTTCGGACAAGGGCCGATGCTTGGGCGTGTTGAAGGCCGCCGCGTCCGGCAGCTTGGAGGCCAGGAAGCCCCGAAGCTCGGCGGCCGTGTCGGGGCGAAGGGGTAGCACGTCCAGCCGGCGTCGCTTGCTGTATGCGGCGGCAACGCTCACGGTCGGGCGCTTACCGTTCAGGGCGAAGCTCGCCCGCGTCAGGCTCGCCAGTTCGCCGGCCCGAAGGCCGGTTTCCACGGCCGAGAGCGTCCTGAAACGCCGGCCCTCGTACTCGAAGCCGTCGGCCAGGGCCACGACCTGAAGCGTGCGGCCCTTGTACCGCTTGCCGGCGTCTGATAGGCGTGAGGTCCACAACGCGATTGCTCTTGCTCATCAGCAACATCTCCCAAGGCACGTCGAAAGTGCGTGCGCTGGGTTATGTATGCCTGTGGTGCTCGGATCTGTCCGGGCGTCAGCCGGCGTAGTCGCATGGCCTGAGGGCCCGGCAATTCCTCATGGCGCACCGTTACCCCCTCCCTCTAGCAACAGACGACCCGGCCGCGCGCCAATGCCACCTTGCCACGGCCGTGCTCCGCCCTTGACACCTTCGTCACCGGGCGTCACTGCAAGGCAGAATACTGTTCTTCTCCGTATCGAAGAGAAACGCGTCGGAGCGGACGAACCTTCGGGTCTGATCCTCAAAGGGTTGGTAATCCCACACCGGCCGTTTGCCTTGGGTCAGGCTCTGCCAGACAAGACGTCTACGGTTTTGATCCTCGACGATACGGTCATGCAGGGCTCTGGGATCGCCCCACCGACTCAGAACCAGTTGACGCAACGACTCCCTTTCATCGGCCAATTCGGGGTCTCCAATCAGATTCTCGGTCTCGCCCGGATCGCTCTCCATGTCAAACAACTGGCAGCCCCACTTCTCGCTGTATACGTATTTGTACTTGCCGCGCCGGACCATCAGGATCGGCGACAGCGCGTTGGCGTCGGTATGCTCGCAGTAGATACAATCCAGCGTCTTGTCGCTCTGTCCTGTTACAAGAGGCCAAAGGCTCTCGCCAAGGCGTGAAGGGTGTCGAGGGGCCAGGGCCGAGCGGGGTTGATTCTGCTGGTGCAGGCGGCCGCCGGGACCGTGTCCCCCCGACCTGGACTCGGGATCGATCCCGGCACAGTCCAGGATTGTGGGAAACAGGTGGAGAAGAGAAACGTTGCCGTCGGTCCTTCCCCGAGCTACGTAGTTCGGCCCCCAGAAAAGTAGCGGCACGCGAACGGCCTGGTCATACATGGTCTGTTTGAACCAAATGCCTTTCTCGCCGAGCATGTCACCGTGGTCGGACGTGAACACGATGATCGTGTTGTCATAGAACCCACACTCCTTGAGGGTCTCGAGCAGTCGACGGACCTGGTAGTCGACAAAGCTCACGGCCGCATAGTAGCCACGACGTGATCTCAGGATCATCTCGTCGTCGGGCGCCCAATCGACCTTGCCGATGTGACGATAGAGTTGTCTGCTGTGGGAGTCCTGTTGGTCATAGGGAATGCTGGGTTGGGCGGGCATTCCGACCTCGTCATCGGTGTAGAGATCCCAGAACGCCGGCGTGGACTGATACGGATCATGTGGAGATCCGAAAGACACATTCAGGAAAAACGGCTGGCCCTTACGGTAACGGGCGCAGTCCCGGAGACATTTCCGGGCGGCGAAACAGACTTCCCCATCGAATTCAATGTTCAAGCTGGTCGCCACGGGCCCCGACAGCGTCAGAGCCTTGATGCCGGTCTTGCCGGAGTTCTCAAACGGGTAGATTTCGGCGTCTTCGTCCCAACGCGGCGTCCAGGCCAGGTCCGCGGGATAGGCATCCGTCGTCAAGCGGTCTTCGTAACCGTGCAGTTGATCGGCGCCAACGAAGTGCGCTTTGCCGCTAAGGGCGGTGTAGTAACCGTCATTGCGCAGATGGTGAACGAAGGTGGGGTGGGATGAGCAAAACTCCGCGCCGTTGTCATAGACGCCGATCTCGCTTGCCAGCTTCCCGGTCAGCATCGCCTGCCTGGACGGGGCGCAGATGGGGAACGGGCAGTACGTGTTCTGCAGAACGTGACCTTCGGCCGCCAGCCGGTCGAGATTGGGCGTCTTCGCCGGCTTGGCGGCCCCATGGAAGCTCAGGACCTTGGCCGTCAACTGGTCGGCCATGACCATCAGGATGTTGGGTCTGCAAATCATACGTTTCTCCTTGGCGCCCCGACGAGCAACAACGCTCTGGCGGAACGTCGATAGCTTACTCGAACTAGAGCATTATCAAGTCGCGTTCAAAGCTCACCAGGTTCTCGCAGCCGTCATCCGTCACGACGACGACATCTTCGATGCGAACGCCGAATTCCCCTTCAAGGTAGATGCCCGGCTCAACGGTCATGACCATCCCCGCTTCCAGCGTGTCCTCGGATTGGGCCTTGCCGAATCCCAGCAAGGGATCGTGCACTTCCAGCCCGATGCTGTGGCCCAAACCGTGAGTGAAGAACTCGTCATAGCCAGCCGCCTCGATGTGATCGCGAGCGGCGACGTCGACAGCGTGATTGCACTCGCCGGCACGGATCGCGGCAAACGCCTTCTCCTGGGCGGCCTTCACCGTCGCATACACGCGACGCATCTCGTCGGTGGGCGCCCCCACGCACAGCGTGCGACTCATATCGGAGTTGTACCCTCGATAGCGCACCCCCATGTCGATGATGATGAAGTCCCCTGGCTCCACCTTCCGGAAATCCGGTTTGTGATGCACCTCCCAGGCGTTCCCGCCGGCGATGATCAGCGGGCCAAACGCACAGTCGTCGGCTTGCTCGATCTCCGCTATCCGGCTGCGGATTCGGCCGCGGATGAAACGTTCGGTCACACCGGGCTTGATCTCCGGCAAGGTATCGCTGAGGACCCGCTCGGCCATTTCCTGGGCCGTGCGCATGTAGGAAATCTCCGTCGCCGACTTGACCATGCGCGCCGTCTCGACGGCCGTGGAAACCCTCACGTCATATTCGCTGAATTGCTCCTGTATCCCCTGGTAGGCCAAATGCGTCACGCTCCGTTCGACGCCGATGGTCTTGACGCCCTTGCCTGCCAGACGATCGGCGATGTCGCCGAGCGCGTCCGCCGCCGTCGACACCTCGATACCGGTTGTCTGGGCCCGCGCCCACGGCTCCGTCCGGACGCCCGTGTAGACAACGACCTCCGATTGCGTGATCAGCAGGCGCCGCGGCTCGCCCCGGAACCCGGAGACATACCGCACGTTGTGCTCGCCGGTCAGGCACAGGGCATCGATCTCATGGGCCGCCATCACCTCCCGAGTCCGAACAAGGCGGGCGTTCATCTCGGCGTCGCTGAAATCACGCGGATCTTCAGACGCGCGGTCTTGCATTCTTGCTCCTTGTGGCACGCACGGTTCAGCATGTTCCTGGCCACGTATCGGCAAGCCGGTAGCCTTCGGGCCAAGGGTCGGCCGGGTCGAGCAGGAGTTGATGCGTTCCGGTGATCCACGCTCGGCCCGAGACGGTCGGCAGGATCGCGTCGGTCCGGCCGACCGTCGTCACCGACTCGATCCCGCACTCGAACTCCGATCCGATGATCGACCTCGCGCGGTATCGATCGCCGACCTGCATCCGCCCACGGGCGTGGAGAACGGCCATGCGGGCCGAGCAGCCCGTTCCCGTGGGCGATCGATCGATCTTGCCGGGGCGAACGACGACGGCGTTGGGGCCGGACAGGGCGCCGTTCTCGTTGACCAACGGGCCGGCGAACTGGCAGAACGAGATGTGATCCCACTCGGCATGCACCGGGTGTTGAAACCCGAGCTGCTCATTGGCCGCGGCCGTGATCTTCATGCCGGTGGCCACGAGATCGGCAGCTTCACCCGGTACGACTTCAAATCCGAGGGCCGCCGCATCGACGATTACGAAACTGTCGCCGCCGTAGGCTGTATCGACAGTGAGCATGCCAAGTCCTTCCACTTCCAGCGGCGCCGCGAGCTTGTCGGCGAATGACGGCACATTGGTGATCGTGATCCGTTCCGCCTTGCCGTTGCGACAGAGCGCCCGCGCCTTGACCAAGCCGCCCGGCGCTTCCATCAGGAGTTCCGTTTCCGGCTCGGCCATGGGGACGATCCCCGTGTCGAGAACCACCGTCGCCACACAGATCGAGTTGGAGCCCGACATCGGCGGCGTATCGGCAGGCTCCATGATGATCCAGCCGATCTGCGCACGGGGATCCTTGGGCGGGACCAGCAGGTTTACATGCCGAAACACCCCGCCGCGCGGCTCGTTCAGCACGAAACGCCGCAGGCGGTCATCCTCGGCGATGAAACAACGCTGCTCCCAAAGCGTCTCGCCCGGCCGCGGCGCCACGCCGCCGACGATCACGTCGCCGACTTCACCTTCGGCGTGGCAACTGACCACATGAATCACCTTGGCTGATCGCATCGTCTATCACTCCATATCTTCGAGAACCCACGCTTCGGCGCCGGCGGGCGGCCGAGCAAGCCCAGCGGCCGCGCGACCGCGAGGGCGGCTCGATCATTCACCTCTTCTCCAGCTCGATCAATGCCTCGGCAAGGGCCTTGCCGATCTGCGCCATCATCTTGCCGCTGCCCATGTAGTGGAACGCGGCGTTCGAAGCGCCGTTCAGCAGTTTCTGCTCGCGGCGCGTGAACACCGTGTCCATTCTCTTCCGCATATACTCTGAGCTGTTTACGTACTTCCTGGCGTCCGCGGGGAGACCCTCGATCGCCAGGTCTATGGATGCATAGGGCTCTTGGGCTCTGCCATAATGAACGTTGGAATACGCAGCCAATATGTTGACGCCCTTCTTCAGGTGCGCGACGTGCCTCGGCTCGAGGACGATGCTTCGATAGTAGGGCGCGTCCTTCCACCAGATGTAGGTGTGAATCTTGTGTCCGTTCAGATACACGTGGAATCCCTGACGCGACAGTATGCTGAGGCGGAACTGTTCGTAGTCCAGGTTGTCGACCTCGAAGGTCGTTCGCATCAGGATGAATTCGCCGGCGCCCCAGTCCGACACGTTCTTGACCGTCACATCGCGGGTGTTTTTGGGGTACGGCCAGACGCCCTTGCCGATCGGAGCTCTGCCACTCTTCCATTTGCTGTCGTCGAACCCCGGCTTGTACCACCCTTCCAAACCAGCGGGCAGTGTGACATCCCGGAAGCGTTTGCGTTCACGCTTGTTGTGCATCACGTCCTTCTCATTCTGCGGATCGAACGTGGTGTACCGCCACGTGCGTTCCTCCGGGGCAGGCTTGCCGACCGGCTGCCAGTCGGGCGTGCCGGGAGCTCTCTTCTCCATGACGCCCTCCTTGGTGATTACGTGCGCGCTGTCCTTGAGCCTGTTGAGGTCCGACAGCTTGGGCTCCATCGCCGCCATTTCGTGGTCCCAGAACTGCCCGGTGTGCACCGCAGCGACGTTGCCCTTGAACTCGTTCATGTCCGCCGGCGCGGCCATGGCCGGGCGCAGGTTGGCGATCCTGCCCTTCGCCTTGTCGCCGTGCACACCAAGCGTGCCGATTACGAAGCGCATGGCGGGGGCATTCAGATCCCTGCGCACGTCCCGAATGAAGTGGGCCATCAGTTCGGTATAGTGCCTAAAGCCGTCCGGGGATCTGTTGCCATCAGGGTAGGTCTGCGAATCACACATGTCGTTCCAGCCCTGAAACCAGACGAACCCGGCGATCTCATAGCCGGCCTTGGGGTCGTAGGTCGGCACGACCCGCTTGGGGTTGGCGAGCACCTTCTTGACGTGACCGACCATCAGTCGGTAGTAACGGCCTGTCTTCTCTTCCTTCTCTTTCCACCATTTCTCCCGGTCCTTTTCACTCGGAATACCGTGGGCTCCCTCGGGATGTCTGGCCCATATATCCTTGGTCATCTGAGGCAATTCGTAGCGCCCGGCACTGGGCGGGCGAAAGTCGGTGTTCAGGGATTTGCCGCCCCAGGCGGTCTTGATGATCAGGATCGAGCCGTCGTAGGCCTTTTCCATGGTGAGGCCGAAGGTGAACTCCGGACCGATCTTGCCGCCGTCTTCGGCGGGGTTATTGCGAGCACCGTACCCGGCCGTCAGCTTGCCAAACCCCTCACCCAGCGTCCCGCGGTCAGGCGAGCCGGTCAGGTACGAGATCCACACCCGTTCGCAGACGCGCGGCTTGCCGTTGGAGCCGCGCATCTGCTTGAGCAACGGCGCGGTCTTCGGATCGTCGCCGATGTAATCGAACGTCTCGACCTTGGCATGGCCCTCCATGTTGGACTGCCCGGCCAGGATGTAGACCTTTAGCGGCTTTCCTGCAGCAGATAAATGGCTGCAGCACAGCATCACAGGGATCATCACCAGCGTCGTCGTTCTTCTGTTCATCGTCTCTGCTCCTGCAGGAGGTCTTTGGGTAGCGCTGGGCCGAGGCCTTTCCGGTTCACTCAATGTGCTTTCGTACCTTAAAAATGATCATAGAAAGCGGCGAGGTTGGGACACGACTGTCGCTACCAAGGAGCTCTATCGTGCTGAATTCACTTCCAGTTGCCCTGAATCCTTAGGCTGGGCCGACCCATGCCCAGCACAAGCACCATGGCGGCCGTAGGATGGATGCGTGAGGACAGGTAATAGCCTTTGTCGCCCGCGTTTCGCCCGGGCTGTGCAACAAATGACCCGTCATGCGTTCTTGCCATATTGATGAATGCCTTGTTGTAGTCAAACATTTCTCGGATAGCTGCCTTGTCACCTGACAGCTGGATTCCCAGAAGCCCCCAGAGGATGCCCAGCACATTATCCCCGTGACCGTCGTTCAGGCGGGTCTTCGATTTGGCGAGGTGTTGGGTCACTCTTGCTACATATTCCTCCGTTCCCTTATCCTGCGCAAGTTTGTGTGCAATGATGGCCAGGCCCTGCCTGCCAACCGGGCTATATGCACCGGTCGCAAAACGGTACCCTATGTATCCACTCTTGTTTGTGTGCTTTCGGATGCACTGGTAGGCAAGATCTACATACTGCTGATTCAGTTTCACGCCGCAGTCCTCAGCCAGCTCCCACGCCACCAGCGCCATCAACGTGGTGATCGACATCGTTCCATAGCCGTCAATCTTGACGACGTGCCCAAGACCTCCTTTCAAGTAGTTCTTGCCCTGCGGCTTACCCCCGTGAATCCGGTCCTTGTACATTGCGGGGTCCCGGACCTGGCCTTCATACAGACGGTCCACCAATGCCTTGATTGTCTTCGCGGCACTTTTGTCTTTGGTCTTAAGATAATACTCGCAGAGGAAAATGCATTGATAGGCGACCGGCCATGTCCATGTCCCTTCGCCCGGCACCTTGTTCCAGGAAGAAGCCAAAGCCGAGGCCTCTTTCAGTCGTCCCTGTGACAGCAAGGCCAGCGCTGCCGTTCCCCTCTTGTGGCACTGAGGACCAAATTCCTTGATGTGCTTCAGGAGGTACTGCGTTGCGTCATGAACCAACTTGTCGGACTTGGGGCAGTTGAGCGGAAAGGTCTTGCTGAACCTCCCCATCACAGACAGATGCACCTTAACGGTCGTCTGCTTGCCGTTGCGAATCACAGTGAGTGTCAGCACCCCGTCGCGACCTTCGCTGTGCTCAATCGCGTTCCCGAAATCCATGATCGGCCCCTCGTAGCCGACTTCATAGCCCATCCCGTAGAATTTCCCGAAGGTGTGCTTTGTCGTAAACATCTTATCGTTGACACCGACGATCTCATCGTCAACATGAAGCTTCCTGTGCGCGGGCGACCTGGGAAAGACATACTTTACAACAAATGACCTCTCCTTCAGGATCGCCCTCGCGCCGGTCGGACCAAGATTGAACAGGAAGCCGGGGACCTCTTTGTCCGGCCCCTTATCGGTCGGCTTGGTCCACTGCCCTCTGTTGTCCGGGTCGACAATGGCCCATCCGGATTTGGCAAACAACAGCGACATCAGGAGGCCAGCTCGCATCATGATTGCATGCGTGTGTTTCATATACACATCTCCTAAACGTTGACAAACAGTATTCAGTCTCGCATCATTCTCGGCTGCGAATGTGTCAAGGGCGAAGCGAATGCAGTCAAGCCTGCCCGAGGCAGGGGAAGATCATAGAGAGCGTTGTCGGACACGGCCATATCTCCAGAATCGCGCCGTTCACTAAGAGACAACAGCATGCCCTGCGACGCGGGCGAGCAGGAATCCCGGCGTTCTCCGGCGTTGTGCGGGCATTAGACTCGCTGGTCCGGCGCACCGCGCCGTGCTTGTGACAAATCACGCGCTCCATATCTTCCCGGCTTCTTCCTTCGCGATTCGCACCCACGTGCGGACGCGCTCGAGGTCGCCTTGGACGCTCATCGGCTCGTGCATGTGGACTTCGATGTTGCAGCCGGCGAGCTTGGCCAAGCCCTCGCGCAACTGCTTGCGCTGGGCTTCTTCGTTGAAATGCTCCGCGGCGATAATGGAACCGACCGGCCGCCAGGAGATCACGCAGCGGTCGCCGAACTTCTCCGGGTAGCGGGCCGGGTCGGATAGCGGGCCGGAGAGCACCTTGGTCATGTTCGGAATCTTGCCGAGCACATCGAGCTTCGTGTCCAGCGTTTCGCAACAGCCGTAGGCAATCCGGCCGAAGCGTCCGAGGATCGGCAATTGGTAGTTCAGCAGGAACTGCTCGAACATCTCCGGGCTGACGGCGTCGAACTCCTGGGCGTGGCTGAAGTAGGCCAGGTCCTTGAGCTTCGCGCCGTGGCTGTTGGCCGCCGGATCCGGCAACTCGTCACAGTACGCCGGGGTGAGGTAGTACCAGGAGTCGGCGGTGCTCCAGTCGCCGGCGGCCTCGCCCTGGTCGAGGTTGGCCAGCACCGCGTCGCGCGTGAAGGCCATGAACTGATGGACCATGTCGGGGTCGGTGACCAACGCCATCAGCAGCTCCTCGAGCCCGAACAGCGCCCCGGCCGCTTCGGACAAATCCGTTCCGCTCCACACCCCGTACACGGTGGACCGCTTGACATGGACGGGCAGAATGCGGGTTGGGGTCGAGCACCCGGTGCTCGGTGGCCTTCAGCCGAGCGAGATCCTCGACGGTCTTCAGCACCGGCAGGCAGCGCCAGCCGCGAGAGGCCTCGTCCCGCACCTTGTCGGTCGCTACGCCCCAGGCACCCTCGGGATGCCTGAACATCTTTGCCGGCACCGGGAACCAAGGGAAGAACACCCGGTCATCGCCCAGCGTCGCGGCCCAGTGCAGCGCCCACTGCAGCCGGCGTTCGGCGCTGGCCAACTCGTCGTCCGCAACGCGGCGCTCGGGCAGATGCGGCGCGATTTCGCCGGAGATCAGGCCGCAGTTGGCGTGGATCATCGGGCGGCACGGCGCCATGTTGTTCAACCGGCGCCAGTCGGCGATCCGCTCACGGTTGCGATCGCTCTGACACAGCGTCATGTATTGCTCGGCGAGTTCGCGCAGAATCGCGCGGTCGCTGTTGTGGGACGTCATGCCAGACCTACTCCTTCAGTTCGATCTCCTACGCCACGGGCTGGCCCCCAGGCAGCTTCACGCGGCGGGAGCAGCCATGGCCGACCGGAAAAAGGCTAACCCACCCGTTGCCTTCTCGCCGCCGGGGCGTCGTGGCGATAGGGCTTGGGGACGACCTTCGCCGAACGCAGCGATGCCCGCCATGCGTTGGCGTCGTAGCCGAGGTCCAGCCCCGTCAGGGCCACCAGCTCGTCGTGGGCGCTTCGGGCCAGGGAGCCGCGGATGTCCTGTAGGTACTCGAGCATGATCCGATACCCGCGGCGCGAACCGCAGCGGGCCAGGGCACGGCCGAGGCAGAGTTCGAGATAGGCGTAGCGATCATCGCGCATGCTGACCAATCCCCGAGCGGTCCTGCGGGGATCGGTGCCGCGCGGGATGCTGCCGCCACGGATGCCCTGCTTGTCGGCCAGGATCGTCAAGGCTTCGATACACCCGGGCGCGCCCAGCCGTTCGGCAGCGTAGCACACGCTGAAGATGTAGCTGAACATCGTGCCGGTCTTGTGGGTCTCAGGTTCGACCTTCTTTGCGATGTCGGCCAGGAACGGGATGATGCTGCGGTCTCCGAGTCGAGCTAGCGTATTGATCAGATAGGTTGCGTCGGGAGCGAAGCCCTGGTCGGGCAGATGGTGTGGTGTAACTCGGCCTCGCGAGATGCCGGGAAGTGTCTTGTCGGACAGCAATCGCCTGAGTTCTTCGAGTAGCGCCGGCGAGCCGTTTGGGTCACCCAGAAAGCACAGGGCGCGGGCCAGTTCGGCCTTTGCCTTGCCGTCGGCTTGGGCCAGGGCTTCTTTCAGGAGAGGAATGGCGGCCTTGGGCCTGGCCAGGATGTTGACCTGCCCGTCGAGTTTCAACTCCCCGGCGGCGAGTTGTCCTATCAGTCGGCGCAGCTCGTCCTTACTCATGGGGGGCAGCGCATTGTCCCTTACGCCTTTGATGGATTGCAGGTCGTCTTGCGACAAGACGCCGAGTTTGACCAGTTTGACCTGCAGGGCCTTGGCGTCGAGGCGGGCCAGGGATGTGCCGGCCCTGGCCGAATCGGCCGCGATCAGACCGGCAGCGCCCCCCATGGCCATCAGGTCACGTTGCATGCGCGCCAGCGCGAGGACGTCGTGGCTGACCGAATAGGCTTTGCCAACCACCAGGATGTTTTCCAAGTCAACCGGCCGAATGGCCCGGTAGGGGATCTGCACTGAGTATTCCTTCAGTCGCGACCATTCGACGTACCCGCTGAAGGTCAGGTCGCTATCGCCCATTCCCTTGATGTCGAAATTCGCTCGGCAGATGAGCAGCAGGTCCTCGAACCGCCGCTCGGCCAGCAGGTCGGCCACGGTGACGCGATAGGCGCCACGGATGTGGCGAGATTCACGAGGGGTGAGGTAGACTTGCGGAAAGGAGACCTTGCGTCTCTTGTAGCGTCGCCCGGCGATGATGGCTCGGGTCATATCCGTCGGATCGCGGGGGTCCACCACGTAGGCGAAGTGGCGGGCGGCCTCGGGATTGGTGCCGCTGTATTGTGCGAATGAGTACCACAGCGTCATTGCGTCGCGTCGCGTGCCGTATTCGGTTTCCGCCCCGGCGCGTGCGGCGATATCCCCGTCGCCGGTGGCGTCTATGACGCGTTTTGCCCTGATGATGCCCAGGCCCCTCGGCGTGACGACCACCGCGCCCGAAATGGTCGGCCCGTCGACGACGGCCCCGACGGCCAGGCAGTGCGTCACCAGACGCGGGCGGGCGCGCATCAGCACGCTGAGCATGCCCATGCACTTGGGCATGGCTGATCTTGTCATCATTGCCTTGGCGTCCTTGTCGATCCGGTTGACGAATTCCGTACGCCGACCGTACCAGTACTTCGAGACGCCGCCAATGGTGTGCGTGCCGCCCACGTCACCGTATTTTTCGACGGCAATGGTGTCCGCGCCGCGCTGGGCCGCAACCACTGCCGCGGGCATGCCGCTCGTGCCGGCTCCGACGACCAGCACATCGCAGTCGGCAATCACATCCAGCTGTATTCCGCCAATCGAGATGGCGCCGCTCGTGCGATAAATGGGGCTCAGTTCGGTGAACCTGGCCTGGCCCTTGAGGGCCTTTCCCGACCCGAGCGGCGCACAGGACAGCCGCACCGTTGGGGCCTGGACGGATTGTTTCCTGCTCAATTCGCTCCACGGCGCACGGGCTATCACGTCGGCAAGCGACGCACCGCCCAGCGGCTCGACGAGAGCGGCGGCAACGGCGTCGTCGACGTCGACGGTGGGGCTGCATACCAGAAGGTTGTCGATCTCCTTGGGCCGGCACGCGTCGAGAGTCAGCTTTCCCCCCGCAGAGCGACTGACGATCCGCCTTGTCGGGTCCGCCAGCAGTACGTCGCCCCCGCGGGCGAAGGCTCCGGAGCCCAGGGCGCCGGACTGCTTGAGTTCGATCGCGGCCGTGGCGGCAAGACGCCTCGCGGCCAGGTCGCGCACCGATCCGTCAAATGCACTGCCGCCTTCCGCCAGCCGCAGGCGAAATTCCGCGAAATCCCCGTGCATCACCACGCGGCCGCCTGCGAGCTGGGGCACTGTCTTGACGGTCAGGGCCGGCTGCTTCGGCGGATTCGCGCACAGCATGCTGTACCGCACGACGGTCCCCTTGGTCGCTGATTCCCGCCTGCGTGTGCCGGCCCCCGCCAGGGCGGCCAGCGAAGCACCCGGAGTGCAGGCGAAGAGGACCGCCGTCACGTCTCGCCCCGCCATCTGAACGCCGCACGGATGCAGGTCGTAGTACAGCCCCACGCCCTTGTCGAGTATCCGATCCTCCATTCCCTCGGTGAGTTTGATCATGTCGAGAATGATCTCATCGCCGGCGCTGCTCTCCTTGCAGGAGGTCAGGAACGATTTCATGTCGTCCGGGGCTCGGGTAAGATTGTCGAGCGAGACCCAGGGCCGCAGCGCACCCAGGGCCGCAGCGCCATGGCCATTTCTCGAGGCAGTGACGTTCCGGCTGACGTGAGGATAACCCGGCGCTGCGGCGTAGCGACGCGCTGGGCAAGGAAGCACCCGTCGAAGCTCGACCCGACAATCAGCACATCCGCCCGTGCCAGTACGGGCGCGACCTGCTTGGCGGCGGTGGCCACGGTTCGTCGCGTGCCGCCGACCGCGATCGGCCTGCCCGCCGGCCAGGGGGACTGGGGCATCGGCTTCTCGGCCCCGAAGCTCAGCGTGGGCAAGACCAGAGCGGCAATCGCTACTGTCGCTGTCGAGATGTAGTGTTTGCTCACACGCATGCTATGGTTCCTAACGACTCGGAAACGAGCGGTCGACGCGGTCCCGACCCGTCGAGAGGACCGTGGGCCTTTCGACTGATTGTATGCCGGTGACCCCGATCGGACCCAATTCATACTCTCGGCCGGCACTTGGACGCATACCGTATCCCTGTCCATTCCTGGAGTCGACTTCTGTTCAGAGCCTTGATGCGGTATCTACTTCTTTGCCATCTCATGCATTGCCTCGGCAAAGGCCTTGCCGATCAGGGCTATGGTCTTGGCGCAGCCGAGGTAGTGGTAGCCGGCGTTGGAAACGCCGCGTTTCCACATCGCGCCATCTTCCGGGGTGATGAGCTTGGCTCGGTACTCTTTGATATAGGCCTGCTGCTGCTCCTTCGTCATTTTGCGATCTTCGATCGGGGTATCCCAGTATTGTTTCCGCAGCGAATAGGCTATCGCGTAATTACTGGACACCACCCTCCCCGGTACGTTCCCTTTCCTCAGGTAGTAGCTCACCTTCCTGATCTTGCCGTGCTTGGCCGCGATGTCCGCCAGAGGCTTGTCCCAATATGGCGCCGTCTGGACGGCAACGACATTGCCTTTGAACTCGTCCACTTTGGCCGGCGCGGCCATGGCCTGTCTGAAATAGTCGGGCTTCTCCCTGACACCGCCCACGCCCATTACGCCGATGACGAAGGGCATCTTGGGGGCGTTCAGATCCTTGCGGACGTCGCGAATGAAATCCGCCATCCACTCACTGTACTTCGCGTAGCCGTCCGGATTACGCCGATGCGGATACGTGCCGCTGTCGACCATGTCGTTCCAGCCCTGGAACCAGACGAAACCGGCGATCTCGTAGCCGGCCTTGGGGTCGTAGTCCGGTACGATGCGCTTGGGGTTGGCGAGCACCTTCTTGACGTGAGCGATCATCAGCCGGTAATAAGGGCCGGTCCGGGCGGCCTTGTCGGCCTTGGCCTGAGCGATGTCCTTGCCCCGCTTCTTGAGGCCCGCCAACTGCGCCTCGCTGAACTCGTACGGCCCGGCGCTGGGCGGACGGAAGTCGGTGTTCAGCGACTTGCCGCCCCACGCGGTCTTGATAATCAGGATCGGCCCATCGGTCGCCTTGGCCATGGTGATGCCGAACGTGAACTCCGGCCCGATCTTGCCGCCGTCTTCCTTCGGGTCCTTGCGGGAGCCGTACCCGGCCGTCAGCTTGCCGCTCCCCTCACCCAGCGTGCCGCGGTCCGGCGAACCGGTCAGATACGAGATCCACACCCGCTCGCACACGCGCGGCTTGCCGTCCGGGCCTCTCATGTCCTTGAGCATCGGCGCGGTGGCCGGGTCGTCGCCGATGTAGTCGAACGTCTCGACCTTGGCATGGCCTTCCATGTTCGACTGCCCGGCCAGGATGTAGACCTTCAGGGGCTTGGCGGCGGCAGCATGGCCGGCGAATGTCGCGATCACTAGGGCCGCCAGAGTCAATGCCGCTACGATTCTCTTGCTTGTTCTCATCGTTCCGTTTCCTTGGATTCGCGTCTTGCCTCGATGCCTCTCCAGAGCGACGACGCCCTGTTGCTTGCTTACGCCTTGTGCGCCTCGGCCAGCCAATGGGGCATGGGCGGCGCCAGCGGCGATATGGTAACGCCGCTGAAGCCGGCCTCCGTCAGCCAGGTCCGTAAATCCTCATCGGAGAAGACCCAGCCGTCGTGCGTTGTCAGCGCCATGTTGACCGCGAAGATGGCGGAGAACGCCGGCGCGGCACGCGTGACGTCGGTCATCATGTCCATCACGTAGATCACTCCGCCCGGCTCCAGGGCCTCGAAGGTCCGCTCGAGCAGCTCGGCGATCGCATCCGGGGATTCCTGGTGTAGGACGCCGAAGAGGATCGCCGCGTCGTGCCCCTCCGGCAGTTGGGTCGAGTGCAAGTCGCCCGGGATGATCTTGACCCGGTCACAGACACCTTGCTCGGAGAGCAATTCCTCGGCCACGGCCAGCACGCCCGGAAAGTCGATCACGGTGCAGACGATCTCCGGGTGACGCTCGGCAATCAGGGCCGAGTAGGTCCCGCCTCCGCCGCCGAGATCGAGAAGCTTCCGCCTGCCCTTGAGCTTGAGTCGAGGCACGACCGCCCGCCCGATGCCGAGCGCGCGTCCATGCATCGCCCGAACGAAATCACGCGTCCGGTCGGCGTCGTCACCGAGGTGAGCCTCGGGCCGCTCCACCGGCTGGCCGCTGCGTGCGAACTCCGCCAGCTGCCCCACGCCGGATAGACATCCCGGTTGTACCGAATCGCGGCCGACAGGTCCGTCGGCGAACCGGGAACGAGGAAGCGTTCGGTATGCCCGCTATTGCCGTACCGCCCGGCCTTCTTCGTCAGCAGCCCCACCGCGACGCAGGCGTCCAGCAGAAGCCTGCCGGGCACGGCTCGTGAGGTGAAGCGCATCCGGGATACGCTGCGGCGGGAGGAGGCGGGCGCGAAGGTGGCGGTGTTGATGCGTGAAAACGCCACGCGTACGGAGCTGTTCGCCAAGGCGCCGGGCAGCCGGTATGTTCACCTGGCGACGCATGGTCTGACAGACACATCGCGGCGGGCGGAGTACAGTTCGCTGGCCTTGACGCAGCCGCGTGTGGTGACGCGGGAGGACTTCGGGTTCCTGACGTTGGTGGACCTCCTGGACAACTGGTGGGGCAAGCTGGCGAACACGGAGCTGGTCGTGCTGAGCGCTTGTGATACGCAGCGGGGCCGAATCGAGTCGGGCGAGGGGGTGTTCGGGATGCCGTGGGGGTTCATGTACGCCGGATGCCCGAGTGTGATCGCGAGCTTGTGGCAGGTCTCGGACGACAGCACGGCGGAACTGATGGCCGGCCTGTACGCGGAGATTGCGGCGGCCGAGAAGCGGCAGGACGCCGTGGCGAAGCTGACGGCGTTCGTGAAGGTGCGGAGGGCGCTGCGGGCCAAGCACCGCCAGCCGTACTACTGGGCGCCCTTCATCTACCTGGGTGACCCGAACTGATGGGCTGGCAATCGGCATGCAAAGCGGGCCCACCTCAACAGCCCCTCCCCGCAATGTCGCGCCGGTCATAACCGGCAGGCGGCCGCCGTGGACCGTGGGGGCAACTCTGCCGTCTTTTCACGGGTTTTGAGGTGTTTTTTGGCCGGGAATGCATGTAAGAGTCGGAATATGCGCAACTTCGGCGCCAGACTGAGCGGGCAGGAGCCAGTGTCGGGCCAGTCCGGGGGGAACGCTCACGGCCAAGCTCCGCTACAAGGCACCCGACGGCAACAGCGGACCTCTACTACCGCCAGCAACGGATCGTCGTGTGGGTCCACGGCGGGGTCCACGAGCAGGAGCACGTCGCACTCGCCGACCAGGACAAGGGGAAGCACCTGAAGAGCGTGGGCTACCGCGTGGTCACGATCTGGACTGACAGCAGAGAGGAGGGCCTGCATGACCTGGCCGTGCGCCTCGGCCGGCCCGACCTTGCCTGAATGAGTGATCCTCCACATCGGTCGGCCATCCTACGATCCGTGGGGAGAAGGCGATTGGCCTTCGATCCGCCGGATCCGATGGGATTCGGCTGGTCATCAAGCTGCAAAGGGCCGGGGATGTCGGGGATTCCTCGAGATTCGTCCCGGCCCGTTGGGGTGGCCGTCACTGGGCCGGGCCGGGCGTGGCCTTCCGCCCGGCCGGTACGTCGGCGCCCAGCGCTCCGTCGAAGTGAAACAGCGTTAGCGTGCGGAACGCCCGGGCGTAGCGCCGCACGGAGCTGATCCGCAGCTCGTCGATGGCCGCGCTGGCCGGCCGATAGCCCGTGTTCATCGAGCCGACCTGGATCGGCAGCGGGAGCTGCCGGACCTTCAGCGGGCGGCCGAGCGACGCCTCCCGGTTGCTCCGGCAGCGATCCGAAGCGAGCTTGCCGTCGAGGAACACGGCCATCGCGGTCTTGCCGCCGTCATCGAGCTTCCACTGGACGGCCACGTGGTGCCAGCGGCCCTTCCGCCACGGGCGGATATCGGCCGAGACGCTGCGCGACTCGTACTGGGCGTTGGAGAGCTGGCAGACGAGGTGTCCGTTGGCGTGGTGGGCAATGGTGAGGGAGTCGTGGTTGGACAGGTGGGGGTAGTCCGGGCGGATGGGGCCCATGTTGAAGAAGGTGTGTTCGAGCGGCCCGCGCGGCCCGCCCGGGCGCGTTGCGGCGTCCCAGCTCGGGCGGACCCAGAACTCGATGGTTCCCTCGTCGAGGCGGATGGCCCTGGGCGCGTCGGAGGCGAAGAACACGGGCACCGCCAGGGCGGATTGCGGCTTGCCGTCGATGCCGGGGGCGTAGAGCGTTTCGGCCCCGATGGCAGGTCGCCGGGGGCTGCCGTAGCGGCGGACGAACGTCCATCGGCCCTCCCGCGCGGCGACCTCGAACGTGCAGACCACGCCCGGCAGTTCCGTGCGGAACAGGTGGAACAGCCCCCGCGGCGGGCGCCAGAGGAGGCGAACGAGGCCCGCGGTGCCCAGCGCCCGCTCGCCGAGTGGCTCAACGCCGTCGCTGAACCGCACGCCGACGCGCACGTCGTGCAGGTACGTGT
>Ga0111187_1024_pt1 | contig 19507 bp, 20 predicted proteins | sample DeeMarSWOR324_28_FD_80242 | JGI IMG/M metagenome (GOLD analysis project Ga0111187, IMG submission 80242) | Phycisphaerae bacterium SM23_33 | reverse complement strand
CTACAAGGAGAACGGCTCGATCTTCTGCCACACCAACCCCTGGCTGGTGGTGGCGGAGGCGATGCTCGGCCGGGGCGAGCGGGCCTTCGACGTCTTCCGCCGCATCTCGCCCTACACCAAGGATCGCATCCAGAACGTCCACTGCGCCGAGCCGTACGCCGTCAACTCGATGATCGTCATGCCGCCGAACCTGGAGGCCGGCCGCGCGAGAAACCCCTGGCTCACCGGCTTCGCCGCCTGGCTGCTGGCCTCCATGGGCCGGGCCATCCTGGGCATTCGTCCCGACTTCAACGGCCTGGTCATTGACCCCTGCGTGCCGCGGTGGAGGCAGTTCCGCGTCCGCCGCGTCTTCCGCGGCGTGAGTTACGACATCCGGGTTGTGAACCCGGACTGTGTCGAGCGCGGCGTCAGGGAAATCAAGCTGGACGGCGAGGCAGTTGAGGGGGGCCTCGTCCCGGTCGTCAAGGGAAAGCCGACGGCGCGCGTGGGCGTGGTGATGGGTTGAGCGGCGCCGCAGGCTGCCCGGGCCGATGTGGCTGACCGGGGCGGCGGCTTGCTGGCCCTTGCATGCCGCGGCCGTTGCTGGCATCATCCGGTGCGGATGGCGTCCGGACGGGGCGTTGGGCTCACCGGCGAAATGCCTGTGGCCCCGCGTGCGTTGAGACAAGGGGCCCTCAGCGAAAGGACTCCGAGTGAAGGTTTTCATTACGGTCGCGGTCATCGTCGTGGTTGTGCTGGGGCTTCTGGTGGGGGCGGGCGTGTGGATACACGGCCGGATGAAGGTGTTCCAGACCCAGGCCACCAAGGTCCGCCTGGAATCGCCCACCCGGGGCGAGCTGGTGGAGGTGGTCAGCGCCCCGGGTGAGATCGAGCCCAGGACCAAGGTGTCGATCAGCGCCCGATTGTCGGCCCGGATCGTGGAGCTGCCCTACGAGGAAGGCGACCGCGTGACGAAGGGCGATCCCAAGAGCAATCCACCGACGCCGTTGTCGGTGCTGGTGCGGCTGGACGCCACGGACCTGGAGGCCTCGTTGCGTTCGGCCGAGGCCCGCCGGGCGGCGCAGGCGGCCGCCATTGAGGTGGCCAAGGCCGACGTTGCCAGCCAGCAGGCCCGCGTCGAGGGGATCACCGCGTCGCTGGCCGAGGCCCAGCGCGACCTGAAGCGGCAGGAAGCGCTGCTGGCTTCCGGCGACGTCAGCCGGTCCGTGTACGACCAGGCCAAGTGCCGCGTGGATGAGCTGTCGGCCCAGCTCAGCTCGGCCGAGCACACGCTGAAGTCTCAACGGCTGAACCTGCCGGTTATGGAGTACCAACTGGCCGCGGCCGACGCCGAGATCGCCCAGGCCAGGGACAAGCTCAGCTACACCACCATCACCTCGCCGATCGACGGGGTGGTGACGCGGCTGAACGCCGAGGTCGGCGAGCTGGTGGTCACCGGCACCATGAACAACCCCGGCACGGTGATCATGGAAGTGGCCGACCTGTCGAAGATGGTGGTGGTGGCCCGGGTGGACGAATCGGACATCGGCTCGGTGGAGCCGGGCCAGCGGGCCGTGGTGCGGATCCGCGCCTACCCGGAAGAGGAGTTCGAGGGCGTGGTCCATTCCATTGGCCTGATCGGCGGGGGCACGGGCACGGCCAGCAGGGAGTTCGAGGTGGAAATCCTGCTGAAGGCCGGCGGCCGGCGGATCTACTCGCGCCTGAGCGCCGACGTGGACATCGAGACCCGCCGCCACGGCGACGTGCTGAAGGTTCCCAGCCAGGCGGTGCTCGGCCGGCGGGTGGATGACCTGCCCACCAAGATCCGTGAGGGCGACCCCAACCTGGATGCGAAGAAGACCTTTGCCACGGTGGTGTACCGCTGCAAGGACGGCAAGGCGGTGGTCACCCCGGTGACGATCGGTCCCAGTGACGCCACCCACACCGTGATCCTCGCGGGGCTGGACCAGGCCGACCGCGTCGTCGTAGGCCCGTACAAGGTGCTGGAGAACCTCAAGCACGATCAGAGGATCCAGGACGAGCGCGAGGGGGCCGCCTCCCAGCCGGCCGGCACGCAGCCGGCGCAGTCGCGGCCGGCGGAGACTCGGCCGGCGCAAACGCAAGTTAGCGGAACTGGGCCGGGGCGAACGCAGCCGGCCTCGGCCCCATAGGCGGAGAGGCATTTTCACCGCGGAGGACACACAGAACGCAGCCAGTGGACGAGTTCGTCTGCGGCGTTTGCAGCGATAGCGGACTTGGACGGAAGGAGAGTTAACGACAACGGCGCATCGCGTGGGAAAAAGCGGGCTGCTGTTGTGAGTTCTTATAGTGAATCTGTCTCCGCGTGCTCTGCGATCTCCGCGGTGAGAAGTCGCCCGAGATGATGATTCGACTGGAAAACGTGACGAAGGTGTACCGGGTCGGGGTGGAGCGGATTCACGCCCTGAACGGCATCAGTCTAGAGGTGGCCGAGAACGAGTATCTCGCCGTCATGGGCCCGTCCGGTTCGGGCAAGAGCACGTTGATGAACATCCTGGGCTGCCTGGACCGCCCCACGTCGGGAACGTACCAGTTGGACGGGAAGCTGCTGACCCGGATGGGCGCCGGCGGCCTGGCCAGCATCCGGAATCAGAGGATCGGCTTCGTGTTTCAGTCCTTCGAGCTGCTGCCGCGGCTGAACGCCCTGAAGAACGTGGAGCTGCCGCTGATCTACTCGGGGCTGGGCTGGTACAGCCGGCGGCGGCGGGCCCGGGCCGTGCTGGAGCGGGTGGGGCTCACCGGGCGGATGAAGCACCGGCCGAATCAGCTCTCCGGCGGGGAGAAGCAGCGGGTAGCCATCGCCAGGGCGCTGATCGTCAACCCCCGCATCCTGCTGGCCGACGAGCCCACCGGCAATCTGGACAGCAGGACCAGCGAGGAGATTCTCGCCCTGTTCGACCAGCTTCACCGGCAAGGCCAGACCATCATCATGGTCACGCACGAGGAGCACGTCGCCGGGCATTCCAAGCGGATCGTGCAGATGAAGGACGGCCGGATCTGGTCGGACCTGCCCCGGCACGAGGGCCCGCCCGGGTCGGCGGATTCGGCCGGCGGCGAGGGGGGTTCGCCGTGAAGCTGCCGCGGTTGCCTTTGGCCTTCGTCCGGCTGCTGATCCAGAGCGTCTTCCTGGCGCTGGGACAGATCTGGGCCCGCAAGGGGCGGTCGGTGCTGACCACCATCGGCATCGTCATCGGGGTGGCCTCGGTGACGGCGGTGATCGCCGCCCTGACGGGCCTGCGGGCCAACGTGCTGGCCGACTTCGAGTCCATCGGGGCCAATAAGATCTTCGTGATTCCCGACTGGCCGGATCACGGCCCGCGTCAGCACGCCCCCTGGAAGGAGATCATGCTTTGGCCGGAGCAGTTCGACGGCCTGCTGGAGCACTGTCCTTCCGTCCAGCATTTCTCGCGGATCGACCACTCGGGGACGACGGCCCGGCGCGGGGAGGATTCCCTGGACGTTCAGCTCATCGGGATCGAGCCGCCCTGGCACGAGATCGAGAACCGGTTCGTCACGGCAGGCCGGCCCTTCACCCTGATCGAGCATTCGGCCGCCCGGGCCGTGTGCCTGATCACCGCCCAGGTGCGGGACAAGCTGCGCCTGGATCGCGACTGCATCGGCCAGCGGATCATCCTGAGAAATCGGAGCTTCCGCATCGTCGGCATCATCGAGCCGGCCGCCGCGCTGGGCATCTTCGGCGGGGGCCAGCGCAGCCAGGAGGTGTTCATCCCCTTCCGCACCTCCTACAAGATGTCCGGCGGGCCCATTTACGGCATCGCCGCCAGCCGCTCGCCCGAGCTGTCCGAGGAGGCCCAGGCGGAGCTGCGATTCTTCCTCCGCCGCCAGCGCCGCCTCCAGCCCGGCGAGCCCGACACCTTCCGGGCCGAGGCCATTCAGAAGTACATCCAGGCCTTCATGGGGATGGCCATCATGATCACCCTGATCGCCGGCGGGATCGTCGGCATCTCGCTGCTGGTGGGCGGGGTGGGCATCATGAACATCATGCTGGTGTCCGTATCCGAGCGGACGCGGGAGATCGGGCTGCGCAAGGCGGTGGGGGCCCGCCCGTCGGCCATCCTGCTGCAATTCCTGGTGGAGGCGGTGGTGCTGTGCCTGATCGGCGGGCTGATCGGAGTGCTCATCGGCCAGGGGCTGACCAGCGCCATGGCCGCCATCCCCCAGGCCAAGCTCCACCGGGCCTACATCCCCATGTGGGCGATCGGGCTTTCGTTCGGTTTTTCCGCCCTGGTGGGCATCGTGTTCGGCATGTTCCCCGCGATCAAGGCCGCCCGCCTTGATCCCATCGAGGCGCTGCGACATGAATAAACATCCTGGCTGCCCGTGCCGTCGGCTGGCCGCCCTGCTGGCGGCCTCGTGCTTTCTGCTGACAGGCTGCGACATCTTCCGCGGCTGGGACTTCATGGATTACCAGGCCCCGCCGGAGCGGCTTCAGATGATCGAGACGCTCAACCTGGAGGCCATGTCGGCCCCGGAAACGGGACCTTCCTCGGGCGAGCCGACCTCCCGGGAGGCGACCACTCAGCCGGCCGCCGACGCCCCGGCCAAAGAGCTGAAGCTCACCCTGGAGGAATGCCGCGCACTGGCCCTGGAGGGCAACCTGGACCTGAAGGTGCAGCTGCTGAACCCCACCATCGCCGCCCAGAGCATCACCGAGGCCGAGGCCCAGTTCGAGTCGCTGTTCTTCGCGACCGCGGCCTATTCCAAGACCGACGCCCCGGCGGGCATCGGTTCCAGCGGCTTCAAGAGCGACAGTTTCGAGGTCACCCCGGGCGTGCGGGTTCCGCTGCGCACGGGGGGGACGGTCGAGGCCTCTCTGGAAGCGAACCGATACAAGACGAACGTTGCCGGCTCGGCGCTGAATCCATCCTACGCGGCCGACCTGGGCCTGTCGATCACTCAGCCGCTGCTGCGCGACGCCGGGCTGCGGCACAACACCCACGCCATCCGCATCGCCCGCTGGGAACGGCAGAAGTCCAGCGCCCTGGCCAAGCTGGAGGTCATCCGCGTGCTCTCGGCGGTGGATCGGGTGTACTGGCGGCTGTACGCCGCCCGGCAGGAGCTGGAGGTGCGCAAGCAGGAGCACGCCCTGGCCGAGGCCCAGTTGAATCGCGCCCGCCGCCAGGTGGCCGCCGGGACCAAGCCCGAGGTGGAGATCCTGCGGGCCCAGCTCGGCGTGGCCGAGCGCCTGGAGGCCATCATCGTCGCCGAAAACGCCCTCCGCCGCCGCCAGCGCGAACTCAAGCGCGTCCTCCAGAAGCCGGGCCTGGGGATGGAAACCCCCACGGTCCTCCTGCCGGCCACCCCGCCCAGCGTCGCCCGGTACAAGCTGGACGCCGGGCGCCTGGTCGGCCTGGGGCTGGCCAATCGAATGGAGCTGCTGGAGCTGGAGCTCCAGATCGCCCAGGACACCAGCACCGTCAACTTCGAGCGGAACCGGCCCCTGCCGCTGGTGACGCTGGGGTACACCTACAGCGTGAACGGCCTGGGAGACAGCCCCGCCGACGCCTTCGACCTGCTGTTCGAGAAGAGGTTCGAGGACCACTTCCTCGGGCTTCAGGTGGAGGTGCCGCTGGGCAACCAGGCCGCCCGCAGCCGGCTGCGCCGGGCGGTCCTGACGCGGATCCAGCGGCTGGCCACCCGCGAGCTGCGGCGCAGCCTCATCGACCAGGAGGTCCGGGACAGCGTGGACCAGCTCCAGGCCAACTGGCAGCGAATCCTGGCCGGCCGGGAGCGGGTCGTCCTGGCCGAGCGGGTCCACCAGGCCGAGCAGCGACAGTTCGACCTGGGGCTGAGAACGTCCACCGAAGTCCTGGAGGCCCAGACCCGCCTGGCCGACGCGCAGTTGGCGGTGATCCAGGCGCTGGCCGAATACCAGACGGCCCAGGTGGACCTGGCCGTGGCCACGGGCACCATGCTGGGGGCCGCCCGCGTCCGCTGGGAGCCCATCGTGCCCCCGGCAAAACCCGTTGACCGCGAGGCAGGTCCTGAGGCGCAGCCGTGAGCCCGCGGTTGAGAACGCTCGCCATGGTGATCCCGGCCGGGGTCAGCATGCTGCTTGTCGGCGGCCCGGCGCGGGGCGAGGAGGTGTGGCCCATGCCGGAATGGGTTCGCGTCAAACCGGAGGATGCGGGCATGGATGCCGCGAAGCTGGCCCAGGCCCGCGACTACGCCCTGACGGGCGGCGGGTCGGGCTGCATCGTCCGCGGCGACAAGCTGGTCCTGGCCTGGGGGCCCCAGAAGCGCAGGTACGACCTGAAGTCCACCACCAAGTCCATCGGCGTGACCGCCGTGGGCCTGGCGCTGGCCGACGGGAAGATCAACAGCCTCGGCGACCAGGCCCGGAAATATCATCCCACCCTCGGCGTGCCGCCGGAGGCCAACGCCAAGACCGGCTGGCTGGAGAAGGTCACGCTGTTTCATCTGGCCACGCAGACGGCCGGATTCGAGAAGCCCGGCGGATTCGGCAAGCTGCTGTTCGAGCCCGGAACCAAGTGGTGTTACAGCGACGGCGGCCCCAACTGGCTGGCCGAGTGCATCAGCCTGGTTTACAAGAAGGACCTGAAGGAGCTGATGTTCGAGCGGGTCTTCGCGCCGCTGGGGATCACCCCCGCGGACCTGACCTGGCGCGACAACTGGTATCGGCCCAAGCAGCTTGACGGCATACCGCGGCGGGAGTTCGGCTCGGGCATCAGCGCCAACGTCAACGCCATGGCCCGGATCGGGCTGCTCTACCTCCGCGGCGGGCGCTGGCAGAACAGACAGCTCCTGCCGAAGGACTTCGTTGACGCGGTCCGCCGGACGCCGCCGGCCGTCAAAGGCCTGCCCGTCGCCGGTGGGATCGGCGACCGCCCCAAGGCCTCGAACCACTACGGCCTGCTGTGGTGGAACAACGCCGACGGCGCCATACCCGGCCTGCCGCGCGACGCCTTCTGGTCCTGGGGCCTGCACGACAGTCACATCATCGTCATTCCCAGCCTCGACGTCGTCGCCGCTCGGGCCGGCGACTCCTGGAAGCGGGGCAGCCAGACCGACTACCAGGTGCTGGCGGGCTTCCTTGAGCCTGTTGCGGCTTCGGTTCAGGCCGGCAAGGCCGGAAAACCCTCGCCGGCCGCATCCGCCCCCTATCCGGCCAGCAAGGTCATCACCGCCATCACCTGGGCGCCGGCTTCGAGCATCGTTCGCAAGGCCGAGGGCAGCGACAACTGGCCCATGACCTGGGGCGATGACGACGCCCTGTACACCGCCTACGGCGACGGCTGGGGTTTTGCGCCGAAGGTGAAAGCCAAGCTCAGCCTGGGGCTGGCCAAGGTCGTGGGCCCGCCGGACGCCTTCAAGGCCATGAACATCCGCTCGGCCAGCGGCGAGCAGAAAGGCGACGGCCCGCGCGGGAAGAAGGCCTCCGGCATGCTCATGGTCAACGGCGTGCTGTACATGTGGGCCCGCAACGCTGACGGTGAGGGAAACGAATCTCAATTGGCTTGGTCCAAGGACCGCGGCAAGACCTGGACCTGGGCGAAGTGGAAATTCAAGGAATTGGGCTATCCCTGCTTCCTGAACTTCGGCCGCGACTACGCGGGGGCACGAGACGAATACGTGTACGTCTTCTCGCCGGACACACCCAGCGCCTACCAGGCCGCCGACCGGGTGATCCTGGCCCGCGTTCCGGCCGGAAAGATCGCCAACCGGGCCGCGTATGACTTTTTCGTCAGGCTCGACGACAAACGCCGGCCCCTCTGGGCCGGGGACATCGCCAGCCGCGGGGCGGTGTTTTCCTTCAAGGCCGGCTGCAACCGCTTGGCGGTGACGTACAGCGCCCCGCTGCGGCGGTACCTGATGACCATGCGCAGCCGGCGCGTCGACCGCGGCCGGCCGGCCTCGGCGAACCACTTCGGCATCTACGACGCGCCGCAGCCCTGGGGGCCCTGGACGACGGTCTTCTACACCAAAACGTGGGACGTGGACCCCGGCGAGGCCCAGCACATCCCCAGCAAGTGGATCGGCCCGGGCGGGAAGAGCTTCTACCTGGTGTTTTCCGGCGACGACAGCTTCTGCGTCCGCCGCGCGGACCTGGAGGTCTCGAATCCGTGAACGATCTGGAGCGGTTTCGGGCGGTCTGCCGCGGCGAGAAATGCGACTACGTGCCCATCTTCGGTTTCCCGGGTGCCCCGGGCATGTCCGGGGGGGCGATGGCCAAGACCCACGCCCGTCTGGTGGAAACCGGCATGCCGGAGTGGGTGGACGGCTGCCACGGGCTGGGGGCCGGCGTTTCGACCGAAAGCTGGTGCCGCTACTGGGGCACGACCCAGCCGATGAGCCTTGACTTCTTCCCGGCCGAGCCGGCCCAGGGGTTCAAGCAAGAAAGGCGGATCGAGGCAGAGTTTGAGATTATCGAATCGGAGACCGGTGCCGTCACCCGCCAGGTCATCGACAACGACATCACCTACTCCATGCCGGAGTTCCTGGTCTACGACGTTCGGGACCGCCCGTCGTGGGAGTTCTATCGCCAGCGCGTCATGCCCGGCAAGCCTTGGCCGGCCGAGCGGATCGAGCAGGAATGCCGCCGCTTCGACGACCGCGACCGGCCGCTGGCGATCGGCGTGGGCGGCACCTGGGGCAGCCTGCGCAGCCTCATGGGGCCGGCGGCCGGCTGCACGGTCCTCTACGACGATCCGGCCCTGGCCCGCGAGATCATCGAGTACTTCGCCTGGTACCGGCGAAGGTACCTGTTCCCGCTGATCGAGCGGCTCCGCCCGGAGATCGTCGGGGCCTGGGAGGACATGTGCTACAACCACGGCATGCTGATCAGCCCGCGGCATTTCCGCCAGCTTTGTGCCGCCTCCTACCAAGAGATCGCCGCCGTCGCCCGGGACTGCGGCGCGGAAATGGTGGCCGTCGACTGCGACGGCAACGTCATGGAGCTGGTGGGCCTGCTGGCCGAGTGCGGCGTGAACGCGATCTACCCCTGCGAGGTCAAGGCCGGCAACGACCTGTTCGAGCTGCGCCGCCGGCACGGCGGCTTCATCCTGATGGGCTGGCTGGAAAAGGAGAGCGTCAACCAGGGCAACGAGCGCCGGATCGCGCCGGAGATCCTCTCCAAGGTCCCGCCGCTGCTGGCCGCAGGCCGCTACTTCCCCAACGGCGACCACGGCCTCCAGCCGCTGGTGACGTTCCAGAACCTGTGCATCTTCATGACGCTGCTGCATGAGGTCACCGGAAACCCCCAAGGCCAGTTCCCCAGAATCCACGCGGCGTAGGGCCTAGCATGTTATGCGACACGGCCTTCCCTGCGCAACCTCCTGAAAAGCCGCACGACGTACGGATGTCGGCGCGCCCCCGGAATCTGCTTGCCTGCGGGTGAGCCCTTGAGGTAGCTTGTCCAATCCCGTTTGCCTCGTGGGGGCGGACGGGACCCCGGTACGCCATGAAGAGCGGTCGCGAAACATCTTGCCACTCCTGCCGCCGGTACGCTTCGTGTTACCCGGTCGACGAGGCCGGCGGCGAGCAGGCCGCGTCCGGCGGGCGGCTGGTGGGCATGGCGGTGGTGTATTTCCTGGCGCCGCTGGTGGCGGCGATTGTCGCGGCCGCGGTCGTGGAGGGGCAGACGGCCCGCATCCTGGCCGGCGTTTCGGCCCTTGCCGCGGCGCTGCTGGCCGCGGCCGTTGGCGGGGCGCTTGTCCGCAGGCGGCGAGACAAATAGAGCCTATGGCCGTTATGAGTAAGACTGGAATCCCCGGCAGCCGCAGTTTTGCCCGCGGCCTCCATCCTGACCAGAAGAAGGCGATTTCGGCGGCAGCCGGCATTGAGGTGCTGCCGACCCCCAAGGCGGTGCTGGTCCCCCTGCTCCAGCACACCGGCGCGCCCTGCGAGCCGACGGTCAAGCCCAAGGCCGAGGTGCGACTGGGGGCCGTGGTGGGCGAGGCCAAGGCGTTCGTCTCGGCCCCGGTGCACGCCAGTGTGGACGGCGTGGTGGCCGCGCCAACGGTGACGACGCTCCCCAACGGGCGGCACGTGGCGGCCGTGGCCATCGCCGCCGCCCAGCAGCAGGCCCTGGCCCGCGAGGCCCTGTGGGAGGAGATGTACGGCGGCGACTGGCCGACGAGGGGGCTGGAGCGTTTCGCCCCCGAGCAGATCCTTCAGGCCGTCCGCGGCGGCGGGCTGGTGGGCATGGGCGGGGCGGCCTTTCCCACCCACGTCAAGCTCACCCGCAACGAAAAACGCCCGGTGGACACGCTGCTGGTCAACGGCTGCGAGTGCGAGCCGTACCTGACCTCGGACCACCGGCTGATGCTGGAAGCGCCCCCACCCATCGTGGCCGGGGCGCTGCTGGCGGCGGCCGCGGCCGGGGCCGGGCGGATCATCCTCGGCATCGAGGACAACAAGCCCGACGCCGTCGCAGCCATGCGCGGGGCCGCCGATGGCACCGGCGTGGAGGTGGCGGCCGTCAAGACCAAGTATCCCATGGGCGGGGAGCGGCAGCTCGTCCCGGCCGTGCTGAAGCGCGAGGTGCCCACCAGCGGGCTGCCGCTGGACGTGGGCGTGGTGGTGCTGAACGTGGCCACGGCCGCCGCCGTCGCCAGGGCGGTGCTGCGGGGCGGGGCCCTGACCCACCGCGTCGTCAGCGTCACCGGCGAGGGCGTCAGGCAGCCGAAGAATCTGCTGGTGCCCGTCGGGGCCAGCTACGCGGAGCTGATCGAATACTGCGGCGGGCTCACCGCCGACGCCGCCCGCGTCATCGCCGGCGGGCCGATGATGGGCTTCGCCCTGGCCGACCTGGACGTGCCCGTGACCAAGGGCACCTCCGGCGTGGTGGTGCTGACGGCCGAGCAGGTTGCATCGGCCGAGGAGACCGCCTGCATCCGCTGCGGGCGCTGCGTGGATGTCTGCCCGCTGGGGCTGGTGCCCACCAAGATGGCTTTGGCCGCCCGACATCAGGACTGGGAGGTGGCGCGGCGGTACTACCTGACGGCCTGCTGCGAGTGCGGCTGCTGCGGCTACGTCTGCCCGGCCGGGATACCCCTGGTGCAGCTCATGCGGATGGGAAAGGCGACGATGCCCAAAGAGTAAGCGCCCGGCTCCGGGCGGGAGGCATTAGGCAAAGACGAAGATGGCAGAGGCTGCCGAAAAAGAGGAACCGGCCGCCGAAGTATTGCTGGGCGTGGCGCCCGGGCCGCACATTGTCTCGGCCCGCAGTACCCGCTCGGTGATGATCGACGTGCTGATCGCCCTGATCCCCGTGGTGGTGGTGGGGCTGTACGTCTTCCGCTGGCGGGCGCTGGCGCTGATCGCCACCTGCACCTGCAGCTGCGTGCTGTACGAGTGGCTGTGGCAGGCGCTGCGTCGGCGGCCGCAGACCATCGGGGACTGCTCCGCCCTGGTCACCGGCCTGATCCTGGCCCTGTCCATCCCCTGGACGGTGCCGTGGTACGTGCCCGTGATCGGCTCGGGCGTGGCCATCATCGTCGCCAAGATGTTCTTCGGCGGGCTGGGCACGAATATCTTCAACCCAGCCATGGCCGGGCGGGCGTTCCTTCAGGCCTGCTTTGCCGGCCAGATGGTCAACTACCTCCTGGACGGCCAGGGCCCGCCCGGGGCCGTCCAGGCCGCCACCCGGCTGGGCGGCGAGGCCGTGGCGGTCGTCACCACGGCCACGCCCCTGGCGGCGGCAAAGTCCGGCATCGTCTTTTCCCTCAGGGACCTGGCCGTCGGCACGGTCAACGGCTCGGTGGGCGAGACCAGCGCCGTGGCCTGTGTCTTGGGCGGGCTGTACCTGATCTGCCGCCGGGCCGCCAACTGGCGAATCCCGCTGGCCATGCTGGCCACGGCCGCGGTCGTGGCCGAAATCAACCAACTGGTCAGGCCCGACGCCCCCTTCACGGCCGCGCATCACCTGCTGGCCGGGGCCATGCTGTTCGGGGCGTTCTTCATCGCCACCGACCCGGCCACCAGCCCGCTGAGCCGGCGCGGGCTGTGGATCTTCGGCGCCGGCGTGGGGCTGCTGGTGATGCTGATCCGGCTGTTTGCCAAGGCCCCCGAAGGCGTGATGTACGCCGTGCTGGTGATGAACATGGCCGTGCCGCTGATCGACCGCTGGACGGTGCCGCGCCCGGTGGGCGGCCCGGTGCCGAGACCCAAACCGGCATGAATGAATGTCCGTGTAATTCGTGGACTTCGTGGACTTCTCCGCCATGAGCGAAAAGAAACCGGGACTGCTGCAGTACCTGGGCCAGGCCTGGCTGGTGCTGATGCTGTCGGTGTGTTTCGGGGCGGCGCTGGCCGGCGTGGAGAGGTTCACCCGGCCGAAGTTCGAGCAGAACGTCAAGGACTTCATCGCCCGCCGGCTGGTGGAGATGTTCGGCCCGGGCACGACCACGGCTGAGCCGACCGTCCTGGCCGTCCAGATCGAAGGCCGCGACCGCAAGGTCCGCTGTTATCCGGCCCTGCGGGACGGCCGGCGCGTCGGCTGGGGGATCGAGGCCGAGGGCAAGGGCTACGACACGCTGCTGCTGGTGATCGGGGTGGACGAGCAGGTCAAGCAGCTCAAGGGCTACCGCGTCATCACGTCGCTGGAGACCGAAGGCATCGGCGACGTCATCGAGAAGGACGCCCTCTTCATGAAGCAGTTCGAGGACAAGGACGCCGCCAGGCCGCTGGAGCCGGTCGCCGAGGCCGCCCCGGCCGAGGGCAACCAGGTCAACACCCGCACCGGGGCGACGTATTCGACCACCGGCGTGGTCAATACGATCAATGACACCCTGGCCGCGGTCCGCGAGAAGCTCGCGGCGGCTGCGAAGGAGGGCCCGTAGCCATGGCCGAGGCCTCACTTCCGGGCGCGGCGAGGCGCTTCCGCTACGGCATCCTGGACGACAACCCCGTCTACCGCCAGCTACTGGGCATGTGCCCGACGCTGGCGGTGACGGCCAGCCTGGGCGGGGCGGTGACCATGGCCGGGGCCACCGCCTTCGTGCTGGTCATGGCCAACATCGTGGTGGCCCTGCTGCGCAACCGGCTCAAGGGCCACCTGCGGATCCTGGTGTTCACCCTGACCATCGCCGCCTTCGTGACCGTGGTGGACCGTTTCCTGGCCGCCTACATGTTCGACATGAGCCGCAAGCTCGGGAAGTACGTGCCCCTGATCATCGTCAACTGCATCATCATCTGCCGCTGCGAGGTGTGCGCCTCGCGGCAGCCGCTGCACGTGGCCATTGCCGACGCCTTCGGTCAGGCCTTCGGCTTCCTCTTCGGCTTGATCAGCATCGCCGTCGTCCGGGAGTTCCTGGCCACCGGCGGGCTGCTCGGCTGGCGCCTGCCGGGCTGGGTCGGCTGGACCGTCATGAAGGGGCCGGCCGGCGCCTTCATCACCCTCGGCGTGCTGATTGGACTGGTCAACTGGCTCTCCCGCCGGAAACGCAGGTGACAGCGAGACGCACATGGGCGTGGTAACCGACATCCTGTTCATCGCACTGGCCACGGCGCTCATCAACAACCTCGTGCTGACCTACTTCCTGGGCATCTGCCCCTTCCTGGGCGTCTCGCGCCGGATCGACACCGCCTTCGGCATGGGCTGCGCGGTGACCTTCGTCATCACCATGTCCGGCACGGTCACTTGGCTGATCAGCCACTTCGCCCTGGTCAAAGGCAGCCCGCTGGTGGAGGCGATCAACCGCCTGGCCGGGGCCCAGGTCCCGGACCTGCTGTTTCTCCAGTACATCATCTTCATCTTCGTTATCGCCGGGATGGTGCAGCTGGTGGAGATGTACGTTCGCCGGTTCGCCCCGGCCCTGTACCGGGCCCTGGGGGTGTACCTGCCGCTGATCACCACCAACTGCGCCATCCTGTTCGTCTGCCTGACCATCGCCCGGGAGGCCCGGCTGACGGAGAGCTTTCTGGCGGCGCTGGTGTACAGCTTCTTCGCCGGCATCGGCTTCACCCTGGCCATCGTGCTGATGGCCGGCATCCGGGAGCAACTGGAGACGGCCGACGTGCCCGCCCCGCTGCGGGGCCCGGCCATCACGCTGATCACGGCGGGGCTGATGGCCCTGGCCTTCATGGGCTTCAAGGGAATGGCTGGGTAGGAATTGGCGATTGTCGATTGCGCGAGCAGTGGATCGGTAGAATGGAAAGCCGGCGGTCGAAGTCGTGAAGCGCAAGTTCAGAATTGAGTTGTTGCCATGGGTTTGACGATAGGCTTGGCCATTGTGGTGATGCTGGCCCTGGCAGGGGTGTTTGCCCTGCTGCTGGGCTGGGCCAACGCCCGCTGGCAGGTGGAGGTCCCCCTGCAGTTGCGGCAGCTCCAGGACGCCATGCCCGGGGCCAACTGCGGCGGCTGCGGGTACGTCGGCTGCGCCGAGTACGCCGAGGCCGTCTTCAAAGGCCAGGCCCCGCCGGACAAGTGCCCCGTCGGCGGGGCGGCCGTGGCCCAGCGGATCGCCGAGATCATGGGCGTGGAGCTGGGGCAGACGCTGCCGTACCGCCCGGTGATTCATTGCGCTGCGGATTACGACGCCCGGCTGAAGCGTGCGCCTTACCGGGGCGAGCCGACCTGCGTGTCGGCCAACCTGGTGGCCGGGGTGCAGGGCTGCACCTACGGCTGCCTGGGCCTGGCCGACTGCTTTGAGGCCTGCGATTTTGACGCCATCGAGATGGTCAACGGCCTGCCGCGGATCCATTACGAGAAATGCACCGGCTGCGGCGCCTGCGCCAAGGCCTGCCCCCGGAATATCATCTCCATGGTGCCCTTCAAGGCCGAGCGGATGCTGGTGGTGGCCTGCTCCAACCACGACCCGGGCAGGGTGGTCCGCCAGGTCTGCACCGTCGGCTGCATCGGCTGCGGCATATGCGCCAAGCTCAACGACCTGTTCAACGTCACCGACGGCCTGGCTGGCATCGACTACGACCGCTACGACCCGCAGATGGACTTCGGCCCGGTGCTGGAGAAGTGCCCGCGACAGGCGCTCATCTACGTGGGCAAGCCTTCGGAGAAGGACCTGGCCGCGGTGGCCGGCGAAAAGTTGCCCGGGCGCATCGAGGCCGATTTCAAGACCACCGTGGACAAGACCCAGTTCCGGGGCTGATCGGCGCGGTCATTCCTGCTGGCGCTGGAGCTGCCGCCGGCGGCGCTCGGCGAGGTAGGCGAACAGGGCCCCGGTGACGGTGCAGCAGATCATGGTGACCAGCGCGGCCAGGGCTCCGGCCGCCGCCAGGGCATCCGGATGTGCCGCGACCTTTGGGCTGTACAGGGCCAGGGCGATGCCCATCGCCGCCGCCAGCCCCAGCCCCAGCCCGCGCAGCGCCCCCAGCAGCACCCGCCGCGCCCGCGAGGCCAGCGGGATCGTCAGCCCCACCGCCACCGTGGTGGCGATGGTGGCGGCCCGGTCGGCGTAGCGGGTGTTCTGCACCAGCAAGGTGACCAGGTAGCCGGCGCTGAAGAACAGCCCGCCAATCCCAAGCGCCCCGTAGCCTTTCCCGGTCTTCTTTGCCACCGCGGTCAGTCCAGTCGGATTTCCCCCGCCCCTTCCAGCAGTCGCCGGAAGCCTTTGGTCGTGTGAATCTTCGGATCGGCCGGCGTGCCGGTGACGATCATCGCCTCGAAGCCGGCCTTCTTCTCCAGCCGCTCCAGCCCGGCCGGGCCCAGCACGCTCAGGGCCGTGGCCCAGGCGTCGGCGTCGGTGGCGCTGACTTCCCGCCCGGCGGCGGGCAGGCAGACCACCGTCACGCTGGGCGTCTGCTGGACGGGCCGTCCCGTGCGGGGGTCCACGATGTGGCTGTAGCGCCGGCCGGCAATCTCGAAGTGCCGGCGGTAGTCGCCGCTGGTGGCGGCGGCCGCGTCCGCCAGCAGCAGCGTGCCGCAAAGACCCTCGCGAAACGGGTGCTGGACGCCGACCCGCCAGGGCTGGCCGTCCCGGTTGGTGCCGAAGCAGCGCAGGTCCCCGCCGGCATTGACGATGCCGCCGCTGGCCCCGGGGCAGGATTGCAGCACCCTGGTGGCCTGGTCCACGGCGTAGCCCTTGGCGATGCCGCCCAGGTCCACCTCCAGGCCTGCAATCAGCTTGGTGGCGCCCCGTCCGTCGAGCTTGAGGTGCCGCACGGACCGGCGCAAGAGAAGAAGCAGTTCTTCGGGCAGGGCGACCTCTTCGCCCGGGCCGGCGGCGTTGAACCGGCTGAGGGCCGAGCCGGCCAGCCGGTGGCTCATCACGGCTTCCACGTCGCGGAGGGCCCCGGCTGCGGCAGCCAGGGCCTCTTCGCCGCGGCCGGCCCGGTGACGAGCCACCACGATCGTCAGTTCGCATCGAGTTCCCATCACGGCCCGGGGCGCGGACCGCAGGGTCACGGGGCTGCGCAGGGTCTGCCAGAGGCCCAGCGCCGCCGCGGCGGCGACAATCGTCACGGCGGAGGCGGCGGCGATCGATCTTTTCATCTCGGGCATCGACCTGTTGCCCCGGGATCAGTGGAGGTTGTGCCGGGCGTTGGTCAGCTCCTGCACGTGGTTCTGCTCTTCGGCGATGATCTGTCGAACGGCCCGGGCGTCCTCGCTGTCGACGGCCGCGGCCATCTCCTGGTACAGCCTCACCGTGTCCTTCTCGAGCTTGACGGCCAGGTCCAGGGTTTCCGCCAGGCCGCCCTTGGCGGCGAGCTCGCGGGCGGCCTGCGGAGAAGGAATGACGCGCTCGTTGATCAGCGCCTGAACGGACTCCTGCTGCTGCACCTCCAGCGGGTGGGCGGCCGGGCCGCCCGCGAGCCGGCGGCGCATCTGATCGAACGTGCGGTAGTGGTTCGATTCGTCGCGGGCAAGCCGCCGACACAGTGCCGCCACGCGCTGCTGCTGGCATGCGATCGCCAGGGCCTCGTAGAAAATCTGCCCGGTCTCCTCCAGCTCCAGTGCGATCTGGAAGATTTGGTCAGCGGTAAAGACCTGGGGCATCGCCCACCTCCTCGTGCCGCCTGGGCCCAGAGCCTAGCTTCGGTTGCAGACTCGCTCAAGGCATTATAGTGCGGGGCCGCTGGCCCGGGCCATGACGGCCCGCGGATGCAGGTCCTCAAGGAGGCGGCGGCTGCGGCGTGCGACGGCTCCGTTGCCTGGGCGATGCCCGGCTCAGGCTTTCCGCCTGCGCCTCAACAGCGCCGGGAAGCCGGCGGCCAGCAGGGCCGCTGCCGCCGGCTCGGGCACGATGACGATTCCATTGAGGATCCAGTCGGCGTCCAGGGCGCCGCCCGGGGGGTCGGGGTCGTCAATGTCCAGGGCAAGCTGCCCGTCGGAGACGCTGATTGCGAAGAATTGCGTGACGGTCGTTGCCTGGGGCACGTCCACGTCCGGCAGCACCAGGTTGCCCTCGGCCCAGACCTGGATGTTGTCGTGGGCGGACGCATCGTGGCGGAAGTACAGGGCCACGGTGTACGCCCCCGGGGACAGGTCGGCCAGGAAGGTGCGTTTGTCCTGGTCGGAATGAAAGTCCCGCAGCATGTCGTTCAGGCCGCCCTGCCCCCCCTGATCCTGGGCATATTGCGGGCTGGACGTCCAGCCGTAGCCCGGCGCCGGGTTGTACAGCGTCGTCCTGAGCACACCGGCAAAGCCCGACCACGTGGGCGAGGCGGCGTCGTTCATGTCCAGTTGATACACGGCGGCCGGCGCCGGCCGGGCCGGACCCAGCCAAAGCACTGCCGCCAGGATCCCCGCTATGGCTGCCGGATTCGCTTGTCGCATCGCATCTCCTCCTTGCTGCCTGACGCGGCGGATCGTCGGTTGGCGCGTCGCTCCGGACCGGCATGGAGCATCATGTCGGCGCGGACGCACCCGGCAATGCCGAAATCATAGTAGAGTGAGCCTGTGGCCATCCGGCCTCCTCCGCGAGCTTGAGCAGCGCACGTCACTGTCTCTGAGACAGATCGCCTCTCGGCAAGGGCATAGTTTACGCGCTTCGGCCCAAAGGTCAAGCCTGTTCTGGCCTGCTGCCGCCGCGTGGAGTCCGGGTCGGCCTGACAAAGCGCCGCCGTGTGCCCGGCGAGGGGGCGGTTCGGCCGGCGTGAAGCCGGGAGAGCTTCAGGCTCTTCGCCTTCTTTTCGTGTGCTCGGCCGTGACGGTGCTGTGGATTCCCCCGCGGGGGTTGAACTTGCCGGTGACCTTCAGCCACCTGGGCTTGCAGGCGGCCACCAGGTCGTCCAGGATGCGGTTGACCACGTCTTCGTAGAACACCCCCTCGTTGCGGTAGGTCTGGAGGTAGAGCTTGAGGCTCTTGAGCTCGAGGCACAGCCTGTCGGCGACGTATTCGATCTCGATGGTGCCGAAGTCCGGCTGGCCGGTGCGGGGGCAGACCGAGCTGTACTCCGGCGCCACGTGCCGGATGAGGTAATCCCGCTTCGGATGCGGGTTGGGGAACGTCTCTATCTCGGCCATGGCGTCGCCTCCTTCACGCGACCTTCATTATCCTGGATGGACGAGCCCGTTTCATCCCCTAACAACTTTGAACTGGCCCAGAAGCAAACGGGCTTGCATAATCATTTTCGCATGGGTTGAGAGAGGTGGACGATGCGGGGAATCGTGTCGGAGTGTGCCGCGTTATCGGTGCTTGCCGGCCTTGCCGTGCTTTCAGCCGGCGGCCCCGGTCCGCCTGAGCCGCGTTCCAGGCCCGCCATCACCGTTTCCCCCCAGACGACCTACCTGACCAGCCCGCTGAACCCCGACGGAACGGTTAACTACGTGGCGGCGATCAACGCCGTGTACGGCAGGGGCGTTACGCCCGACAACAACGCCGCGATTCCGATGATACGGGCCTTCGGTCCGGACGTGCTGAAAGAAGAGACGCGCCGGGAGGTGTTCGACCGCCTCCAGATGCCGGCTGCGCCCCAGAAGGGAGGCTACTTCCAGGACCTCGGCTCTTATCTCTCGGCTCGAAAGGCGGCGGGGATCGCCGTCCAGGATGACTCGCTTGCGCTTTCGGAGAAGGTGGACAGGGCGGGAAAGGCCTTCTGGACGGCCGAGGACCATCATTTCTCGCCGAATGGATACAGGCCAATGCCGGGCCGTTAGCCGTTCTCGTCCTGGCCACGAAACGGCCGCGTTTCTACGTGCCGTGGGTGTCCAATTCCAGGCCGCCGACCTGCTCGGACTCCTTCGACACGTTCCATTGGCATAAGGCTCGTCAAGCCGCCAAGGCCCTGGCGGCCCGGGCCATGCTGCGGGCCGGGTCGGGCCAGTTTGACGCCGCCGCGGGCGATCTCCTGGCCGTCCACAGGCTGGCCAGGCTGCTGGGCCAGGGGCCCGTCCTTCTCGATCACCTTGTGGCCAGGGGGGTCGAGGCGCTGGCGTGCCACGGCGATGCGGTTCTGGCCGGCAGCCCCAGGATGACCGGCGGCCAGGCGCGGGCCCACCTGGCCGCCCTTCACGCCCTGCCGCCGCTGCCGCCCACGGCCGAGGTTTTGGAGACTGGCGAACGACTGTTCGGCCTGGACTCGTGGGCTCGATCTGTCCGGGAAG
>Ga0111187_1009_pt1 | contig 19790 bp, 16 predicted proteins | sample DeeMarSWOR324_28_FD_80242 | JGI IMG/M metagenome (GOLD analysis project Ga0111187, IMG submission 80242) | Phycisphaerae bacterium SM23_33 | reverse complement strand
CCGGCCAGCTCCATCACCTCCTCGGCGCCGGTCATGAAACGGTCCAGCAGGTACTTCTCCCTGGGAACCGACCTGGCGAAGTTCTTCATGATGGCCCAGGAGGCGTAGGTGGAGAACTTGAAGCCGCGGGAACAGTCGAACTTCTCGATGGCGCGCATGAGCGAGATGTTGCCGTCGCTGATCAGCTCGAACAGCGTCTGCGGCCCGTTCAGGTGCTTCTTGGCGATGGAGACGACCAGCCGCAGGTTCGCGCGGATGATCTGGTTCTTGACGGCGTCGGCCTGCACCAGGACCTGCTCGACCTTGCGCAGGTGGGCGGCCCGGACGTGGTTGAGGTCCAGCTTCCGGCGGAGCTGGTCGGCCCTGTATTTCAGGTAGTTGTATTTCGTGAACAGATGCCGTTCCCGGGCAGGCGTCAGCAGCGGCAGGTCATACAGGGCCTGGAGGTACGGCGGCAGGTCCCGCGGCGGCCGCGCCCGCCGCGGCTTGGCGTCTGCGGCGGAAGGCTCCTGAGGCTCCTGCAATATCAGCTCCTCCGCGCCGGGCAGGTCGAACTGCGGGTTGTAGACGTACTCGATTCTGCGGTTCAGCAGCTGCCGGGCCCGCATCTCGTTGATGACGCGGTAGATGCTGCCCCGGCTGCGTCCGTAGCGTTTCGCCAGCGACGGCACGGGCACGCCCTGGAGGAAGCAGCGGTAGACGACGGCCTTGGCCTGACCGTTGAGGGGGGCGTCGTGGTCCGGGAAGATGGCGTCGTGGGGGTTGTCGCGGTCGTGCCGGCGGATGGTGTATCGAATGGTTTCGACCGCCCTGCCCGTGCGGGCCGCCAATCGCTTGCTGACCTCGTGCAGGCAGCAGCCCGTGCAGCTGACGATGCGTTTGGCGCGGCGGAGGATCTCCTGGCGTTCGGCGTCGGTCATCTGGGTGAAGCGGACCGAGCGCAGCATGGCCTGGCGGCGCCGGTCGATAAAGGCGCGAACGGAATTGTGAAGGAAGCCGATTCGTTTCTTGCCGTCGGCGAAGACCAGCTTCCGCGCCACCAGCCCGCGCCGGCGCCAGCGCTGAACGGTCTTGGTCGAAACCCGGAAGCGCCGCGCCAAGCTGGGGGTGTCATAGACCAGCTCGGAGTAGGAATCGGCCGGAAGATCGAAGCTTTCGCAAAGCTCCAAAATCAGGTGGAGCAGGTCATGCCGAAGCCCGGCCCCCAACACCGGAGCCATCGTGTCTGAGCGCGCACGGTATCCCGTCAGGCGGTAGACGACGAACTCGTAAGGATACTCCACCTCGGGCTTGATGATCCGCAGCAGAGCTTCCGCGGAGTCGACGTACCCCTTCCGGAGGCGCACCAGGCCGGCGGTCAACTGCTTCGCCAGCTCTCCCACAGGTTTGCTCTTATAGCCGCGCATCACTCCACTCCTTTGCTTCGGCCAGAGGCTGGCGCCCTGTGGGTCGGGTTCCGCGAACCGCTGATCCGTTCCGGAGCCCTAGCTGCCAACCTCACCGACCTATTATGCCCCAGGCGACGTGGGAACGCAAGCTAAATCGTGATATAAACGGCCGCGTTGGGGCCCGGGGCAAAAGGGCCGGCGTCAGGGGAAAGCCGCCTCAGGCAACCGGCGGAAGGCCGGCAGGCCTCCGCAATGGACAGTTGGTCTGCACACCCCGTGCCAAAGCCCGCCGGCAGCGCGGCCCAAAGCGTTAGGCTTTGTCCTGAAGAGTCTTACGAGAATCAGGCCGTGACGGCTCGGCCCGCTCAGCCGGGAGGTTTCGGGAAATACTGCCCAGACCGGCGGCGGGTGTCCACGCGATTGCCCACCCCAAGGCCCAGACTATTCCCCCGCCGCCTCGATCAACCCCCGCAGCCGGACCACCGAACGCAGGTAATCCGATTGCTCCCTGCCGCTCAAGGCGTCATCCACGGACTTCTTGGCCTTGGTCAGCACGTCGGCGTCTCCGGTGAGCCGGTAGTGCCCCAAGTACGTGTCTGCCAACTGCCCCTGATAGATCCACAGGGTGTTCCTGCCGATGCTGTCTCTCAGGTGTGTCTGGACGACGCGTTCCAGGCCGGCCTCGGCCTGCTGGTAGTTCTTCACGGCCGATTGACGGGTTGCAGCCTCATTGGCCAGGGGGGCCTTCAGTTGCTCGACGACGGCCGGCGGGTCCTGGCCTATCTGCTTGGCCAGCTCGGTGATGGCCTGGGCCAGAGCGGCGTTGTCCTTGGCCGCCGCCAGTTGCTGGGAGCGCAGCTCGCCCTGGGCCAGTTCGGCCGAGGCCCCGGCCGCGACGATGCCGGCCAGGTGCTTGTCGTCCGCTAGCTCTCTGACGACTTCGGTGAGGGCCCCGGCCCGTTCGCCCTGGACCGACTCGGCGGCCTGGCGTTCGGCGCGTACCTGAGTCTCCGACCCGCCGAAGTGGCCAGCCGACGCGGCCAGGGCATTCAGGGCCGCGGGCTCCTTGGCCGCCGCCTCCCGGCAGGTCTGCACGATCCGTTCGGCGACGGCCTGCACGTCCTTGAAGGTCCGGTCCACGTCGGCCTGGGCCTGCTGGGCTGCCTTTTCCGCCGCCTGCGCGTGCTCGTCCATGCTCGCCAGGTGAGCCTTGATCACCGCCAGCTTTGCCTGGACCGCCGCGGCGTTGCCCTGCTCCAGGCCCTTGTCCACCAGAAGGTTGTCGATCTCGCCGACGGCGGCGTCAATCTTGGCCTGATTGTCGTTCCTGGTCCTGTCCCGGGCGTGGGCCTGCTTCAGCAGCTCCAGCCCCTTGGGCCCGCCTTCCCGCTCGCTTTCGTCGCGCAGCGACTGCACTTCCTTGAGCAGTTCGGCGTTGCCGGCCGTCAGCGCCGCCATCTGCTTGCGCCTATCAGCGATCTTGACGTCGATCGCGTCGATCCTGGCGTTGACCGCCGCGAGCTCCTTCTGACCGTCGTCGTGGGTCTGCTGGATCTTCTTCCGCGACATGTTCGCCAGGGCCTTGCTGAAATCCATCAGGACGGCGTGATTGCGGGCGACGTTGACCAGGGCACGGGCATGGCCGCGCAGCTCGGCCCCCCGCCGCCGAAGCTGATCGGCCTGCCCGGCCAACAGATTCCCTCTTGCGAATTCGATATCCCCCAGCAGTTGCTCGGCATCGGCCTTGGCGCCCGGGGAGGCCTTGGGATTGGCCTGGAGGGCGTCGGAGACCAGGCCCCTGGCCCGGTCGAGAAGCTTCACCGCCTCGCTGGTCTGTGCCGGCTGGGTGGAAACGTCAATGTCCGCGTCGGGCGTTTTGAACATGTCGATCCTGGCTACCTGGTCGGCGGAGACCTCCATGGCTTGGCCGGTGCGGGCCTGGATCCGGTATTTCCTGCCGACGCGGGTGACCTGCCCTTCCAGGCGTGTCCCGTCCTTGAGGACGACCGTCTCGTCCAGGGCGACGCTCAGCCCGGTGACCTTGTCGACGTAGGACGGATAGGCCAGCGTGCTAGCGGCATGGCCGTAGAGCCTCCTGGCCTCATCCACCCGGTCGGCGAGCTTCTTTCTGGCCGCGGCCTTCCCGGAATCCCCACACCCGGCCACCAGCAGCGACCCCAGCAGCACCGTTTTCAACCATCCGGCGTAGCGCACGTTCACGGCCTCCTTCATGGCATTGCATCCGGCGGGCCTGTTTGTAGCAGAAAGGTCTGCGGGCTGCAATAGCCTCTGGGCGGCGCCGGGCGCTTCCTGCCGGCAGGGAGGGTCGCTCAAAGGGCTCCGCCCTCGGCCCGCAGGGCCGACAGTCCGGCCACGGCCGAATTCATCTTCGCCGGCAGCTCCGCCGGCTTGAAACGCGCCGCCGAGCAGAGCATCACCGACCCGTAGTTGGTCTGGAGGCCCACCGGCTGATCGGCAAAGTCGGCAAAGGCCTCCGCCAGGGCGGGGGCAAACCACGCGCCCGAGATAACCAGCCACTGCCTCACCCGGCCGACGGGGCGGCGGGCGGCCAGCGGAGCATGCTCGGCGTCGTCGCTGTGCCACATCAGGGCCGAGGGGATGATCAGGTCGGTGTCGGCCACGATGACGCTGTATCGCCGCGTCAGCCGGCGCGGCCCGTGGCCGCACTCCAGGTGATAGTCGAAGATCCGCAGGTACCAGCCCTCGTACCGGCCGTAGAGCACGTTCTCGGCCCGCTGGCTGTGCCCGGCCGAGGACAGGACGAAGGCCGAGTATCTTCTGGTGAGGTCGAACGGGTCGCCCGCGGAGAACTTCATCCCCATCTCGTGGGCCGCTCTGGCCATGAGGCCCCGCCGGCGCCTCTGGTGCAGGCCCATCAGGCCCAGAACCACCAAGCCGATCCCCAGTGCCCCGATCAGGATGAACAGGAAGATATACTGCACCGGCATATCCAGATTGGGCCGGACCGCCCGCCGCCCCGCCCGGCGGCTTGGGCAGCTCACTCCAGCGGCGCCGGGGCCGTCGTGGCCGGGGGCTCCTCCTGCTGCAAGCCCGGCAGCTTGTAGCTCACGCGGTAGCCCGGCGGCAGGAACGGCCTCCGCAAGGTCAGTATCCACTCTTCAATGACGCGGAAGTTGCGGTCTCTTTCGCTGGGGAACACCGGCGGCACGACCTCCTTGGGATGGGCCAGGCCCTGCTTGGCGATGTGCGTGGGCAGGCCGGCCTGAAGCAGCATCGAATTCCCGGGCTGATCCCGGTTGATGAGCTTTCGTCCGTCGCGCTGCCAGGCGTGCAGGATGTAAAAGTTCGTGTACAGGACCCGATCGTCCGTGACGGGCATGTCGAACAGCTTCAACTGGCCGGCGCCCTTCACCCCGCCGTGGCAACTGGGTCTGGCGCAGCTCTCATTGATGACCGGCCAGATCCGCCCGCGGAAGGTCCGGAACACTTCCGGATCGCCCTTAACCAGGATGTTGTCTCGAATAGCCGTATCGGCCCGGTCCGTGTTGTCCAGCATGTACATGGCCTGGCGGACCCTGTCCCAGCCCCTGAAGCGCCTCTCTTCCGCCCGGCTGAGAACGTCGCGGCCCCTCATGGCCTCGATGAACTGCTCCAGCACCTTGTCGCGGAACTCGATGGACAGCCGGTCACGCGAGCTCAGCTCCAGCAGGCGGATGCGGTACACGTCCTCCATCGTCAGCAGCTTGGAGGCGTCCACCAGGGGGGCCTCGGGCTGGCTCTGGGCGGTGGCCGTCGCCAGCTTGCTGGCCAGGCTGATCTCGACGAGCCTCAGCAGCAATCTGGCACCCTCGTGGTTCGGGCTCAGGGCCATCACCTTCTTGAGCAGGTCGCGGGCCTCAGTCAGCATGTCGTTGTCCCTGGCCCAGGAGGCCAGCCGGTAGAGGGCCTCGGGGTCCTGCGGGTCGGTCGCGGCCAGCCGCTTCTTGAACTCCTCGCCGGGGGTGACGGCCTCCTCGACCCGCAGCACGTCCTGGGCGGCCAGCACGACCGTGCCGGCAGGGGTCTTGATCTCGTAGCCGTCCTTGGTCTTTGTGACCTCGCCGCTGAGCCTGCGCCCGTCCTTGAGCAGCACCGTTTGTTGCTTGGCGACGACGGCCGTCGAGATCGTAACCGCCGCCACCACAACGATCGCCAGCAGCTGTTTCCTGGTCATGGTCTCACCTCGCCCTACTGCTTTTGTCGGCCGGCGGGCGCGACGCAACCCACCCGCCCCGGCGCCGCAGCCGCACGCAAGCCCGCTACAGCATGTGTATCGGCAAAGGCGGCAGTGGGATTCGAACCCACGAATAACGGATTTGCAATCCGTCGCCTTGGTCCGCTTGGCTATGCCGCCTGCATGGCGAAGTATAGACCAAACCGCCGCGCCGTTCAAACCCGCCTTGCCGACGGTCCGCCCGCCAAGCCTAAAAGCCGCTGCCGCGGCTGGCGGCGCCGGCAGGCGAGGCCGAGCCGGTTATTTCCTTGGCCCGGGCCTCGACCTTGTTGAACTGCTGCCAGTACCCGCCCATGTCCCTGTCCTTGTCGCGGAGCATGCGGATCTGGATGGGGATCTTGTTCAGCTCCGTTTCGTTTCCGGCGTAAATGTCCAGGGCATACTCCAGGCGTTCGAACTGGGCCCGCCACCAGTGCGGCGACTTTTCCGGCAGCCCGCTGATCAGCCTGTTGTAGTACGGCATCGCCTTCTGCGGCTGGCCCAGCACGCGATACGCCCTGGCCAGCCCGCGCACGATGTTGGCGTCGGTGCGGTTCTGGTCGTGCAGCTGGAGGTACAGCTCCAGCGACTTCTCGGCCTCCTGCTTGGTCCCGAACTCGTAAGCGTGCGCCAGGGCCTGCTTGAAGGGGGCCTTCTGCTGCTCCGGCACGCCGCCGCTGCGTTCGACGAACTTGTACAGCTCCTCCGCGAAGATCTTGTAGGCCGCTCGCAGCCCCTCCAGCTGCTGTTTCGCCGCGGGATCGGCGGCGTACATCAGCCGCTCTATCCGCTCGCCGATCTGGCCTACCGCCTGGACCAGCAGCTTTTCCGCCCCGCCCGGGTCGTCCCTGGTAAGGGCGATCAGATCCGGGATGACCTTCTCGGGCTGGCCGGCCTCCAGCAGGACGCCGACGACGAACTGCTGGCTGCGGCGGGCCACGGCGGGCACCTGCTTCCAGGTGGGGTCGTTGGCCAGCTCCTTGGCCCGCTGCATGGCCTCGGCGGGGTCGTTCAGCACGTCCTTGTGCAACTGGGCGATGAGCATGCCACACTCGGCGCCCCAGGCCAGTGCCTGCTCGGCACGCTCCTTGTCGGAGACCGTGCCGGCGTATGCCCGCGCCCGCTCCATGTACCTGGTCAGATCGCCGATCAGGCTATGGGCCAGCCGCCCACGCAGCGACGCCTGCATGGTCGTGGCGTCCAGCAGGTCGTTGACGGTCACCTCCAGGATGCGATACCGGGCGGGCATGGAAAGCTCCGACTCCTCGGGAATCTGCTTCAGGGCCTCGACCGCCTCCCGGTTCTGGCCGAGGGCCTCCAGCATCACGCCCAGCTCGTAGTTGTAGGTACGGATTTTCCGGTCGTCCTTCCCCCAGCCATCCACCAGCACCCGCAGCGACCGGGCGTACTCCCTGACGAAGTCCATCCCCAGCTTGTCGGCCGTGACCTTCCGCTCAATGAGGATGCCCTGGAAGCTCTTGACCGAATTCAGGGCGGACTCCTTGGCCTTGGGGTCTTTGGCATAGTTTTCGGCCAGCTCGCGGAAGAACCTGGCGGCCTCGAGGTTCTTTCGCTGGGCGTTCTTGATCAGCCCCAGGTACCACAGGGCGCTGGCCTTGGAGCTGTCGGGGGCCTTGGCGGAATTGGCCACGGCGCGGAAGAGCTTCTCGGCCTTGTTGTAACCTTCGCCGGTCTGCTTGGAGAATTCCTTCACGCCCAGGGCCAGCTGCATGGGCGGGTCCAGCGAGTCGGGGTCGGCCTCCTCAAAAAGCGGGGCGATCCGGTCCCAGAAGGCCTCGCGATACATGGGATACTTCTCCACGAAGTCCACCAGCTCGCGGCCGGCCTCGCCGCGGAGCTTCTCGTACAGCTTGTGATCGCCGGCCTTCTGGGCCTCGGCCCGCTCCATTTTGACCTTGAACCTGAGCAGGGCGGATTGCATCTCCAAGGCCACCTTGGGCAGCTCGGGCAGCCGGCTGCCTTCCTCGACGAACTGCTGGATGCGGTTGTCTGCTTCGTCAAACCGCCCCTGGTCGATGGAGATGCGGACCGCCTCGAACCTGGCCTTGAGCTGCGTGGTCGAGCGGGCCTGCGGGTCGCCGGCCCGCTTCAGGTAGCTGGCGGCCTGCTCCCACAGGCCCAGCTCCCTGGCGGCCATGCCCGAAAGCAGCAGCGAGGTGAACTTCACGCCGCTGTCGTTGTCCTCCGCGTTGGCGAACTCCTTCACGTCGTCGATTGCCTGCGGCAGCAGCAGGTGCCGTTCCTGGGAATCCTTGGCCAGGACCACGCCGCGGTAGAAGCGGACCCACGCCCCGCGATACCGGGCCTCCTCCATGAGAGCCTCCAGCCTCCACAGCACGCCGGTGATCATCCTGTCCTGGTCGCGCGCCCACTGGCCGTGCGTCCGCTCCAGGTCCGTCTGGAGGGCGTTGAGCGGCCCCAGGGCCCCCTCGGTGTACTTGGCGACGGCCGCCCGGTCCTTCTCCGTGCCCAGGAAGTACAGCAGCCGCTCCGCGTAGGGGTCGACCTTGGTGATCCCCTCGGTGATCACGAGGTCCAGGCGGAAGCGGAAGTGCCGCAGCACCCCCTCGGTGTCCTGGAGCTCGGCCGTCGCCTTGATGAGCCGCCGCTGAAGGGCGCTGACCTCCTGGAGGAGGCGGTCTCTTTTTTCCTGGTCGGTGGTTCCAAGGGCCTCTTCGAGCTGCCTCCGCACCTGCTTGCCAAGCAGCTCCTCAAGAAGCTCGGGCATTTTCATTTCCGCCAGCTTCTCGGTGAGCTTGTCGTTATGCAGCCGCTCGTAGGGGCTGGGCTCGGCGGCGAAGGTGATCGACAGACACCCCCAATTCACCACCGCCAGGGCAACCGCAGTTGTCAGTGGCGTCTTCTGCATGATGCAGCCTGCCGCCCCGTATTCGCCCGCCGGCCGCCCGGGGCAGCTTTGCCGCCGCCTGGGCCGGACCGGCGCTCGATCCTCCGCACGGCGCCGAGCCCGGGTCGGCACGTCACTACGTTTCGGCGGGGGCCAAGGCTACGTTCTTGAAGCGGGCCCGTACCGCCTGGTTAAAGGCGTCCACCACGTGGGCCCATCGGACCTCGGCCGCGGGCTGGATGATCACCGGCACCTCATCGGACTGGTAGCGGTCCCGCAGCTGCTTCAGCACCGCGTGCAGCTCCAGCGGGTCGCGTGTGGTGCGGACCCCGCCGATTTCTATGAGCACGCCTTCGCCTTCCGTGCCGGCCGGCGCCAGCGAGACCCGGATGGGTTCCAGCAGGAACGGCGGGGCCACCTCCGGGCCGGAAATATCCGGCAGCTTGGCCTGGATCTGGCCTTCGACCATGCGGAAGTTGCAGGCCAGCAGGAAGAAGATCAGCAGTTGGAAGGTCACGTCGATCATGGGGGTCAGCGGCGGCTGGATCATCGTCGGCGCGCGCTGCTTGGCCCGCTTTTGCCGCTCGGATTCGTAATGGGGCGTCCCGTTCTCGGCCAGCTGTCTCGTTGCCCGGGCCATGGCTATTCCTCCTTTCGGCCGCGCAACGCCGAGATCCGCATGTTCTGAAGCCGCGCTTCCTGCAGCGCCTGCAACACGGGCTGAATCTGGTCGTAGTGGACCCTTTGGTCGGCCCGCACTTCCACGGCGAAGTTATCGGGATCGGGGCTCTCGATTTTCAGCCTTCTCAGCTCCGCCACGAGCCTTTCCAGGTCGGCCCGGAGGACGCTGCTTTTCTTCACGCGATACACCCTGGCCAGCCCGAGTTTGGAGGGATTGGCCTGGATCTCCCTGTCCGAATAGGGCATGACGTTGATGACGGCCTTGTTTTCCTTCATCTCCGCGGCCACGCTGTAGTGGGGGTCGGGCAGCTTCATGGGCGGAAACTCCGCCGAGGCCATCTGGGTGGTCAGCATGAAGAAGATGATCAACTGGAAGGTGCAGTCGATCATCGCGGTCATGTTGAATCCGATCCGCGCCCGGCTTCGACCGTACACTACGCTTTTAGGCATCCTCGGACCTCCCGGGGCGCCGCAGGGGGCTACCCGGCCTCGGACTTTTTCTTGGCGCCGGGGCGAAACGTGGCGAGGATCTCCTGCGACGCCGCCATGGCTTCGCTGGACAGGGCGTCGATGCGGTTCCGCATGGTGGCATACACGGCCAGGGCAGGAATCGCCACCACCAGGCCCCAGAAGGTGGTGACCAGGGCGATGCCGATGCTGTCGGCCAGGGCCGCCGGCTTGGGCATCTCCTGGGCGGCCACGATCTCGCTGAAGGCCCGGATCATGCCGTAGACGGTCCCCAGCAACCCCAGCATGGGCGAAACGTTGCCGATGACGTTCAGCAGCTCGATCTTCCGCAGCAGCTTGGTGGTGCGCTCCTCGGAGGCCTCTTCCATCGCCCGCTCCATGGCCGGGTAGCCGTGGGCCGCCTCGTCCAGGGAACGGTGCAGGATGTAGGAGAGCATGCTCGGCTCGGCCACGGTGTACTCGATCACTTCGCGATATTGCTTGGCATCCACCATATCGGTGATCTGCCCGCGGACGGGGTCGGGCAGGACGGTGGCCCGGCGGATGCTGATGAAGTGCTCGATAATGACGGCCCAGCTGGCGATGTCGATGAGGATCAGCAGCCAGCCGATCGGCCCGCCCTTGGTGACGAACCAGTCCAGGTAGCTGAACTTCGCCGGGCCGGCCGGCCCGTCTTCCTGGGCCAGGGCCAGGCCCGCGAAGCCCAACAGCACGCCGGCCGTCACTGCAACGCCGATCCAGAACCTGCCACGCATGGCTTCTCCTCGTCTATTTCCGGGGCCGCTCAAGGCGGCCCCCACAAACGTTTCCAGCGTCCCTGCCGACCGTCCGGTCGGGGCCTCTCCAATGCCCCGCGCGCGGTTGGCCCGTCAGCGGTCCGGGCTGAGCCGCTGAAGGGCCTCTTTGGCCTTCTCGGCCTCGGGTGACTGCCCGCGGCGGCTGACCAATTCCGAGTAGGCCGCCCGGGCCCCTTCGAGGTTCCTCAGCCGCTCGTTGACTTCGCCCGCCCCCAGCAGGGCGGGGGCGACGTCCTGGCTGTCGGGGAAAAGCGCGATCACTCGCATCAAATTCAGCCCGCCCTCTAACAGCAGGGTCCGGGCCTTGTCCGGGTCAGCTTCCTTCTTCGAAAGCTCCAACTGGGCGGCCCCCATGAGGTAAAGGGCCGAGGGCAGCTGGGCGGCGGAAAACGTCTTCAGCAACGGCTCCAGGCGCTGCAGCACCTCCTCGTGCCGCCCGGATTGGAGCGACAGCCGAGCCTGTCTCAGATTCGCCTCCTCCGAGCCGCGCGGGGTCACCGGGTTGGTGCCGGCCCGTGGCTGGGGCGGCTCAGCCGGCCGAGTGGCCACAGCGGGGCCCTGCTTCGAAGATCCCTGGAGCTCATACAGCTCCGCCAGCAGTTCACGCATCCCCTGGAGATACGCCCCGTCCTTCACGGCGCCCGCCTTGGCCTTGAGCAGCGCGATGGCCCGGTCATTGCCGGGGCTGCGCGGAGCCGCAAGTCTCCTGGGCCGCAAGGCCAGGGCCGCCTCGGACGCGTTGGCAGCGTCGACGATCTCCAGCCACTGCCTCACGGCCGTTTCGACATCTCCGGCCTCCTCGGCCGCGCTCAGCAGCCGATACCCGGCCAGCGCTTTCCTCCACCCCGCGGCAGCGGTCTTCTGGGCCTGGTTGTAGGCCGCGACCGCCTGGACAGACTTGCCCTCTTTGAGAAGGTCTTCGCCCCGGTTGAAGTCCGTCTCACCGTCGATCTTGACGGTGTCCACCTGGGCCAGCGGTTTCTGGATCAGGGTGCCGCTGCCCAGGCGGAAGGCGATGATGCCGTCGGCCACGTTCATGACGGTGGCCGGCTCGTACCTGAGCCCGCTTTTCAGCAGGACGGAGTCGGCCCGCCCCGGAACGGGCGCGGCGGCCAGCGCTGCCGTCGCGGTCAGGAAACAGGCCAGAGATCGTGTTTCGGCTCTGCTCATTCGCTCGGCTCGACGAACTTGAATCGGCCTCCATTTTCGGCCGCGATCTCGCGCAGCGTCTTCACGGCCCCGGGGCTGCGGTGGTGGTGCAGGATGGTGTTAATGTGGACCTCTTTGCTGGCGTTCATCTTGCGGATGGCGTCCAGGACCTTCTCGTTGTCGGGGAACTCCGCGTCGGTCAGCAGGTAGATGAGCTCGCCGCGTTTGGTGTTGGGGGTGTCTTTGAGCACCTGGAAGGCCCGCTCCAGGGCCGGGATGGGGTCGGTCTGGCCCTGGGGCTGGATGGCCGCCAAGTACTTGGCCGCCTCTCGCTTGCGCGGAACCGTGGCGTACACCAGCCCCCGCGGGGGGTTTTCCTTCGGCGGCCCGCTGGCGAAGAAGATCACGTGGAAGCATTGCGTGGGGCTCAGCCGGCTGATGGACTTGAGCATCTCGCGGCGGACCTCGTCGAAGCTGTCCAGCATGGACCCGCTGCGGTCCACCACGTACACGATGTGATAGGCGTTGCCGCCGGTGCCGAAGAACCGGCTCTTGGGCCCCGCCCCGCTGCCGCCGGTGGTCAGGCCGAAGTCGGCCGACTGGCCCCCCGCCGAGCCGCCGGCGATCCCGAAGACCTGGATCCGGCTCTTGGTCTCGCCCAGGCTGGCCATGGGAATCGTCGAGTCGCGATTGGCCCACTGCTGCTGGTTGATCTGCTTGAGGCTCTTGGCCTGCATCTCCGGGTTCAGCTCGCCGGGGTTCAGCCGGCCGCCCGACTGGTCCGAAAGCTGGTCCGAGGCCACCGTGTAGTCGGCGATGGCCTCCGACCTGACCACCACAATGGTGATAAACCCCAGAATCACCCCGACCCCCAAGTGCAGGAACAGGCTGATGACCCACGGCATGAGCTTGGCCATCACCCCCATCAGGGCATCTTCGCTCTCGGGGATGAATTCTTCCTCCGGTGCCTGCGCCACCGCAGGTGCTGCCGGCGGCGCCGCCCCGGGCGGCACCTGCGGCCGCGGCAGCGACGCCACGCCGGCCGGCACCGCCAGCTTCGCCTTGCAGTAAGGGCACTTGACCTTTGAGGAAGGTTCGGCCTCGATGTTCAGCAGCTTACCGCACTTCTCGCAGCGAAACTCTATCACCATGGCTGCACTCCCCTTCACCTGCCGATGCGGACGGACGGCCCGGCCGCCGCGGGGCTGCGATGGCGGCGAGGGACGGCCTTAATCCTCACCTCCCTGTGGAAACACCTGCCTGTTGCACTTCTGACCACTTTCTCATTATCAGAAAATCCGCCGCGCGTCAGCACACAAAACTGCCCTGCCGCCAGGCCGCCCCTCGCCTCAGCCTGGAGGGCTGCGCCGCCTTTGTCACAGCGGAAGTCTCTGGTCACGGCCTGTCTCCTGTGCTGGGGGCAGACTCAAGCGGCCGCTGCAAGGCGGCCGGCGTGGTCGAGCAGTTTGACCCAGCGCCAGTCGGGGCCCAGCGGGGTAGTCCGGTGAACGCCCTGGCCCAGACCTGTTTGCTGCTGAGACGCCAGCATTCACGTCGGTACACCGCAAGCGGACTTCGAGGCGGGCCAGGCAGGCCGTCGGGCCGCCTGGAAATGGGGCCCGCTTGGGCAGGTGAATCGACTCACCCGCCCGGTGAGAGAGCCACGGTTCGACACACACAACCTGGGGAACCGAGCCCGCACGACCGCGGGCGGCGCTTCCCCTAACATCCATATCTTAGCCCAACTTGGAGCTTAGTGACAAGGGCAAATTTGGCGCGATCCCAGGCTTCCGCCCGGCCGAGCCGTCCCGTAGAATCCCTCACAGGCGCCCGGGAAGTCGCGAGGGTGGCGGAATTGGCAGACGCGCCAGGTTTAGGTCCTGGTCCCGACTCGTCGGGATGGGGGTTCGAATCCCCCCCCTCGCAGTGGAGCTGCAAGTGGTCGAGGAAATCCTCATCGTTCCCGCCACGGCGGCCGACGCCGCAGCCGCCGCCGAGATCACCCGCGAGGCCTTCACCGGCGTGTCCATCGACCAGGCCATCCAGGACCTCCTGGGGCCTGCTGCCGGCCGGAGCTGGCAGGACATCAAGGCCGACGAGGTCCGCCGTGAGATCCAGCAGGGTCCGGGCGACTGCTTCGTCGCCACGTGCGGCGGCCGCGTCGTCGGCTATGTGACCACCCAGCTCCACAAAGAGATATCACAAGGTCGCATCCCCAACCTGGCCGTCGAAAAGCCCTTCCGCGGGCGGGGCATCGGCCGAAAGCTGCTGCTGCGGGCCCTGGAGCACTTCCGCGGCCTCGGCCTCAAGCAGGCGAGGATCGAGACGCTCACCACCAATCCCGTCGGCCAACGGCTGTACCCGGCCGTCGGCTTCAAAGAGGTCGCCCGCCAGATTCACTACGTCATGGCCCTGTAGGCCGGACCTTCGTCCGCGCGGCCGGCGGTCGGCCTAATAATCCAAGGCCGGCGAGTCCGGCTTCAGGCACTGCTTCCGCTCGTCCCAATCCGATGGCACGGTGCGGGGCCCCCGCCTGGGGCGGATAGCACAGCGGCTGCACGGCGGAAAACCGCCCGTGCCCGTTCGCAGCAGCTCGGCAATGAGGGCGAAGCAGTCACGCAGACGAAAGCAGATGGCCCGGCAGGCCCCGATCACCGCCTCGGTCTGCAGGCCGCGGGCGGCCATGAGCGGCCCGTACCGCGTGCCGTCGGTGATCGGACAGCCCTTTTCCCGCCAACTCCAGGTCCGCCCGTCCACCCTTCGCCCGTCCGGCAGCAGCATGGGCAGGCTTTCGGTCCGCCGGCCGAGGCACGGCGCCCCCGTGGACACCTCCACCACGTGGTGGAAGGTGTTGACGCGGTAGTCCACGCCCAGCAGCAGGCCGTAGCCGCCCTCCCGCCCGACCAGGCCAAGCGGTGAGTCCGGCCCGCAGGTCAGCGTGCGGTGGTGAAACCGGGTGTAGCGGCGGGCGCTGCGGCCCCAGGCGGCGAAGGCGTGTGTGGGATGCAGGCTGCGGCAGACGTCGGGCATCCGCCAGAAGGCGTCGGGGATGGCCCCGTTGGTCGTGGGGGTGGTGCGCGGGTCGAAGTAGCCGGCAGCCCCCTCGCCGAAGGCCCTGCCGTGGTTGAACGAAGGCATCATCAGCGTGCCTTCCGGCGTGATGACCTCCATGAGGGCCTCGATGACGGTCCCCGGCCCGCCGGCCACGCGGCCGAAGCTCTTCAGCGACGAATGCACCATCACCCCCGCCCCGGCCGACAGGCCCAGCCGGCGCAGACCGGCGACGATGTCGCCGCGCGTCACCTCAGGCGCGTCCGCCGGCGGGACCATCCGCTAATGCCTCCTCTCCACACCGTTCTATCGGAAATCTCGATGGGCAGGAGCAGAATCGAAAACCGCAAATCCTGGATCGGAGATCGCTACGGCTTCTTCCCCACGGCGGCCAGGTAGATGGCAAAGTGCTTCTGCCCGTCCAGGCCCAGCAGGGCGTTGACCTTGTGGTCGTCGAAGGCGCCGATGCCGCAGGCGCCGCAGTCCACCGCCTCCGCGGCCAGGTACAGGTTCTGGCAGACGTGCCCGGCGTCCAGGTGCAGGTACCGATACCCGCGCTGGCCATACCGCCAGGTCATCCGGTACACGTCCGCCACCCACATGAAGGTGGCCGCACCGGTCGCGACGAAGTCCTGTCCGAGGCACGCCTCCACCGCCCGGTCGGCCACGTCGGCCGGCGCCGGCAGCCTCGCCAGCTTGTGCTCAATTGCCAGGAACCGGTACAGTCCCGGGTGGAGCGTCTCCACGCGGTTGATCAGCAGGAAGGTCTCGAAGGCGTGCCTGGCCCCCGCCGACGGCACCGTCCGCCGCGTCGCCTGAGCGCCCAGCACCTGCTTGACCCCCTGCGTGCACCACAGCAGATAGGATAGCTCCTCCAGGCTCAGCGGCTCCGGCCGGTACTCGCGCAGGCTTTGCCGGCGCTCGATCGCCAGGCTGAGGTCCAGCGGGGCCACCGCGAACTTCCCCGGCTGGGGTATCTGCACGATGTCCTCCGTCGGGCCCAGCGGCATTTCGAGCGGCGGGGCCGCCCGGCCGCGAGACTGGTCCGGCGGCCCCATCGCCCGATACCGCGTCCCGGCCATGAACTCCTTGCCGATCTCGCCGCCCATGCTCCGCCTCCTGGCTGAGGGTGACGGCCGTGGCGGCTCAATAATAGCAGGTCCGCTTTGCCAAGCCCACCGGACAGGCGCTTGTCAGAACCTCACGCTGAGGACCGCCTGGAACATGTGCGATCGGCCGAACTCGGGCCGCAGCTCCGGCAGCGGGTCGTACTGGTAGCCGAGCTCGACACAGCCCCACCGGGAGAAATGAACCGTCGCCCCGCAGGTCAGGCCGGTGTTGCCGCGCGCGTCAACGAAGGGCCCGGCCCGCAGGAAAAGGAAGTCCAACAGGCGATGCTCCACGCCGGCGGAGAAGCGGTGGTAGTGGAACTGCTTGTGCCCGTGGAAGAAGGCGCCGTAGTGATAGTCCGCGAACACCGTGCAGTACTTGGCGTATTCGTACGAGACGCCGGGCCGGGCCACGAACTGGTGCGACGTGGCCCGGTCCTTGAAGGTGAAGGGCCCCATGTACCGGGTAGTGCGGGAGTGGGCGACGCCGTATTCCAGGGCAATGCCCGCCAGCCATTTCTCCGCCGGCGCATACAGGCCGCCCAGCCGCACGCGGTAGCTTTCAGCGTTGGACTTGGAGACTCGCATGGGCCCCATCTTGTAGACGGTCTCGGCCTGGGCGTAGTTGAACCTGGCCCCCAGCCCCCAGTCGCCCAAACGCTTGCCCCACTGAAGCTGAAAGATGTCCACCGAGTAGTCGAACTCCAGCCCCTGGCGAGTGGTGGCGCGGTTGGTGCGGATCTGGCTGAGCGTCGGCTGAAAGGTGCCCCATTTTTCGGTCTCCCAGGTCAGCGACTCCCCGAACAGGTGCAGCCGGGTGCCTGCGTCGAAGCACGTGTGCGAGTAGTACGGGGCCAGCACCAGCCCGTACTTGCAGGGCAGCTCCATCCAGCCGGCCGAGGCCGGATTGAGCGCCGAGGAGAACCGATTGGCGACCGTCTCGCCGCCGCTGGCGGAGACCTCGCTGAAACGGATGAAGGCCGACGGGAAGCGAAGGGACAGGTCCTTGTCGCTGTAATCGCTGCCGGCCAGCGCCGCAGACCCGCAGGCAAGCATCGCCGCCAGGAAACAGCCCCACGCCCCGCCACGCCGGATGCCGCCGTTCGTTCGCATGAGCGACTCCCCAATGTCTTGCCCAGCGCGTTCTGGTTCGTTCCGTCGGTACAGCAGCGGCCGCCGAGGGCGGCCCCGGCTGGCGGGCATAACATGACAGCAAGCTGGCGGCTTTGCAAGCCCCAGGAGAAAACGAAACTTCGGGGGCGACCGACCCGCCCGCGGGGCGACGGCTTGCGGGCGCGGCCCGGGGGCGGCCGGCTGCCCGCCTCAGGCCGGTTCGGTCGGAAGCAGGTCGCAATACCAGAAGCGCCCCTCCCGCAGCACGATCTGGCCGCGTTTGACGGGTATGGGGCCGGCAAAGACCGGCCCGGCGTGCACGAACGTGTGAAACTCCCCGTTCTCGCCGGCCGGGTCCACCCCCGCCGGCAGGTCCCGCAGCAGCGACTCGTCGTAGGCCCGCCCGGCGAACGACCTGTCCAGATGCTCGGAGTCCACGCAGGTGATGACGGCGTGAAAGCCGGCCTCGATGAAGCTGGTCGCCAGCTCTCTGCCGTCGCGGTGCCAGAGCGGAAATAGCCCCTTCATGCCGACCTCGGCCAGCTTCCCTTCGCGGCGCCGGCGGAGGTCTTCCAGCCGAACGTCACCGAAGGCCACCCCCGTCACCCCCTGTTCCGCCAGCCGCAGCAGCGTCCGGCGCATCCGCGACTCGTACTGCTCGTGGTCGCCGCCGGGAGTGACCGCCACCCTGTCCAGCGGCAGCCCCAGCGCCTCGGCCTGCCGTTCCAGCAGCGCCACCCGCACGCCGTGCATGCTGATGCGGTCGTAGCCTTCAGTGACGGTGGTCAGCACCCCCGCGATCTCACACCCCCCGCGGCGGGTCAGCTCCCAGAGCGCCAGGGCGCTGTCCTTGCCGCCGCTCCAGGCCAGCACGATCCGCTCCATCGCACGCACGCCTTCCAGGAGAGACGCGGGACTGAGAAACGTCCCGCCCTGCTCAGGGCGAGGGTCGCCGCTGCGGGATTGCCGGTTCGCGATGGACGGGGCGGGCCCGACCGGGCCGCTCAGCCCCAGACCGCCAGGCCCAGCTCCTCCAGCTCCAGGACATCCAGAACGGACGCCAGCGATGGCCCGGCCACCGACCCCTCAACCGCGGCCGCGTCGGACCGCCAGCCGGACTGGCCGGTTTCGGGAGTTCTCAATTGAGCCGCGGCGGCTTCCATGGCCGCCGACGGCCGCTCGAACTGCGTGCCGGCGATCGAGAAGGCATCATCGAGCGACAGCTCCACCGGCTCGGCCGATTCCAGAACGACCACGGGCGTCGGTGAGAGCGCTGCTTTGGCCGGCAAGCTGCTGACCGGTCCGCCGGACGGCGCCACGGACAGAGCCGGAAGCGGCGCCAGGGGCTCCGGCGAGGGCTCCGGCCCCGGCTGGGAAGGCGGGAACGGAGGCCGCCACGGGGCTCGGGGCTCCGCCTCGGTCTGCAGCAGGGCCGAGGCGTCCGAGACCCGGCCCACGAAGAGGGTGGTGTTGGTCTCGGTGTCGCGAATGGTGTAGATGAAGGGCCGGTCGGCGATGAACGGCACCGTGGGCGGCGGGAAGAGGCCGGTCGTCACCATGATGACGGCCGTGGCCGCGGCGGCCTCCGTGCCGGTCTCGTCCACGATGATCTTGGCCTTGTGCACCACCTGGCCGATGTTGAGGGGCTCTCGGGGGTCCTCCATCCCGGAAAAGTCCGCCAGCCGCTGGTCAAACGCGTCGGGCATGCCCATGTCCGTCAGCGTGTCGGCCAGGTTGAAGCCCTGCTCGAACTCCCACTTGGGCAGGTGCAAGTTGACCCTCTGGTGGCTCATGTCGCCGAGGATCGCGTCCATGGTTTCCGCGGACAGGGACTGCTCGAAGGCCTCGAACGTGCCTTCCTCCGGCAGCACGATGACCATCGAGATCGGACCGTTGGCGTAGGGCAGCTCGATGGCCTGGTAGCCATCGCCCTGGGCGTAGTTGAAGTACCGGGTCTGGTGCATCATCTCGACGGCCACGTCGTCCCCGTCCAGGTGGAACGCCTGCGGGGCCGTTGCCTGCTCCTCGAAGGAGTATTCCCAGGAGGCGTGGAAGTACAGGGCGTTGACCAGCACCAGCCTCGTCCAGATGTCGATGGCGCCGGCCGGCAGCAGGTCGGGAATCAGCTCGTGGGTCTGATCGCTGACCCACTGGTTGATGACCTGGCGGCCGCCTTCGGGGTCGCTCCAGAAGTCCAGCCGCTCCAGGGGGGCTCCGTACTCGTCCGCCAACACCTCCAGGAACTCCTGAACGAAGGCGTACCCTTGCTGCCCCCACAGGGAGTTGACGATGTTGAGCGTGAGCGGATCGCCCGGGTCGCCCGGCCAGAAGGGGCTGCTGCCCACCTCCTCGCCGCTGCTCTGGAGCCGCTCGATCAGCTCCCCGAACGCGCCGTGCAGCCCGTCCTGCCCGAGCGTGAAGTGAAGCACGTCGGCCATCTGCTCGGCCGTGGCCCCGCGGGCCCCGGCGTAGGTCATGGCCAGGGCCGCCGAGATGCTCAGCGGCGAGAACAGCAGGCTGCCCTCCTGGCCGCGGATCTGCTGGTACAGGTCCCAGACGAAGGCGTTGTTGCCGCTTACCAGCTCCTGGAGATCGGCCCCCAGCACCCCCGCCGGCTGGGCCGAAAGCAGCACCCGGGGCTCCAAGGCCTCGAACACCGGCCGGCTCAACGTGGCTTGACGGACCATCGAAGCGCTCCTTCCCGCTACCGCCGGATTTCTCACACACGCTGACCTTTCCCCGCACCGCGGCCTCCCGGCGTGATTATGACGTCCTGCCCTGGCCGCAACCAGCATATTCTCTGCGGGACCGCCCCGGCGATCGCGTCGCCGGACGCCAGCCGGGCTGTTGCCTACTCCAAAATCATATATGCCCCGGCCTACATCGTGTCAAGCGAAAAATAGACGCCCGTATAAGTTTTTTTGGCCCCCT
>Ga0111187_1105_pt1 | contig 19823 bp, 13 predicted proteins | sample DeeMarSWOR324_28_FD_80242 | JGI IMG/M metagenome (GOLD analysis project Ga0111187, IMG submission 80242) | Phycisphaerae bacterium SM23_33 | reverse complement strand
GGCACGAGATGGCATGAGTAAAGGCGGTCTCCCGTCGGGTCGAGTAGACTCGCCCGAATGAGAGCCAATGGGTGGCTTTCAAGAGTGGCCCATGGGGCCGGAAGGAGACCGCCATGCACGAAGCTAAGGATATCGTCTTGGTTGTGGATTACCACTCCAAAAACATCGAGTTCCGCTGGTTCAATGAGGCCACCGGGGAGGAGCGTAGCGGCAAGTACGCCACCGGCCGAGCTGGGATTCTGCGGCACGTGGGGCAGGCGGCCAGGGAGCTGGGGCCTGGGGGGCGGGTGGTGTGGATCATGGAGAGCACCACCGGTTGGGCGCGGGTCAAGGACCTGCTGGGGGCGCGGGCGCGATTTGTGCTTGCCAACGTGCTCCAGATGCCGCTGCCGCCCAAGGCGCGGCGCCGCAAGACGGACCGAATCGACACCGGCAGGCTGCTGCGGGAGTACCTGCAGGGGAGCCTTCCCACCTCGTTCCAGCCGTCGGCCTGGTGGCGTCAAGTACGACGGGTGGTGGATTGTCGGCAGGACCTGGTGGAGCGGCAGACGGCGATCAAGAACTGGATCGGCAGCCTGCTGCATCACGAGACCTGGGAGGACCGAGCCCACCTGTGGTCGGGCAAAGGCCGGCGACGGCTGGCGGGGATGAAGCTTCCTGCGGGGGATGGGATGCTGGTGGAGCTGAAGCTGCGCCAACTGGACGAACTGGTGCGACAGCAGCGGCAGGTGGAAGACCGGATGCAGCAGATCTACGACGGCTGGCCGGAGGCCCAGTGGGTGGATGAGGTGCGGGGCATCGGGATGGTGACGGCGGTATCTTTGCTGTCGCACATCGGGCCGATAGAGCGGTTTGCGAGGGCCGAGGACCTGATCTCGTACGCCGGCCTGGCTCCCGGGATGTGGCAGTCCGACGACACCTGCCATCATGGTCGGATTGGCGGGGGCGGGACGGACGGGCACCTGCGCTACCTGCTGATTGAGGCGACGCGGTGGTTGTGCCAGATTCCGCGGTATCGGCCAGCGTACGAGCGGATGCGCCAGAAGCGCGGCAAGAAGATCGCCCGGATCGTGCTGGCCAGGATGCTGCTTCGCAGCATTCACAAGATGCTTCGGGATCGCGTCCGATTCAATCCGATGGCCAGGCGAGCAGGCAGGGCCATGGCCACGCCAGCCGGGCAAACGGCAACAGCAGGTTGTTCAAGGTAAGGGCCACAACGGCAGCCATCAGAACCAGGACATTGGAAATCAGGCATCAGAGTTCGGGCCCGTAGGAGCCGCTGATAGAAGGATGAACCGCTTCGGCGTTGGAACCCTGGACCGGAAGATTATTGCCTTGACGCACCGCCTTTACTCATAGAAGGCACAAGGGGCCTCGGACCAGGGACCGTGGGACGGTGAGACCGTGAGGCCGAGGAGCAGGGGCCAGGGACGCGGGAGCGGGGGCCAGGGGATTGCCGATTTGCGATTGCCGATTGAACAACTGGCTCCCGAGTCCACGAATTACACGGCCGCAGGGCCGCCCCTACGGGACGGATTACACCGGTTACACCAAGAATCTCCGAGTGGGTCCGCCTCCCGGTTCCCCGTTCCCGGTTCCCGAGTCCACAGATTACACCGATTGCACGGATTACACCTATTGGACTGCCCACTGCGTGGGCGGCCCCGAGGCCGACTGTGACTGGCGGATTCGGCCCAAGGGTCTAGGATAAACACTTTGGAGAGCGGTTTTGAGGAGGGTGAGGCGACGCAAGTCCTTGGGGCCCTGGGCTGGAGGGCAAAATAGGCCCCAAAAAGAGGCCAGTGAACGACTTTTTGGCCCGGCGGGAGGGGGTTGGCGTCAGGCGCGGTGCCGCGGTCGCGGGCGCCAAGCCTTTTATTGACAGAAGGTTGCGGAAGATGCCCTCGGCCGGAGCCCTGCGCCCAGGAGTCGTTCAAATCCCTTCAAAAGGGGTTCAGCGGATACCCCCCTGATGGGGGGGTCGGCGGGCGGGCGCTGCGGGTTGGGTGAGGGCTATTCGGGCCAGCCCTCGCGGCCGATGAGGTGGACGAACCGGACGCCACAGATCTCCCGGCGGTGCGTCTGGCCGCCGCGTTTTTCGACGGCGATGAGCACCTGCCAATCCTCCCCGCCGACGGGGGTGACGATGCGTCCGCCCTCGACGAGCTGGTCGATCCAGGAAGGCGGGACGTCGGGTCCGGCGGCCCCGCAGATGATGCGGTCGTAGGGGGCGTGTTCGGGCCAGCCGAGCGTTCCGTCGCCCGTGGTCAAGGTGACGTTGTCCAGGCCGAGCTTTTGCAGCACGGCCGAGGCGCCCTGGGTCAGCTCGGGGATGCGATCGACGGCAAAGACTTGCCTGGCCAGGCGGGCGAGGATGGCGGTCTGGTAGCCGCTGCCGGCGCCGACGTCCAGGACGCGGTGGTGGGGCTGGACGTCCAACTCCTGGGTCATGAGGGCGACGACGTAGGGCTGGGAGATGGTCTGGCCTGCGGCGATGGGGACGGGGCGGTCGGCGTAGGCCTCGTGCTGCTGGCCGGGGCTGACGAACAGCTCCCGCGGCACGTCGGCCATGACGTCCAGGACGCGTTGATCGCGGATGCCGCGGCTGACGAGTTGGCTGGTGACCATAGCCAGCCGCTCGCGGGCGAATTTCACTTCGCCGGACTTCACGCTTGGCGTATTATACGAGCCCGGCGGGCAACAGGGAGAGTGGGTTTATGGCAAGGCAAAGGGTGGTGACGCTGCTGACGGACTTCGGCCGGTGCGATCCCTACGTGGCGGAGATGAAGGGGGTAATCCTCAGCATCTGCTCGGACGCGGCGCTGGTGGACATCAGCCACGAGATCGGGGCCGGCGACGTGGTGGCGGGTGCCTTCGTGCTGCGGCAGGCGCTGCCGTACTTTCCGCCGGAGACGGTGCACTGCGTGGTGGTGGACCCGGGGGTGGGGACGGAGCGGCGGATCCTGGCGGCCCGGTACGCCGACCAGACGATTGTGTTTCCGGACAACGGCGTCATTACGCTTGTGGAAAGGGACCAGCCTCTGGAGGCGCTTGCCGTGGTGCGGGACGAGAGGTATTTCCTGCAGCCGGGCTTCTCGGGGACCTTCCACGGGCGGGACATCATGGCGCCGGTGGCGGCTCACCTGGCCAACGGGCTGGCCATCAGCAGGCTGGGGCCGCGTCCGGAGAGGTTCCAGGTGCTGGAGCTGCCCGAGCCCAGCCAGGCCGAGGACGGGTCGGTCGTCGGGCAGGTCGTGTACACGGACCGGTTCGGCAACCTCATCAGCAACGTTTCCGTGGACCTGATCCGGGACAGCCTGGGCGGGCTGAGCGGGCTGGAGGTCGGCTGCGGCGGCCGGCCGGTCGGCCCGATCCGGACGGCCTACGCCGAGGTCGAGCCGCACCAGCCGCTCGCCCTGATCAACTCCATGTCGCTGCTGGAGGTGGCCGTGAACGGCGGCCGGGCCTGCGACGACCTCGGCGCCGGCAGGGACACGGAGATCCGCGTGGCCAGGGCAGCCGGCAGGCGGTGATCATGAGAGCGCAAGCCCTGGTTGCGGAAATTGCCTTGGCGGTATGCTCGCCGGCCGTCGGCCAGACGTTCGTTCCCTTCGTTATTCCCGCCGAGCCGAATCCCAAGTCACTGATCGCCCTGCGGAGCGGGCCGCCGATATCCACCGACGGGCCGCGGCTGGTCGCCCGCGGCGGGCACTTTTTCGTGGGCCAGCGCCGGGTGCGAATCTGGGGCGTCAACCTCTGCTTCGGGGCGTGCTTTCCCGCCCAGGCCGACGCCGAGCGGGTGGCGGAGCGGCTGGCCGCGGCGGGCATCAACAGCGTCCGCTTTCACCACATGGACAGCGCGGCGTTTCCGCGTGGCATCTGGGACCGTGGCGATCCGAAGAGGCTCTCCGCCGAGGCGCTGGACCGGCTGGATTACTTTATTGACCGGCTGGCCCGCCGCGGCATCTACGCCAACGTCAACCTGCACGTCTCCCGGACCCACAGCCGGGTGCTGAAGCTGCCCGATACCGACAGGCTCAGCAACTATGACAAGATGGTGGACATCTTCACACCGGCCCTCGTCGAGGCCCAGAGGTCGTACGCCCGCGACCTGCTCACGCACGTGAGCAAGTACCGCAAGGTCCGCTACGCCGACGACCCGGCGGTGGCGTTTGTGGAGATCAATAACGAGGACAGCCTGTTCATGTGGGGCGCCGACCGGGCCCTGCCGGCGCTGCCGCCGTACTACGCCGAGGCCCTCCAGGCGGCGCACATCGCGTGGCTCAAGGGCCGCTACGGCGGCACCGCGAGGCTGCGGGCCGCCTGGAATGAAGGCACCGAGCCGCTGGGGGAAAACCTCCTCACCGACGAGCGGTTGCGGCAACTGGCGGAAGGCAAAGGGGCGTGGAGGCTGGAGCGGCACGGCGACTGCGTGGCCAAGGCGGTCAAGACCGAAACGGGCGTGCGGATCGAGATTGCCAAGGCCGATGCGGCCTCATGGCACATCCAGCTCAACCAGAGCGGCCTGGCGGTGAAGGCCGGCCGGTACTACACGGTCGTCTTCCGCGCCCGCGCCGACCAGCCGCGGCGGATCGGCTACAACGTCGGCCAGGCCCACGCGCCGTGGGGGTTGCTGGGCCTGTCGCGCACGGCCGACCTCACGCCCCAGTGGCAGACGTTCCGGGCCGGCTTTGGGGCCTCGGCCGATGACGACAACGCCCGGCTCAACCTCCAACTGGGCGGCTCGGAGGTTGCCGCGGAGTTGGCCGACGTGGAACTCCGCCCGGGCGGGCGGGAAGGGCTGCGGCAGGGGGAATCGCTCGAGGCCGGCAAGGTGGCCGTGTTTGCAGAGACTGAAACCGAGGCCCGAACGCTGGACCGCTGGCGCTTCCTGGCTGAGACGGAAAAGGCCTATTTCGATGGCATGTACGGCTTCATCAAGGCCGAGCTGGGCTGCAAGGCGCTGGTGACGGGGACCATCGTGTTCGGCCCGCTGGGGTTGTACGGCCAAAGCGGCATGGACTACATCGACGGCCACGCCTATTGGCAGCACCCGCGTTTTCCCGGCCGGCCGTGGGACCCGGGCAACTGGACCGTCGAGCAGAAGGCGATGGTGGACCACCCGGATGAGTCGCCGCTGTTTCGCCTGGCCGCCCAGCGCCTGGCGGGGAAGCCCTATACCGTCAGCGAATACAACCACCCCGCCCCCAACGACTACCAGGCCGAATGCGTGCCCATGGTCGCCTCTTTCGCGGCCGCCCAGGACTGGGACGGGGTGTGGCTGTTCGCCTACAGCCACCGCACCGATGACTGGGATCGCGAGCACTTCAGCAGCTTCTTCGACATCCAGGCCAACCCCGCCAAGTGGGGCTTCGTCCCCGCCGGCACGATCATCTTCCGCGAGGGGGGCGTGCCGCAGGGACACCCCAGGTGGGTCGTGGGCCTGGCTGGAGGCCGGGACGGGCTGTCGGATCTGACGCGGCTTCACCTGCGACACGGCCGGGACCTGACCGCGGCGGCGGCCGACTGCGCCGGGTCCTCCAGCCGCATGGACTGGCTGAATCGGCCGCTGGCGGTGACGCTCGGCCGGGCCGGTCGCCCAGCGACCGGCGGTGCGGCCGAGGCCGGGCGGCCGCTGAAGTGGTCTGGCTTCGGCGGCAAGCTCGGGAGGTTCGAGGCCAAGGGCGCGCTGGCCCAAGTGGAACTGGGGCGGCTTCCCCGCCCGGACGGGCGGGTCCATCCCCAGGTCTTCGTCATGGCGTCGCTGGACAAACGGCCGCTGGATGAGAGCAGGAGAATACTCATCACGGCGTGCGGGCGTTGTGAGAACACCGACATGGAGTTCTCGGCCGATCGGCGAACCGTGGGGCGGGACTGGGGCGGCCCGCCGGTCCGCATTGAGGCGGTTACGGCCAGGATCTCGCTGCGCCCCGACAAGTGGCGGTGCGATGCGCTTGGTCCGGACGGTCGGGCCGGGTCCCAGGTGCCGATCCAGGTGCAGCAGGAACGCGACGAGCGGCCCCCTGAGTCCTGGGTCGAGCTGTCCCCGAAGTACGAGACGATGTGGTACCTGCTCATGCGGCAGTGAGACGGCGGGTCAATCCAGGCGGATGACCGGTTGGACGCGCGGGTTGGCCAGCTCGGCGGTGGTTTCCTGCCAGCTCCTGACGCCGCTGACGGTGTCGATGGCCCGGACGTTCTGGGCCCCGACGGCGCAGGCGTAGTCGGCGGCCGTGGGCAGGTCGGCCCCACGGAGGAGCCCGGCCAGGAAGCCCGCCACGGCCGAGTCGCCCGCTCCGGCGGCCGAGGCGATGTCTTGCACCACGTAGGAGGGTGCGAACAACTCGCGTCCGGCCCAGCCGGCCGGGTCCGGCGCGGTCGAGCCCATCTGCTGGATCCGGTCGGCCGGGCCGCTGCACACATACACGCCGTGGCGACCGCATTTTACCATCACCACCGCCGCTCCCAGCTCCAGGCACCGCCGGCCCAGGCCGCGGAGCAGCTGCGGGCTGAACTGGTCCAGGATGTCGCCGGCCCCAATCAGCCGGTCGTACTCCTGCCGCCGAAGCATGAAGGTCAGCTCCTCCACCGAGGGTGCGAAGACATCCACGTGCGGCAGGACGTTGCCCAGGATAGCCGGCCAGTCGGCCTTGCCGCCCGCCTTTTCCGGGTCGGGCAGGGCCATGTCCAGGGCGGTGGTGATGCCGGCCTGCTTGACCCGGCGGAACAGTCTGGTCAGCTCCTCGCCCCGGCCGGCGTACATGTTTGCCATCAGCGGGGGGTAGCCGAAATAGAACAGGCGCCCCGATGAGACCAACTCCATGTCCACGTCGTCGGCGGTGAAGGTGTCATTGGCGCCGGGGCAGTGCAGAAAGATGCGGTCGGAGCCCGGCACGGCCAGCGTGACCGAGTAGCTGGTGTGCTCGCCGGGGACGACGCGCATACCCCTGACGCATTCGGGCGAGAAGCGCCGCAGCACCTCCAACAGCGTCTGCCCGAGCAGGTCGTCGCCGCACTTGCCCATCAGCGCGACCGACAGGCCGAGCCGCTGGGCGGCCAGGCCCACGTTGGCGGCGCCGCCGCCGCTGGAAAGGGTGGCCGGTTCGACGATGACAAGGCTGCCCGGGCGGAGCAGACGGTTGAAGGGGCGAGGCGAGGTCGAGTGCGGGAACTGCGGGGTGATATCCAGGCAGATGTGTCCTGCGGATATCAGCTCGACGGAGTCATGGCTCATGCCGGTCACTCCAGCCAGCACTTGTTGCGGGGCAACGTAACAGAAACGACTTTGCCGGTCAAATGGGCGTGCGCGAGATGAAAGGAACGACTTGCGCAGATGTTGTGGGCAGATTGGGCAACATGTGGGGCCATCTGCTGAGTGCTTCCGAGCCCGGGGGGCCCCGGGGCGGGCTGCGACCGGGACGTCGGCCGCCCGGATCGGGGCCGACGGGGCGCGGAGGACCACCGGCTATGCGCTGTTTTGCCAAGCGCCACTAGATAAAGGGCTTACATTTTAACTCGTCATGAGAAACCGATCTTGGGCCGGTAAACCGCCGGTGCTGAGGCCGGCCGTGAAAAGGGCGGATTCTCGGGCGGATTCAGGAACATAAGGCTTTTCTAAAACTTCACTTACACATTTTTTGCTGCTACTGAAAGGTATTTTTTGTTTGCGTTGACACTGCCTGGGGTGACTGTTATACTTCCCGTGGATTTGACGGAATTCCCCCGCAGGCGCGGGTGATGTGAAACATGGCTGTTTCTCTCTAGCCGTGGCAAACCTCCGGCCGTCTTTCGGGCGGTCGGAGGTCTTTTTTTGGTGGGACGTTGTGTGCGCGGCGCATCTATAATTTGCTCGCCTTGGCTTGGCCTCGGCGCCGGAACATTCCGGCCCACATTAGCTGAAATCGCGACGACCCGATGCCCGTTATCAAGGCCATTCTGTTCGACCTGGGCGACACGCTGTTGGACTTCGGCCCCATCAACACGACGGGGCTGTTTGCCCGAGGCGCTCGCCTTGCCTATCGCTACCTTCAGCGGCTGGGCTTCCACATGCCGCCGTTCCGCGATTATCACCGGCGCCGACTGTGGGCGATAAGGTGGCACTACGTCAAGAGCCGAATCACCCAGCGTGAGTTCGACTCCTTGGGGCTGCTGGCAGGCATGGAAAGGAGCATGGGACACCTTCTGACACCCGAGCAGACCGAGGAATTGGCCTGGCAGTGGTACCGCCCGCTGGGCCGCTGCGCCAGCGTCGAGGAGGGGCTGCACGGGGTACTGGACGGGTTTCGGAAAGACGGCCTGAGCCTGGGCATCGTGAGCAATACCTTTGTTCCAGGTGAGGTGCTCGACCGGCACTTGGCTGAGCTGAGGCTGCTGGAATATCTGCCGCTGCGCGTTTACAGTTGCGACGTCCGCTACCGCAAGCCGCATGCCAGGATTTTCCAGATCGCCCTGGACCGGTTGGCGATCAGGGCTGCGGAGGCCGTGTTCGTTGGTGACAGCCTGTTCGCGGACGTCGCCGGGGCCAGGCGAGTGGGCATGATCTCGGTCCTCAAAGACCCGACGGGGGCAAAGAAGCACCGGCGTATCCGGCCGAACCATCGCGTAACGTGCCTGAAAGAGCTGCCCCGGATCGTTGCGTCTTACGACGGGGCCTGAGCATGATGGGGCGCGACGGGCGCGAGGCCTGGGATGGGCGGGGCCTGGGACAGCGATAGGCTTGTCGACTTGCCCCCGCGCAGCGCTTCGCCTGGTGGGGGCCCGGCCGTGCGGGCGCAAAGGCGTGTTATCGCCGACCGGGATTTGAGGCCGGCGAAAACCGGGAAAAGCTGAGCGCCCTCACAGAAAGATGCCGGCGGCCACCCGGAGCTTGCCGACCGCCGCCAAAAAGCCGTAAGGGGCGCGCGTGGAAAGACCTACCTTGGCCACCCGGTTACGTGATTATGGACGCGGCCGCTATACTTTGCCGAGAATGATGCCGTGGGTCGGCGGCGTCGGCCAGAAGGTCACCCAGGAGTTGAGCTTCACCTGCTTGGTCCGGGAGGGCTTGTGCTCCAGCAGGGACACCACGATCGGCACGCCGGCGTCCACGACGATGAGGTGACGGCCGTCGTTCTCCGTCACCTTGCCGTTGATCGGGGTGCACGACTCGAAGCGGCGCGTAGCGTGGCTGATCCGCTGGCTCTTGCCTTTGCCGGTGATCTGGAAGGTGAGTTCGTTTCGCGTTCCCTTTTGCACGCTGGGCGTCGCGGCATGAATGATCACCTGGAGTTCGTCGTCCATGCCGATCCGCTTTTGCAGCGTCCTTCGGGCCGTGTCCAGAAGCTGAAAGTCGATGTAACTGGCCGGCCGCTGAATGTCGTAGGTGGTCGGCGGCACACGCAATATGAAGAACGGTCCCAGCAGGCCGGAATTGTCGACTGCTACCAGTCGCCCCCGCACGGCGTAGGTCGGGTCGCTCAACAGCTTGGCCATGTTCGTTTCTCCCGCTGTCAGTTGCCGCAAGCGGGATTCTACAGGGACGGGGGGCCCCAGGCCAGAGGCAATCGAGGCGCCGGCCGGCCTCGAGGGCCCAAGCCGCCGGGGTACGTTTGCCCTTCCGGGTGCGTCGGGGCTCGCCTCAGCGGCGACGGGCCTGGTTGGGCTTCAGCTGCACCTCGGTGACGAAGCCCGAATCCTGCTTGAGGTAGAGCGTCTGGGTGGGGAAGGCGAACTCGATGCCTTCCTCGTTGAACCGCCGCAGCAGCTCCATGTTGAAGTCGTGGGTAAACTCCAGGTACTGCCACCAGTCCGGCGGGGTGAACCAGTAGTACACCTGGATGTTGAGGCTGGCGGCGTTGAACTCGTTGAAGTACGTCCGCCCGGGCATGTCCGGGGGGAAATGGTCCTTCCGGACCTGGAGCATCTCCATGATGATCTCGACGGCGCGGCGGACCTTGTCCGGGGGCGTATCGTAGGTGATGGTGACGTCCAGGACACGTCGGATGTAGGGCCGGCGGCCGATGTTCTCGACGGCCGAGCTGGCAACCAGCGAATTGGGAATCGTGACCAGGTGCCCGGTGAGCAGCCGAAGGCGGGTGGAGCGGAAGCCGACGGCCTCAACGATCCCGTCGTGGTCACCGATCTTGACGCGTTCGCCCAGTTGGAAGGGCCGATCGGCGAAGATGGTAACGGACCCAAAGAGGTTCTTGAGGGCGTCCTGGGCGGCCAGGGCGAAGGCCAGACCGCCCAGCCCCAACCCGGCCAGCAGGGCGCCGATGTCCCACTGGAAGATGTTCTGGGCGATGAACAGGAACACCATGATGACGATGAAGAAGCGCAGGGCCTTGCGGATGATGGGGACGAGCTGGTCGTCCAGCTGGGTGCGCGTCTTGGCCGTCCACTTGCCCAGCAGCATCTCCAGCACGTCCACGAGGCGATAGACGGCCCAGCCGGCGGCCAGCGCGGCCAGGGTGCTGCACGCCCGTTGCCAGAACTGGGTGAGGTCGCGGGCCTCGTCCAGCTTCAGGTTCATGATCAGGCCGGCCAGATGCAGACCGCCGGCGAAGATCAGCATGGCCGCCGGCCCGGAGAGCGAGCGGAGGATCATTCCCAAGGCGACGAAGCGCCTGGCCTGGATGAGCCGTTGCCCCCGGCGGTTGAGCAGGAAAGAGATGATCCTGGCGACCAGGAAGGTGGCCAGCAGCACCCCCAGCAGGGCCGCCCACTGCCAGACCGCGTTCCTGAGGAATTCCACCTGGTGCCAGGCCTTGGTTGCCGGCTCTGCGGTGGGCTGGGTCGGCGCGGTGGTAATCGCCTGGGTCGCTGCGGTAGTCGCCCGCATCTCCGAAAGGCTCCGTTTTGATTGACTTTGGCGGCCGGACACTGTATCATCTCGGGGCACGGATGTCACGTTAGGCGAGGCAGCAATTCTCCTGGGCAGGGCGAACTCTTAACTATCTGAAAATCGCTACAGAAAAGCGGGCTTTCTGGTCGAATTGTCATCTTGACACGCGAGATTCAGGCCCCGCCGCGATTAGGCCCGCGCGAAGTGTTTGGCCGGAAAAAACGTGGACCGGGGTGGCAGCGGTTTCCTCCGCCGTTGCTTAGCAAGAGGTTTCCCTCCGCCTCTTATATCCCCGGTCCACTTTTTTATCGGCTGGTGCAGGGGTCGACTTGGGAACGGCTTGCGCCCCCAGGCGAAATTTTTCGGGGGATTTTCGCCTTCCTGGGCCCCTGCCTTCGGCGGGACAGGGCGTTTCCCGGGGTATTGAGGGTGTTTCGAATGCCTTGGGCGGGCTGGGGCGGGCGGCGATGAAGTTTCGGGTTGCTGCAAATGATGCTTGACCCTGGAGCGGATATCTGCTACTAATATCTTGTGTAAAGGGTTGCTTGCGGTCGGTGCGGCATCGTAGCATCCGGCCGATGTTTACAGAGAATTGGTGACGGCCGAGGAACGTTAAGGCAAGCAGGCCGTTTTATCATCTGTCGGCCTGGTTCGGGACGGATTGCAACCGGCAACGCCGCCCCTCGCGGAAAGGGCCGGTCGGGCGCGTGGGCGCCCGGGCGGGCCGGGCGAGGGGAGCCTGGGACCCAAAGGGCGTTTTTTGCTGGTGCGGACGTCGATGATTCGCCCCGCGCGTGGGCGGGGCGAGGCCTTCGGGTCATAGAGATCAATGGCAGCTAGGGTCGTGGGTGAATTGACTAAGGACGTATCGAAGTGGGAACAAGCCCTCAGGCGCCCCCGGCGAAACCGGGGCGCCGGCGGGGCGCGTTCCCTGGAGGCAAGGCTGGATCCAGCAGGAACAGATACGTCCCGGGCTGCGTGAACTCATTCTGACCTGAGGGGGAACGAACCTGCCTGCCGTCGGCACGGCGCCATCGGCATCTGCCTCAGCGGTGCGGCCGAAGCGCTCTCAGCCGCCAGTCGGAAAGGATCTTGAAATGCCGATAAGCGCGCTTTTGGGAGAGGTGTCCGCGGGTCTCTTGGCGGGGGCGATGGCGATCACGCTCGTGGCAGGCGTGCTGGTGGGGCTGGTGATTCAGGCGCTGGTGCGCAAACTGCAGAAGACGGCGCTGGAAAAAGAGTTGCAGGCTCGGATCGCCGCCGCGGAGGCCGAGGCCGAGCGCATCAAGGCCAGGGCCGAGGCAGAGGCCAAGAGCGAGTTCATCGAACGTCGGGCGGAATTCGACGCCGAAACCCAAACCGTAAGGGCCGAACTCCGCAACGAGGAGAAACGCCTCTCCAAGCGGGAGGACCTCGTCGACCAGAAGATGGAGACGCTGGCGGCCAAGGAGCGCTCGGTGGAAACGGCCGAAAGGGCCATCAACGAGCGGGAAAAGGCCCTGGTCGCCAAGGACCGCCAGCTCAACGACCTGATTGCGCAGCAGAAGACCCAGCTTATGAAGGTGGCCAACATGACGGCCGAGGAGGCCAGGCAACTGCTGCTGGAGCGGGTCGAAAAGGACATCCAGAGGGAAGCTGCCCAGATGGTCCAGCGGGAGCTGGAGAAGGCCGAGGAAACGGCCGAACCGCGGGCCCGGGAGATCATCATCACCGCGATCCAGCGGTACGCGGCCGAGCATACCGGCGAAAGCACCGTCTCTACCGTGGACATTCCCTCCGATGACATGAAGGGCCGGGTCATCGGCCGGGAGGGCCGGAACATCCGGGCGTTTGAGAAGGCCACCGGGGTGGACGTGATCGTGGACGACACGCCCGGGGTGGTGGTGGTTTCCGGGTTCGACCCGGTGCGGCGCGAGGTGGCCCGGCTGTCCCTGGAGAAGCTCATCCAGGACGGGCGAATTCATCCTTCGCGTATCGAAGAGCTCGTGGCCGAGACGCAGAAGGAAGTCAATCGGCACATTCAGGAGGTCGGCAAGCAGACGCTGCTGGACGCGAACGTCCGCGGCGTCCACCCCAAGCTCGTGGGGCTGCTGGGCCGGCTGCACTACCGCACCAGCTACGGCCAGAACGTGCTGAAGCACTGCATGGAGGTGGCCTACCTGTCGCAGGTTATCGCCGACGAGATCGGCGTCAGCGGCGCCCTCGCCCGGCGGTGCGGGCTGCTGCACGACATCGGCAAGGCCGTGGACCACGAGGTGGAAGGCGGCCACCCGGAGATCGGGGCCGAGTTATGCAAGCGCTACGGTGAGAAGGAAGAGGTCATCGAGGCCGCCGCCGGGCACCACGGCGACGTCCAGACGCGGTTCGTGTACACCCCGATCGTGGCGGCCGCCGACGCCATCAGCGCCTCCCGCCCCGGCGCCCGCCGCGAAACGCTGGAACGGTACGTCCAGCGGCTGGAGAAGCTGGAGGGAATCGCCGCCGCCTTCGAGGGGGTCAAGCAGGCCTACGCCATCCAGGCCGGCAGGGAAGTCCGCGTCCTGGTCGACGCCGAAATGGTGGACGACCGCCTGGCCGCCAAGGTCGCCCACGACATCGCCAAGCGCGTCGAGGAAGAGATGCAGTACCCCGGCGAGGTCAAGGTGACCCTCATCCGCGAGCTCCGGTACGTGGAGTACGCCCGGTAATCAGAACACCATGTTCAGCGGGGCGGCCAGCCCGGCGGCCTTTGCGGCCCGCTGGACCGTCGAGCGAAGCGCGCGGCCGTATGCCTGGCTTCCGGACTCGTCAAAGAGCATGGCCCGCGTGGGGCCGAGGGCCTCGGGGGCAATCCGGCGGAGCATCTTTTGCAGCGAGGGCCAAACGCCCCAGCGGCGATTCAGCCGGTCTACGTACACCTCATTGACCTTCAGCGGCGCCAGTTGCGAGAAGAGTGTCTTCAGGGACTCGGCCGTGTCGCTTAGTCCCGGCAACACCGGACCGACGAAGGCCTTCACTGGTATCCGGGCCCGCTTGGCCAGGCGCAGCGTTTCCAGGCGGGCGGCCGGCGGGGCCGCACGCGGCTCCACCTCACCGGCCAGGTCCTCGTCCATGGTGGTGATGGTTTCGCAGAGGCTGACGTTCTTTCGGCCGGCCAGCAGGTCGAAATCCCGCTGCACCAGGGCGCTCTTGGTCTGAAGGTGCACCTCGAAGCCCGCTTCCAGGAGCATGGCCAGGCAGCGGCGGGTAAGCTGGAATTTTTCCTCCGCCGGCTGGTAGGGGTCGCACACGCTGGACATAAAGACGCTCCCGCCGCCGGACAGGCCCCGGCCCCGAAGCTGACGCGCCAGCACCTCCGGGGAGTTCACCTTGGCGTCAACGAAGCCGCCCCAGGGCTCGCCCGGGTGATGGAACCTGCCCATGAACCGGGCGTAGCAGTACGAGCACGCGTGCGCGCAGCCCGTATAGCAGTTCAATGCGTAGTCGCAAATGCCCGAGTCAACCAAGGCGCTCTTGCATTGAACCTCCCGCACGCCCAGCCGGCCGGTCTTTCGCTGCTTTGCCTGACCCATCTCATACAGCCTACCAAAAGCGCCCGTTGCAATACCATGGGCTGGAGGCAAGACGCCGCCCGCCCCGGCGGGTATCATGCCGGCATGGGCGAGGCCGGGCCGGAGTTCGTCTGCGATGCCATGCTGGGCGGGCTGGCGCGCTGGCTGCGTGCGGCCGGCTACGACGCCGAATTCACTTACGGCATCGACGACCAGCGCCTCATCCGCCGCGCGGTGCAAACCGCCGCGACCCTGCTTTCCAGCGACGGGAAACTGTTCGAGCGGAACCTGATTCGCGACAAGACGGTCAAGGCCCTCTTCGTCCCCCGCGAGCTGAACAAGCTCCAGCAGTTGTCCTTTGTGTTGCGGGAGTTCAAGCTGCCTGTCCGGCCGGAGCCGCGCTGCATGGCCTGCGGGGGGGAGCTTGCGGAGGTGCAGAAGCAGTCCATTCAAGGCGACGCCCCCCCGAAGGCCTACGCCGCCTACGAGCAGTTCTGGCGATGCAGCCGCTGCGGCAAGCTCCTTTGGCGAGGCACGCACTGGAACCGGATCACCGCCCGGCTGAAGGAGATCCCCGGGCGGGGCTGACCCCCGACAACACGCGGCAGACCTGCCGGGCCCCTCGCCGCGACAGCCGCGCAGGTCGTTTGGCCCAAAAAGCCAAAACTCCGCCCCGGTCGCCGCGGCGCTGGGTTGAATAGTGGACCGAGGCCCTTAGAAAGGAGCTTGCGGCATGAAGGTCGGAAAACCTCTCTTGTTGGTTGGACTTTTCGGTCTGCTGGTGGCCTTGGCTGGGCGTGCCGACGGCGAGCAGGTGAAGGGCCTCGGGGCCTTTCATCGCAGCGGCCAGACCTTCCTGACCTGGCAGGCGGTGGAGACCTACGGGGAACTGAGCGCCGAGCAGAGAATGGCCGGCGGGCTGGAGGCGGCTGACCACAAGCGCCGCCTGGCCGAGCGCGACAAGGCCGACAAGGCCAAGACCGGCGTGCGATATTGGGTGTACCGCTCCGCCAAGCCCATCGCCGACGCGGCCTCGCTGGCGGCGGCCGAGAAGGTCGGCGAGGTCGCGCCGCTTTCCATCTACTACCCCGGCCGGAACCGGAACCACTGGCGGAGCGCCCTGCTCCCGACCGTCTGCATCGAGGATGAGAAGCCTCTGCCCAACGGCGCCGAGCTTTTCGTGCACACGCTGGATAAGCAGGAAAAGCCCGGCAAATTCTATTACGCGGTGCTGGTGGCCCGCGCCGGCGAAGTGGACAGGACCATCGGCAAAGGCAACTCCCTCGCCCCGCCGGTGGCCGAGGCCTCGGGCGAACCCCAGCCCGTGCTTCAGAGAATCCGCCCGATCGGCCCCAAGGAGCACTACATGTACCAGGAAGGGCCGGCCGAGGTGCGGTATTACCTGCGCTGGGTGCACGAGCCGTATTCGAACCTGCCGCGGGTGTTCATCTGGGCGGTGGCTGTGCCGGGCAAGTACGACCCGTCCCAGCCGGCCGCCTTGCAGGTGATGGTGCACGGCTGGGGCGGCAGCCAGGATGCGGGCACGTACTGGTACGGCGTGGGGCCGTCCTGCATCCGCATTTCGTCCATGAACGACCCGGTGCAGGACTGGTGGTACGGCTACCACGAGGACCTGGGCATCCGCCGCCTCCGGCCGGACGGCGTCATCCGCAACTATACCGAGCGCCGGGTGCTGAGCATGATGGACTGGGTCCGCGGGCACTGGAAGATCGACCCGAACCGGATCTTCATCGAGGGCCAGTCCATGGGCGGCACCGGCGCCCTGCACATCGGCGGCAAGCGCGGGGAGCTGTTCGCCTACGTCAACTCCTGGGTCGGCATCGCCTGCTGGCCGGACAACGGCTGGTTCCGAAACGGCGAGCAGAGCAAGTGGGGCGAACGCTACCAGTACATGAACTACAACGGGGCCAAGTTCGACGAATGGATGGACCTGGCCTGGTGGCTGCGGAAATACCCCACCCAGGAGACGCCGTTCTTCAGCTTCGCCAACGGCAAGAACGACGGTGCCATCGGCTGGGAGCAGGCGGTCAAGTTCGTGCGGGCTCTCCAGGAGACCAAGCGGGCCTTCGTCTTCCGCTGGGGGCTGGGCGGACACAGCGAGCGGGCCATCTTCATGTTCGACCCCCGAACCATGGCCCTGGACAAGTCGCTGCCGGCCTTCGTTAACTGCTCGCTGGACGACGACCTGGGAACGGCCAGGAAGCTGCCGCAGCCCAAGACGGTCCCCGTCCGCAACGAAAAGCCCCGGCAGGACCCGTTCGACGGGGATTCGGCCGGGCAGATCAACAGCCACCTTCGCTGGGAGGATGCCGCCGACGAGAAGGACCGATATGAGGTTACCATCTTTCTGACCAGCGGGCAGCACGGAGCCCCGAAGGAGGAATGCACCGTGGACATGACGCCCCGGCGATGCCAGAATTTCAAGGCCGCGCCGGGCGAGAGGTTCAAATGGACCAATACCTCGGTGCCCGACGGCAAGGAGGTCCAGTCCGGCGCGGCCGTGGCCGACCAGTTGGGCCTGGTGACGCTGGAGCAGGTCAAGGTGGCCAAGGGCAAGAACAGAATAAAGATTTTCAGGTAGCCACAGGTGGCCGGGTGCCGGGCAGCTGGGCCTGCGGCGCGGCCGGCAGCGGGGCATTGATGGTGGTAGGAACGGGCAGGAGCCCGTGATGGGAGGCCGAATCCTATGAGTGCGCGATGGATGAAAGCGGGCGTGCTGCTGGCGTTGACGGCGGTCGCGGTGTCCTGGGCGAGCGCGGAGATGGTGACGATGCGGCTGGGGCAGGCCCCCAAGGCCGGTCCGGCCGCGGGGCCGGACGTGCCCCGCGGCCAACCGCCGACCGCCTACGTGCCCCGGACCAAGCAGGGCCCGACGCTCGACGGCAAGCTGGACGAGGGCATCTGGGAGAAGGCTGCCACGCTGCAGTTGGCGCGGACGCTGGACGGCGGGGCCGGGGCGGCCCAGCCCACGGCCGTCAAGCTCCTGCGCGACGACAAGATGCTGTACGTGGGCGTGCAGGCCTTCGAGCCGCTCATGAGCAAGCTCCAGGCCACCCGCCGCGGCCACGACGGGCCGGTTTGGGACGATGATTCCATCGAGATGTTCCTGGGTACCGGTGGGGTGTACTGGCACTTCGGCGTCAACGCCGTCGGCAGCACGTACGACGGCCGGGGCAAGGACGCGTCCTGGAACTGCGGCTTCCAGGCCGCCGCCGGGCGCGGGAAAAGCGAGTACGTCCTGGAGGTGGCGATCCCGCTGATCCAGATGGCTGGGCGGGCCGAGCTGCCCACCGACTGGATCGCCAACTTCAACCGCAACCGCCGGGTGACCGGGTCGCTCCAGGAGGCCGCCTGGTCGCCCACCTACTCCGGCGACAGCCACCTGCCCGACCGCTTCGGCCGACTGCTGCTCAAGGAACCTCCCGAGCCTGAGCCAGGCAAGGCGCCCGAAAAGCCGGTCCTCCGGAAGCAGGACGTGGAAATCCTTCCGGCCGCCAACGGGGCGGGCGTGGTCCGCTTCGAGTTGTCGAAGCTGCCCGGCCGGGCCAGGGTCTACCGGGCCGACCTGCTGGTCTTTCGCACCACGCAGGTGGACGGGCGGATGGACGAGGCCATGGTGGACATCGAGATCTACCCGCTGTTCTCGGCCTTCAAGGCCGGGGGCACGGCCAGGGCCTCCGGCAAGCCGGCGGCCGTGCGCGGGCCCTGGTATGATCGCTTCGACGTGACCGAGGCCGTGAAGAAGTGGGTTTCCGGCGCGGCCAACGGTGGCTTCTTCTTCAAGGCCTGCCCGTTCTGGAACGCCGAGGCCCCCTGCCTGGACGTCTGGTACCAAGGCAGGCCGCAGGACGTCCCGCCGCAGGTCACCGGCGTCGAGGCCCTCCACCACGCCGGCCAGACCTTCATCACCTGGAAGGAAATCGCCGACCCGGTGGGGAGGGATGAGGTCAAGAGCCGCTGTCGTGCTGGAACGTCAACGGCCGGAACATCGACCGGCCGGTGGACGACTACATCGCCACGGCCGACGGGATCATGACCGGTCACTGGAACCCGTTCGACGTGGCCCGGCAGGACGCCGACTTCGGTCGGGACTGCGTCATCGACCGCTTGGTCATCCCGGGCTCTGCGGCGGGCGGGCGCGGCGGGGTCCTGCCAAGCGGCGCCGGGCTGTACGTGCACACGTCCGGCCGGGCGAGCAAGGCGTATTACGCCGTGGTGACCTGCCTGGACGGCGTGCAGAACACCCGGGACATCTCCGAGGCCAACTCGCTGGCCCAGCCGGTGGCCGAGCAGGCCGGCGAGGGAGAGCCGGTCTTCCAGCGCGAGCTGCCGAAGATGCCGTTCTTCAATTACAAGCAGCGGCGGCTGCAATACGTCCGCTGGGTGGGCTGCCCGGAGTACGCCAACGTGCCCTCGCAGTACTACAACTGGTCGGTGGGCGTGCCCGACCAGCTCGGCGAGGGCGTTCCACTGGAACTGAACCTGCACCGCGACGGGCACTCCTACTGGCGGACGCACTACCGCATCGAGCGCGACAGCACCGTGCTGTGCCCGCACGACTTCCCCATCAACAGCTGGTGGTGCGGCTATCACGAAGCGCTGGGCACGCTGAAATCGTTCGCTCAGGGCGTCATCCAGCCCTATACGGAGCGGCGGCTGCTGGCGTTCGTGGACTGGGCGGCGAAGACCTGGCCGGTCGGCCGGAATCGGATTCTGGTCACCGGCTGCCGGGGCGGGGCCTCCGGCAGCGGGGCCCTGCACCTGGGCCTGCGCCATCCGGAGGTGTTCAACCTGGCTATCTCCGGTCACGGCGTGCTCGACTACGCCTCGGCCTCTCGCCGGACGGACCGCGGGGGGCTGTCCATGGCCATGAGCATGCAGGCCATCTGGGGCAAGCCCGACTGGGACATCAAGACCGACCAGGGCAAGAGCTTCTGGGAAGCCCACGACATGCTGCGGCTGGTCAAGGCCGCGCCGGTCGAGGCGGACCTGCCGTTCCTTACGCTCACGTCGGCCTGGGAGTCGGCGCATCCCTTCTACGAGGCGATGCTCTCGGCCCACCGGGGCGTCATTGCCGACTTCGCCTGGGGCGGGGCGCGGTACGTCGCCGTCTCAGCCGGCGGGACCTACCCCAACGCCATCCACCTGGACGTTCGCAAGGACAAGAGCTACCCGGCCATTGCCTACGTGACAGGGATGAAGGGCCTGGGCAACAACCGCTCGTTGAACACGGAGTTCCGCTGGCGCGACGTGGTGGACAAGGCCGACCGGTACGAGGTCACGCTGTCCGGCGGCTCCGAGGTGGTGGTGGGTCTGCGGCGGGTGCAGAGCTTCCGCGTGGAGCCCGGCCGCAGCTACGCCTGGGAGAACAAGCTGCTGCCCGGCGCGGCGGTCCGCAAGCCGCGGGAGGTCAAGCCGAACACACTGGCCGCCGGCGGGCAGAGCGGCGA
>Ga0111187_1058_pt1 | contig 19833 bp, 17 predicted proteins | sample DeeMarSWOR324_28_FD_80242 | JGI IMG/M metagenome (GOLD analysis project Ga0111187, IMG submission 80242) | Phycisphaerae bacterium SM23_33 | reverse complement strand
TCGCAGCCCATGGCCACGGCCTCGCGGATGGCCTTGTCCGCCGCCGGCGGGCCCATGGTGATGGTGACGACCTCCACGGAATCGCCGCCGGCGGCCTCGGCCTGCTCGCGAAGGCGGATGGCCAGCTCCAGGCCGTAAAGGTCCAGCGGATTGACGATGGCCTCCACCCCCTCCCGGATCATCGTGCCGGTGGCTTCGTCCATCTTGACGGCGCCGGTCTCCGGCACCTGCTTGATGGGGACAATGATGCGCATGGCTCTGGGCCTGACTCCGCGAGCAGGGAGGGACACTGTATCGGCCCCGGCACGGCCAGTTCAAGCAAATCCGCCCTCGGCCGGGCCGTCCAGCCCCGACCCGGCGGGGCGAGCAGAAGTTCCCTGCCAGCGGCGGTCAACCGCCCTTCTGGGCCCTGAGGGCCTGAACCATCCGTGCCAGCTCCACCTGGTTCCTGGCCAACGTCCGCATGGACCAGCCGACCCACGGCCACTTGGCCGCGGGCTTCGGGGGCGCCGCCGGCTGGGTCGTCGGCTCCTGGGCCGGGACAAGCCCCGTCAAGGCCGTTATGATCAACACGGCCAGCATCGCCGCCACCAGATTCCTGGACATTCTATCGCTCCTTCCAAGCAGGTTTCCGATCGTGCCGACACCGGCAGGCCCGCAGCGCCCCTTTCCCCGGCCGAGACAGGGGCAATCGGACTTGCCGGAACGGCACAGAACGGTAATAATGTTCTCGGTACTGCGTATAAACTCATGTACCCGACAGTGCAAGGGAGTTTCCGCTGTTAACGTGCTTCTCGACCGGAAAGGAGAGAAGATGACACGTTACATTACCCTGTTGACGGTGGTCGCCGCGATGGCCCTCTGGGCCGGCCCCGCCCACGCCCAGACAACGACACTACCCACATCGACCGAGCCGGCCACGCAGGCCGCTCCGGCGGTTGATCATCTCAAGGGCCTGCTCGACGATTACGTGCAGGGCGAGGAGCGCACCCGGTTCTTCGCCTCTGCCGGCGTGGACGGGGAGCTGAGCAAAGAGGAATGGGACGCCACCGCCGGCAAGGCCAACTCCTTCGTCCGCTCCTACGACCGCTGGGAAGCCGCCATCGCCCACGACCAGAGCAACGACGGCAAGCTGAACTGGGCCGAGGCCGAGGCCTACCGGCTGGGCATCCGCAAACGGCTGCTGGAGCTGTTCGACGAAAACAAGGATGGCAGGCTCACCGGCTCGGAGCGTGGCGCGGCCAACGCCCACTTGGCCGGCGGGCTGTCCGCCCCGGTCCGGGGACAACGCGGGGCGGGCCCGGGGGGGCGGGGGGACCAGCCCCGCCGACAGATGCCTCAAAGGTCGGCCAGGAGCAGGGGCGGCCGGGTGGACCAGGAACAGACCGCCGCCAGGGAAGCCGAAGGGGCCAGGTTGCGGCAGCAGCTCGCCGAGCAGCGGCGGCGCTACCAGGAATCAATCGCCAATTACGACAAGGACGGCGACGGCAGGCTCAACGCGGAAGAGAGCAGGGCCATGTCCGAGGCCTACCGTGCCGAGCGCCAGCAGAGGCTGCTGGAACAGTGGGACGCCAACAAGGACGGCAAGCTCGACGACCAGGAGAACCAGGCCATGCGCGAAGCCCAGCGCAGGCAGGCCGAGGACAGGCGGCGGCAGTGGCTTGTGCAGCGGCACGACAGGGACGGCGACGGCCAGCTCAGCCAGCAGGAACAGGCGGCCATGGCAGCCGAGCAGCAGAGATGGGATCAACTCGCCAGGCAATGGGAGCAGCGCCGCAGGCAATCCATCAGGCGCTGGGACGCCGACGGCGACGGCGGATTATCGGAAACAGAGCGCCAGGCCATGCAGCGAGGCATACGGGCGGAAATGGAGCAGCGCCGCGGGCAGATGGACGCCGACGGCAACGGCAACGTCAGCCCGGAGGAAATGCGGTCGTACTGGAACAAGCTGCGCGAGAAATACGACGCCGACAGGGACGGGCAGCTCAACGAGCAAGAGCGGCAGAAGATGATGAATGAGGAAGGCTGGTCCAGCCTGTTGGGGATGCAGGACGCGGGACGCGGCCGGCGCGGCGGCGCCGGTGGCCGGCGCGGTGGCGCGGGTGGCCGGCGCGGCGGGCCCGGCGGCCAGGGACAGAACTGATCGCCCACTGCGTTTTCCGAGTTCGGAAGCTTCCGCGGAGCCGCAAGCGGCTCCGCTTTCCTGCGCCGATGCGTGTTCCAGGCGGCGAGTAAAAGCTCGCCTCAGTGCGCAGCCGGGGCCTGACCCAGGATGACGCGGTGGTCGTAAGGCTTGCCGTAGCACGGGGCGGAGACGTCGGGCCGGCCGGTAGGTCGAAGGTTGGGCAGGCCCTTGCCCCAAGCCTGCTTGGCCCGCTCGACGTAGAAGAGGTAGTTTTCGAAGCTCACGTCCGGCGGGACGCGGTGGTCGCAGAAGGGGATGAAGCCGCCCTGCTCGACCAGCGGGGCCAGGCGGTCAATCTCGGCGGCGATGGCGTCAGGGCCTCGGGCCAGGATCCGCTTGCTGAAGCCCCCCGCCATCCGCAGCTGCCTGCCGAACCGCTGGCGGAGCTGGACCGGGTCGCAGCCCCAGGTGCCCACCTCCAGCGGGAAGGCGATGTTGACCCCGCCGTCCAGCCAGCCCGGAAGCAGCGGCCGCACGTCGCCGTCGCTGTCCAGCATGATCAGGTCCGTGCCGTACTCTTTCAGCAGCGAGCTGATCCGCTTGTACTGGGGTACGCAGTGGGCGTGGAAGGCCGGCACGCCCAGCAGCGGACCCTGGGCGAAGGACATGTCCTCCCACATGCTGGCGTAATCGAAGGTCACGCCGGCGGCCTTGGCCCGCTGAAGCACTCGCTTCACCGTGCCCACGATGCACGTGCCCATGGTCCGGATCATCTCGGCGAAGAGTTTGGGATCGTCGTACTGGATGTAGGAGACGCCCTCCAGCCCCATCCAGTTGCGCAGTCGCCCGAAGGTGCTGCCACAGCCTGTCCTCAAGGGAAAGTCTCGCTTTTCGTCGGCCATGGCGGCCAATTTCTTGTCGAAGTCCTGCGGCAAGCGGTCGGGGTGGTCGGGGTCAAGGCGCCACTTGAAGTGCCTTTCCCAGCTGCGGCGGTCCTTGAGCGTGTGGTCGAGGTGCTGGGGGATGGAACTGAGGATCTTGGCCTTGCGGATGACGGTGCCGTCGGCGTCCTGGATGATCTGGAACTGGCCGTCGTCCTGGAGCAGCTTGGTCTCAAAGCCCGGGCACAGCAGCACGTTGGCCTCAACGCCGTCCCACATGCGGTCGAAGCCGAAGAAGTCCTGGCTGTTGGCGAGGCCGACGTCTTTCGGCAGGCCGTAGTGGTGCCAGGCCAGGACGGTCTCTTCCCAGTAGGAGAAGTCCTGAATGACGCACCGGTCGAAGGGCCGGTAATGCATGATCGCATCGAAGCGCTGGCGGTCGTTCATGTGCGGCGATTCCTTTCCCATAGAGTCAACCGGCCCGGCAAGGCCCGCGGGCCATTTTAACCAAACCGGCGCAGAGTACGAGCCGGCGGCGCGGTTTTTCTCAATCAGGGCCCGGGCAACTGGAGAGTTGGCTGCATCCCAGGCGGCCGCCGCGGCGGGAGAACTCCGGCGAGCCGCCAACACCGCCCCGTCCCGTTCAGCCCTGCCTCATTCCAGGTAGACTTCCTGCCCCGGCTTGATGGTCAGGCCGGGCGGGAGCTTCGCGGCCAGCTCCTCCGCGTCCAGGGCCAGCAAAGGGCTGATCTCGATCGCGGCCGCCACCTGGCCCTGGGCGTCCCGCGGAACGCTGACGCCGGCCGAGGCCAGCCACAGCCCCGCCCGGGCGATCTGGTCGCGCAGGCAGGTCACCAGGGAATCTTCGCCCTGCTGGTTCTTCACCGGGGAGAACTCCTCGCCGCGGAGGGTCTGAAGCAGGACCGATTCTCGCGACATCGGCAGGGCGTCGAATATGAACATCTCCAGCTTGGCGGCGTTGGGCTCCTCCGGCTGCACCCTGTCCCCGTTGGCATCAATGTAAGGGACCTCCTTGTCGGCGCGATGGAAAGGCAGGCGGCAGGCCCCGCCCGCGGTCAGCTCCTCGACGAGCCACCGCGACAGCACGTGAATGGCAATGCTGCCGGCGTTGAATACCAGCGTGCCGTCGTCGCGCGTGGCGAAGGCCAACTCGTCGGGCAGGTCGGAATACTCGATCACCGTGACCCTGCCGTCCACCGTGCAGAAGTTGCCCAGCTTTTCCTTGGGCTGGCGCTTGGGCAGGACCTTGGCGGACATGCCCGCCCCGGCCTCAGCGTGCAGGCCGATGAACAGGGGGTCCACGCACCGGACCAGCGGATTGTCCACCTGGAAATAGGAGATGTACTCCACCCCGCGCCGGGCCATGTCCTCCAGCGCCCCGCTGCGCCGCAGGGCGGGCAGGCAGCCGCCGTGGCCGTCGGGGCTCCAGGCCAGCTGGTCCTTTTCGGCCAGCAGGACCTTGCCGTCGAAGCTCAGCGCCGGCATCTGACCCTGGGCGAAGAAGAGCACGTCGCTCGGGTCCAGGCCGAAGAAGTCGTTTTCGGCGAAGAAGCGGCGGGTGGTCTGGTCGTTGGAAAGGCTGGTCATGACGTACCACGGCACAACCGCCCCGTAGCGGCGCTGCGTCGCCAGGAGCTGTTCGGCAAAGACCTGAAAAAGGCTCTTGCCCTTCACCGCCGTGACGGGCAGGCAGCCTTTGGGGCCGTCGAACCCCAGCCGGGTGCCCGCCCCGCCGGCCACCACCAGGGCCGCAACCTTCCCCCGCGAGATCAGCTCCTCCCCTCGCCGCCGGGCCGAATCGTAAGCCGCGACGCTGGCCGGGTCGGAAGGGCGAGCCGGACGGATCGGCGGCGGCAGGACGTGCTCCGGCAGCCGCACCTGGGGGCGGGAAAGCACGTGCGAGCGGATCAGGCCGGAAAGCTGCTCAAAGTCAATCGCGGCAACCTGTTCCAGCAGCCGTGCCTTCTGCGGGGCGTCGAGCTGGTCATAAAAGGCGAGCAGGTGCTCCTGGCCGTGCTCGGCCAGGCGTTTTCGTATGGCCGGCAAAAAGCTCATAAGCTCCTCTGTCAATAAGGCTTCGGCAATCTGCCGCCGGGAGATTAGATTTCCCCAGCGCCGCTGTTGACAGCCGCCGGCCCCCCCCGGCGGGGCCGGCCGGAACACCACATTTTTTTGCGAATTGGACGGTTGACGCGCAAGCTGGTTTGCTGGTAGCATAACAGTATATAATTGGATGTGGAAGGCAGAGGCTTGACGGATGGCCTCCTCGATATTGTCATACCATCCAGCAACTGCCTGCCACGAACGACTGGCGCTGGGAAAACCACTGTAGTTGTTTTTGGCGTCTGCGGCGCGGTCGGATTCACAGGCTTACGTGAGCCGTATTGGACCGCCCGGTGGGTTCGGGTGCAGGTGAACCAATGACGTACGAAACCCCCTGGCAAACGTGGCCCGGGGGCCTCGAGGTGCGTAAAAAGGTGAATTGGCACGCTTCTTGGTCAAGGTCGGGCAGGGCTTGGCGGCCGGTGACAACCGAAGGACTCATGATCCTCGTTCAGCGCCGCTGGCCAGTTGTCCCGACGCAAACGGTGCGGGGAGCACAGGAAGGAGGTCGCTTATGAAGCGATCTAAAGGATTTACATTGGTCGAGTTGCTGGTGGTTGTGGGCATCATCGCGCTGCTGGTAACCATTCTCATGCCGACCCTGACTCGGGCACGAGAATTGGCCAAGCAGGCCATCTGCGGCGCCAATCTCAATAGCATAGGCAAGGCCCTGCATATCTACTTCGCCGAGTTCAACGACGCTTTCCCCTTGATCGTGCAATACGGCGACGTCCAGGCTGCAATCAACGTTAACACGCAAGGCGACGAGATCTGGCCAGATCCTCCTGGCACGGCTACGCCCCTGGGCACCAACGCGATGCAGAACCTCTGGCTGATCATCAAGTCAGGGACCTCGGAGAAGCTGTTCCGTTGCCCGACCGATGGGGAGTGGCTGGAGCGGAAGGCGGCGACGCTGAAGAAGTACGGCTGGATCAGCATCCAGAACTATTCCTACGGGCTGCACAAGCCGTACGGGAACGACGCCGACGACGTAGAGAACAAGGCTCCGCTGACCATGTCGCTGCAAGGCAACTTCATCATCATGGCGGACAAGGGCGACGGGAGATCGGTGTTCTTCAATTCGACGAACGGGGAGTACCACAAGCCCGTGATTCACAAGGACGACGGCTTCAACTGCCTGGCGCTGGGAGGCAGCGTGAAGTTCCACAAGACGCCGGTGGACACCAACGAAGCCAACTCCCACGCGGGCATTGGCGGCGATGACATTTACGTGGCCGGCGACGAAGACGGCACGAAGAACTTGCCCGACCCGTATGACGGGCCCGCGCAGTCCGGCAGCCTCAACCCCATCGACGACACCGACACCTTCATCGTGCCCTGGAAGAAGTAACCCGGCAACCGCCGGCAACACCGACATCGGCCAAAACGACGGGGCGGGCAGCGACGTTCAGGGGCCCGCCCCGTTTGTTTTGCGCCGGCCGACCGTCAAATGCTGAAGCGGTCGCCCGGCGAGGGGATGACGACGTCGCGGCAGCCCAGTTCCTGCAACAGGGCGCGCATGGCCGGCGGCTGCTTCTGTTCGCCGTGGACCACAAAGGCCCGCTTGAGCCGGCCCGCCAGCGGGGTGTACAGCCGGCGGAAGTCGTCCACGTCGGCGTGGGCGGAGAAGCCGTTGAGAATCTCCACCCGGGCCAGCAGCGGGTACGTCCGGCCGAAGATCCTCAGCTCCTCCCGCCGCTCGACGATGCGCCGGCCCAGCGTGTGCTGGGCCATGAAGCCGACGATGCAGATCGTGTCCTTTTCGTTCGCGACGTGGTTCTTGAGGTGATGCAGGATCCTGCCCGCCTCGCACATGCCGCTGGCAGCGAGGATCACGCAGGGCTCGCGCATGTCGTTGAGGGCCTTGGATTCGTCCACCTCCGTGATGTACCGCACCGGGCCGCTGCGGCCGAAGAGGTCGCCTTCGCGCCCCCAGGTCTGCAAGGCCTCGCGGTCGTAGCATTCGGGATGCCGGGCGAAGACCTCGGTGGCCGCCGTGGACAGCGGACTGTCCACGAAGACCGGGACCTCCTCCAGCCGGCCTTCCATGAACAGTTGAATGAGGAAATAGATGATCGTCTGCGTCCGGCCGACGGAAAAGGCCGGGATGATCACCTTCCCGCCGCCCCGGCGGGTTTCCGTGATGATGCGGCAGAGCCTTTCCTTCATGTCGGTGGGGTTTTCGTGGCGGCGATCCGCATAGGTGCACTCGGTGATCAGATAGTCGCACTCCGGCAGCGGCTCGGTGGGGTCCTTGAGTATGGGCACCTGGAAGCGCCCGGCGTCGCCGGTAAAGAGAATCCGCCTGCTTCGGCCGTTGCGGTTGATCTCCAGTATCACCATGCCCGAGCCCAGGATGTGGCCGGCCTCGATGAAGGTCGCCCAGCAGTCCGAGCCCAGGCGAAACTGCGTGTTGTAGGAGATCGATTCGAAGTGGGGCATGGTGGCCCGAGCGTCCTCGACGGTATACAGCGGCTGGATGCGGCCGCCGTCGGTGGCGCGCTTCTCGTTCCAGAAGCGGGCGTCTTCTTCCTGGATGTGGGCCGAGTCCGGCAGCAGCACCCCGCACAGGTCGCACGTGGGCGGGGTGGCGAAAATCCGCCCGCCGAAGCCGTGCTTGACCAGCCCCGGCAGCCGGCCGGAGTGGTCGATGTGCGCGTGCGAGAGCAACACCATCCCCAACTCGCCCGGGCGGACGGGGAATTGCTGGTTCAACTGGCGAGACTCCTCCCGCCGGCCCTGGTAAAGCCCGCAGTCCAGGCTCAGCGTCAAGCCGTCGTGTCGCAGAACGTGCATGGAGCCCGTGGTGCCCCCGGCCCCGTGCAAAGCTGCCCGGCTCGACGCACCTGGCCCGCACGGGCCCCAGCCGGCCGCTGGCCCGCTTGGAATCGTACTCCACGTTGAGCTGCCGCAGTTGCTCGTCCAGCCCGCGGGCCAGCCCATCCGCCTCCAGCCCCGCCGCCGGCTCGACGCGCAGCTCGTAATAGGGCTGCCGGTCAAAGTGGCCTTGGAGGATGAAGGTCTCGACGCTGCCGCCGCAGGCCGGGTGCGCTCGGGCCATGGCCTCGACCACCTGGTGCTCGGTGAGCTTCTCGCCGGTGATCGAGCAGGTATGCAGCCCGCGGGAGAGGAATTCGAACACCGGGCTCTGCCCCAGGCGGCCGGTCACCCGGACCCGGTCATTGATGTTGTACCGGTACATTCCCGCCCAGTTGGACAGGACGACGAAATACTCCCGGCCCACTTCAAGCTCGTGGGCCCTGAGCACGTCCGGCCGGGGCGATTCGGACTGCGGGACGGGAAGGAACTCGAGGAAATTGGAGGAGATTTCCGCCACGCCGGCCGGCGTCTCATCGGTGAGGGGAACCGACAGCCTGCCCTCGCTGGCCAGCAGGCCGATGTCGCGGACGGGCACGTCGCCGTACAGCCGACGGATGCGCGGCAGGTACAACCCCACCGTGCCTCCGGTCCAGTGACACAGCAGGGCCAGCTTCCAGAAATATCTCGGCAGCAACTCGCCGTGGGCATGGCGGATCCGCTCCAGCCGCCTGGCGCCGGCGGGGTCGGGGCGGAAAGAAAACCGCCCGGCCATTTCGTCCGGCAGCTCGCCGGGAGGGTTGCAGGTACCGTCCCTGACGTCGCGGATGAGCCGCTCGGCCTGGTCGCGGGCCGTCTCGGCCAACTTCACGGCCGAGGAGGGATTGGCGGTGGTAAGCATGGCCACGTCCTGCGTGACGGACGCCCGCAAGATGGCGTAGAACTTGCCGGCCGGGTCGCGCAGCTCCCGCACGCAGCCGGGCACCGGATACATCCACCGCACGATCCGCTTCTGCCGTTCGGCCAGCATCCCGCTGATGGACCCGCACGGGACGCCGGCGGGCGTGAGGCCCTCCCGGGCCGAGGAGGCGATGGTCACGATCTTTCTCAGCCAGGCCGAGGGGTGATCCCTCAGCGCCTTCATCCCAAACACGTTCCATCCCCGGTGATAGTCCCTCATGAACTGCCGGGTCACGGGGATGTGCTTGGGTGCCCCGGTCGTGCCGGAAGTCACGGCGAACATGAGCACCTTGGTGCCCGGCGCGAATAGCGCCTGGACCTGCCCTTGCAGCACTCGCTGCACGTATGGGCGGTGCGTTTCGTAATCGCCGACCGGGACGGCCGAGACGAAATCGGCATAGGAGCGGATGCGGCCGAAGCCGTGGTCGCGGCCGAAGTCGCTGTCGGCCGCCGCGGCCATGAGCCTGCCCAGCAGCTGCTCCTGCACCTGGGGCGTCCGCCGGTGGGCGGCAAGGAAGGCCCGGAGCTGCTGCCCGGCGTGCCAGCCGGCCATCCGGGCAACCGGCCGCAAGAGCGTGCGAACGACGTTCATCGAAAGACCCAGCCGTCAGCATACGGATTTTTCGGGCGAGTTCCAGACAGGGCGGGGAATTGTCCTTGCCGGCATCCTCAGGCCACGTCCGTCTGGGCCTTGCCTGCCGCGGTCAGCTCTTCCTCGCCGACGGCTTCCCCGGCCAGGTACTTGCCGAAGAAGGCAATCGTCCTGGCGGCGTATTCCGCGGCGGCCGCCACCACGGACTGATTGTGCTTGGCCTCGGGAACGACCCAGAGATACTTGGGCTGCTCGGCCACGCCGTAAAGCATGTAGGCCTGACCGGGATGGATGTAGGTGTCCTTTTCCCCGTGGATGAACAGGATCGGGCGCGAGACCATGTCCCGGACGGCCTTGCGGACCGAGGGGAAACGCCGGCGCAGCTTCGGCTGCGCCAGCCGCATCATGCACCAGTACAGGAACTTCCAGAAGGCGTCGGGGTGGTTCTCGTACACCAGCTTCACCCGGGCGAAGATGTGGGCCCAGCGTTTCATCAGCGTCACGATGGTCTCCGCGGTGCTGAAGGCCCCGTCGCAGACCAGGCAGGCGATGTTGGGGTCGGAGCTGGCGGCGAGGATGGCCGCCCCGGCCCCGCGGCTGATGCCGACCACGCCCACGCGGGCGGGCTTGCCCTGGGCCTCCAGGGTCCCCTCGACGTAGGCGGTGGCGCCGAGGGCGTCCTCCAACTCCTTGTCCGAGGGCCAGGGCAGGGAGCGGTAGCTCTCCGGGGCGGAGCTCTCCCCATGCCCGCGAAAGTCGAAGGTGAAGACGTCGAAGCCGGCGTCAACCAGCGGGCCGCTGTAGCGGTCGCAGCTGTACATGTCCGAGCCGCTCTCGTGGCAGAAGACGATGGTGCCCCTGCACTGGCGCCGGTTGGGCGTCCGCAGCCACATGCCCCGAAGGCTGGTGCCGTCGAAGCTGCGGAAGCGCACCAGCTCGCCGCGAAGCACCTTAAAGTCCCGCGGCAGCGTGGAGGGCACCGGCGGGGTGTCCACAAAGATGTTCAGGACGATGCGGATGTACTTGGCCAGCAGGTAAACGGCAAAGGCCAGCAGGCTCAGGCACGTCCCGCCGATGGCCAGGGCGGCCCAATAGTGCGAAAGCCAGGACCACATGCCGAGCATCAATGGTCTCACCTGCAGTGTGCAGCCCGCGGGCGAGATGCCAGCGGACACGCCCGCAAGATGCGGAAAGCATATCCGGCAAGGCTGCGAAAAATCAAGCCCCGGCGCCCCCCAGGCGCCGAGGCCCCCGGAGCGGTCAGATTCGCCTGATGATCAGCGTGTCGTTCTGCCCGCCGAAGCCGAAGGAGTTGCTCATGACGGTTTCGAGCTTGGCCTTGCGCGGCTGGTTGGGGACGTAATCCAGGTCGCACTCCGGGTCGGGGACCCGGTAGTTGGCCGTGGGCGGGATCACCTGGTCGCGGAGGGCCAGCACGCAGGTAATCATCTCGGTGGCGCCGGCCGCGGCGATGAGATGCCCTATGCTGCCCTTCATCGAGCTGACGGGGACCTGGTAGGCCCGCTGTCCGAAGACGGCCTTGATGCCCATGGTCTCCACCGAGTCGTTCTGGGCGGTGGAGGTGCCGTGGGCGGAGATGTAGTCGATCTGGTCGATGCCAACGCCGGCGTCGGCCAGGGCGGCCCGCATGCCCGCCGCGGCCCCCTCGCCCTGGGGGTCCTGGTCGGTGATGCGAAAGGCGTCGGCGCTGGAGCCGTAGCCGATGACCTCCGCCAGCATCTTCGCCCCCCGGCGGCGGGCGAGCTCGTACTCCTCCAGGATCAGGATGCTGGCGCCCTCGCCCAGCACGAACCCGTCGCGGGTCATGTCGAAGGGGCGCGAGGCGGTCTGCATCTGGTCGTTGCGGGTGGACAGGGCCGTCAGGCGGGTAAAGCCGGTCACCCCGTAAGGATGGATCATGCTGTGGGCCCCGCCGCTGAGCATCGCCTCGGCGTCGCCCCGGCGAATGAGCAGGCTGGCCTCCCCGACGGCCTGGGTGCTGGCCGCGCAGGCAGTCAGAGAATTAAACGCCGGGCCGCGAAGCCCGAACTCCGCCGCCAGGTGGGCCACCACCATGTTGCCTTCCTGCTCCGTCTCGCGGTGGACGTTCATCCGCCCGAAGGCCAGCTCGCCCCACCGCACCGTGTTCAGCCGGTTGCCGGCCCAGGCGTCCACCAGCAGCGAGGTGAAGTTGTCGAAGTCCAGGCTGCCCTCCCCCGAGCCCAGGTACATCCCCGTGCGATCGGGGTCGAAGTGCCCTGATTCGCCCAGCCCGGACGCCTGCCAGGCCTCCATGGCCGCCGCCAGGGTGAAGCGGGTGTGCCGCCCCGCGTGCTGGTGCTTTCCGCCGGCGGCCAGCGGCTGGGGAAGCTGGAAATTCTTCACCTCCGCGCAAAAGCTCGCGGGGAACGTGGAGGCGTTGAAGATCGTCACCGGGGCCATGCCGCTGTCGCCGCGCAGCAGCGCCTCCCAGGTGCTGTTCACGTCGTGCCCTAGAGGGGTCACGCACCCCATGCCCGTTATGACGACCCGTCGTCTCATTCCTGATATCTCTTCAGCACCAGGGCCGCGCTCTGGCCGCCCACGCCGAACCCGGTGCAGAGCGCGTACCGGAGCCTGGCCGGTGTCGCTTCGGTGCAGACGGTGAGTTCGCAGCCCTCAGCTGGAGTTTCGAAGTTCACCGCCGGCGGAATGGTCTGCTTGTGCAGCGTCATGGCGGCGACGGCCAGGGCCACCCCGCCGGCGCCGGCGAAGAGATTGCCGAACGCACCCGCCAGCGGGGCCACGGGGACGGTGTCGGCCCGTGGGCCCAGGGCCCGCCGCAGGGCCTCGGCCTCGGCCGCGTCCTCCCCTGGCACGCCCGTGCCGCAGGGGATGACCAGGTCCACCTGGTCCGGCTGGATGTTCGCGTCCTTCAGCGCCGCGGCGACGGCCCCGTCCAGCCGTCCGACATTCGGCTTGAGGTAGTTGACCCCCTCCGGGTCGCAGGCCGCGCCGAAGCCGGCCAGCTCCGCGTAGATTCGCCCGTTCCTTCCCTGAGCCCGCTGGAGGTCCTCCAGGATCAGCAGCCCGCCGCCTTCGCCGATGACGGTGCCGCCATGGCCGGCGTCGAAGGGCCGACACGCCCGGCCGGGGCTGTCGTTCGAGCCGGTGTTCACGCGGCCCAGGAGCGTCTGGCGGAGCAGGCCCATGGGGTTGACCTTGCTCTCGGCGCCACCGGCGATGGCCACATCGGCGGCGCCGCGGGCCACCGTGCGGGCCGCCTCCCCCGCCGCCAGGTGGCCAGAGACCTCGCCGCAGGTGATGGTGTTGGAGGGCCCCTTGGCCGCGTGAATGATGGTCACGTGACAGGCCAGCATGTTGGGCAGGTACTTCAGCAGCCACAGCGGGGTGAGGTTGTTCATCCCCTCCCGGCCCCACTTGCCCATGTCGAACTTGCCGTCGGTGACGGAGGTGTTGACGGCCGCCCCCAGCTCGTTGAGGTCGGCGCAGATGAGCCCGGCCCCGATGTTGCAGCCCAGCCGGCTGGAGTCCACGTCCGGGGTGCCCCCGTCCAGACCCGTAGTGACGATGCCGGAGTCGCGCACGCCCAGGTAAGCCGCCGCCACCGCGATCTCGATGTCCCGCGCCATTACCTTGACCGCCTTGCGATAGCTCTTGGGGACGTACGGGCGGGCGGAGAAGCCATCGAGCTGGGCGGCCACCTGGCAGGGGAAGCTGGACGGGTCGAATAGGTCAATCCGCTTGACCGACGGCCGGCCCGCCAGCAGGCTGCCGAACAGTTCCTCGATGCCCAGGCCGCTGGCGGTGACCACGCCAAGTCCGGTGATCGCGACACGCCGCTCGGTCATTTGGCCGGCGCCTCCGGGGCTTGGCCTGGCCGGTCCGGCCCGGAGGAAGCGGCACCGGCCGGCGGAGGCTTCAGGTCGAAGCCCGCCAGCAGTCGAAGGAACTGGCCGGTGAACACGAAGTTCTCCTCGGGAAACTTCATCCCCTGAAGGTTCTGGTCAATGTGGGAAAACATCAGGTCGATGGTGCCGATTTCCCGATCGTTCTTGAAGACCGTTCCGTGGGTGCTGGCGGCCTGGTCGGTGATGGTGGTGATTTCAGCGTGGTATCGCAGCTGGTCGCCGGGCAGGACGGGCTCGGGCAACTCCGCCTTGGAGATCTTGGCCAGGATGACCTTTTCCTGGAAGTCGCGGGCCTGGCCCACCAGCATGCCCGCGGTCTGGGCCATGCCCTCGATGATCAGGCTGGCGGGCATCATGGGGAAGTCCTCCCAGTGATCGTGCAGATGCTCCTCGGCCAGGGAGACGTTTTTCACGGCCGTGGCCGACACGCCGGGCTTGAACTCCACAAAGCGATCTATCCAGATCCAACGCATCGGCGAGCCGCTCCCGTCGGTTGACCCCCGGCTGTCCCATCCGCCCGCGGCCGCCTTCAGCCGTTCACCTTGTTCTGAACGTAATTGACGATTGTCTGGACCTTGAACAGCTCCGGCATCCTGTTGACGTCCGGGTCGGCCTGGAACTCGGAGAAATCCACGTGCGGCATGGATTGTTTCAACGTTGCCAGCCCGGCCTGGGTAAGCTTGCCGTTCTCCACGAACTGGGGGTTGTTCAGGATGTTGTCGGGGAACAGGTCGCCGGGGGGAATCTTTATGCTGAAGGCCTTTTCCAGCCTGAAGACGATGTCCAGGAAATCGATGGATTCCGCCCCGAGGTCGCCGGTGAGAGTGGCCTCCGGTGTCACCTCCTCCTCGTCCACACCCAGCGCGTCCACCAGCGTCTCCCGCACCTTGTCGAGGACCTCTTCCTGTGGCATTGGCATCTTCCACGCTCTCCTGTCTTGGCCGAATACCGGCCCATCCGTTGCTGCCGCGGCCGTACGCCGAAACACATATAGGCAACCCGCCGAGCAAAGTCAACGCCGCACTGTCCCCGGAGGGTGGGATTTCCTCGGCCGCATCGCCCCGACGGCCGCCGGGGCTACCCCGCGCGGGCCGCCGCCAGCGCCTCCGGTCCGCCGATCAGCCTGAACCGCTCCTTCAACTGGGCGACGATCTTTTCGTCGGCGCCGCCAGCGGCCGGCGATATGTCGGCCACGTTGAAGCAGCGCAGCTCCAGCCGGCCCTGAACAGCCTGGCGCTCGCCGTCCACGACGCCCACGCCCTTGAATGCGGCGGTCCGGCCGGCGAGCTCGACCAACTCCACCTCGACCCGAAGGCTATGCCCCGGAGCGACGAAGCTGCCGTAGCGGACGTTCCTTGCCGCTGAAAGCTCAATCAGGCTGTTGGCCCAGTTCTGCTCGATCCGCAGCAGCCACGCCGCCGTCTGGACCATCGCCTCCAGCATCAGCACACCCGGCAGGACGGGAAAGGCCGGGAAGTGGTCGGCCAGGTACTCCTCGGCAAGCGACAGCGACTTCGCGCCGACGATCCGCTTGCCGGGCTCGATGCGCTCGATTCGATCCACCAGATAGAATTTCATCTCACACGTCCGGCCTGGGCTTGAAGTGGGCCTTTTAGCCAATTGGACTTCGCCAGGCAAGCCATTTTTCGCCCCTGCCCGCAGCGGAGAGGGAAAATCCTTGCCCATTTTGCGGCAATTATCTAGAATTCGCCCCACTCGCCCCCTGGATGGGTATGTGAATGGTTCGACTCCGGGCGGCCGACGCGAGGTAAAGGGACCCGACAATGGAAGTTATCGTCTGCTCCGCGTACCAGGAAATGAGCGTCCAGGCTGCTCACGAAGTGTCCAAGGTGCTGAACACCAAGCCCAACGCCGTGCTGGGCCTGGCCACCGGCTCCACCCCCCTGGGCCTGTACAAGGAGCTGGTCCGCCTGCACAAGGAAGAGGGGCTGGACTTCTCCCAGGTGACCACCTTCAACCTGGACGAGTACGTGGGGCTGCCGGACACCCACCCCCAGAGCTACCACTACTTCATGAAGCAGAACTTCTTCCAGCACATCAACATCCCGCCGCAGAACGTCCACATCCCCTCGGGCACGACGCGGAACCACCTGGCCTTCTGCGCCTGGTACGAGCGCCGGATCACGGAGTGCGGGGGGATCGACCTGCAATTGCTGGGCATCGGCAGCGACGGGCACATCGCCTTTAACGAGCCTGGCTCCAGCCTGGGGTCACGGACGCGAATCAAGACCCTGGCCAAGGAAACCATCCAGGACAACGCCCGCTTTTTCGAGAAAAAGCAGGACGTGCCCATCTACGCCATCACCATGGGCGTGGGCACCATCCTGGAGGCCCGCAAGCTGCTGCTGCTGGCCAGCGGCAAGAGCAAGGCCGCTGCGGTGGCCGCCGCCATCGAAGGCCCCGTCACCAGCATGATCACGGCCAGCGCCTTGCAGCTGCATCCCAACAGCATGATCTTCATGGACAAGGAGGCTGCCAGCCAGCTGAAGATGCGCGACTATTACCAGTGGATCCAGGACAACAAGCCTGGGGCACCCCAGCCCGAACCATAGCCGCCCCGGGAAGCCAGCGCTGGCCGGCTGATGAAGTCCGCCCCGACTGAAGCTGACAGCCTGTTCAGGACCCGCACAGGCCTTTGAGCCCGATCAAAGGAGAATGTCCTATGCGATTGCTGCTGTTTGACGGTTCGCCCCAGGCCAGGGGCCGCTTCAACCCGCTGGCCTGGTCCCACCCGATCTGGGAGCTGCGCTGCGGCATAACCACGCTGGCGGAGAAGCTCCACGCCAGGCTCAACCCCGACGACGTGGCCTGCTTCGTCCCCGAATACATGGCCGAGGCATACGCCCAGCGAACGCAGTGGAAGGTCAACGACACGGCCGCGCTGGCCAGCGAGGACCTGCTGGCCGTCAACGCCCGCGTCAAGGCGGCCAGCCTCGACGTGACCGGCACGGGGCCCAGCGAGGTGGGCCTGGCCCAGGACGGCGAGGTGCTGTACGCCCGCGTGGCCGCCACCGACGCCGGCAAGCTGAATCGCCAAGACTTTGAGGGCTTCCTGGAATCGGCCAAGGCGGCGCTGCCAGCAAAGACCGTCCTCCTGCCGACATACAACTATATCTGGGAGCTGATCCTGGAAAACCCTGGACAGATCACGGCTGACTTCCAGGCCCTCGGCCGCAGCGGCATCGAGGGCACCGTCGAGCAGCCCACCGCCATACGCGGCGAGGGCAAGAACGTCTACGTCGGCCGGGGCGCCGTGGTGCATCCCGTGGTCGTCCTGGACGCCGAGGGCGGGCCGATCTACCTCGACGAGGGCGTCCAGGTCCACCCCTTCACCCGCATCGAGGGGCCCTGCTACGTTGGCAGGAAGTCCATCCTGCTGGGCACCAAGTGCCGCGAGGGCAACTCCATCGGCCCGGTCTGCCGCGTCGGCGGGGAGGTCGAGGAATCGGTCATCCTGGGCTACACCAACAAGTACCACGACGGCTTCCTCGGCCACGCCTACGTCGGCGAATGGGTCAATCTCGGCGCCTTGACCACCAACAGCGACCTGAAGAACGACTATTCCGCCGTCTCCGTCATCCTGGACGGCAGGCACCCCATCAGCACCGGTTCCACCAAGGTCGGCTCCCTGATCGGCGACCACACCAAGACCTCCATCGGCACGCTGTTTAACACCGGCGCGTACGTCGGGGCCATGGGCCTGCTCATGGCCACAGGCAAGGTGCTGCCCAAGTTCATCCCGTCCTTTTCCTGCCTGCTGGACGGCCTGGTGACCAAGGGCTTTGGCAAGAACAGCCTGTACGCAACCGCCAAGGTCGCCATGGGCCGGCGGAACTGCCAATGGACCCAGGCCGACGAGAAGATGTGGGACGCCGTCTACGAAATGACCGCCCCGGCCCGCGAGACGGCCATCCGCAGGGCCCGCAAGACCATGTTCAGAGCCTAGCACCCAGAGGAGACGACGGGATGGCCACCGCAGCCGAACGAGTCAGGGCGATAACCGGCAGGATCCTGGGCATAGACCCCGCCGACATCAAACCCGAGCACAGCTTCGCCGTGGACCTGGGGGCCGAGAGCATCCAGTCGGTCGAACTGGTCGCCATGTTCGAGCAGGAATTCGGCATCGAGATGGACGAGGACGAGGCGCTGGCGGTCGAGACCGTGGGCGAGGCGATCGAGTACATCACCAGGCTCTGCCGGGAGCAGGGAGTGGAGATCTAGGCGTGTCAGCGAAAGGCTCGCACACCGGGAAACGTCGGCGCGTCGGCGCGGGTGCCGAACCGAGACCACGAATTGCACGAATCAGAACGAATACACGGATTCAAACGTGGAGGCAGAAACGTCCGCCTGCGGGAACGCCTGGCAGAGAATTCAGCCACGCTGTGGGCGCGCTGAGCCCTCCGCGGGCTCAACCGTCAAAGAACAGCGAACTTGCTGTAGTTCGTGGAAATAGAGTTCATTCGCGGTATAGATGTTCTCATTCTTGCGAGCGCGCGGGGGCCGATTTCTGGTACTGTGTAATGGCAGACCGTGGTGCATGAAAGGACCTGGATGAACAAGGCCGGAAAAACGCATCCGCTGGTCGACGCGGCCGAACCGAACCTGCTGGAAGAGACCTTCGACTACAGCCTGCCGCCGCTGATCCGCTTCGACGGCCCGGTGGTCGAGTACATCGACGGCCGGGCGGTGGAGTTCGACCCCAAGGCCCTGTCCCGCCGCGACATCCACATCACCGACACTACCTTCCGCGACGGCCAGCAGGCCCGCCCGCCGTACACCAGCGACCAGATGGTCCACATCTACGACCTGCTGGCCAGGCTCGGCGGGCCCAACGGCGTCGTGCGGCAGACCGAGTTCTTCCTGTACACCAAGAACGACCGCAGGACGCTCGACCGCTGCCGCGAGCTGGGCCACACCTATCCCGAGTGCACCGGCTGGATCCGGGCGGAAAAGGGCGACTTCCGGCTGGTCAAGCAGGCCGGGCTCACCGAAACCGGCATGCTCACCAGTTGCTCGGACTACCACATCTTCTACAAACTCAAGAGCGACCGGAAGCGGATCATGGACAAGTATTGCGAGGTGGTGGACGCCGCCTTTGAGGCCGGCGTCCGCCCGCGCTGCCACCTCGAAGACGTCACCCGCGCGGATATCAACGGGTTCGTGCTGCCGTTCGTGGACCGGCTGATGGAGATGAGCCGGCAGGTGCCGGAGCCGCTGTCGGCCAAGGTCCGGCTGTGCGACACCATGGGCTTCGGCGTCAGCTATCCGGGCGCGGAGCTGCCGCGCAGCATCCCCAAGCTCATCTACAAGCTCAACCGGGAGTGCGGCGTTCCCAGCGAACGGCTGGAGTGGCACGGGCACAACGACTTTCACAAGGTGCACGTGAACGGCGGGACGGCCTGGCTGTACGGCTGCGACGCCGTGAACACCACCCTGTTCGGTTTCGGGGAGCGGACCGGCAACCCCCCGCTGGAGGGGGCCATCATCGAGTACATCGCCCTGAAGGGCGATCTGTGCGGCATCGACACCCGGGCCATCACCGAGCTGGCCGATTACATGCGCTCCATCGGCCTGCCCATCCCCGAGCACTACCCCTTCGTGGGCAAGGCCTTCAACACCACCCGGGCGGGCATCCACGCCGGGGGCCTGCGGCAGGACGAGCGGATCTACAACATCTTCGACACCGCCGCCCTGCTGGGCCGGCCCCCGCGGGTGGCCATCACCGACAAGAGCGGCGCCGACGGTGTGGCCTTGTGGGTCAACGAGTATCTCGGCCTGGAGGGGGAAGGCCGGGTGAACAAGATCAAGGTGCACGCCCTGGCCCGCTGGGTGATGGACCAGTACGAGCACGAAGGGCGCCTCACGGCCATCAGCGACGAGGAGCTCCAAGCCAAGGTGAAGGAGCTTCTGCCGGATCTCTGGGAGCAGCACAAGGGCAAGAAAGCGTAGCGTGCCGACCGCCGGAGCCACCGGGCCGCATGGGCACCATCGCCTTGAGCCAGTGGGCACATGAACGCCGAGCACAAAACGATTCTGGAACGGGCCCGGGCCGAACGAAAAGCCCAGTCGCCGGGCCCCGTCCCCGGCCCGGGCGGGCACGAAGGCCTCAACGCCATCTTCAACCCGCGCTCCGTGGCGGTGCTGGGCGTCACCAGGACGCCCGGCACGGTCCCTTACGACATCTTCTACAACATCCTCAGCACCGGGTATGCGGGCGTGCTGTACCCGGTCGCCCCCGGCAAGCGCAGCATCAGCGCCGTGCCGGCCTACCGCTACGTCACTGACATCCCCGACCCGGTGGACCTGGCGGTGATCGTCTTTCCCGCCAGCGTCGTGGACAAGGCCCTGATCCAGTGCGGCCAGAAGGGCATCAAGGCCGCCATCATCATCTCGGCCGGCTTC
>Ga0111187_1064_pt1 | contig 20099 bp, 14 predicted proteins | sample DeeMarSWOR324_28_FD_80242 | JGI IMG/M metagenome (GOLD analysis project Ga0111187, IMG submission 80242) | Phycisphaerae bacterium SM23_33 | reverse complement strand
CAGCCGACCACGCCGGCGATACGGGGTGAGGCTCAGCACGCTCGGGCACTGCCGGCCGCGGTAGATACCGTCCGCGGACGTGAAGGTGCCCGCCGGACAGCTTCCCCGGGGGTAGTGCACCTGATCCAATACCCCCAATGGGATTCCACTCATAGTTCCACGTCAACGGAACATGCTCGGGGATCGAGAGCAGGTCGGATGTGACATGGGTGCCATCAGCCAAGTATATGCTTGCGGGAAGCCGAGGAGACTCGAGTACCTAGAATCCGACGCCGCCGGCCTTGCCGATAGTCCTGCGATGCTGTATTCGCCGACCATTGTTGTGGTTCATGTCTACGTGAAGCTCTTCTGAGCACACTTCTGCCAGGCGTCTTCCTCTAGCTCCGGAAACGGGTCCGCCAGACGAGGGAATGAGCACAACGGGCCGTCGCCAGTCGTTCAGAACGATGCTCACCCGCCCTCGGCTTGCCGTCTAGCGCCTCTTCCGCCCTGCCCCACAAGCAACGGCCGATACTCCGTCGCGTTGTGATTGGTCGACCCCACCGGCGCCCAGATCATAGCCTCGCCCGCCTTCGGCCGGCTGCGGCAGGCGTGCAGACGCCACTCCTGGCCGCCGGGCAGGCGGTCGCCGAAGCGCAGGGCCACTTCGACGCTCCAGCCCGTCCCCGTTCGGGCGGCGCGGGCTGTCACGTCCGGCGCGGGGCAATCCAGCTTGCCCGTCGGCACCACGCAACATCGGCCGGCTGCGTTGGCCATCACGTGGAAGTAGCCCAGGGCCCTGGCCCCGGGGTCCAGGAAGACCTCCACCGAATCGTCCGACCAGAGCGCCTTCGATCCGTCTTCGGTGATGTTCACCCTCATGTCGGCCGGGTTGGGCTCCTCGCAGTCGAACGCGAACACCAGCGTTGCCCCCGAAACGATGCACCGCATCGCCGTCCGCACCTTCGGCGGCAGGCCGGTGCGGATCATCCGGAAGTTGTCCGACCCTTCCGCACGGCTCCATAGCGGATCGTCCGCCCGACCCGTCAACTCCGGCAGGCGGTCGCTCGCCAGCGCCGTCAGCCGATTGGCCTGTAACTGCCGGACGTTGGCCTCGATCCGGTCCGACAGCCCGCCGTGGACCCAGATCGGCTGCGTCCACGCCGTCGCCCCCCCGCAGCCGTAACACTCGGCCCGCAGGTATGGCGTGTCGACCTCCGAGGCATCGAACCGCAACTCCGGGCCCTCCACGCTGTGCACCCGCTTGCCGAGCTGGCCGAACAGGCTGATCCGCGACGCCTCCGCCGCCCGGACGATCAGTTCGCTGCCCTCGGCCGACACCTCGTCGATCGCGACCCCGCACGAGGCGTAGAACCGCCCCTCGCGAAGCGCTTCGACGATAGCCTCCGGCGTCCGGTCGCCCGCAGCCACCACGTTCCATCCCCGACCGGCCGTCTCCAACCGGTGGGCGTCGTCGTTGGCGAACCCCCACACCCGCCGCCCCAGCCCCAGCACCCGGTCCCATTTGTCGGTCGCCAGGTGGTGGCCCGGGTGGTCGATGACCACGCCGTTGAAGATCTCGACCCCCGCATAGCCGTTCAGCGAGCGCAGCAACTCGTACGGGTAATGGTTGAAGTCCTCCGTCCAGTTGGGGTGGCAGAGGACGGCGAAGCCGCTTTCCGCAGCAACGGCGTCGAGGGTGTCCTGGACCTCCGTCCCATGCGGCACGGCCTGCCGGCAGCCGACGTGCAGTACGTGCGGCCCGCCCGCGCTGATCTCCGTCGCCGGAACCAGCACCATCCCACACGGGTCCAGCCCGTCGTACGAAGCCGCCACGTCGTGGTCGCTCAGGGCCAGGAAATCATGCCCGAGGCCGGCGTAGTGTCGAATGACCTCCTGCGGCGAGCTTCGGCCGTCCGACCGCTGGGTGTGCGTGTGCAGGTTGCCCCGAAGCGACACAGCCCCGGTGCTGTCCAAGACGGATGATTCGAACTCCACGGGCATGGCAGACCTCCGAACCGGGATTCCCCGGATGGCCTTCGGCCGACGACGGCCGTCGGCCTTTCTGACGGTTCTACCGCCGATCGCCGAATTGGCAAACACTCTTTCTGCTCGGAGGAGGGGGTATGCTGACGTCGCCAGGCTATGATGCCGCCCAAAGCGCCCTAGGTAGAGGGATTCATTGCTGATCCGCGCAGACCGTCTCCGTCGCTTCCCCTTTGCCGAAGCAGGCCTACGAGGAACGTAGCCTCCCTCCGTGCCTTTACCGTCCGGCCTTGCCGCCCTTCGCGGCCTTGCCCTTCTTCGCGGTCCGCTTGGTGGTCTTGCGGGCCTTGGCCTTCGTTGCCTTGGCCTTCCCCCTGGTAGCTTTGGGCTTCTCGGCCTTCGCGCCGGCGGGCTTGCGGCCGCGCCGGCCGTTGCCGGGGTCCCCAAACGCAATCCGTGGCGTCTGGGGCGGGTACCCCAACGGCGAAGATCGCCGTTGGGGCCCCGTGCCCTGCTCTTGGCGGCCTCGAGCAGCTCGGCCGGGTCGGCGGCCGGGGGGACGGCTTCCGCGCCCTCAAGCAGCTCGGCCGGCTTGCAGCCGACCACGCCGGCGATCCGGGGTGAGGCTCAGCACGCTCGGGCACTGCCGGCCGCGGTAGATGCCGTCCGCGTTGCCCCAGGTGATCCCCAGGGCGGTAGCGAACTGCCGCCGGTTCACGCCTACCGCGTCCACGCGGGCCCGGACGTTCTCGCCCACCTTCGTCAGGGCCCCAAACGCCAGGGCACCCCAGACGCGATGCACTGCGTTTGGGGACCCCGAACGTCGCGTTTGGGGCGGGTACCCCAAGGGCGAAGATCGCCGTTGGGGGCCCCGTGCCCCGTGATTGCCTTCGCGTCCATCGTCTTGCTCCGGTTCTCTCTCAGGGCCTGGCCTGGGGACCCCGCCGCAATACACCGCGGCGGGGAGCCCCTATCCAGGCCCAGGCCGCCTGCCTAGATCGCCTCCGAGAACACGCCGGCCATGCCGCACTGCGGGCAGATCACCGGGACCCGGGGGGCCGGCGAGGACCCCAGCGGGTGGCGGCCGGCGATGGGCCGCTTTCCGCAGCGCCGCCGCCCTCCGGGCATAGGCTCTGCCGCCAACGGTGCCGCCAGGGCAAGAGATAACCCGCTGGCTTCAGCCTTGACTTAGCCTTCAAGACAACGGGTAATGCCTCTGGAACGCAGTACAGGGCAACCATGGGCAAGACGAAGCCGGACATCAAGCGGCGGCCGAAGCAGGGCCGGCGCCGCAAGAGCGAGGCGCAGCGGAAACAGCCGCTCCCGGAGATGCACGCGGTGGGACTACAAGCCCTCATCCGCTGTCCAAGGTGCAAAGGAAACTTGCAGGCTCACGCGGCGCAGGGACCGGCAGGCCTGGCAGGGAGCAGCCCGCCCGGCTACGCCTGCCGCGCGTGTGGCCTGGAATACCCCACGGTCGGCGGCGTGGTGGACTTCCTCCCCCACGGCGGCGGCAGCAGGGGCCTCGGGCAGAAGCTGATGGAGTCCGAGCGCATGGTGGAGATATACGAGGGCAACTGGTGGCGGGCGTCCAAGCTGTTCACGCCCTTCCTGGGAATCAGCCTGCACGACGAGATCTCGCTGATCCAGAGGATCACCAGCCCCGGGCCCGCCGACACCGTGCTCGACCTCGCCTGCGGCCCGGGGCTGTACGCGCGAAGCTTTGCCCAAGGCAGCCCCGCCCGGAACGTCGTCGGGCTGGACCTGTCCTGGCCCATGCTGAGGTACGCCAGCAGGAAGGCCGGCAGGCTCGGGATCGAGAACATCGCCTTCCTGCACGGCGACGCCCATCAGCTTCCCCTGAGGGATGCGTCGGTGGACGTGGCCAACTGCTGCGGGGCGATGCACATCTTCGGGGAGATTGGACGCGTGCTGGGCGAGCTCCACCGCGTGATCAAGCCCAACGGCCGTTTCTCAACGGCCCTGGCCTGGCGCAGCTCCAACCCGCTGAACCGGCTCAAGGCGTACCTCGATGAAAAGTTCTGGGGAATACACTATTTCCGCGAAGGCGAACTGAAGGACCGGCTCGACCAGGCCGGCTTCGAGCCCACCGTCTACCACGCCAAGGGAGTCTGGATGATCGCCGGCGCGACCCGCCGTCCCTGACGGCTGCCCGCCAGCCGGGGCCGCCCCATCATGTTGCCTGACCGAGGCGGCATCCGACCGCAGGCCCAACACGCCTGCGCTCATCCGGCGACGGCATGCTGTTTTTCGGCCTTGCGCTTGCTCTTCTTGGGCCCGCGGGAAAGCGGCCGGGCAGGTCGGGCAGCGCGGCGAGTGGCAGTCGGGTCTTGTTCGCGGGGGCCGGTTGACGGCTGGGCGGGTCTTGGAACTACATCGAGCCGTAGCGGAGGCCCGCCTCGATATAGCGGACGGCGTTGGCCAGGAACCTCTCGCTGTGACGCTCGTGTGGGGTAGCCGAGGGGTACAACACCGTGTGCGCTTTGCCGCCGTCCTCGATGGCCCGGCGCACCTTCTCCTCGATCTGCTCGGGGGTGCACTGTTCCATGTCCAGGAACTCGATGTTGCCGTACAGCGTCATTTGCCCGTGCACACGGCGCTTGGCCTCGGCGAAACCGATGTCGCCCTGCGGCGGCGGCTCCACCGGGTCCGTGGAGTCCACGCCCATCTCCAGGAAGGACCCCAGCAGCGTGCCCACCTTGCCGTGGCAGTGCACGTGGATGACGGCCTGGCCGTCGCGGGCCTTGATCCGCCGCATCACCTCGCCGTCGTAGGGGACGACCAGCTCATCCCACTGCCTGGGGCCCATCATCGGCGGAGAGGCTCGCTCCACGCCGTTGAAGTGCCAGAACGGGCCCACGCCCTGCTCCAGCAGGAAGTCCACCTTCGCGGCCGTCCGCTCCAGCCAGGCGTCGGCCAGCGCCTTGAGCAGGCCCGGCTCGGTCAGCACCCACTCCAGCAGAAGCTGGAAGGGCATCATCCCGCACAGCATGGCCACCATGGAATTGACGCCGGCCCCGGCGATGCAGTCGGCCGCCATCTGGCGGCGGTGGCTGCGGAACGGCTCGAACTCGGCCGGGTCGGGCGGCACGAAACGGTACGGGACGCTCAGCATCTTCTCGACGTCCTCGGGGCACTGGATGGGCCTGCGGATGTCCCAGCGGGTCTCGATGCCCTCGTCCTGGTCGTAGGACCAGAACAGGTCGCCCTTGGGCGTGTGCAGGACGGTCGTGTGCCGCGTTCTGTGCGGGGCGACGCGCTGGGGCGGCAGCTCTTCGATGTGCTCGTCGGGGGCCTCCAGGAAGCGCTGGTAGCTGATGCCGGAGAAGACCCGCGGCAGCCTCACCGGGCAGTACGGCGGCGGAGGGTCGCAGTGCTCCTGCACCAGCCGGGCCACCCGCACGAACCCCTGCTCGCTGCGCCAGCCCCCGGGCTGCTCCCGGTCGATGTCCCGCATGGGATGCCAACTGATGGGGGAACAGATGGGGATGCGGTCGGCCGGCTCGCCCCGGTGGCAGGCCGTGATGCGACGGCTTGATAGTAACAGATCGCCCATTCGGAGCATCCTTCGCAGACCGGACTCGGGGCCTCCCAGCGCGGAAGGCTGCCGGTGCCGCCGGGGCCTGGAGTGTAGTCCGCCTCAAGCCGTCCGGCAACAACTCCCTCAGGGGGCGTTGAGCTTGCCGCAGACGCTTCCGCGGCCGGGGAGGGTCCGTCAGTGCCCGGGCCCACGGAGCAGCCGTTGCGGGAGGAGGCATATTCCGGGGTGGAGCCGCCGCGAGCTACTCGTGGCGCAGGGCGACGATGGGATCCATCTTGGCGGCGCGGACGGCCGGGTACAGGCCGAAAACAATCCCCACCCCCACGCTGATGCACAGGGACAGCACGATGCCGTAAGCGGGCACGATCGTGGGCATGCCGGCCAGCCGCGTCACCAGCCAGGGGATCATCATGCCGATGGCGATTCCGATCAAGCCGCCGACGGTGCTCAGCACGATGGTCTCGATGAGGAATTGCCCGATGATCTGGCGCTGCTTGGCGCCGATGGCCCGGCGGATGCCGATCTCGCGTGTCCGCTCGGTGACCGAGGCCAGCATGATGTTCATGATGCCGATGCCGCCGACCAGCAGGCTGATGCCGGCGATGGAGCCCAGCACGATGTTGAACGTCCGCTTGGTGGCCTCGGCCTGCCGAAGCAGGGCCAGCGGGACGCTGATGCGGTAGTCTTCCTTCTTGTGGAACCTCTTGAGCATGGACTGAATGGCGTCGGCGGTGGGCTCGACTTCGTCGCTGGAGCGCACCTGCACCAGGATCATGTGCAGTTCCACCATCTCCATTTCCTGAGAGCCGGCGGACCGCCGCATCGAGATGTCGCCGTAGCGGGCCTGGGCCACGTTCAGGGGAATGTAGGCATCGACTTCCTGATCCGGCGTCTGGATGCTGCCGCTGGACTGCTCGCTTTGGACGATCCCGATGACCTCATAGTAATCGCCGCCGATGCGCAGCGACTGCCCGATGGTATGCTCCGTGGCCAGCAGTCGCCGGGTTCCATACTCGGTCAGGACGCAGACGGCCGCCTGCCCGTCGAGATCCGACTGGGTAAGCTTTCTGCCGGCCAGCACCGGGCGATTGACGACCGCGAACCAGTCGGCGGTGGTGCCCATCACCCGCAGTTCCAAGGCCCGCTCGCCCAGCCGGCCTTCCTTCCGGACGTGCTTGACGGGCACGGCCCGCACCACGGCCGGCATCGTCTGGCGTATACGCTGCTCGTCCTCGTACAGCAGCCCATACATGCTCATGAAGGCCGTGCGGCCGCTGGTCTGCTCGTCCTCCACGGGCTTCAGGGCGCTGAGGATGATGTTGTTGCTGCCGAGCTTGCGGATCTGTTCCAGGGCCTCGCGGCTGGCGCCCTCGCCGACGGCCAGCATGGCAATGACGCTGCCGACGCCAAAGACCACGCCCAGGACCGTGAGCATGGAGCGGAGCTTGTGCAGCATCAGGTTCTTGATGCCCAGGCGGATGTTGCGAATGGCCCGGGAGCGGTGCATTTACGCCTCCGCCTCGATGCGGTCCACCCGGCCGTCGCGCATGTGCAGGCGGTGGCCGGCATAACCGGCGATGTGAGGCTCGTGGGTGACCAGGACGATGGTCTTGCCGCGGCGGTTCAGTTCCGCGAACAGCTCCATGATCTGCTGGCCGGTGGCGGAGTCCAGGTTGCCGGTGGGCTCATCGGCCAGCAGCACGGATGGGTCGTTGGCCAGGGACCGGGCGACGGCCACGCGCTGCTGCTCGCCGCCGGACAATTCCGTTGGCCGATGCCCCGAGCGGTCGCCCAGGCCCACCATGGCCGCCAGCTCTTCCGCGCGTTCGGCGCTGCGGGCAGCCGCCCAGCCCTGGTAGTACAGCGGCAGCTCGATGTTCTCCTGCACCGTCAATTGCGGAATCAGGTTGAAGCTCTGGAAAACGAAGCCGATCTCCCGCAGGCGGATCTCGCTGAGTCCGTCGTCGCTGAGGGTGCTGACGTCATGACGGTTCAGGACGTATCGCCCGCGCGTGGGGCGATCCAGGCAGCCAAGCAGGTTCAGCATGGTGCTTTTGCCCGATCCGCTGGGGCCCATGATGGCCCAGAAGCCCCCTCGGCGAACGGACAGGCTCACCCCGGCCAGGGCCTTCACCTGCGCGGTGCCCATCTGGTAGATCTTGTGCACGTCCTGCAGGACGATGAGCTCTTCCTGCGCGGCCGGGCGTGAAGCATCGGCAGCCGGTGCAGCCATCATTCCTCCTCCGGGCGAGGAGGTCGCGTGCCTCGGCCCTGGCCGGAGCGGCGTTTCCGCATTTCCTCACGCTGTTCCGGCGTCAGGCCCTCGAAGAACTTTCGCCGCTCCTCGGGCGACATTTCCCGCAGCCTGCTGGGGTCCAAGGCCGGCCGGGTGGCCGGCGCCTCGGCGGCCGGACCTCGCGCCTCCCCGCTTGGTGCGGGCAGGCTGGTGGTCAGGGGCACCGACACGGGTTGGCCGGCCCCCTGCCCTTCCCCGGCTGCCACCGCGGACGGGGCCAGCGGCGGGGCCACCAGCACCTGCTCGCCTTCTTGCAGCCCCTCGATGACCCGGATCACGCGGTTGTTGTCCAGGCCCACCTCGACTTCGCGCCGCTCCGGGCCGTTGGGCGTCTGCACGTAGGCCACCGTCTTCCCGCCCACGCGCACGACCGACTGCACCGGAACGTACAGGGCCTCCGCGTATTGCTCCACGATAATCTCGGCCCGGCAGGTCATGCCCGGGCGCAGCCCCTCGACATTGCCCTCCACATAGATTTCCGTGCTGTATACCTTCAGGTCCGGGTTCAGGAAGGCCATCTGGGCGTCCGGCAGCAGGCCGATCTTCCCCACGACTCCCCAGAAGACCTGGCCCGGCACGGCGTCCACGGTGACGCGGACGGGCATCTCCTGGCGGACCTTCCTGAGGCTGGCCTCGTGAATCTTTATTTCCGCCATCATGGCCGCATCGGTGGGAAGGTAGATCAGGTCCTGGCGTTCCCGCACCTGCTGGCCTTCCTGCAGGGGTTCGACGTTGCGGCGACGGTTGGCCTGGCCCGTCGTGGAATACACCACCATGCCCTGATCGTCGACCTTCTCCGCCTTGGCCTTCTGCCGGTCGTATTCAGACTGCTTGGCCTTCAGTTCCGCCTCGGCCTGGACCATGTCGGCGGCGGCCTTTCTCTTGGTCCGTTCGAAGGCCTCCTTGGCCTGCTCCAGGTTGCTCTCGAGCTGGTCGAGGTTCCTCTGGTGCGTGTAGCGTTTCAACAGGTCCAGGGCGGAATCGGCCAGATCCAGGTTGATCTGGGCCCTCTTGGCCGCCAGCTCATCCGCCTGAAGCTCCGTCCGGGTGATGTAGCCCTCCCTGGCCAGGCGATTGGACCAGTCCAGCTTGTCGGTGGCGCGCTGGAGCTCTTCCCTGGCGATGTTGATGTCCGCCTCCGCCTTCTGGAGTTCACGCGGGTACTCGCCTTCCAGGTACTTCTTGAGGTCCTGCTCGGCGAACTTGTAGGTGAGTTCCGCCTGGGCGGTGTCGCTGTCCGTCTGGCTCTTGGTGACGGCCAGGTTTTCCCGGGCCCGAATGAACCCCGCCTCGGAATTCTGCACCGTGATCTGTTGCTGGTTCTTTTCGTCCAGCAGCCGGCTGGAATCCAGTTGCAGCAGCAGCTCTCCCTTCTTCGCCTGCACGCCTTCCGGGATGAGGTACAGGATGCTCACCACGCCCTCGACCTGGCTTTTGACGACGGCCCGCTCGCGGTTCTGAATCGTGCCGGATTCCGTCAGGCTGATGACCAGCGGCCCGCGCTGCACGGCGGCGGTGGCGACGCGGCTCCCCCCGCCGGCGCGGGACGACCAGACGGCATAGACCACGGCCGTCAGCAGCACGATGCACACCACCGCCAGCGAGACCCGCACGCTCCGAAGCCGCAGGTAGCTCAGCAGCTTGCTATTGCCGGTTGGAGTTCTCGGGTTCGTATTCACGCCAATTCCCTTTCTCATCTACTTCCAGTACGCCCATGTCCCGCTGCAGGGCGAGTTCCGTCACGCGATAGCTCACCAGGGCCGCCGTCAAGGCGTTCTGGGCGGAAACCAGCGCCTCCTGGGCCTCCAGGACGTCTCGGATCTGGGCCCGCCCGGCCTGAAGGAACAGCTCCGTGCTCTCCACTCGGCGGCGTGCCAGGGTGACGGCTTGGGCCTGGATCGTGTAGCTTTCCCGGGCCTGCAGCAGACCCCGCAAGGCGTCGCGCACCTGGAGCTTGATCTGATCCTCCAGTTCCTGGAGGCCGCGGCTGGCCCGTTCCAGGGCGATGAAGCTGTTGCGATAGGCGTTGCGCTCGGCGGTCCGTTCCAGGGGCAGGTCCAGCAGCAGCGCGGCGGTGTACACGCCCTTTTCCGGGCGGAGCTGGGCGTCCGGCTGCCCGGCCGAGCCAAGTCCGCGGCCCGAGCCGGCCTGGGCGGTGCCCGCCAGGGTCAAGCCGCCGCGCAGGGCGTCGGCCGCGATCACGACCTGGCGCTGGGCGTCGTAGACCTGGCCCAGTGCCGTGCGCAGGTCCAGCCGGTTGTCCAGGGAGATGGCGATCGCCTTCTCCTCGGGCATCTCCAGCCGACCGCCTCCTTCGTGGGTCGGCTGGACCAGCTCAATGGGGGCCTCGGCGCTGGGGACCGTGGCCGGGGCCGAAGCCGTCGCGGCGGGCTGTGTGGCGGCGGCCCCCGGCTCAGCCCGGACCGCCTCAGCCAATCGCTTCAGCTCGTCGCGGTCCAGCTCGATGTTGGCGTCCGTGGGCAGCCCCAGCGTCAGCTTGAAGGAGTCCTGCCGGCGGGCGTACGTCTGCTGGGCGGCCACCCAGCGGTCCCGCGCCCGAAGCTCGTCCTGCTGGGCCTGGTCCACTTGGATCTGCGGCAGCCGGCCGGCGTCGGCCAAACGCCGGGCCCGACGCGTGGACGAGATGACCCGGCGGTAATTGTCCTCGGCGTTCTGAACCTGATCCAGCTGTTGGAGCACGGACAAGTACTCGCTGGCCACGCTCACCGCCAGCGTCTGCTTGAAGCGGGCAAAGGTGTGCAGCGAATACAGCACGTCCCGCTCCGCCTGGGTCAGCGGCTCGGTCACGATGTGCCGCCCGGAGCCGCGCAGCAATGGCATCGTGATCGTTGCATCCGCGAAAAGCCCCATGGAAGAAGCACGCTCCGGCGTCAGCAGCCTGACCAGGTCAATGGCGAACGCGGCCGTCAGCAGCGCCCCGTTCTTGAGCCTCCGCTGCCAGGAGGCGGTGCCGGTGTTGGCCAGGCCGCGGACCGTCTCCTCCCCCCGGTAGTCCAAGGTGAACTGCGAATCCGCGTCAGCGAACAACAGATTCCGGAACTGGTTGGCTTCCAGGTCCAGGTCCAGCGCCGCCCGGAAGACGTCCTCCTTTCGGGCCTGGTAGTCCCGGTTGTTCCGGGCCGCCACGCGCAGGGCTTCCACCAGGCTCAGCGTCAGCGGACGCCCCTGCGGCGCCGCCTGGGCCGGCGGCTCCGCCGGCTGGGCGGGGTCCTGCTTTTCCGGCCAATGGGCGATCGGCTTGAGGTAATCCGTCCCCAACGACGCCGCACTGGCGCGAGGCAGACCCTGCTCCAGCAGCAGCTTCCTGCGCAAGGCATCGGCCGGCCGTTCGATGCTGAACGGCTCGGTCCGGCCCAGGGCCTGCTTCTGCCCCTGATCGATGATGCCGTAGGCAACCTTATCCGCCTGCTGGCGATAATACCCGGGCTGGCATCCCGGCAGGCAGCAGACGCATGCAGTCAGCACAATGACCAGCCATAAGCAGGGCTTCATATTCGGTCTCCGGTATGTACCACCCTCACCGGCCAACGCCCGCTGCTGCATATATAATAGAACTGACCAGTCAGTTCCATATTGCGTCTTCCTCAAATTTCGCAGTCCCGCCGGCCCGGCCGGCCGGCGCGAACGCTTCCGCCGGGCTGGGCCCCTGCGGAGGCCTCGCGCCCCGGCCGCTCAGTCCTTCCGGCTGCTGGGGACCGACAGCTCGATGGACACGTCCACGGGATCTTCCTCGGCCACGATCTCGTAGCTGCCTTCGTCCTTCTCCACCGTGACGGTCTTGCTCTTGGCAGCGCCCTTTTCCGTCCAGCAGTGGGTGATGACCACCGGGGTGGCCGGCCGCGGCCTGTCCTCCAGGCAGTGGGCGTAGATGCGAAGATTGTTCACGCCCGGGTTGCCGACGTACTCGATGTAGACCCTGCCGACGGGCTTTTCCAGCTTCACCTCGACGTCGGCGTTGTAGTGCCAGTGGGCCTGCCCGGCCGGGATGTCGGCCTTGTAGAACGGCTTGAAATCCTTCGGCTCGCCGGCCGCCCAGGCCATGGTGTTGTTCGTCTTAGGCGCCTGTCCGGCCTGGTGGGTCTGGAAGTTCCCGCCGGCGGAAAACCAGGCGATCTTCGCCCCCGGCGGGGCCTGGAGCTTGGCCACGAAGCGGCCCTTGGCCCGGCTGCTTTTCCGGCTGGGGTCGAAGTCCTTCGGCGGCTCGCTGAGGTACTTGAGGAAGTCCCGGCCGTCGCTGCCGTTGGTGCGGATCTCGACTACCCGGCTGGCAAGCCCGTAATGGTCGCCGGTGACGTAGTGCATGCCGTTGACGCCCTTGCCCAGCGACGGCAGCGAGGCCGGGTGCAACTGCACCCACGTGGTCACCTCCAGTGACCGCACGAGGGCCTGGCCGGGTGCCCCCTTCAGGGCAATCTTCAGCAGGCAGCCGTACGTGCCGGCGACGTGCCGCGTCAGGTCGGCCCGGCCGTCCACCAGGTCCACCTTCTTCCACGTCAGGCCGTTGTCGCCCGACACGGACAGCTCGGCCGCCTCGGCGTCCATCTTCACCACGCAGGCCTCGGTGTCGTCCTCGGTCGTCTCATACTTTCCCACCCGCGGCACGATGACGTACGGCGAGCGGACCTCGAAGACGGCGTAGCCGGTGCCGGCAGACCTCAGCGTCAGCCCCTGCGGGCCCGGCTGGACGTTCTCGGCGTCGTAGCGGCTGTCGGCGAAATCCTCGGACTTATCCGTCAGGTCCGGCCGGTAGATGAAGCGCCCGTTGCCGTGGGTGTAAACGCTCCAGGAGGCGTGCTTGCCCTTGGGCCCTTTGGGCGGGCGGTTGAGGATGCCCAGCTTGGCGCCCTGGTGGTACGACGGGTGGTGGTTCCAGCGGTCCTGCTGAGGCTGCCACCAGCGGACGAAGCTTTCCCCGCGGCGGAGGACGTAGTCCATGGTGTGGCCGCCCATGTTGACGCCGTAGCGATGCTCTACGGGCGAGTCGGCGTAGCTCCGCCGCGTGTTGGGCAGGTTGTCCAGCGGGAAGAACAACGGCGTGTTCGGGCCCTTCCACAGCGAGGGGTCCTTGCGGGCCTCGGCCAGCGACGCCAGCGTGCCGTCCGGGCGGCGGAAGACGGCCCGCAGGTCCAGGTCGAGGTAGTGCCACTTGCCGCCGTAGAACACCTCGGCCACCACGTGGTGCAGCCCGGGCAGGTTCACGGTGCGGGCCGGGCCGATGCCCATGCCCTTCATGATCCCCTCGGCCGTCGGGCCCAGCATGTCGCAGTAGCCGCAGCTATACACGTTGATCATCTTCACCGGGTCGCGGATGTAGCCGTAGTCGTACATCACGTCCTTGCCTTCCCAGGCCCCTGCCCCCATGGGGAAGATGCCCGTCCGCCGGTCGGCGAGGTACTTGTAGATCTCGTACACCTTGGCGTCGCCGGTGAGGTCCTTCCAGCGGTGGAACCGGGCGAAGGTCTTCATGCTGTAGGCGTCGGCGTTGTGGGGCGAGAGCACGCGCGGGGCGTACTCGGCCGCGAGGGCCGCCCCCCGCAGGGCCAGAACCAGCGTCAGCGGAATCAGGCTCATCAATCGCATTGCACGTTCTCCTTCCGGGCGGCCATTTTACCGGGGCCGGGCGGGACGGCCCCGAGAACTTTTCTAGGAAGTCGGCAGCCCGGGGCGCGGCCCTCCTGCTGTTGAGCTTTTCCAGCGGCCCCGGCGGACGCCTCCGCGGCTTCACCGGCCGTCCCGGCACCTTGCCCGCCCGGCGGCGCGCGCGATTACCCCTTGCGGGCCGCCGCCAGTCAGAGTCTATTGGCCGCTGGAGCCTCTGACGCCATGGACCGAGCTGTGAGACCTTCCGGGCGCCGCACAAGACGCCGCCTGCTGCTGGCCGCGCTTGCGGTGGTGCTGCTTGGCTGGATCGGGGCCAATGCGGCCACGGGCCGCGGGCCGTGGGCGGCCGCCGGCAGGTACGCCGCCGATCTCTTCCACCGGGCGGGGCCCACCCGCGACCTGGGGCGGCGGCTTCAGCGGGCGGCGGGCCGGCGCCCGGCCCGCCCGATCCAGCTGCGCGTGTGGGACTGGTGGTCGCCCTCCACCACCGAGGACTACGCCCGGTACTTCGGCGAGGTCGAAAGCATCTTCGAAGCGCGGCATCCGGACGTGGACGTGGTCTTCCAGGCCGTGCCCTTCACGAACTACGAACAGAAGCTGGCCACCGGCATGCTCGGCGACAACCCCCCGGACGTGTTCCAGTGCAGCGTGTACTGGGCCGAGGGCCTGTACCAGCGCGGCATGCTGCGCCGCCTGAACGACTTCGTCGCCCGCACGCCGGAGCTCCAGGACGAGCAGTTCATGCTCCCGGCCCTGTACCACAGCCGTCAGGCCGGGCATATCTTCGGCATCCCGCACATCGTGGACGCCGCCTCCCTGCTGTGGAACCTGGACATGATCCGGGCCGAACCGGCCCTTCACGACATGTTCGAGCGCCGCCCGGACGGCACGCCCGACTTCCGCCGCATCCGCTTCGACGCCGTCCGCGATTGGAATCACTTCCGCCAGATCGCCCAGCGGCTGACGAAACGCGACCGGGCCGAACCGCTGCAGGCGGCGGCCGGCCTCGGCGGCAAGCCGCACGCGGGATTCGCCCTGGACGCCTACGGCATGGGGGCCAGGTCGTTCATGCCCTGGGCGGCGGCCAACGGCGTCCGCTTCCAGGACCGCGCCGGCAGGCGGGCCCAGTTCGACACCCCCGCCGCCGCCGACACCCTCCAGTTCCTGGCCGACCTGTACTGGAAGCACCGGGTCTGCTCGCCCTTCCGCCGGGAGCTGACCTCGCACGGCCAGTTTGAGTCCGGCGAGGTGGCCTGCGCCATGGCCGGCACCTGGTCGGGAAAGTACCTGGTCCGCGACACCCAGGGGTGGATGGGTTTCGGGATGACGGCCTTTCCGCCGGGCCCGAACGGCCGCGGCTACAAGACCCTCACCTGGGCCAACATGATGGCCATGTCGTCGCGCTGCCGGGTGCCGGAGGTGGCTTGGGAATACATCCGGCTCATCTGCGGCCTGGAGGGGTCCCTGCTGAGGCTCAAGCACCTCAACCAGAACTCCCCGCGGCTGGACTTCTACGAGGGCGACGCCTGGGCAAGGGAGGTCCGCCAGCGGCCGTACCTGGCCAACGTGCGGCGAATCTGCGCTGTCGGCGACCCGCTGCTGCACACCCAGGTCCAGGCCGTCGAGGACGAGGTCCAGCCCATCCTCGAATACGTGCTGTTGAACTGGCCCGAGATCGAGGCCGGCAGAGGCAGCTTCCGGAACACGCAAGAGGCCATCCACCTGGCCGCCGAGCGGGTCAACGAGGTCTTCCGCCGCTACGACCGGACCATCCGCAGCTGGGACCGCCGCAGAGGGCGCCTGGCGCGGCCGGAGGGCAAATAGGCGTGGCGCGCGGGATCGGGAAAGAACGCCGGCAGCCCGTCGCCTATCTGTACATTGCCCCGGCCCTGGCCGTGGTGCTGCTGTTCAGCTTCGTCTCCATGGGCATCAGCTTCTACGTGAGCCTGCACCAGTGGGACCCCTTCCAGGGCAAGGGGCAGTTCGTGGGCGGGGCCAACTACGCTCGCGCCCTGACCGAGCCCAACAGCATCTTCTGGCTGGCGGTCCGCAACACCCTGCTGTACGTGGTCATGGCCATCATCGGGGTGCTGGGCACGTCCCTGCCGCTGGCGCTGCTCTGCCGCCGCGCCCGGTACGGCCAGAGCCTCTTCCGCACGCTGTACTTCCTGCCGTCCATCACGCCCATGGTGGTGATCTCGCTGATCTGGATCTGGCTGCTGCAGAGGATGGGGGCGATCATGGACCGCTCGCAGACCGCCCTGCTGTCCATCGCCCTGGTGGGCATCTGGCAGGCCAGCGGCTACAACATGCTGCTGTTCCTGGCCGGCCTGAACGAGATCCCCCAGGAGTACTACGAGGCCGCCCGGGTGGACGGGGCCAGCCGGCTGCAGGAGTTCCGGCACGTCACCCTCCCGCTGCTGCGGAACACCCTGGTGTTCGTGACGGTCATGGTCATCATCGGGGCCTCGCAGGTCTTCACCCAGGCCTACGTCATGACCCGCGGCGGGCCGCAGCGCAGCACCGAGGTCATGGCCCTTCAGGTGTTCAAGAACGCCTTCAGCTACGCCGGGCAGATGGGGTATGCCTCCGCCATGGCCTGGCTGCTGTTTGCCCTCTTGTTCGTGTTCATCTTGATCCAGATGCGGGTCTTTCGCTCGCGGCGGATCTACGACGAGTCATCATGACCACGGCGCGGCGCCAAGGAGACGGACGAAAGCGGCGGGCCGGCCTGGCGGCCTTCCTGGTGATGTCGCTGGGGGCGGCCGTCATGGTCTACCCCTATGCCTACATGGTGGGGGCCAGCCTCAAGACCCGCAGGGAATTCGCCGCCGACCGTCACAGCCTGGTTCCGCCCCGGTTCCAGATCGACCAGCGCCTCAAGCACGCCCGGGGCGAGCCCTCCGCCCTGGACTGGCCCGGGGCGGACTGGCCCGTGCTCAAGAACTACACCGACGCCATCGTGTACGGCCAGGTGGACGTGTTCCTGTTCAACAGCCTGCTGTACGCGGTGGTCATCACCGCGGTGCAGTTGGCCATCAACACCCTGGCGGCCTACGCCTTCGCCCGGATGAGCTTCCGTGGCCGCGGGGTGCTGTTCAGCCTGCTGCTGGCGACCATGATGCTGCCCCCGGCCGTGCTGCTGGTGCCGCAATTCCTGGTGGTCAGCGGCCTGGGGCTGGTGGACTCCTTCATGGGCGTGGTGCTGCCGGGCTTTGCCGGGGCCTTCGGCGTCTTCCTGCTGCGGCAGTTCTTCCTGAACATCCCCCGCTCGCTGGAAGAAGCCGGCCGCCTTGACGGCTGCAGCTCCCTGGGCGTTCTATGGCACATCGTCCTGCCGCTGAGCCGGCCGGTGCTGGTCACCCTGGGGCTGTTCACCTTCATGGGGGCCTGGAACAGCTTCGTCTGGCCGCTGGTGGTGCTCAGCGACCAGGCGTACTATCCGCTGACCGTCGGCCTGAGCCTGTTCCGCGAGGAAAGCGGGGCCGACTGGCCGCGGATCTTCGCCGGGGCCGTGATGGGCTCGATGCCCCTGATCCTGCTGTTCCTGCTGGCGCAGCGATACCTGGTCAGGGGCATCAGCCTGAGTGGGCTGAAGGGCCAATAGGGCCCCGGGCAGTGGAATGTTGTCGAAGCGGCCGCGGGCCGGTAGACTGCCCCACCGGAATGCTCACCGAAGTGGTCTGTGCTTGACATGAGTGCGGCCGAGCCATCATTGAAACAGCCCACGTCCCTCTGGCGGCGGCGCTACGAGCGGAAGGGGATGCTTTACGTCCTGCCGGCGCTGGTGCTGTTCGCCGTGATGGTTGCCTATCCCATCGTGCGGTCGTTCTACTTGTCGTTCTTCGACTACTCCATCCTGGAGCCCGACGCCGCCCGCTTCGTCGGCGCCGACAACTACCTGAAGCTGCTCACCTCGCCGCAGAACCACCGGCCCTTCTGGAACACGCTGTACTTCGCGGCCATCTTCACGCCCCCGTACGTGCTCCTGGGGCTGGGGATTGCGCTGCTGCTGAACCGCGTCCGCCGCGGCTCGGTGGCCCTGCGGACGATGATCTTCACCCCGGTGGTGGTGAGCCTGGCCGTCAGCGCCGTGATGTGGACCCTGTTCTACAACGGCTCCTTCGGCATGGCCCACAAGATGCTGGAAGGCGCGTGCCACTTTTTGAACTTCCTGCCGGCGTACGCATTGACCTGCCTGCCGCCGTATCTTGTCATCGCGGCCTTGCTTCTGTTTTCCCTGACGCTGCTGGGATTCACATTCTTCGACAAGGCGCCACTGCGGATCACTGTGCCGGTCTCCTGTCTGCTGGCCCTGGGCGTCTGCGTGAACCTGGGAACTTTCTGGCTTCATGAGAGCTTCGGTCTGCTTGCCGCCTTCCTCGCTACTCTGATCCCGAAGGCTTTCGTGAGCCTGGAGCTGGTTGCCGCCCCGGCCGAGGGGGTGCTGGGCAACCCGCGCTGGGCCATGCCCGCCATCGCCGCCATGTGCCTGTGGAACGGGGTGGGCATCAACGTCATTCTGTACCTGGTGGGGCTGCAGCGGATCTCGCCGGAGCTGTACGAGGCCGCCGAGGTGGACGGCGCCGGCCGCTGGCAGCGCTTCCTGCACGTTACCCTGCCGCAGCTCGGCCCCACCACCTACCTGGTGGTGCTGCTGAGCATGATCGGCGCCTTCAAGGTCTTCGGCCAGCCGTTCATCATGACCGGCGGCGGGCCCCAGGACTCCACCCTGACCTTCGTCATGCGGCTGTACAACCTGGCCTTCCGGTACGGTAAGTTCCAGCTCGGTTACGCCTCGGCCCTGGCCTACGCCCTGGCCGTTTTCATCTTCGTGATGTCGCTGTTCGTGCGCCGGCTGAACCGGCCCACGGAGTGAGCATGGCCGTCGAGAGAAAATCCGTCAGCTTCACCTTCTGGCTGATCCTGCTGGCCATCGCCCTGCTCAGCGTGCTGCCGTTCCTGTGGATCATCCTGGGCTCGCTCAAGCCCCACCTGGAGATCCAGAGAGGCCAGCTCTGGCCCTGGCAGAGCTACACGGCGCAGAAGCCGGCCGGCCCCGGCCAGCCGCCGCGCGAGGTCTCGCAGCACGTGACCGCGGACAACTACAGGCGGATCTTCCAGAAGCTCTCCGGCCTGCCCACGTACTACTTCAACACCTTCTACCTTTCGGCGGCGGGGACCTTCCTGGCCCTGTTCGTGGGCACGCTGGCGGCGTACGGCTTCGCCCAGTTCAAGTTCGCCGGCAGCCGGCTGCTGTTCATGCTGCTGCTGCTGACCATCATGATCCCCGGCGAGGTCACGCTCATCGGGCGGTACGAGCTGATGTTCCAGCTCCGGCTGTACGACAAGATCGTGGGGCTGCTGATCAGCTACGTCGCCGGCAGCCTGCTGCTGGTCATCTTCATCATGCGCAACGTCTTCGCCTCCATCTCCCAGGACATCACCGACGCGGCCATGCTGGACGGGGCCAGCTCCTGGAAGATCTTCTGGGAGGTGATGGTGCCCATGGGCGGCAACGGGCTGGCCGCCTGCGGCATCCTGACCTTCCTGAACATCTGGAACGAGTTCCTGTTCGCCCTGACGTTCACCTCCATGGACAAGGTGCGGACCCTGCCCGTGGGCATCTTCATGCTCAAGGGCCAGTTCGGGCTGTTCAACAGCGGCGTGCTGTTCGCCACCGTGCTGCTGTCCTTCCTGCCCATCGTGCTGGTGTTCATCCTGCTCCAGAAGTACTTCGTCCGCGGGCTTTCCATGGGCGCCCTGAAGGGATAATCGGGCCATGCTTGGACGCATCTGCATGCTGCTGGTCCTGCTGGTGGTGGTGCTCGGCGTCGTCGAGTACCTCTGGCACCTCACCCCGCTGGAGCAGTTGCTGGGGCTGTTCAGCTGGGGCGGCTCGGCCGAGCGGGCGGCCCCCCCCGGCCAAGAGCAGACGGTCATCCGGCTGGGGATCGCCTCCTGGCAGATGGACGAGTTCCCCTGGGCCCAGACCGTCGCCAGGTACGAGCAGGCCCACCAGCACAAGGTCAAGGTCCGCATGACCGCCCTGCCGGAGGGCACCTTCAACAGCATGCTGCTGTTCTGGCGGTACGGCTACACCGAGTACGACGTGGTGGTGGCCTGGGCCGACGAGGAAATCCACCCCTTCATCAACTACAACTGGAACACCGACGACCCCGCCCGCCGCAGCCTCATCATTAACGTCTGCGACTACCTCACCCCCCAGCAGCTCGACAGCTTCGTGCCCGCCCTGTTCGGCGGCTCCGAGCGCAAGGACCCCCAGACCGGCATGATGAACCGCTACGAGCTGCCCTGGATGGGCGAGGTGCTGGCCCTGAACTACAACAAGCTGTTCTTCCAGCAGCGCGGCATCCAGCAGGTGCCCCGGAGCTGGGACGAGGTCGGGCTCGCCTGCCAGAAGCTCGCCGGCCTGACCCATGAGGGCAAGCCGGTCGCCCCGCTGGCCATGAACTTCTCCCAGACCGTCTTCTTCGGCCAGAACTGCTACATCCCCATGCTCGCCGCCTACAAGCAGGGCCGCGGCGTCGCCGACGAAAAGGGCCGCCTGGACGTGTCCAGCCCCGAAGCCGTCCGCGACAATGGGCCGGACAAGATCGGCATCGCCCCCACGCCCGGGGCCAAGTCAGCCGG
>Ga0111187_1008_pt1 | contig 20547 bp, 16 predicted proteins | sample DeeMarSWOR324_28_FD_80242 | JGI IMG/M metagenome (GOLD analysis project Ga0111187, IMG submission 80242) | Phycisphaerae bacterium SM23_33 | reverse complement strand
ACCGGCTCGAAGGAATCCATCGCCGCCGCCGCTGCGCGTCGCCAGCCCGGCTGCGCCGTGCTTCCGACATTGAGAAAGGCTGATCCGGTCGGATCAGCCTTTCTCAATGTCGGGGCGACTGGATTTGAACCAGCGACCTCTGCGTCCCGAACGCAGCGCTCTATCCAAGCTGAGCTACGCCCCGTGCTCGGCTTTCAATGCGCACCGCAAGGGTGAGCAGCCCACAGTTTAGTCGGCGTCGGCGCGAAATCAAACGAGCAAATAATAGCCCGGGTCGGCCGGCTGTAAGCCGAGTTCTGTTTCCCGGCATCGGCGGGCCCCGGCGCCGGGACGAAGGCCATTTGTCTGGACCCGCCATTGCTGACGGGCTCTTCCCGATGACTCGGGAACGCGGCCTACCCGCGGTCGAGCGCCCAGACGCGATTGCATTCGGGCACCTGTGTTGGCCTGAACCTGCCCCGAGGCTCCGAACGCGATCCCGGCGGGCCGGGACGTTCGCAGTCCTCACGACCGCTGCTTGGCCTTGCACCCGGTGGGGTTTGCCGTGCCAGCGACGTCACCGCCGCTGCGGTGCGCTCTTACCGCACCCTTTCACCCTTACCCTCCTTGGCCAGGCCTGTCGGCCGGGCTTCGGAGGGCGGTTTGCTTTCTGTGGCACTTTCCCTATCCCGCTTCGTCCGCAAGGGACTTCGCAGGACGGTGGGCGTTACCCACCACCGCGGTTCAGTGGTGCTCGGACTTTCCTCCCCCCGTGCCTAGGGCACGGGGAGCGGCCTTCCACCGGCCGACCTTCATGAATTATACGGCCAAATCGCCCTGATGGTAACGCAAATCGCCTCAGACGGCCGGTTCAATCCGGCTTGTCGAAGGTCCGCTTCCAGCCGGGCTTCGTGACTGGCTTAACCCCGGCGGGATGCGGCTCGACCAGCTTGCCGTATAACTCCGGCCGGCGGGCCGGGATGTAGCGCTGCCGGCCCGAGGCCGCATCCAGCTTTTCCGGCGTCAGCAGGCCGACCACCACGTCGTCGCCAAGCTTGTGGCTTTCGACGAGGATCTCCCCGAAGGGGTCGATGATCATGGCCAGCCCGGGCTTGATGGTGTCGAAGTCCACGCCGATGTTGTTGGTGAATACGGCGTACACGCCGTTCTCGAAGGCGCGGGTGGGGATGAACTTCATCAGCCAGTCCCGCCCCTTGGGCCCGCGGAACTCCATCCGCAGCCGCACCGGGTCACGCTCGCGGTTGTCCCACAGGGCCTTGTCCACGGTGCCGCGGCCGGGCATCTCGGACGGCAGGCAGCCGGTCACGTGCGGCATGAAGATAATGTCCGCCCCCATCAGCGCCGTGATGCGGACGTTCTCAGGCAGGTTGTTGTCGTAGCAGATGAGGAACCCGACCTTGGCCGCCAGCAGGTCGATGACGTTGTAGCGGTCGCCGGGGGTCAGGTGCGGGTTCACGAACGGATGCAGCTTGGAGAACTTGGTGATGAATCCATCCGGCCCAACGGTGACGTAGGTGTTGTGGAACTTCCCGTTGCTGGCCTCGACCAGCCCGGCCATGACGACGGCGGCGTGTTCGCGGGCGATTTCGATGAGCCTGCGGGTGGAAGGCCCGTCGGGGACCGGCTCGGCCAGCTCAGCGAGCTGCTGCTTGCTGAGCGTCTGGACGAAGGTGTAGCCGGTGATGCTGCCCTCGTGGAAGCTGACGATCTCGGCGCCCTGCTCGACGGCCTGGCGGGTGAGGGCGGCGATCCGCGAGAGGTTGTAGTCCTTGTCGTTGTCCCGGTTTTCGAACTGTGCGGCCCCGACGCGAATGTCGCGCATGTTACGGGTCTCCTTGCCTGGGTCAGGTTGCGGATGGCAGTATAACTGAAACCGGGCAGGCGGAGAATGGCACTGCCGCCGGCGGGGGGCGTATGATCCGGTCACTCTAGAAAGGAAACACCGATGCGAGTGATGGTCATTGGCGGGACGGGGCACATTGGCGGCTTTCTGGTTCCTCAGTTGGTTGAGCTTGGCCACGAGGTGCTGGTGGCGACGCGCGGCCGGCGGCCCAGGCCGGCGGGCAAGGCCTGGGAGAAGGTGAAGCTGCTGAAGGTGCCCGAGACGGACCGACCGGCATTTCTGGCCGAGCAGGGCTGCGACGCACTGATTGATATCGTCCAGGCGCAGGCCACGGCCGTATACGAGGCCCTGCGGGACAGGTGCCGCCACTTCATCTGGTGCGGGTCGCTGTGGATGCTCGGGCCGCCGGCGGTGGTGCCCACGCCCGAGGTCCGCTTCGGGCCGGCGCTGGTCGAGGCGTACCAGCGCAGGATGGACGAGCTGGTCGAGCTTCAACGCTGCGCCCGGCGCGACGGCGTGGCCTTTACGGCGATCCTGCCGCCGAACATCTGCGGCCCGGGCAAGGTGCCGCTGGAGATGAGCGGCGGGCGGGACATCGAGGTCCACCGCGCCCACGCCCGCGGCGAGCCGGTGACACTTTTTCGTGGCTGCAACACGCTGATCGGGCCGTGCGACGCCGAGGACGTCGCCCAGGGCTTCTGGCGGGCGGTGGAAAGCCCCGACGCCGCGGCGGGGGAGCTGTTCAACGTCGGCTCGGCCTACGCACTCACCGCCACGCAAATGGTGGAACTCTTTTCTGAGATTCACGGCGTGGCCATCCCCATCCGGCGGGTCTCGTTCGAGCAGTTCACGCGCGAGGTCATGCCGGACGTCGGCGCCAACAATCACTTCCGCTTCCACATGTGCCCGGACATCTCGAAGGCCCGGCGAGAATTGGGTTACCAGCCAAAGTACACGCCCGAGAGCACCATGGCTCGGGCTGTGGAGTGGATGCGGCAGCAGCGCTTGCTGTAAATTGCCTTGGCCGCTTCCTGGCTTTCTGCTATCCTGCTTGGTTCGAGCGGGGGCCGGGCGCTGAACATACACGAGGACATGCGCTTTGGCAGGGCGGGCCCGACTGCCCGCACCGAGAACATGGGTTACAGGACAGCCATCCTGGGGGCAACCGGGGCCGTCGGCACGGAGTTTCTCAAGATCCTCCAGCAGCGGGACTTCCCGCTGGCCAGCCTGAAGCTGTTGGCCTCGCAGCGCTCCGCCGGCAAGAAGCTGCCCTTCCGCGGGCAAGAGCTGCCCGTCGAGGAGGTCACCGAGGGCAGTTTCAAGGGCGTGGAGCTGGTGCTGGCATCGGCCGGCGGCAGCATCTCCAGGAAGTTCGCGCCGGTCGCCGTGTCGGCCGGGTGCGTGGTTGTGGACAACACATCGGCCTTCCGCATGGAGCCGGAGGTGCCGCTGGTGATCCCGGAGATCAACCCGCAGGACATTGCCAGGCACAAGGGCATCATCGCCAATCCCAACTGCTCCACGATCATCATGAACGTGCCGGTCTGGCCGCTGCATAAAGTCAATCCGGTACGGCGGATCGTCGTGAGCACCTACCAGGCGGCCAGCGGGGCCGGGGCCAGGGCCATGGCCGAGCTGCAAGAGGGCGCCCGGGCCATGCTTGAGGGCAAGCCCTTTACGCCCACCGTGCTGCCGCACGTGGCCGCCTTCAACGTCTTCAGCCACAACAGCGAGATCGGCGAGGACGGCTACAACTTGGAAGAGACCAAGATGGTCCGGGAGACGCGGAAGATCTTTCACGACCCGGACATCCTGATCACGGCCACCTGCGTCCGCGTGCCCGTGCTGCGGGCCCACAGCGAGGCGATCAACCTCCAGTTCACCCGTCCCATCACCGAGGAGGAGGTCCGCGAGATCCTCTCGGCCGCGCCGGGCGTCAGGATCGTCGATGACCGCCGGAGGAACTATTTCCCCATGCCACTGGACGCCACCGACCAGGACGAGGTCCTGGTAGGGCGTATCCGGCGGGACATCTCCCAGCCGGACGGCCGCGGCGTCGATATGTTCGTCAGCGGCGACCAGATCCGCAAAGGCGCCGCCCTCAACGCCGTCCAGATCGCGGAGAAGCTCAACGAGTTGTAACGCCGGTCCGGAGGCCTGCCGGCAGGGTTTCTGAAAAAGCCGCGAAGCATTTGCCGCCAACTGGGGTTAGACACTATGTGTGTGTCTATGATGTCTGCTGATTGGACCCCATTGGGTGCGCCCTGAGGCAGGAGGACAGGATGCCTTGGCGTCTGCCGCTTGTCGGGTTGCTGTGGCTTGGGGCTGCGACCGCCCCCGCTGCGCCGGCCACCCAGCCGACGGCCGAGGCCAAGCTGGTCAAAGACTTGTACGGCCGGCGGATCGCCGAGGCCATGGCCAGCGCGGACGTCCAGGACAATATCGAGCTGGCCTGGGAGCTGATGACGGCGGCGGCCGAGTCCGGCAATCCTCCCCTGGTGCGACACCTGCTTGCCGTGGAGGCCGTCAGACTGACCGCCTCACTCGGGACCGCCGACGGCGCCAGCGTGGCTGAGCAGGCGCTGAAGATGGCTGATCAACTGGGGGCGCTGGATCCGGTCAGGAAGCATCGGCTGGCACTGGAGATTGCCAGGCAGCGCTACACGACGGCCCACCGCGCCGGGGCGGCCAGAAAGCTCATCGCACCCATGGTCTCCGCCGTGGTGAACGCGGAAATCTCCCTGGCTGAGGCGCTGCTGGACAAGCACGAGCTTGCCGAGGCCGAGTCCGTTCTCAGCGACGCGCGGGCCATGGTCAACGCCTACAGACTCGCCGAGCACAAAGATCGGCTGGACGCGGCGACCCGGCAGGCCAAGACAGTCCGGGAGCGATCCCTGCGGATCCGCCGGGCCGAGGGCTCTCTCGCCCGGGCCCGGGAAGCCGGCGATGAGGAAGGGATCAAGGCCGCGAAGAAGGAACTGGCCTTCATCTACCTGCTCACGGACGGGGACATCGCCGAGGCCGGAAGCTGGCTCGCCGGCTCGGGCCACCCCGACGAAGCTGCCGTGGCCGCGGCGGCCGCGCATCGGAAAGACCCCAAGGCAATCCCCCCGGCCGACAAGTGCAATGATATTGTTGAGAAGCTCTGCGACCTGGCCCAGCAGGCGGAGACTGGCAAGGCCGGGAGGTGCATCGCCTCGGCGGCGGCGGGCATCTGCCGAGATTCCCTGGGGACCCAGGCCAAGGGCCCGGCGGCGACGAAGGCCCGGCTGCTGCTGACGCGGGCGGAGCGGCTGGCCGGAGAAAGCCCCGCCGACCTGTTCGTCGGCCGGTTGAAGATGGCCTACGGTGGGCTGGCGGGGAAGCTCGAGGTGCTGCCCGGGGGGTGCGTGCGGGTTTCGTACGATTTTTCAGACGATTCACAGCTCGGCGACTGGTCCGTGCAGGAGGGCCCCTGGAAGGTCGCCGCGTCCATGCAGGCCCTGCTGGCCGGGCCGCAGCGCCCCGGACGGGCTCAAATTGCCAGCCGGCTGCACTTCCGCGCCGACAAGCCCCTGACCTTGCGCTACCTGGTCAGCGGACAGCAGCAGCTGGGCGGGACGATCTGCTTTCTTCGGCACAACGATCCCGCCTTCCGGGCATACGAAGTGAGGTTTGAGCTGGGCAGCTACAACAACCGCGGCTCGAGCCTGCGGGACGGCGGCCGGCAAGTGTGGAACAGCCCTAGGGTTCGAGTGGCGCGCGGCAGCACGTACCGCGTCGAGGCGGCCTGGGACGGGCAGAGCACCTTTACGTGGACCGTCAATGACCAGCTTCTGTGCCGGCAAGAGACCCCCCACGCCGCCAGGGAACCGCAATACACCTCTGTTTACGTCGGCCTGGAAGCCGGCGACTACCCGGCCGGGTTCGATGACGTCGTCATCGAGGGCGTGGTCATCGAGCGTCCTTCTCAGCGCTTGGAGCCGGCGGGAACCAGCCGCTGACCGGTGCACCACCGGTTGCGGCACCTCGTTGACCGGGAGCGTTGCCGGGACTTGATAACGCCTCGGTGGGCGAGGAAGATTTCCGCATGGGCGGCTCGGCGCAGAGCATGTCGGCCGGCGGGCAGAACATCAAGCTGGTGATTGCCTACGACGGGACTCGCTACCACGGCTGGCAGCGCCAGCCGGGTGAGGTGCCGACCATCCAGGGCTGCCTGGAGGAGGTCATTGGCAGCCTGGTGGGCCACGACGTTGTCGTCAACGGGGCCGGGCGGACTGACGCCGGCGTTCACGCCGCCGGGCAGGTCGCGAATTTCCTCACGACCAACCGGCGGATTCCGCTGGCGAACCTGCGGCCGGCGATCGACGGGAGGTGCCCAGCCGACATCTCGGTGCTCTCGGCCGAGGAGGTGCCCGCCGCCTTCCACGCCTCGCGCTGGGCCTTGGATAAGACCTATCGGTATCGCATCCACCTGGGCCCGGCCAGGCCGGTGATGCTGGTCAATCAGGTGTATCATTATCCCCGGCCGCTGGAGGCGCCGCGGATGGCAGCGGCGGCCAGTCGGCTGCTGGGAGAGCACGATTTTCGCGCGTTTGCCTACTCGGCCGAGCGGCGAGAGAATACCGTCCGTACGTTGACCCGCTGCGACGTCAGCGCCGCCGGAGACGAGCTGCACGTGACCGTTTGCGCCAGCGGGTTCCTGTACAGGATGGTTCGAAACATCGTCGGAACCCTGATCGAGATCGGCCGCGGGAGGTGGGAGGTGCAAACGGTCGACCGCATCCTGGCAGGGCGGGACCGCCGGCTGGCCGGGCCGACCGCCCCCCCGGGGGGATTGTGCCTGATGCACGTGAGGTATCCTGCGCCGTCGGCGGGCCCGGCCGGCGCGTAGTTACAGCGCCGAGGGACAAGGCTGTTCCATCGGCGGCACGAGGCCCAATCACGTCTGGGGTTGGACGAAGCGAACGCCCACCGGAAGATGCCCGAGACTGAGCATCTTGTGGCGGTCCACGCGGACGATGGTCGCGTCGAGAGGGTGGTCGCCGAGGCCGGCAAGCTCGGGACGATTGTGACAGCCGATGGTCAACCGGATGGGCTGGCCCGGCGCCACCGGCACGGAAGCGGGGATGTACATCAGCAACCCGCCCGAGGAAATATCCACCGTCCGAGCCGGAAATTCCCGCCTCGATGGGCCGTGATAGAACTGCACCGTCGTTGCCATGGGGTAGCGAACGTGCCGCCTGCGATCTGCTCTTGAACGCCGCTCCATCGGATGAACCTCTCCCTTAGCGACACCTCCCACCTATTGTAACCGGGCGCGGCGGGTTCTGCCAGCGCCTCGGCAGACAATTCCGCTTCCGGGCGGAGGCGTGCAAATTCCCGCCCGGTGAGGTAAAAGATATCCCCGTGCCCCTCGTGGAGATACGGGCAGTGTGGCGCTAGCGAGGTATCCATGGAAAAGCACGGCGTTCGTCGCATCGGCGTATTGACCGGCGGGGGGGACTGTCCCGGGCTGAACGCGGTCATCCGGGGCGTTGTCAAGACCGGTATCTACCGCTACGGGCTGGAAGTGGTGGGCATCGAGGACGGGTATCTGGGGCTGATCGAAAACCGCATGCACGTGATGGACCCCACCGAGGTGTCCAATATCCTCACCAGCGGCGGGACGATCCTGGGCGCGTGCAACAAGGCTGACCCCGCCAGGTACGCCATCTGGAAAGACGGCCAGTGGACCCACCGCGACGTGACCGACGAGGTCATCGAGCACTATCGGCGGTGGAAGCTCGACGCCCTGGTGGTCATTGGCGGCGACGGTACCATGGCCGGGGCGAACCACCTCATTCGCCACGGGCTCAAGGTCGTCGGCGTGCCCAAGACCATCGACAACGACCTGCCCGAGACGGACATTACGTTCGGCCACGACACGGCCGCGGCCACCGCCGCCGACGCGCTGGACAAGGTGCACACCACGGCCTCCAGCCATCACCGGGTGATGGTGGTGGAGCTCATGGGCCGGTACGCCGGTTGGCTGGCCCTGCGGGCGGGGGTGGCGTCCGGGGCGGACGTCATCCTCATCCCGGAGATTCCCTTCCGCATCGACGCCGTGGCGGCCAGGTGCGTGGAGCGTTCCAAGCACGGCAAGCGTTTCACGATCATCGCCGCGGGCGAGGGGGCGTACCCGGCCGGCGGGGAGATGATCGTCGACCACATGGACAAGTCCTCGCCCGACCCGCTGCGCCTGGGCGGCGTGGCCAAGTGCGTGGCCAGCGAGATTGAGAGGGCCACCGGCCTGGAGAGCCGCTCCATCGTGCTGGGGCACATTCAGCGCGGCGGCACGCCCACCGCGTTCGACCGCGTGCTGGGGACCATGCTGGCCCACCACGCCGTGGAGCTGGTGATGGCCGGACGGTTCGGCGAGCTGGTCGTGTTCCGGGGCGGGAAGATCGATTCGGTGCCGATTGACGCCATTGCCGGCAGGATCAAGACGGTCCCGGCGGACGACCCGCTGGTCCAGGCGGCCCGGTCCGTGGGGACCTGTTTCGGAGACGACCGGACCGTGGGACCGAGAGCCCGGGCTGCCACGATCTCAGCTGACCCAAGGCAGGATTCTCATAGTGAGCCGCGCCGTCCGGACTAGCAGTTGGGTTGCGTGTGTGCTTCTTGTCTGCGGCGCGCTGCGGGCCGCCGGTCCGCCGGCGCCTTCGCCGCTGGCCAAGACGGTCGCCGCCCTGGTCGCCCGCTACCGGGCCGAGACAGGCGCGGCGGTCGGCCTGCATGCCGTTCGGCTCCGCGACGGGGCGGTGCTGTGTGAGGTCAAGTCGTCCCGGGCGCTTGTTCCTGCCAGCAACCAGAAGATCCTCACGTCCGCCGTGGTGCGGAAGCGGCTGGGGGAGGGCTTCTGCTTCCGCACCAGGCTGGCGATGCAGGGGAAAAACCTGGTGGTCCTGGGCGACGGCGACCCGACCACCGGCGATCCGCGCATCGCGGCCGGGGACGGCCAGACGATCTATGCCGCCATGGACCGCTGGGCCGAGGCGCTTAAGGCCGCTGGCGTGACGCGGATCGAGGGCGACCTTGTAATCCGCGCCGGCATCTTCCAGCGTCCGTTCGTCCACCCCGACTGGCCGCGCAGCCAGCTTCAGCGCTGGTACGCCGCCCCGGTGGCCGGCGTCAACTTCAACGACAACTGCATTGACGTGGGCTTCGTGGTGGAGCCGCAGCAGGTCCGCCCGGTGATCACGCCGATCAGCCAGTTCATCGCGGTGGACAGTCGGGTCAAGCGGGGAAAGCGGCACCTCTGGGCCTGCCGGTTCAGCGGGACGGGCGCCGGCATCACGCTGACCGGCACGGTCACGCGGACTACGCCGGACCCGCTGCCGGTGGCGGTGACGAACCCCCCCGCCATTTTCGGCTGCGTGCTGGCCGACAGGCTGACCCGGGCCGGCATCGGCATTGCCGGGAGCATTCGGACCTCCAGCCAGTCCGGCGGGCCCGGCGGCTCATCCGAAAAGCTCCAGCCGATCGTGACAGAAACCACCCCGCTGTTCGGGGCCCTGGGCCGGGCCAACAAGCAGAGCCTGAACATGATGGCCGAGTGCCTGCTCCTCCGCAGCGCCGTCGAGCCCGGCAGGCCGGCGACGTGGAAGACGGCTGCCCGGACAGCCGAGCGTGTGCTTGTCGCCGATTACGGCCTGGACCCGTCGCAGTTCGCCGTCTCCGACGGCTCGGGCCTGGGCAAGAAGAACAGGGCCAGCCCGGCGGCGCTGACCCGTCTGCTGGGGGCCCTGGCCGGCTGGGAGCAGTTCGTTCGCTCCCTGTCGGTGGGCGGCATGGACGGCTCACTGCGCGGGCGGTTCACAGACCCGGCCGCCCGGGGGCGGATCCTGGGCAAGACCGGCTCGCTGGCGGGGGCGAGCGCATTGAGCGGCTACATACTCGACCGGGAGGGCCGGCCGGCGGTCGCCTTCAGCATCCTCACCAACGGCAGCACCCGCGGCAGGACGTTCACGGCCAAGGGGCTGGAAGAGCAGCTTTGCCGACTCCTCATCGGCGCCGCCGATGCCGCGGCAGGAGGCCCCGGAGGCACAGGGGACCCCAACGGAAAAGGAGCAAAACCCGACTGAGAACAGGGACCCCCGTGCGGCGCCTGCGGAAATGGCGTGGGCTCATTCCGATTGTGGGGACTTCCCCGTGTGCCTCAGAGGCCGGCATCACCACTCCTCCAGCTCGCCGACGATTTCCTCGACCAGGTCCTTGACGGTGACCAGGCCGACGCACCGGCCTTGTTCGGAGGTGACGAAGGCCATGCCCTCGCGGCGCTTTTGCAGGGTCACCAGGGCCTCGATGATTCCGGCGTGGGCGGGCAGCCGCACCGCCGGGGTGACGTGGGCCGAGGGCGGGGAGCCGCTTTCGTCCATCAGCACGTCGTAGGCGTTGAGGGCGCCGACGACGTTGTCCCGGCTCTGAGAATACACGCCGAAGCGCGGATGGCCATGAGACCGCAGCAGTTCGCGCACCTGGTCGGTGGTGACGTTGGCGTCCACCAGCACGGCCCGGTCCAGCGGGACCATGGCCTGGCCCAGGGACACGCGGCCGAGGTTCACCACGCGCTCGGCGATAACGGATTGGGTTTGCGTGATGGCGCCGCTGGCCTGGCCCTCGGCCAGCAGGCCGGCGATGTGGCCGCTGCGCGCCTCCAGCGGGCTGCCGCCGGCTGCCATGCGCCGGCCGCCGATCCTCAGAATCGCCCACACCAGGCCGCGGATCAGCCCCACCAGCCCCACCGCCGTGAACAACCGCCGCGACAGCTCCAGGAACCAGCAGAACAGGTAGGTCAGCGTCTCGCCGTGGCGGTGGAACAGGTTCTTCGGCAGCACCTCACAGAAGACGAAGATGAGCGGCGTGAGCATGGCCGCCGACCACGCCTCCGTGTGCTCCACCTGCCGGCTGGTGAGGATCAGCACCATGCCGGCCGAGGCCAGGTAGTTGGCCAGATTGTTCCCTACCAGCACCACCGTCAGCGGCGTGCCCGGCGTTGCCAGCATGGCCCGCAGCCTTCGGGCCGCCCGCCCGCCCGATTCGGCCCGCAGCTCCAGCCGGATCTTGTTTACCGTGTACGTGCCGGTCTCCAGTCCGCTGTACAGGAACGACAGCACCATGCCGCCCAGCAGGGCGGCCCACCCGGCCATTGCCTGCCCGGCCGCCGCCAGCATCATGACCGCCCCTCCACCCCAGGTCGCCTGGCCTGGCCGACGTCCAGCTGCACGCGCAGCAGCGAGATCCGGTTTCGCCGGACGGCCTCCACCGTGAAGGTCACGTTGCGATACTGGGCGGTCTGCCCGACGCGCGGGACCTGCCCCAACAGGGAGATAACGAAGCCGCCCACCGTGCTGAAGCGCGCCCCGGCCAGGTCCGTGGGAAAGGCCTCCGCCCACTCGTGGACGGCCAAGTCGCCGTCCACGAGCCACTCGGCCGGTCCGACCTGCTGCACCGCCGGGGGACGGCGGGCCTCGCGGGCGTCGGCAATGTCCCCGACGATCTCCTCCAGCACGTCCTCCAGCGTGATCAGCCCGGCGGTGCCGCCGTACTCGTCCACGACGATGGCCAGCTGGCTGCGCGTGGCCCGGAACTGGATGAGCACCCGCTCCAGCGGGGACGACTCGGGCACGAACTGGACCGGCGTGACCAGCTCCGGCAGGGGCTTTCCCGGCTCTGCCAGCAGCCGCTTGGCGTAGACCGCCCCGACGATGTGGTCCAGGTCGCCCCTGTACACGGGCACTTTGGTGATGCCTTTGCGCCGCATGAGCTCCAGCAGCGGCCCCCGCGGGCCGCTCACGTCGTAGGCGGCCACGTCCACCCGCGGCACCATGATGTCGCCGGCTCGCAGGTCGGTCAGTTCCAGGACTTCCTGGAGCAGCTCGGTCTGGTCCTGGCCGATCAGTCCGCGCTTCTGCGAAAGCGCCAGCAGGGCGGCCATTTCCTCGGCGGTCAGCTCACCCCGGCGCCCGCGCGCGGGGGCCAGCAGTCGCGTCAGAGGGTTCACCAGGAAGCTCATGAGGAAGCGCTGCACGGGGCGGACGGCCCGCCCCATGGCCGCCAAAACGGGTGCCGCCAGCGGCGCCAGCTGCCGCGGCGCCAGGAAGCAAACCGTCTTGGGGATGATCTCCCCCAGCACGATCACGGCCAGCAGGCTCGCCACCGCCAGGATCGGCGCCCAGAACCTTGCGTGTTCGGCCCCGGCCTGGGCCCTGACGATCAGCAGCGTGGCCAAGACGAAGTACAGAATGCGGACGATGTTGGTGCCCAGCAGCACCGTGGTCAGGACGTTGTCGGGCCGGCGCATCAGGGACGCCGCCAGCCTCACCAGCCGGTGGGGGTCCTGCCTCATGCGAAACAGTTGGCCTCGGGACAGGCTGAACAGCGCGGTCTCGGCCCCGCTGAAGAACGCCCCAGCCGCCAGCAGCGCCGCCAGGGCGACCAGGTGCAGGGCCTGCGTGGCGAGAAACTCCCCGAATGTCATAGCCGGCATGTACATCCCAGCGCCGTTCATCGCCGGTTGCTTACCTCGAATATTGAACCACAGACGTCATCGCCGGCACAGCCATAATTCTCTGGGCGGGCGGCGCCCCGTCACCTTGGCCGGAGGCCCGCCGGCCCCACCAGCCCCGTCGGGACGAGCATGTAGTTGTCGTGGCCGCAGACGATGATGTCGGCGATTTCGAGGATCTCCCGGAGGCTTTCCATGGCGGCCTCGGCGTCGGCGCATCCTTCCCAGACCCTTCCGGCCAGCACGTGGTCGCTGGTGACCGCCGCGTCGCCGGCGATGATGACCGTCAGCATCATCCCGGCCAGCAGCAGACCGGCCGATCCGTTGGCCGGACCGGGAAGCGGGAAGAGATGGACCGAGGGCGTGAGCTTTTCCGGGGCCGGCTCGAACCGTTCCAGCAGCTGGAGGTCTGCCGCGACGGATTCCTCCAACTTCTGCTCCAGTCGCTGGGAGGAGCCGGCCAGGCCCTTCAGGTGTTCGCGGTGGGCCGCCAGCTCCGGCTCGTGGCAGAGCCATCTGGCCGATTCGAACAGCTCGATGCTCCGGTGGTGGGTGGGCCGGAGCGTCGTGCAGAACACGTCGGTGATCTGGTTGGCCTTCAGGCCGGTCCGCTCGAACAGCCGGGCCGCCAGGGCCGCCGCTGGAAGTGACGGGTCCACCAGGATCAGCCGGCCGGCGTCGCGCACCAGCGTGGTGGTGGCGTGCGCCGTCCGTAGGCCCGCTGGCTCGTTCCAGAAGGGGTTGGACGACAGCGCCCCGATGCTGACCACTGTGAATTCCACGCTCATCGGCGTTCATGGTACCGGCCTGGGGGCCCGGCGTCGATGTATTCCATCGCCGCCTCGGCGACGGCTTCGACCCCGGCGTCCTCGGTGAGGTCGATCCACCGGGCTTCGCGGAAACGGCGGAACCACGTCCGCTGCCGCTTGGCGAACCGCCGGGTGTTGACCTTGATCCGTTCGACGGCCTGCTCGAGGCTGCATTGGCCGCGGAGATGGCAAATCATCTCGGCGTAGCCCAGGGCCTGTGCTGCCTGGCCGGACACCCCCGCCGGCTCGGCCAGCAGCGCCGCCACCTCGTCGGCCAGGCCTCCCTCGATCATCTCTCTGACGCGGGCGTTGATGCGGCGGTTGCTGTCCACGCGGCTTCGCCGCAGACCGATGAAGACGCAATCGTAGCGCTTCCGCCGCCTGTCCCACTGCTTCTGGAGCCGGCTGATGGGCTCGCCCGTCAGCTCGTATACCTCCAGGGCGCGGACGATCCGTTTCTCATCCCTGGGATGGATCCGCCCGGCCGCTTCGGGATCAACCTGCGCCAACTCCGCGTGCAGGGCCGCCAGCCCCTCCTGGGCCGCCCGCCCCTCCAGCCGGCGGCGGATCTCCGCATCGGCGCCGGGGCCGGCGAACAGCCCTTCCGACAGCGCCTTGATGTACAGTCCCGTTCCGCCCACGGCCAGCACCACGTCACCGGCCGCGGTGATCTGCGAAATGGCGCGGTCGGCGTGTTCCAGGTAGCGGGCCACGCTGAAGGGCTCGCTCGGCTCGACGATGTCGATGCAGTGGTGGGGGATTTCGGCCCGCTGGGCGGGGGAGGGCTTGCCCGTGCCGATGTCCATGCGGCGGTAGACCTTCATGGAATCGACGCTGACGATCTGCCCGCCGAGCCGCCGGGCCAGCTCCCGCCCCACCGCACCCTTGCCGACCGCGGTGCAGCCCAGAATGAAGTACATCCGCACCATCGCGCTGCGATTCTGGAAGCCAGTACCGGGCCTGTCAAGGCCGCCCGCCGGGGAGGCGCGGAGCGGCGTGGGTGGAATTCTCAGCGTCTCTTACGGACCCAAAGGGCCCCGCCGCCGGCGGCGAGCAGCAGCAGGCAGGCGGGCTCGGGGACGGGCAGCCCCCCGGCGCCTTCGCTGCCGAAGCCGTAGTTGAGCGACCAGATGTTGTAGTCCAGCCCGTCCGCCAGGACGTCGCCGTTGAAGTTGCCCTCGCCCCAGTTGCCCGCCTGCTGGTAGTGCAGGGACCAGAGGTTGTAGTCCAGCCCGTCCACCTGGCCGTCGTAGTTGGCGTCGCCCGCCGGCGAGCCGTATTCATCGGCGCCGATGTCGGGAAAACTTCCCGCCGGCCGCGGGCCGCCATCAATGTCGTCGGTCACCTCCGCCAGAGCGAGGGCCTGGTTGAGGGCAAGCAGCGCCTGCTCGGTCAGGTGGAGGTTGCCCCCGGCGGCGTCCACGAACCACTCCGGCAGCACGACATTGCCGTTGCCGTCCACGATGTCGTTGGTGGAGGTCCATCCGCCGGCGGTGGTCAGGTCGAAGATCCGGCCGCGGAGGATGTTGTTGATCAGCTCCAGGTTCTCCGTCAGCCCCTCGCCGACCGCGTCGTAGATTTGAAGCGTCCGGAAATAGGTGGCGTCCTCGCTGTAGATGGTGTTGTTGTGGACGTTGAAGTCCTTGGTGTTGTCCAGCTCCATGGCCCAGTTGTCGATGGATTCGCCCCGGCGGAGAATGAAGTTGTTGCGGATGGTCCCACCGACGGCGTGCCAGGGGTCCACGTGGGAGTTGTTCGGCCCGGAGGGATTGCCGATGGAGATTCCGTGGCCGCAGCGGATGACCGTGTTTTGCTCGAGCAGCAGGTTCGACACGCCGTTCCACAGGAAAAAGGCCGCCCTGCCCGCGCCCGTGGCCCCGCGGATGTTCACGGCCGTGCAGTCGCGGATCGTCCAATTGTTCAGGTGCATGGCGTCGATGCCCCCGATGTAGTTGTATTTGTCCACCTTGTGGTCGAGGCGCGGTTGGTATTCCTCTGTTTGCTCCATCCACAGGTTTTCGATGAGCACGTTGTCGGAGATGCCCGAAGAGGCCGAGCCCTTGACGTGCCGCTCGCCGCAGTTGACCGTCTTGATGTTGGAGACGACCACGTCGTCGGCGTAGGGGTTGCCGCAGATGTGGATACCGTGGTGCCAGAAGTCCCGGATGGTCAGGTCGCGCAGCTGGATGCCGCTGGCGGCCGCCCAGAAGCCCTCCAGCACGCCGCTTTCCTCGTTCATGCCGTTGCCGTACAGCACCACGTCGTCGCGGTTGCCGGTGGCCCCGCGGAAGGTGAGGTCAGGGGTGGTCACGTACAGCGACGAGGTCACGTGGTAGCTGCCCGCCGCGATGACGATCTCGTCGCCGGGGTTGGCGTTGAGGGCGTAGTAGCGGATGTCAGTGAAATTGTCGACTTCCCACGTGTCAGTCTCCGCCACGGGGCCCGTTCCCAGCAGGGCCGCCACGGCAAGCACCCAAATCGCCAGCCTCCGGTGCACTAATGACACCCTCATCTTGCTCTCCTTTCCAGGCAAAGCCCGGCTCGTAGGTTTCCTGTCTGACCTGAGCCGCTCGTCGGGCCGTGTGCCTCCGCGTCGGCCGCAGCGGCCTGCGGGAGCGGACGGCGCGGCCGCTGCAGCGGCGACGAGGGGAGACGACGTCCGCGTCAAGGCGGCGATTCGGTCTGCCGCCAGCGGTGGCAGGGACCTCCAATGAGCGGTTACTATCTCCTGGGACCGAACTCTCAAGCTCTCTTTAAGTATAATGGGTGGGTGTCTCGGCGTCAACGGGGCGGCCCCGCGAACGGCGCGGGGCCTCGGGCTGCGTGCCGAGAGGGCTGGCTGCAAGGGAGATGTCTGGAAACATGATCATGGACTGCCCAGTCAGTGTGCGAAGGGACGAATCGGGGCGGGTGGTCGGGTCGGCGGGGCCCGGCTTGGTGGACCTTCAGATCAACGGCTACGCCGGGCTGAGCTTCAACGGCGCGCTGGAGGACCTGACGGTTGGGGCTGTGCGGAAGGTGTGCGAGCGGCTGCGGCGCCGCGGCGTGGTGGCGGTGTTGCCCACCTTCGGCACCGACGCCGTGGACAACATGCTGGCCCGCGCCCGGCGGCTGGCGGAACTGCGGAACCAGGACGAGCTGATCGCCTCGATGATCGCCGGCTTCCACGTGGAAGGGCCGATGCTCAGCCCGGAAGACGGCCCGCGGGGGGCGCATTCGGCCGACCACGTCATCACCCCGCGGGACCGCCCGCAGATGCTGGAGGAGTTCCAGGAGGCCACCGGCGGCCTGGTCAGGATCCTCACGCTCGCCCCCGAGCTGCCCGGGGCGATGGAGCTCATCGCCCGGACGGCCTCGTCGGGGGTGGTGGCCGCCCTGGGCCATCACGCCGCCGGTGCCGAGGCCATCGCCGAGGCCGTGGCCGCCGGGGCGAGGATGTGCACCCACCTGGGCAACGGCTCGCACGCGATGATCCCCCGGCTGGACAACTATATCATGCACCAGTTGGCCGACGATCGGCTTGCCGCCAGCTTCATCGCCGACGGGCACCACATTCCCTTTGCGACGCTGAAGAACTTCCTCCGGGCCAAGACCCCGTCCCGCAGCGTGCTGGTGACCGACGCGGTCATGGTGGCCGACATGCCGGCGGGGCGCTACGGCTCGGGGCGCCGGGTCCGGCAGTTGGGTGAGGACGGGGCGGTGCGGCTGGCGGGGACGCCCTACCTGGCGGGCTCGGCCCTGACGCTGGACAGGGCCGTGATGAACGTGGCGGCCCACTGCGACGTGAGCTTCGAAACGGCCTGGGCGATGGCCTCGGCCCAGCCGGCGGCCCTGGTCGGCCTGCCGGTGCCGCAGCCGGTGCAGGTGGATGTCTCCGACGAGGGCTTCTCCCTCCGCGGGTGAAGCGGGCTGCTGCCGCGGTGGAGCACCGCTTGGTCATCTCCCCCGGAGGGCGGGGAACGGTCACCGCGCAAAAAACAACCCCCGGTCCCGTCGGGACCGGGGGTGTCGCAGTCCTTGTGGTGAAGCAGCGGATTACCGCCTCTTGCGCAGCAGCAGGCCGACGCCGCCAAGACCAATCAGCAGCAGCGTCGCCGGCTCGGGCAGGGTCACCCGAATCATGGGGGACAGGGCCAGACCCGCGTCGCTCGTGTAGGCCTCGCCGTTGCTGCCGAAGCCGCCAATGTCGTACGTGTAGAAGCCGCGGGCCACTCCATTATCCGGCGTGGTGCCGGCCAGCAGATAGCCCATGAACACCGCGTCCAGATACGTCCAGTTCCGGTTGTTGCAGTCATACTTGAACTGGAGGACCTTGCTGTTCCAGAAGGGGTCCCCGGTGGTGCCGGTCCGGGCACGCTTGCCGTCGAAGTCGCCCCACGGCCAGGCGCCGACGCTCTTGTCCAGATCCGGCTCCCAGTAGGGATCGATCGGCGGGTCCGCCTCCGGATCGCCCGGGTTCAACTTGCCGTACGACTGGGCGCGCTGGCCGGTGACCGCCGGGTTCAGGTCCGGGTCCGTCCAGTTGAACTCGGTGAACTGGCTGGCGCCGTCGCCCTCGACCCAGTCCACGTCGTTCTGCTCGCTGATGACCAGGCGGCAGAACAGGTTCTGCAACGACGACCCTACCTGCACCATGCTGAATTGGTAGATCGGCCGCTCGCCCGGCCCGGCGGTGGCCACGAACGCCTCAATCTCCGCCCAATCGAAGTCCATCAGCAGGAAGTGCTGACGGCTCTTCATGACGCGGCACTGCGAGATGGCGCCCATGTTCGTCCAGGTCTCGCTTCCCCAGCTACCATACGCCTTGTTGATGCCGGCATCCTTTGTGGGGTAGAACTCCAAATACCGCACTTCGCCCCACGCAACTGTTGCGCACAAGGACACTGCTGCTACCATAACCAGGAGTTTCTTCATAGTCCGCCTCCTCTAAAAGTGCCTCCAGATTCCGAGATGCACATCCACTCTCTACAAGACTGCTGCCTAGGCTCCAGGCTCTAAGCTACGCTTGATATCTTAACACGATCCGCGATTTTGTCAAACCCTTTTTTGACCAGAATCTCTTGATCTCTTGGCGGGCAGGTCATTTGCCTCTACCGGGCGGGATTTCGTATCCGCTGGCCATAAAAAGACTTGCCGTCGATGCTCGTGACCTAGCCGCTGGACGGCCTTTGCCGCCAGGCCAAAGATTTATCCTTCTTCCGGCCCCGCAGGAATGGGTGCCGAGTTCCGGACAGCCGCAGGCCGGCACGGTCAACCCTGCGGCTGGCGGCCCAGCAGCCGCTCAATATTGCCGTGGTAGAGCTTTTGCAGGACGGTTTTGGGCAGGTCCAGGCCGGCCAGGGCGGTGGCCGGGTCGTTGCAGAGGAAGGGGATCGGCCGCTGGGTCCGGCCCGTCTCCAGGAAGGCCTTGTGGAACTCGTAGAACCAGACGGAGGTGGCCAGCAGCATTTCCTGGCCGCAGCCGGCAAACCGTTCCGGCAGCCGCTCGGGCGTGAGAAAGGTCTGCGGCTGGATGTCGGCCTCGGCCGTGTCCGACAGCAGGATCAGGTCCGTGCCGAAGAGGATGCGGTCGGCGAATTCCGTGCACAGTTTCCGTGCGGCCTCGCGCCGGCGGACGGTGATGGCCATGTGGTAGAACCGGGCGGCGATGTCCACGTGCAGGTTGGGCAGGGCCTGGAGCGTTTCGCTCAAGCTGCCGAAGTCGTCCTCCAGGCTGCCCAGGTGGGGGGCGATGAAGATGGTTTCGGGGTGGCGGCGGAGCAGGGCGTTTCGCTCGGCCAGCAGTTCGTCGCGGCTGGGCAGGCCTTTTCTGTAATAGCTCCACTCGGGCCAGTGGCGCAGGATCGCGCCCCAGGGGTTGTGCCGGTCGATGGGCTGCCAGAAGGCCCGCGGGTCGGCGGTGTGCAGCAGGACGGGGATGCCCAACTCGCCGGCCGCCGCCCAAATCGGGTCCAGCCGCTCATCGTCCACGCGAAGCAGCTCCCCCGAGGCGTCCGTCAGCTCCAGCCCAAGGTTCTTGTAGACCTTCAGCCCGCGCATGCCGGCCTCGACGCCCCGGCGGAGGTCCTCCACGGCCCGGGCGGCAAAGTCCGGCGCGGCGATGGCGGAGAAGTCGATGTTGCCGAAGACGAAGAATCTTCCCTCGAACCTGGCGAATTCGCGGAGGTGCTGCTGGAGGGTTTGGCCGAAGCCATCGTGCCATTCGCAGACGACGGCCGCCTCGACGCCGGCGGCGTCCATGATCCGCACGGCGGTCTGGGCCTTTTCGGCGGCGATGTGGGTGTGGGCGTCAATGATCCGCATGCGGTCGGGCATGTCGATCGTTCAGGTCCATTTCAGGGCCGGCTGGAGGGCGGTGATGTCGGCACCGATCCGGCCGGCGAGTTCGCTGAGCGTGCGGGCGTCGGCGTCGAAGTTGATCGTGTCGGGGCTGGTGACGGCCAGGGCGGCCAGCAGGGCGGCCAGGTCCAGGGCCGTTTCCAGCGGGGCCTCGGCCAGTTGCCTGCGCCGCGGCCTCTGGGGGCGAATGAACGGCAGGCCGGCGGCGGTGGCGACGATCAGGGCCGACAACGTGGCGTCGCCGGCCCCGGCCGTGTTGACCGCCTCGACCGGCGCCGCGGGCGTATATTCCATCGCTCCGTCGGCCCATCCGAACGAGCCTGCCGCCCCGGCCGTCACGCACAGCCGAATGCCCGGGTTGACCTTTTCCAGCGCCCCGCCGGCGGCGCAAGCGATGGCCTCGACCTGCTCCCGCCGGCCGCGCCTGGCCAGGGCCGCCGCCTCCTCCCGGTTGACGCTCAGGATGTCCACGTGCCGGAACATTCCCAGCCGGCCGGCTTCGGGCACCTCGGCGGTGTTGAAGGCCGCCGCCGTCAGCCAGCCGTGTTCCCGGGCCAGCTCCAGCAGTCGCAGCCGGGCTTCCAGAGGCACCTCGGGCGCGGCCAGGGCGATGCCCCCCGCGGGGGCGATGCCGCCTGTGGGGGCGACGCCGCCGCCGACGTTGCCGCCCAACGCCTTTGGCAGGGCCTGCACCGCCCGCTCCACGTCAGCCGGTGTCAGCCGGGCCGAGGCGCTGTCCTCGGTGGTGATGTTCCCGCCGTCGCCGTCGGGATAGGTGAAGCAGACGCTGAACAGCGTCGAGCAGCCGGGCTGGCTGGCCACGAAACGCGTGTCCATGCCGGCGCGGCGCATGTGTTCGAGCATGGCTGCTGCGGTGGGGTCGCCGCCGACCTTCCCGATCGGCAGGACGGCAAATCCGCCCCGGCCGGCGGCGGTCAACGCGGCCACGTAGTGGGCGGTGATGTGCAGCTTGCAGAAGTCGCGGCGGGGCAGGATGGTGCCTGCGCGGCTTTCGTTGCGGCCGAGGG
>Ga0111187_1072_pt1 | contig 20952 bp, 18 predicted proteins | sample DeeMarSWOR324_28_FD_80242 | JGI IMG/M metagenome (GOLD analysis project Ga0111187, IMG submission 80242) | Phycisphaerae bacterium SM23_33 | reverse complement strand
ATCCGTCGCCTTCAGCGGGAGGTTTCCGGAGGCGGCCAATCGCCCCTGGAGCCTCGGCCTCTTGTCTTATCTCAAGCGATCGGCCTGCCGCCAGACGGTTTCGCTCTGGGCCTGCACCCCGCCCACGCCGCAGAACACCACGACCGCCCCGTCGAGCACGCGCAGGGAGCGTTCCACCTCGATGGTGAAGTCCACATGCCCCGGGGTGTCAATCAGGTTAATGACGTGGTTTTTCCACGGGCAGGTGGTGGCCGCCGAGGTGATGGTGATCCCCCGCTGCTGCTCCTCGGGCAGGTAATCCATCACCGCCGTGCCGTCGTCCACGGCGCCGATCTTGTAGCTCTTGCCCGTGAAGTAAAGCACGCGTTCGGTGACCGTGGTCTTGCCCGCGTCGATGTGGGCGGCGATGCCGATGTTGCGAACTTGTTCCAGTTTATGTGCCATGGGCAAAGAACGTCCTTGTGGATACGTCCGTGGCCCCACGGGGCCGACACAGGCGCCCGGCAAACCGGTCGCACATACCGGGGATGACCCAAACCGGCCGGTGGGGCTGCCGGCCCGGCATGAGGCTCCAAAGCAGGCAGCACCGTGGAGGCCCAGTCCGGGGCGGCCGGCATAGGGGCCGTCTTGGAGCCCTCGCCAGCTTTTAGGCAAGCTGGCCCGGTGGAGGCCCGGAAGGCAATCCGTCGCCTTCAGCGGGAGGTTTCCGGAGGCGGCCAATCGCCCCTGGAGCCTCGGCCTCTTGTCTTATCTCAAGCGATCGGCGAATGAGGTCGGCTCACCCGCTCGACCTTCTCTGAGCCCCGGCCCGCCGGTACGGGCTTACGACCGGGGTGATTCGCGACCGTCATGGGCAAGGTCTCCTGCCGCCGGAAACCTGCCGGGGGCGAATCATTCAATCCATACGGTCGGTAAGGCCCTGAAGGGCCGAACACGCCATCGAAAACGTCATGCATCTGTTCACCTGCACCGGCGGCGTCCAGCGGACAGTGGTGAGCCGTCGGCCGCCGGGGCGCGGGCTTTCGCGCCGCGGCCCAGTTGCCTTTACCAGGCAAAGTGGGCGAAGGCCTTGTTCGCCTCGGCCATGCGGTGGACGTTTTCCCGCGCGGTCATGGCGGCGCCTTCCCGCCGGTAGGCGGCCATCAACTCCGCCGCCAGCCGTTGGCCCGTTGGCGAGCCCTTGCCCTCGCGCACCGCCCGGATGATCCAGCGGATCGCCAGCGACAGCCGCCGCCGGGGGTTGACCTGCATCGGCACCTGGTAGGTGGCGCCGCCCACGCGCTTGGAGCGGACCTCGATCATCGGCTTGACATTGTCCACCGCTTTCTCGAAGACCTCCAGCGGCCCAACGTCCTTGATCTTGCCGGCGATGATGTCCGTGGCGTCGTAGAAGACGCGCTGGGCGGCCGCCTTCTTCCCGTCCCACATCAGGCTGTTAATAAACTTGCTGACCAGCTTGCTGCCGTAGCGGGGGTCGGGCGCCAACTGCTTGGCCGATGCTGTCCACTTCTTGTATGCCATACGCTGCCTCTCATGCGGCCCGGCGAGCGAGGTCCGACCGGGCCGGGTTACTTGCCTCTCTTGGCGCCGTACAGACTCCTGCCCTGCCTGCGCCCGGCCACGCCCGCGGCGTCCAGCGAGCCGCGGATGACGTGATACCGCACGCCCGGGAGGTCCCGCACACGACCGCCGCGGACCAACACGATGCTGTGCTCCTGGAGGTTGTGGTCGACGCCGGGAATGTACGCGGTCACTTCCTTGCCGTTGCTCAGGCGGACCCGGGCCACTTTCCGCAGCGCCGAGTTGGGCTTTTTCGGCGTCATCGTCTTGACCAGCAGGCACACGCCGCGCCGCTGGGGGCACTGGTTCAGTGCCACGGTCTTTTTCTTGGCCGTCTGCTTGCGACGGCGCCCACGCACCAATTGGTTGACTGTCGGCATCCGGACCTCTTTCCAGAACCGTGCAACGTTTCGCGGTTTATTCCCGGCCCCTGAGGGCCCTTTGGACGGCCTGCTGAATCTGCGCCTCGGTCAGTTCGGCCTCGGTTTCGCCGGCGATCAGCGCCGGCAGCTCCACGAAGCGCTTGATTCTCATCTCCAGATACGGGCGGAAGCTCGTGCCCGCCGGCAGCAGGTGTCCCAGAATGACGTTTTCCTTCAACCCGACCAACTGGTCCAACTTGCCGGCCAGGGCCGCCTCGGTGAAGATCTTGGTGCTTTCCTGGAAGCTCGCCGCCGAAAGGAAGCTCTCCGATTGCAGCGACGCCTTGGTGATGCCCAGCAGCAGCGTCTTGGCCGTGGCGGGCTTGGGCCGGCGCGTCTTGGCGGGGTTGGCCTTCTTGGCCTCGACCTCGGCGTTGGCCTGCTCCAGCTTGGCCCGAGGGGCGACGTCGCCCTCGATGAACTCCGTGTCGCCCGGTTCGACGACCTTGAGCGACTTGGCCAGGCGCTCGTTCTCCTGGCGGAAGCGGAACTTGTCAATGACGTCACCGGGCAGCAGGCTGCTGTCCCCGACATTCTCCACGGCCACCTTCCGCATCATTTGGGCGACGATGATCTCAATGTGCTTGTCGTTGATGTTGACGGGCTGGCGGCGGTAGACGGCCTGGATTTCGGTGAGCAGGTACTGCTGCAGGGCCTCCTCGCCGCGAATCCTCAGGATGTCGTGGGGCACCAGCGGGCCCTCGGTCAGGGAGTCGCCGGCCTCGACGTAATCGCCGGTGTGCACCAGCAGGTGCCGGTCGTGCGGCACGTGGTGTTCGCGCTCCATGCCGGACTCGCTGCGCACGATGATGGTCATCTTGCCGCGCCGCTTGTCGGTGCGCAGCTCGACGCGGCCGGAGATCTCGGCCATGGCCGCCGGCTCCTTCGGCTTGCGGGCCTCGAAGAGCTCCGTCACCCGAGGCAGCCCGCCGGTGATGTCCTGGGTGCCGGAGATTTCCCGGGGCTGTCGGGCCAGCAGCTCGCCCGGGCGGACGGACTGACCCTCTTCCACCTCGATGCGGGCCTTGACCGGCAGGTAGTGGAAGTCCAGGATCTTGCCGGTCTTGTCCTCCACCACGATCCGCGGGTGCTTCTCGCCCTTGTGCTCGACCACCACGTACCGGGCCGCGCTTTTGCCCCGGGTCCCCTTCTCCGACTCGACCCGGACGGTGTCGCCTTCCTCGACGTCCTGCAAGCGGACGGCGCCGGCGGCTTCGGCCAGGATCGGCACGCGGTGCGGGTCCCAGGCGGCCAGTCGCTGACCCGTCCTGGCCTTGGCGCCGTCCGCCGCCAACAGCAGGGCGCCGTAGGGGACCTTGTACTTGTCCAGCTCGCGTCCCTTGGCGTCCAGCAAGGCCAGCTCGCCGTTGCGCTTGAGCACGACCCAGGCCTTCTCGCGGGCGCCCTGGGCGGGAACGGCGTTCAGCTCGCGGTACTTGACCGTGCCGGCGGCCACGGCGCGGATGTCCGACTCCATGACCGCGCGGGTGGCCACGCCGCCGGTGTGGAAGGTGCGCATGGTCAGCTGGGTGCCCGGCTCGCCGATGGACTGGGCCGCCACGATGCCGACGGCCAGGCCTTCCTCGACCAACTGCCCGCTGGACAGGTCCACGCCATAGCACTTGGCACACACGCCCAACGGGCTGTCGCAGGTCAGCGGGCTGCGGACGCGGATGGTCTCCAGACCCAGGTCCTCGATCTGCCGAGCGGCCTGGTCGGTGATGATCTCGTTCTCGCGGACGATCACCTCATCGGTGATGGGGTTAACGATGTTTTCGCGGGCGACGCGCCCGACCACCAGGTCGGACAGGGGCACGTCCACCTGCTCGCCCTTGTAGATGGCCGACTTGGTGATGCCTTTCAGGGTGCCGCAGTCCAGTCGGGTGATGGTCACGTTCTGGGCGACGTCGGCGAGCTTGCGGGTGAGGTAGCCCGAATCGGCCGTCTTCAGGGCGGTGTCGGCCAGGCCCTTGCGGGCGCCGTGGGTGGAGCCGAAGTACTCCAGCACCGTCAGGCCCTCGCGGAAGTTGGCCTTGATGGGGGTCTCGATGATCTCGCCGGAGGGCTTGGACATCAGCCCGCGCATGCCCGCCAGCTGGCGGATCTGGTCCACGTTGCTGCGGGCGCCCGAGTCGCTCATCAGCCACACCGGGTTGAGGTACTCCGGCTGGTCCTCGCGGGCGTCGTTCTCCAGGGCAACCATTAGCGCCTTGGTGACCTGCTCGCGGGCGTGCACCCAGACGTCGATGGTCTGGTTGTATCGCTCGCCCTCGGTGATGGCGTCGGCCTCATAGTCGCTGATGATCTTGTCCACCCGGGCCTGGGCCTGATCCAGGATGCGCCACTTCTCCTCCGGCACCCGCAGGTCGGTCACGCCGAAGCTCAGCCCCGCCAGGGTGGCCTGCTTGAAGCCCAGGGCCTTGATGCCGTCCAGCAGGTCCAAGGTGGCACCCCGGCCCAATCGCTGGTAGCAGTCGCTGATGACTCTTCCGGAGCCCTTGCCGCCCAGCGAGTAGTTGTAGAAGGGCATGCCCTCGGGCAGCACGTCGTTGAGGATGCACCGGCCGACGGTGGTCACGACCGGGCCGGTGACCGACCCCCCGGGGCCCTCGCCCTCGACGATCTCGGTGCCCCGGGGCAGGCGGACGGCGATGGGGGCCTGCATGCCGATCAGGCCCAGGTCGTGGGCCGTCATGGCGTGATGCGGGCTGGGAAACAGCGGCACGCGCTGACCGTTCACCTCCAGCTTCTGCAGGCGCTGGTGGATGTGCCTGTCGCCCTGCCCACTGGTCAGGTAGAAGATGCCCAGCACCATGTCCTGGCTGGGGGACATGATGGGCGTGCCGTTGGCCGGGGAAAAGATGTTGTTCGTGGCCAGCATCAGCACGTGGGCTTCGGTCTGGGCCTCCACCGACAGCGGCAGGTGGACGGCCATCTGATCGCCGTCGAAGTCGGCGTTGAAGCCCTTGCACACCAGCGGGTGGATGCGGATGGCGTTGCCCTCGACCAGCACGGGCTCGAAGGCCTGGATGCCCATCCGGTGCAGTGTGGGGGCGCGGTTCAGCAGCACCGGGTGCTGGTGGATCACCTCCTCCAGGATGTCCCAGATTTCCTTGTCCTTGCGCTCGATCATCCGCTTGGCCGACTTGATGGTGTCGGCCAGCCCGCGCTCGCGGAGCTTGCGGATGATGAAAGGCTGGTACAGCTCCAGGGCGATCTTCTTGGGCAGGCCGCACTGGTGCAGCCTCATCTCCGGCCCGATGACGATGACGGATCGGGCCGAGTAGTCCACGCGCTTGCCCAGCAGGTTCTCGCGGAACCGCCCCTGCTTGCCCTTGATCATGTCGGTGAGGCTCTTGAGCGGGCGGTTGGAGCTGCCCAGGACGGGTCGGCGGCAGCGCCCGTTGTCGAACAGCGCGTCCACCGCCTGCTGCAGCATCCGCTTCTCGTTGCGGATAATCACGTCCGGGGCGTTCAGGTCGATCAGCTTCTTCAGCCGGTTGTTGCGGTTGATGACACGCCGGTACAGATCGTTCAGGTCCGAGGTGGCGAAGTTGCCGCTCTCCAGCAGCACCAGCGGGCGCAGGTCGGGCGGGATGACCGGGATGACGTCCATGACCATCCACTCCGGCCGGCTGCCGGAGGCCCGGATGGCCTCCACCAGCTTCAGCCGCTTGGTGAGCTCCTTGGTCTTGTGCTTGGATTTGGTCTTGCGCAGGGCCTCGCGCAGCTCCGTCGAAAGCTGGGGCAGGTCCAGGTTCTCCAGCAACACCCGGATGGCCTCGGCGCCCATCGTGGCGGTGAAGTCGCGCCCGTACTTTTCCACGGCCGCGCGGTATTCGTCCTCCTTGAGCACCTGCTGGTACTTCAGGGGCGTCTGGCCCGGGCTGGTGACCACGTAGTCCTGGAACAGGATGACCTTTTCCAGGTCGGAGGTCTTCATTCCCAGCAGCGTGCCCAGCCGGGACGGCAGCGCCTTGAAGAACCATATGTGCACGATCGGGGCAGCCAAGTTTATGTGGCCCATGCGCTTGCGGCGGACGCGGGAGTGGGTCACCTTCACCCCGCAGCGGTCGCAGATGATGCCCTTGTGCTTGGTGCCCTTGTACTTTCCGCAGGCGCACTCCCAGTCTCTTTCCGGACCGAAGATGCGCTCGCAGAACAGCCCGTCCTTCTCCGGGCGATAGGTGCGGTAGTTGATCGTCTCGGGCTTCTTGACCTCCCCGAACGACCAGCTGCGGATGTCGTTGGGCGAGGCCAGGGCGATCTTCACCGAACCGTAGTCGTTGATCCTGTCATAGGTCATCTCGGCCATGTGCCTCTCCTGGTGGGTCCCGTGGTGGGACGCTCACGTACTGGTGAGTCTTTCCAGCATGTCGCCGCCGGGGCCGCCCGCACGGATCAGATCAGGCTCTTTTTCTCCAGCTGCACGTTCAGGCCCAGGCCTCTCAGCTCGTTGCACAGCACGTCGAAGGACACCGGCGTGCCGGCCTCCAGCGTGTTGTTGCCCTTGACCATCGACTCGTAGATCTTCGTGCGCCCTTCCACATCGTCGCTCTTGACGGTGAGCATCTCCTGGAGCGTGAAGGACGCGCCGTAGGCCTCCAGGGCCCAGACCTCCATCTCGCCGAAGCGCTGCCCGCCGGTGCGGGCCTTGCCGCCCAGCGGCTGCTGAGTAATCAGCGAGTACGGCCCGGTCGAGCGGGCGTGGATCTTGTCGTCCACCAGGTGGTGGAGCTTGGTCAGGTACATGAAGCCGATGGTGACTTTCTGATCCAGGGGCTCGCCCGTGCGCCCGTCGTAGATGACCATCTTGCCGTCGGAGGGCATTTCCACCAGCAGCTCTCTGGTGTCGCCGGCGTTCTTGATCACCTCGACGTCCTGCCGCCGGCTGCGGACGTGCTCGTTGGCCTGCTCGATCTGCCGGAAGATCTCTTGCTCGCTGGCGCCGTCGAAGACGGGGGTGACGGCCCGGAAGCCCAGCACCGCCGCGGCCCAGCCCAGGTGGGTTTCGAGGATCTGCCCGACGTTCATCCGGCTGGGCACGCCCAGCGGGTTCAGGCAGATGTCCACGGGCATGCCGTCCTTCAGGTAGGGCATGTCCTCCACGGGCAGGATGCGGGCGATGACGCCCTTGTTTCCGTGCCGGCCGGCCATCTTGTCGCCCACCGACAGCCGGCGCTTGGTGGCCACGTACACCTTGACCATCTCCAGCACGCCCGAGGGCAGCTCGTCGCCGCGCTTCATGTGCCCGAGCTTGCGCTCCTTTTCCCGGTTGATCTCATCGATCATCGGCCAGTAGCGGGCATGGATGGCCTCGGCCCGCTCCCGGTCGGCGGCCTTGCCCTTGATCCACCGGGGCGTAAAGGTCTGGATCTGCTCCAGCAGGACCTCGGCGATGTCGCTCTGCCCGACCTTCTGGCGCGTGGCGGGGTCCACCATGGGCGAGTCCAGCACGCCATTGATCTCCTCGCACATCTTGCGGAAGACGGTGACGCCCTTGTCGTTCATCTGGGACTCATACGCCTTCATTTCCTTCTTCAGGGCGCGTTTCTGCTCGTCGGACATCTGCACCCGCCGGCTGAAGCGCTTGGCGGCGATGACCACGCCTTCCTCGCCGGCCGGCAGCTCCAGGGAGTCGTTCTTGACCTCTTCGCCGGCCCGGCCGAAGATGGCGTGAAGCAGCTTTTCCTCCGGGGTCAGCTCGCTCTTGGACTTCGGGGCGACCTTGCCCACCAGGATGTCCGCCGCCTTGACGCACGTTCCGATGCGCACGACGCCGTTCTCATCCAGGTTCCGCAGGGCCTTTTCCGAGACGTTGGGGATGTCGCGGGTGAACTCTTCCCGCCCGAGCTTGGTCTCGCGAATCTCCACCTCGTATTCCTCGATGTGGATGGAGGTGAAGGAGTCGTTCTTGACCAGCCGCTCAGAGATGAGAATGGCGTCCTCGAAGTTGTACCCGTCGAAGGGCATGAAGGCCACCAGCACGTTCCGCCCCAGGGCCAGTTCGCCCTGGCTGCAGCCCGGCCCGTCGGCGATGATCTCGGCCCGCTTGACCCGCTGCCCCACCCGCACCGTGGGCCTCTGGTTCAGGCAGGTGCGCTCGTTGAGGCGGGCGAACTTTCGCAGCACATATTCGTCGATGTTGTCCAGGACGATCCGCTTGGCGTCCACATAGGTGACGGTGCCGGCCTTGCGCGCCCGCACGACCATGCCGGAGTTGGCCGCCACCAGCTTCTCCAACCCGGTGACCACGATGGCGGGCTCGGTCCGGATCAGGGGCACGGCCTGGCGCTGCATGTTGGAGCCCATCAGGGCGCGGTTGGCGTCGTCGTGCTCGAGGAAGGGGATGAGGGCGGCCGACACGCCCACGGTCTGCCGGGGGCTGACGTCCAGGTACTGCACCTCCTCGGCGGGCACTTGGCTGACGTCGCCCTTCCGGCGGGCCAGCACGGTGCCCTCGGGCAGCTTGGAGGAGGCCCGCCCTGCCTGCCCGACCTCCAGCACGTCCGGCGGGGCCAGCACCGCCTCCATCTCCTCGTCGGCCCGCAGCCACTGAATGTCGTCGCCGGCCCGGCCCCGCTGGACCCGCCGGTACGGTGTGGTCAGGAAGCCGTACTCGTCCACGGTCGCGTACAGGCTCAACGAGGAGATCAGCCCGATGTTGTTGCCTTCCGGCGTCTCCACAGGGCAGATTCGCCCATAGTGGCTGATGTGCACGTCGCGGACCTCGAAGCCCGCCCGCTTGCGGTTCAGCCCCCCCGGGCCCAGGGCGCTGAGCCGACGCTCGTGCGTCAACTGGCTCAGCGGGTTGGTCTGATCCACCACCTGCGACAGCTCGCTGCGCCCGAAGAAAAAGTCAATGCTGGAGGAAACCGCCTTGGTGTTCACCAGCTCGGCGATCTTGCTCAATTCCTCGGGTTCCTTCAGGCTCATGCGCTCCTGCACCGTGCGCCGCAGCTTCAGGAAGCCTTTGCGGAGTTCGTCGCTGGCCAGTTCGTCGATGGTCCGCAACCGGCGGTTGCCCAGATGGTCGATGTCGTCCACCACCCCCTGCCCGCTGCGCAGCCGCACGATGTACCTCAGGGCGTTGGCCATGTCCTCCGGACGCAGGGTCATGACCGCTTCGGGCACGTCCTGATTGAACTTGCGGTTCAGCCGGAAACGCCCCACCCTCCCCAGCCGGTAGCGGTTCTCGTCGTAGAACTTCTCGGCAAACAGCGTCTTGGCCTTGTCCACCTGCGGGGGGTTGCCCGGACGCAGCCTGGCGTAAATTCGCAGCAGCGCCGCCTCGTGCGAATCGGCCGCGTCCTCCGTCATGGTGTTCAGGATCAGCGTATCGCCGGGGCGGGTGATGACCTCCACCTTCTTCTTCACCGCCGCCTGGACGCGGGTGACGGCCTCGCCGATCTGCCCTCCGGCCGGCACCAGCTCCTCCCCGCTGGCCGGATCCACGATGGGCGCGACGGCATACATCCGCGGCCTGACCTCGGCGGCGTCCACCTTCCGGGTCTCATAGAACATCCGCAGCAGCGTCTCGGTCGAGCCGTACTGCGCGTCCATCGCCCGCAGGAAGGTGGTGGCGGGGAACTTGCTGGACTGGTCGATGCGGATGCACAGGGAGTCCCTCTTGGTGACGGCCATCTCGATCCAGCTTCCGCGCTCCGGGATGATTCGCGCCCCGTGCAGCGGGCGGTCCGACTCCTGGAACTCGATGGTGAAGTCCACGCCCGGGGAGCGGTGAAGCTGCGAGACGATGACGCGTTCGGCCCCGTTGATGATGAACTCCCCGCCGCCAATCATGATGGGAATGTCGCCCAGGTAAATGGCCTCTTCGACGACGTCCTTGCGATCCTTGCGGACCAGCCGCACGCGCACGCGGAACGGCCGGCCGTACGTCAGCCGCAGCTCGCGACACTCCTCCGGCGTGTACCGCGGCTCCCCCAGCTCGTAACAGACATATTCCAGCTGCGCCTGCCCGTCATAGCTGACGATGGGGAAGACCTCACGCAGCAGCGCCTCCAGCCCCTCGTGCTTGCGACGTTCCGGGAGCACGCTGGCCTGCAAAAAGCGCTCGTAGCTGGCCGTCTGAATCCCGATCAACTCGGGGGGCTCGATGGTGTCGCCGACCTTTGAAAAGTCCAGGGTCTTGTCCATTCGGAGCATGCTTGTTTATCCTCGAAGCGTTGGTAATGGCACCCGCCCGCGTGCGGCGGGAGCCCGATCAGCGCCGTCGTTCCGTTGCCAGGCTGCGCGCATGTACAACTGCCCGCGCGCAAACACCCTCCCGGTGCCCGCGGCGGGTATTCCTTTAACCATAGGATCAACTTGGCAACGATACAATAATATTATACCGGGGTACGTGTTTTTTCCAGGACTTTCGCCTCTCAGGCTATCTCTGCGGTCGCCCCGGCCTCGGTCAGCTGCTTGACGGCTGCCTCGGCCTCTTCCTTGGGCACGCCCTCTTTCACCGACTTGGGGGCGCTTTCCACCAGCTCCTTGGCCTCTTTCAGGCCCAGGCTGGTCAGAGCCCTGACCGCCTTGATCACCTGGATCTTCTTGTCCCCGGCAGCCTTGAGGATGACGTCGAAGGCGGTTTTTTCCTCGACTTGCGCCTCCGCCGGGGCGCCCGCCGTCGGCGCCGCCATCATGGCGGCGCCGGCCGCCGGCTCAATCCCGTGGACTTCCTTGATATAGTTCGCCAGGTCCACCGCTTCCTTGAGGGTCAGTCCCACGATCTCGTCGCCCAGCTTGACGATCTTCTTGTCATACTCTTTCGCGGCTTTGGGCTCCGCCACGGCGCCAGCAGCTTCTTCGGCCATGTCCGACTCCAATCTCACGTATGACGCACCCGGCCTGATAGGTGAGGCCACCGCGACCTCATTTAATCCCGGCCCGCCGGGACCAATCCGCAGCCGGTCTTTCTGCTGTTCCGCTCGGCTCCAGCCGCCGCGACGGTGAGGCTAGGCAGCCGCCTCCGCCGCTGGCTGTCCTTCGCCGCGGTCCTGGATGGCCTTGAGGACGCCGGCAATCGCCCCGCCCGGCCCCAGCAGCGCGCCGGCGAGGCGTGCCCCCGCCGACCGGGCCAGGAGCACCAGCCGACCAAGGGCCTCCTCGCGCGTGGGGTAACGGCTCAGTTCCTCCACGCGTTCAGGGCCGAACACGTCGCCCTGCATCAGCGCGCCCCGCACCAGCAGGGCGCGAATCTCTTCACCTCTCTTCCTTCAGCGCCTGTCGGGCGATGGCGTTCTTCACAACCGCCAGGAGAATGTTCTGCCGGCGCAGGCTTCGGCGAAGTTGGTTGGTGGCCGGTCCGTCCACGCCGGCAAGGCTCAACACCACCAGCGAATCCACGCCTTCCAGGCGGCGGATGAGCTCCTTGCGAAGCATCGCCTTTACGGGTTTGCTCATGCTGGCACCTACCCAACCTCCAGGGCGACCGACGGAGTCATCGTCCCCGACAAGGCTGCCTTCCGAATGTACTGTCCCTTGGTGGTGGCCGGCCTCACCGCCCGCACCCGCGCCAGAAACACCTCCACGTTCTCGGTGAGGCTGTCCTCATCGAAGCTGAGCCTGCCCACCGGCACGTGCAGGTTGCCGCCTTCGTCGTTGCGGAACTCGATCTTGCCGGCGGCGTACTCTTTCACGGCCGCGGGAACGTCCTCCACGACCGTGCCGGCCTTCGGCGAGGGCATCTTGCCCTGGGGCCCGAGGATCCGGCCCAGGCGGGAAACGCTCCGCATCATGGCGGGGATGGCCAGCGCCACGTCGAAGTCCATCCAGCCCTGCTGGACCTTTTGAATCAACTCGTCCGCACCGGCGGCCACCGCCCCGGCGGCCAGGGCGGCCTTGGCCTGCTCCTCGTCACAGAACGCCACCACCCGCTTGGACTTGCCGATGCCATGCGGCAGCGAGATCGAGCCCCGCACCTGCTGGTCGGACTGCTTGGGATCGATGCCCAGCCAGACCGCCAGCTCGACCGTCTGGTCGAACTTGGTCGGGGCGAACTGCTTGAGAATCCTGACCGCTTCTCGTGTCGGCACCGGCTGGGCGGGAACCTTTTCCAGGTCCGAACGATACCGTTTGCCGTGGACCGGCTTGCCCATGCACGCGCTCCTCTGCCCGCCGCGCCGGCGGGTCCCACTGTTGTTACCGGCCCGTGGTTTGGCCGTGTCTGCATTGCCGGTCCGCCCTTGCGCAGTCGCGCCCTCGTTACTCATCCGCCAGCCGCGGCCGGCAACTTGAGTCAGTCTACTATCTCCACGCCCATGCTGCGGGCGGTTCCGGCGACCTGCTTGATCGCCGCCTCCAGGTCAAAGGCGTTCAGGTCGGCCAGCTTCGTCTCCGCGATCTGGCGTATCTGCGCGCGGGTGACCGTGCCGACCTTTTCCTTGTTGGGCGTGCCGGAGCCCTTGGCGATCCCGGCCGCCTGCTTCAGCAGCACGGCCGCGGGGGGGCTCTTGACGAGGAAGGTGAAGGTGCGGTCGGCATACACGGTGATTTCCACGCCGACGATGGTCCCGTTGTGCTCCCTGGTCTGCTCGTTGAACTGGGCAACGAACTGGCCGATATTCAGGTTATGCTGGCCCAGGGCAGGCCCGATCGGGGGCGCGGGGGTGGCCTGCCCGCCGGGGGCCTGAACCTTGATCTTGGCCACGATTTTCTTCGCCATGCTTCAGTCTCGCTGTCCGAGGGACCCTAGCAAAACAAGGTGCGATTGCCGCCGCCGGCCGAAACCTGCCCGGCCACGCGGCCGCGCCTCGGCCGCCGTCAGGACTTCTCTATCTGCCAGTATTCCAGTTCCACGGGCGTGTCGCGCCCGAAAATCGTCACGATGACTCGCACCAGGCCCTTGTCGGCCAGCACCTCATCGATCGTGCCTTCGAAGCCCTCGAAGGCCCCTTCCTTGATCTTGACCTGGTCGCCGTTCTTGAACTCCACGGCCAGGGTGGAGCCCTCTTCCGGCCGCTCCACCTGCATGAGCATCTTGTCTACGTCAGCCTGGCTCATCGCCACCGGCTTGCCGCTGGAACCCACGAAGTCGCCCACCCCGGTGGTCTCCTTGATAAGGAACCAGGGCTTCTCGCCGATGCTGCCGTCCTCCTCCAACTCCATCTCGATGAAGACGTACCCGGGGTAGAGCTTGCGCTCGACAAACTTCTTTTCGCTCGGTCTCGTGCGCGGGCGGGGACGCCGGTCGGTGGGCACCAGGATCCGCCCGATCTTGCCCTCCAGGCCTTCAATCTTGACCTTGCGTTCCAGGGCCTCCCGGACCTGCTCTTCCTTGTTGGAGGCGACCCGAAGAACGTACCATTGCTTGCCCATGGGTTGTTTCCGTGCCCGCCGGGGCGTTCAGTCCCCGGCGAGTTGGAGCACGCCGAGGCTCTTGAAGAAGAACGAGAAGGCCAGGTCCACCGCCCACAGCAGCACCGCCAGCAGCAGGGTGGTGACGATGACGACCTTGGTGCCGCCGACGATCTCCTTCTTGCTAGACCAGGAGACCTTCTTCATTTCGCCCTCGGTGGCGATCATGAAGTCGGCGCTGCGGGGACGGTTAATGATCCAGTACATCAGGATGAAGGCGGCCGCCAAGATGACCAAAGGCACACCGTACGCGACGTAGGGCGTCACGCCCTTCAGCTCTTCCCAGACGTACCTGGCCACCAGCACGCCGACGGCCGCGCCGCCCACGAACGTCGTGATCCGCGTGTACTTGCCTTGTCCGCGTTTATAGGTCTCGAAAGCCACGATGGTTTCGCCTGGCCAAGTCGGTCCGCCCCCGCCGGCCGACCGCTGCGCTCACCACGGCAGGAGGGACTTGAACCCCCAACCTGCGGTTTTGGAAACCGCTGCTCTGCCAGTTGAGCTACTGCCGTATCAGCCCCGGCGCGGGCCTCTGCGCGTCCGGCCCAGCAGCGGCAAGCCACAGGGCTTTCATCGGCCCCTGCATCCCTTCGGCTCGCCCGCCCGGGCGCCGGAGGCGGTCTATTTTCGTTTGATCTTGTGCTCCGTATGCTTGCGTTCCGTGGGGCAGTACTTCTTCAACGACAGCTTGCGCGTGCCCCCCGCCGCCCGCACCTGCGTGCGGTAGTTGAGGGCGTCGCACGTGCTGCATTGCAGCCAGACGTACTCTCTGGCCTTGGACTTGGCCATGGCACTATTCCAGGATCTTCGTCACCACGCCGGCGCCGATGGTCCGCCCGCCTTCACGGATGGCGAAGCGAAGCTGCTCCTCCATGGCGATCTGCGTGTTCAGCAACTGTACTTCCAGGGTCACGTTGTCGCCGGGCATGCACATCTCCGCCCCGCCCAGCAGCTTGATCGTGCCGGTGACGTCGGTGGTGCGGAAGTAGAACTGCGGCCGGTACCCCGTGAAAAACGGGCTGTGCCGGCCGCCCTCTTCCTTCGTCAGCACGTACACCTCCGCCTCAAACTTGGCGTGCGGGGTGACCGACCCGGGGGCGACCAGCACCTGCCCTCGCTCCAACTGGTCCTTCTCGATGCCGCGCAGCAGGCAGCCGACGTTGTCGCCAGCCACGCCCTCTTCCAGCGTCTTGTTGAACATCTCAACCCCGGTGACGGTGGTCTTGCGCGTCTCGCCCAGCCCCACGATCTCGACGGAGTCGCCGACCTTGACCTTGCCGCGCTCGATCCGGCCGGTGCCGACCGTTCCCCGGCCCTTGATGGAGAAGACGTCCTCCACCGGCATCAGGAACGGCTTGTCCACCTCTCGCACCGGCTCGGGGATGTAGCTGTCCAGGGCGTCGATGAGATCCTGGATGGGCTTGGTGACCTCCGGGTCGTCCGGGCTCTGCAGCGCCCGGGTGGCCGAGCCCTTGATCACCGGCACCTCGTCGCCGGGGAACTCGTACTTGCTCAGCAGCTCGCGGACCTCCATCTCCACCAGCTCCAGAAGCTCCGGATCGTCCACCAGGTCGACCTTGTTCAGGAAGACCACCAGGGCCGGGACGTTGACCTGCCTGGCCAGCAGCACGTGCTCGCGGGTCTGGGGCATGGGGCCGTCGGCGGCCGAGACGACTACGATCGCCCCGTCCATCTGGGCGGCGCCGGTGATCATGTTCTTGACGTAGTCGGCATGCCCGGGGCAGTCCACGTGGGCGTAATGGCGTTTCGCCGACTCGTACTCCACGTGGGCGGTAGCGATGGTCAGGATCTTTGTGGCGTCACGGCGACCGTGAGCTTCGGAAGCCTTGGCGATCTCGTCGTAACTGCGGTACTTCGAGAGCCCCTGCTTCTCCAGGACCAGTGTCATCGCCGCGGTCAACGTGGTCTTTCCGTGGTCCACGTGCCCGATGGTGCCGACGTTGACGTGCGGCTTCGTCCGTTGAAAGACTTCCTTGGCCATGTTCCACGCTCCTCTTTGGTTGTCTGGGATCGCCTCTGTATCCGGTTCAGCCGGTTATCCCCGGCCCGCCGCCTGAAGCCCTTGGCGGCGCCCAGCTCATTTCACCTTCCACGCAGCTGCTGATGGGGGTTGAACCCATGACCTCGTCCTTACCAAGGACGCGCTCTACCACTGAGCTACAGCAGCATAAAACAAACGGCAAGACTGTCCACGTCCCGTCTCGCCGTACCGCCGCCAAGACACACCGCCTCCCTCCCCGGCGGGCAAACATCCCACTATACGAAATCGTCCAGACGCGTCAAAGAAATTTTCCGCTGCCCTGCCGAGTTTTTCAAGCCCCGTTTCCAGCCGCATCCGCCGCCCGCAAGACCCCCCCAGCGGCCCGGCACAGCGGGCGATGGGAATCGAACCCACATAGCCGGCTTGGAAGGCCGGTGCTCTGCCCTTGAGCTACGCCCGCGACGGCCCTTCCAGCCGCTGGATTCTACGCCGCCCCCTCCGTCCTGGCAAGGCCAAAGCCCCGCCCCCCGGCCCGCTGCCACGGGCCGTCCTGCCGCCCCGCAAGTAAACCCGGAAGCGTGCATATAATAAGAATCGAGAGCGTGCTTGCGGGTTCGTTCGTTCATGTTCCGGGTCGGCAAAACTTGAGTGGAAAGGGGAAGCACCATGGCCGCGAAACTTCAACTCTCCAAAGTGCAGGCTGCCATTCTGGTCGGCACGTTGATCCTGGCCCCGGGCGGCTGCGCCCGGAAAACTGTCATGCCGCCGCCCGAGAAAGCCAAACCCTCGCCAAGGCCCTGGAGGCCGCCGGCCTGGTCGAAACCCTGAAAGGCGAAGGCCCCTTCACCGTCTTCGCGCCCAACGACCAGGCCTTCGCCAAGCTGCCCGAAGACGCCCTGGAGGACCTGCTCAAGCCCGAAAACAAGGAAAAGCTCAAGGCCATCCTCACCTACCACGTGGTCGCCGGAGAGCTCATGGCCGCCGACGTGGCCAGGAGCTGGCCGTCAAGGTCCAGGACGACACCGTCATGGTCGGTGACGCCAAGGTCATTCAGACCGACATCGGATGCAGCAACGGGGTGATCCACATCATCGACAGCGTGCTGATGCCGCCCGAAGCAAAGTGAAACAATCGCCCAGGCTGAGGAGGACAGGTTCAGACGACTTCAGTCGTGTCGTGCCGACCGAAGGCGCCAAGGCAGGGTGACGTCGCCGGAGCCGGAATCCGGCGACGTCGCCTTTTCTTCGCTTTTGGCTTGCCGCGGCCGGGACCGACAACGCTCGCCGCACGGGGGCACCGGCGGCGGGTCGGCCTTTCCGGTCACTCGTGGCGGTCGGCGTATTTGAGGATCTCGTCCAGACGGGTGAAGGGATTGGGCGTGTCCTGCTCGCGGAGGGTGTACGGGTCAAGCTGGTTGTCGTGGGAACTGCAGTGCCCGTCCACGTAGGCCACGTTGACCTTCTTCCCGCCGTGGTTCGTCCGCAGCATGTAGCCGGGCATGCGGCAGTTCATGTCCATCATGAGCGCCTTGGCGGGCCAGCCCTCGTCGTTCGTGCCCAGATCGCTCCACCGGGCGGAGCGGGTCTGGTCGAGCTGACGGTACAGGTATGACCCGTGGGCGTCCGCCCCGCCCCGGTCGCGCAGCTTGGCCAGCTCCTGCACGGGGTCACTGGAATCGTCCCCCGGGCAAAAGAATCCCTCCTCGAAGGGCATCTGAGCCTTGATCAGCGCCCCGCAGCCGTCGTAGGTCTTGAGCATGCCGATCCAGAGCCGATTGGTGGCGACGGTATTGCACGGCACGTCGGGCATGCCCTCGTAGGGATAGGTGCTGCCCAGCGGATTGGCCGGGCCCACGGGGATGCGGCCGCGGTTGTCCATGGCGTAGAGATAGATGGCGCGGACCTGCCCGCCCAGCCGGGTCAGGCACATCGCTTCCCTGGCCAGCTGCTTGGCCCGGGCCAGCGACGGCATCAGGATCGTCACCAGCAGGGAGATAATGCCGACGATGACCAGCAGCTCAACCAGCGTAAATGCGCGCTTCGACGTCACCGGCATGTCCTTCCGGCCAGACCGCTCGCAAACGCGGTGCCAGGACGGGCCGACCCGACCGCGCCCAGACCGCCGCCGGCCGCCGGCCTCGACCAAACATCCAGGATAACCGTCACGCCCTTTGAGGTAAAGAGTTATACCGACAGCGCCGTGCCGGCAGCCGAGGCGGGCTCCCGCTCGAAATGGCGGCAAGAGGGCGGCGTTTCGGCCCGGAAGCTGATCGCCCGGCGCAGCGCTGTCCACCGCGGCCACGTTTTGTCCGAAGAAAGGAGAACACGCCGGTTCGGGACAGCCACGGCAGCCGGGCGCCGTGCCCGCGTGCTCAGGCGGCCCGCCGCCAACTCAGTAGGTCGCGGTACAGTGCTTCCAGCCGGTCGGTGACGCGATCCCAGTTGTAATGCTGCTGCACGCGTGTGCGGGCCAGCTGCCCGGCGGCGAGGGCCTCCTCACGGTGATCCAGCAGCCCGCCCAGCCGCTCGGCGAGACTGTCGGGGCTGCCGCTTCGGAAGTGCCACCCGGCCGGCCCGATCGCCTCCAGGTTCTCGGGGATATCGCTGACCAGGCAGCCGTTGCCGTAGCTCATCGCCTCCAGCAGGGCCAGCGAGAGGCCCTCCAGCTGGGAAGGCTGCACGTAGAGCCTGGCGTTGCTGAACAGCTCCTCCAGCAGCCTTCCCCGCACCGGGCCGGTGAAAAGGATTCGCTGGTCCGCCCCGGCCAGGTCGCGCAGACGGCCGTAGTACCGCCGGCCGCAGGGCGGGCCGGCCAGGACGAGCCGACAGTCCGTCGCCAGCCGGCGGTAGGCCGACAGCAGGTGATGCGCCCCCTTTTCCTCCGACAGCCTGCCCACGTACAGGATGTACGACCGCTCGGCCAGGCCCAGGCGGAGGATCTCGCGGGCGGCCACGGGCTGCTTGACCTCGGCGCCACTGGGGATGGGGCCAGCGACGAGCCGGTGAACACGTCGCACTGTTTCAGGGCCAGCCGCTCCAGCAAGCGGAGGAACATCGCCCCGGCGCGGCCCCACTGCGGCGTCCGCCACGCCAGGCCGTGGGACTGGAGCACGCACCGCTGCCCGCGCAGCCTGGACACCCAGGCCATCCAGCCGGCGGCGACATGGTGGAAATGCACGATGTCCGAGCGGTCGTCCAGCAGCGTGCGGACCGCCGCAGACACGCTGGCCGAGAGCTTCTCCATCGGCCGAAGCGGAATCGAGGGGACGTCCACCACGCGCATCCCTTCCACGCGCGGCTGCACCGGCCCGTAATGCCGCATGGAGTACACCCGGACCTCGTGCCCCCGCCGGGCCAGGCGCGAGCCCACCTGCACCGTGTACCTCTCGATCCCGCCCCCGAAGGCCGGGTTCTTCAGCACGCAGAAGGTGATCTTCATGCCGCCCTCCCGCCGGCCGCTTGAAAGACCTCCCGCACGCGCCGGTTCCAGTCCGACTCCACCAGGCGGACCAGGGCCTGGTTGTCGGCCTTGAAGTCGCGGCGCTGCCGCCGCAGCCGTGACAACACCTGCCGCAGGTCCTCACCGTGGCCGTCCAGCCGGAACCGCCACGCCGGGCTCAGGGGCAGCCGCCGGAACGGGAAATCGCGGTGGGCCACCACGCCGCAGCCAGCTTGCAGGGCCTCCACCAGCACGTTGGGAAATCCCTCGCTGAGGCTGGAAAGGACCAACAGCGTGCAGTCGCGAAGCCTGGCGGGCACGTCCTCCACCGGGCCGTGCGAGTGCAGCCAGGGACGGGCCCACTGCGGCGGCAGGCTGCGGTTGCCGTAGAGGTGCACGTGGAACTCCCCGCCGGACAGGCCCGCCAGGACCGCCTCGATGTTCTTGACGCTGCCGAAATCCCCCACCAGGGCCACCCTCCCGTCGAAGGGGCGGATCGGCGGCAGCGGTCGGCCCAGGGTGTTCGGCAGCACGCAGCGGCGGGCAATGGCCCCCAGTCGCTCCAGGAACGCCTGCTGAAGGTCCTCGGAGGCGAAGACGAAGCGGCAGCCCACCGCCGCCAGCATCTTCTGGAACCGCCCGGCCACCCATGCCCGCAGCCGCCGCCCGGCGTAGCGGGCACAGGTGATCTCATCGCCGCGAACCATGTAATAGACCGGCGCGGCCGGCCGAATCAACCGCAGCAGCGCCACCATCGGGGCCAGCAGGCTGGTGTAGACGAGCACGGCGACCTGCCCGGCGCGGAGCCGGCGACTGCGAGCCAGCCGGAGCATCGCCTCCAGGGTGCGGATCCGCAGGACGCGCCCCTTCGAGCCCAGGGCCCCGGTCAGCATCTCCATGCGCTTCCGGAAGCCCCCTCCCAGCGGCCAGAAGTGGACAATGGCGTAAGTCGTGATCACGTCCGCCCGCCCCCCTGCCCGCTCTCGCCGGGGGCCCCGATGTACATCGGGGTGCGGCAGCCGGGCCGCGGCGGGCCGGCCGGCGAAAGGCCGCCGTGAGGGCCCGCCAGCTGATACCAGCAGGCCAGGCTCATCAGGTACACGCCCATCACGTGCGGCGCCAAGATCTGCCCGGTCAGCACGCCCTCGCTGAGCATCACCAGGTAGACGGCCAGTGAGGCGGCGAACAGCGGCCCCGCGGACCGGCACCGCCAGATCATCCGCAGGGCGGCCACCTGCACCCCCAGCCAGAAACCCAGCCCCAGCAGGCCGAACATCACCAGCACGTCCAGCACGTCGCTGTGCGTGTGGATCCTCGAGCCGTAGAGGTTCGCCATCGCCTCCGCCAGGGCGGCATAGCCGATGCCGAAGACCTTTTCGGCCGGGCTCAGCGCGCCGTAGTGCTCCAGGGCGACCCGCCAGAAGGCGATGCGGGCCGAGCCCGCCTTGTCCAGATCGGGCAGGTCCTGCCATCGCTTCTGGAGGTCGGAGGTGCCGATGACGGCCAGGATAGCCACCAGCGCCACCCCGGCCACCACCAGCAGCCGGCCGGCCCAGTCGGCATCGGGCCTGCTCCGCCCGCCGACAAGGTACCACACCGCCAGCCAGGCCAGCGCCAGCAGCATGGCCACCAGGCCCGCGCGCTGGTAGGTCAGGAACAGCCCGGCCAGGCAGACCACCACCGCCAATGACCCCAGCAGCTTGAACCGGCGGCCCGACAGCCAGGCCGCGCACACGCACCCCGTGATCAGGATCCCGCCCAGCCCCTTGGCGGTGTGGAGCCCGCCGGCGCTGGCGGCGATGTCGGGGTAGGGCGAGGCCGCCTGGCCGCCGACGACATAGAAATAGATGACCGACAGGGCCGCGTACACCCCGGCCAGGGCCACGCCCGCCAGCACCCGGCGGCAGTCTGCGTCGCTGCGGCAGACCACCAGCACCGTCGGCCAAAGGACCAGCCAGTACGCCACCTGAAGGCCCGCCACCAGGTCCTCCAGCGGCAGGGGGCCGCCCAGCAGGCGGAAGGCCAATGACACGGCCACGCTGGCGGCAAAGCCCGCCGCCGCGACCAGCAGGAACCGCTGGCTCGGCGGGAAGCGGCGGAGCCGCCCGGCCAAGATCGCCGCCAGGCCCGCCAGCATGGTCCCGTGATACGCCTGGGCGAGGCTGA
>Ga0111187_1022_pt1 | contig 22056 bp, 13 predicted proteins | sample DeeMarSWOR324_28_FD_80242 | JGI IMG/M metagenome (GOLD analysis project Ga0111187, IMG submission 80242) | Phycisphaerae bacterium SM23_33 | reverse complement strand
GTGAGCTGGAGCGTCTGCACGGGGACGAAGGCTCTGGCCGTCGGCCAGCGGCTCACGCCCCGGGGGGGCAGGATGCCCTTGTCGGTGACGAAGAAGTAGATGTTGGCCCCGAGCTGGAAGCTGTCGCGCCCGGTGGAGTACAGGTTCAGTTGCCAGTCCAGCGACAGCTCGGCCGGGGCGTGGATGGCCAGCAGCCTCACGCCGTTGGAGATGGCCGACAGGCCCCTGTCCATGCCGCCGATGTCGAAGTGGAGCTTGTAGATGGGGTGATCGGGATCGAGCCGCTTCAGCTCGTAGTCGGGGAACATCTGCTGGTAGTACTTCTTCATGGCCAGGGTGAAGGCAGCCCGGTTGCAGGCGGCCTCGGAGAGGATCACGCCGCCCTGGTTGACGAACTGCCGGAGCTTGGCGACGCCCTGGTCGGTGAACTGGGGCGCGCTGGCCCCGGAGATGTACAGGATGGGGGCGTCGTGCAGCTCGGCCACCGGGGCGTCCAGGTGGACGATCTGCCAGTTGACGGTCCGCTCGAACCTCTGCGAGACCCAGGCGGTGAGGTTGGCCAGGTCTCGCGGCCGGCTGTTCCAGGTGCCGGGATAGTTGAGCTTGTTGGACAGGATCGGATGCCGCCCCCGGGCCAGGAACAGCAAGGCGAACGACGAATCCACCACGTCGCCCCAACTGCCGTTGCCGCGCTGCCGCCCCAACAGGGCCGACACGCCCATCTTGTACCAATCCGTTTTGCCGAAGTACTTGTACCCGCTGGCCAGCCCCACCCGCTCCAGCCCGTACAGGTAGTAGTAATAGTGGTTCATGCCCTTGTTGGGGTTGTTGGTGGCGCTGAAGTTGCGGTCCAGCCAGTTCAGCCCCTTGACGATGGGCGGATAGTCGGTCCGGGCCTGGCACTGGACGAACTGCTTGTGGTAGAGGGCGTCGAAGCAGATGAACATGGTGGCCACGCCCGCCACCGTCATCGAGCCGTAGCTGTTGCCCTTCTGCTGGTAGCACCATCCCCCGTCGTTCTGCTGGTCCTGGGCCCAATGCCGCTCGACGAGCTGCCAGTACCACAGCGGCACCTCCGCCCCGCATCGAACCCCCGCCCACACGCCCAGCACGGCGAGCTGGCTGTTGGAGTTGTCGTAGCGGACGTTGCGGGGGCGGCTGCGCGGGTCCATGCTGGCGTGCATGGGCTTGCCGTGGGGGACGTAGTCGTACCCGCCGCGCCCGTCGATGCCGTGCATGAGGTATGCCACGTCGTCGGCGAGGTTCTTGCGGTAGCTGCTGTCCCGCCCCAGCAAGGCCCAGACGTTGGCCCGCAGGGCGCGGGCGTAGGTGCCCTTCATGGGGACCTTCGCCAGCCACTCCAGCGTCTGCTTCATGCGCGGCTCCTGCGGCTTGACCCCCGCCGCCAGCAGGGCGTAGGCGCACAGGGCGGTCCGCCCGCCGTAGTTGACCGGCAGGATTCCCTGGGCGTTGGGGTTCGGCTCGCGCCAGTGCCCGTTGGACCACTGCGACCACAGGAAGGCGATGCCGCGCTGGATGCCCTCCTCGACGGCCTGGTCGTTCCATTCCTGGTCGCCGGGGTCCTGGGCGGCGGCCGGGCTCGCCGCCAGACCCAGCACGGCCCCCACCGCGAATCCCGTCACAAGCCAACGCATGCTCGCTGCCTCCACAACTTGCTGTTGGCGAGGCGATGCTGGTTTTCCGATGCGGTCGTCTTGTTCAAGGCGCAGGGCGCGAAGTCCGGGATCACTTGGAGGGCACTTTCCGACGCCCGGCCCCGGTGGCCCGGGGACGCCGTGGCTACGTCGCGCCGTTTCCCTCGGCCGCCACCCGGGCAACTGAAATAACGCTGTCGCCCGCCTTCAGGCCGATCAGCCGCACGCCCTGCGTCGCCCGCCCGATCGTGCGGATCTCACCCACGCCGATCCGGACCACCATGCCGCCCTCGGTCATCAGCATCAGCTCGTCGCTGTCGCGGACGTTCTTCACGCCCACGACCTTCCCATTCCGCCCGGTGGTACGGATATTGATGATGCCCGAGCCCCCGCGCGACTGGACGCGGTATTCCTCGAAGCTGGTGCGCTTGCCGTAGCCGCGCTCGCAAACGGTCATCAGCGTGCCCGTGAGGTCCACCACGGCCATGTCCACCACCTCATCGCCCTTGCGCAGGCGGATGCCGCGGACGCCGGTGGCGGTGCGGCCCATCGCCCGCACGTGGGCTTCCTTGAAGCGGATGGCCTTGCCGTCGCGGGTGGCCAGCACGATCTGATTGTCGCCGTGGGTGATGGCGGCCTCGATGACCACGTCGCCCTCGGCCAGCCCGGTGGCCTGGATGCCCCCGCGCCGGGGGTTGGAGTACGCCGCCAGCGGGGTTTTCTTGATCTGGCCGGCCTGGGTGGCGGTGACCAGGTAGCGGTCGTCGAACTGGCGGACGGCCAGCACCGCGCAGATCCGCTCGTGCTTGTGCATCTCCAGTAGGTTGACGATAGCCCGGCCCTTGGACTGGCGGCTCATGGAGGGCACGTCGTACACCTTCAGCCAGTACATCCGCCCGTTGTTGGTGAAGAACAGCATGTAGTCGTGGGTGGAGGCGACGAACAGGCGCTCGATGAAGTCGCCCTCCTTGCGGTCGGAGCCGATGACGCCCTTTCCGCCGCGGCCCTGCCGGCGGTAGCTGCTCAGCGGCAGCCGCTTGATGTAGCCCTCGTGGCTGAGGGTGACCACCACGTCCTCCTCGGCGATGAGGTCCTCGATCTGGACCTCGCCCACCTCGGCCACGATCTCGGTGCGGCGCGGGTCGGCGTAGCGCTCCTTCATCTCGTACATGTCTTCGCGGATGACGTCCAGCAGCAGCCGTTCGTTGCCCAGGATGGCCTCGTGCCCGGTGATCTCCTCCACCACGCTGGAATAGTCCTCGGCGAGTTTCTTGATCTCCAGCCCGGTGAGGCGCTGAAGCTGCATGGCCAGGATGGCGTCGGCCTGCACGCCGGTCAGGTGCTGATCGGCCGAGGAGGCCTGCTTGACGAATTTCCCGGGCAGCAGTTTGCGGACCGCCGCCCGCTCCGTCAGCCGCAGCTTCTTGGCCATCAGCCGTTGCTTGGCCGTGGGCGGGTCGGGGCTCTTCTTGATCACGGCGATGATCTCGTCGATGTCCGCCAGCGCCAGGATCAGCCCCTCCAGGATGTGCGCCCGCTGCCGGGCGCGGCGGAGCAGGAACTGCGTCCGCCGGCGGACCACCTCCTTGCGATGCTCCAGGAAGTGGCCCAGCAGTTGCTTCAGGTCCAGCGTCCGCGGGGTGCGGTTGACCAGGGCGATGTTGATGATGCTGAAGGTGCTCTGCAGCGCCGTGTAGCGGTAAAGCTGCTGGATGACCACCTCCGGGTCGGCGGCCTTTCGCAGCTCCACGACGATCCGCATGCCCGCCCGGTCGGAGTGGTCCTGGATGTCGGAGATGTCGGGGATCTTGCCGCTCTTGACGGCGTCGGCCACCCGCTCGATGATGGTGGTCTTCAGCACCTGGTAGGGGATCTCCGTAATGACGATCTGAACCTTCCCGCCCCGGACCTGTTCGGTGTGCATGCGGCCGCGCACCACCAGGTGCCCCCTGCCGGAGGTGTATCCGTCCCGGATGCCCCCCCGGCCGCAGATCAGCCCGCCCGTGGGGAAGTCCGGCCCCTGGACGATCTTCATCAGGTCCTGGACGGTGGCGTCGGGGTGGTCGATCAGGTGCGCCAGGGCGTCGCAGATCTCCCCCAGGTTGTGCGGCGGCAGCGAGGTGGCCATGCCCACGGCGATGCCCTGGGCGCCGTTGACCAGCAGGTTGGGGAATTTCGAGGGCAGCACCGTGGGCTCGGTGCGGGTGTCGTCGTAGTTGGCCTGCATGTCGACGGTGTCGTACTGGATGTCCTCCAGCATCTCCATGGCCGGGGCGGTCATGCGGGCCTCGGTGTATCTCATGGCCGCGGGGGGATCGCCGTCAATGGAGCCGAAGTTGCCCTGCGGGTCCACCAGCGGGCAGCGCATGTTCCAGTCCTGCCCCAGCCGGACCAGCGTGGGGTACACCACCGTGTCGCCGTGCGGATGGTAATTGCCGGTGGTGTCGCCGGCGATCTTGGAGCACTTGCGGTGCCGGGTCCGCGGCCCCAGGTGCAGGTCGTGCATGGCCACCAGGACGCGGCGCTGGGAGGGCTTGAGGCCGTCGCGGACGTCCGGCAGGGCCCGGTCCACGATCGTGCTCATGGCGTACGTCAGATACGAGTCGCGCATCTCCTCTTCGATCAGCAGGTCCTCGATGCGCTCGTTCTCGAAGGTCAGCTCGCGGGCCTGCGCGGTGCCGACCGCGGTCTCCTGCCCGTCGTTCTCGGCAGGCACCGACTTGGCGCTTCCCTCGGACTTCGCCACGCGTGCACTCCTTTCAGGCCGACCTCTCGCCGGGCCGAAAGTCTGGAAGCCATCTGGAGCGGGTCCGCTGAGGGGCTTCCCTGCCCAGGCTTGCGCAGCCCATTATCGCATATCCGCGGCGTGATTGTACAGCCCCGGAAATGCCCGGGCGGAGGCCGTTTCCGGCCCGCCGGCGGGCGTCAGGCGCCCCTGAGCACGAAGACGCTGAAGACCGGGCCGGCCGGGGCCGGACCGCCGCGCGGCAGGCCCACCGGAGCGGCGGGCCGGACCGCCCTCAGCGGGATGCGGACCGGCTTGGCGTCGTAGGTTCCCGCCACCGCCGGCCGGCCGAAGTAGTCCTGCACGTTGACCAGCTCGTAGGCCGAGCCGATCTTGAGGAAGTCTTTCAGGTCCACCTCGATGGCGTCCTGTGCCGGCCAGTTGTACACGATGACGTGGGCCCGGCCGAGCTCGTACTGGTTCGGCCGGATGAAGACGTGCACGTCTTTGGGCCGGCCCGTGAAGTGCTTGCTGGACCTGTCCAGCCCGGTCTGGCCCTGCCAGGCGGCGAAGTCCAGGCTGCTGCCCTTGCCGGACTGGACGAGGAAGAAGTCGCGCCAGTTCGCCCCCTCGGCGCCCGCGGCGTAATAGGTGTTCTCATCCCATCGGCAGCTCTCCGGCGACAGCGGCCCGCCCGGCACCAGGCCGATCAGCCCGGCCGAGGCGATGAACGTGTTGCCCGTCGCGCTGAGCTTGCCCCACCCCCGCACGGTGACGCCGCCGACGAAATAGTTGTCCTCGAGCGCCGCGTCCTCGTTCGCCGCGCCGTAGCCCAGGGCCGGGCAGTCCCCGCCCACCAGAATGTTCGGCGCCCGCCCCTGCCTGGCAAGAGAGCCGTTGTTGAACGAGACGTTCCCCTCGATGTGGAAGCCCTCCAGGAACGCCCGCGCAGAGCCGTAGGCGTGGATGCCGTAACCGAACTGGTTGAACATGACGTTGTCGACGAGCTGCTTGGTGCCTTTTTTGTTCTGGGCGTAGATGGCGTGCCCGTGGCCGCGGTCGGGCCCCTGCCAGCCGTTGTTGTAAATGATGCAGCCGTAGATCTCGCCGCCCTCCCCGCCCGACCAGAAGCCAAACCCCCCGCCGCAGTCGTGAACGGCCATGTTGATGAAGCGGATGTGCGAGCCCAGGCAGCTTATGCCGCCGCGGCGGATGTCCTCCGGGTGCGAGCCTGCTATCTTAGTCAGGCGCCTGGGGTTGCTGCAGGTGACCTCCAGCCCCCAGAAGGTCGTCCACTGCCCCTCGACCGTGAACGGTGCGTCCCTGTCGCCGGGGGCGCGGCAGTCGATCGTCGCCCGCTCGCCGGCGTACCGGCGCACCACGATGGGATCTCGCTGTGTGCCCTCCAGCCGGCTGACAAACGCCCCCCTGTAGGTCCCGCCCAGCAGCCAGATGGTGTCTCCCGGCCGGGCGGGGCTCGTGGCCGACAGCGCCGTGGCCAGGTTCAGCGGGCGGGCGCGGCTGCCGTCGGCGTCAGGTCGGCCGTTCGGCGCGACGAAGTACTCCTTGTACTCGCCGACCCCGCGGGCGGACCCGGCCGGGCACAACAGCCCGGCCAGCAGCGCCAAGACACACCCGATGGACTGACCCCTTTGCATGTCGCTCATCTTCCCGTTTCGCCGCCTGCCATCAAGGCGCAAGATGAAACAATCCCACTTGTTCGGGGCTCGGTCGCCCCCGAAAGGTTGTGCCGGGGTTTGACAGCCGACCCCGCGATGAGTATCGTTGATGGCCGAGGCCGGCGGCGCGATTTCGCGCAGGACGTGGGCTCGGCGCCTCCTTGACAGAAGGAGCTGTCACATGTCGGATGCAACCCTTGGCTCGAGGCGTGACCTTCCGGCCGCCGTTTGGCTGGGCGTGCCGCTGGCCAGCCTGGCCCTGCGATTCCTCACCCCGCTGCTGGGCGAGCAGCGGTGGCACCACCTCATGACGGGAGAGTCGGGGCTCGTTGAGGTGCTGACCGTGGTCGTCCTGCTGCCGGCGGTCGTGCTGGGCGCGATGATCTTTCTCCGCCGGCGGGAGCTGCCGCGCGGGGTCGGTTGGCTCATGCTCCTGGCCGGCCTGGCCGCGCTGTACTTCGCCGGCGAGGAGGCCAGTTGGGGCCAGCACTGGCTGGGCTACGGCACCCCCCAGGCCGTTGCCAGGATCAACGAGCAAGGGGAGTTCAACATCCACAACATCAGCAGCCTCTTCAACAACGTGCCCAGGCAACTGATGTTCGGGGGGGCGCTGGTCGGGGGGATGGTCCTTCCTCTGGCGCTTCGGCGGCGGCTGAGCTGGCCGGAGGCCCCGAAGAGCCTCTGGTACTGGCTGATCCCCAACTATCGTCTGGTGCTCATCTCGGCGATGGCGGTTTTCCTCAGGCTGCCGAACCGGCTGCACCACTGGCTGGGCGCCCCGCCGACAGAGAGCTATCTGGCCAGGGCGGTCTTCAGGTACTCCGGGGAGTTCAAGGAATACTGCTTCGCCCTGATCATCCTGCTTTACCTGCTGAGCGTGTACCTGCGCATGGGCCTCAGGAAGAGCAGCATGTCCGAGCGAGAACCGAAGGCATCCGCCGGCGAGGCATTAGGGCAACTCCGGCCTGGCACGGCCGGTCGCCGCACGAGGTGCAGTGCGGGTGGAACGCCTACCATCGGCCCTGCCTTCCCGGGGCATATGGCGTCAGCCGCGGCGTCCCGGAAACGCGGATCGGCCGCCGCAGGCGGATCAGGTACATCCGGCCCCACTTCTGCGAAATGATCGGGAGCGACTCGACTTCCACCCTGCCCAGATCGCCCGGCTTCATCATCTCGATTTTCTTCCCGCCGGGGTTCACGAGCTGGGTCGCCCCCAGCTCGATCAGCCCCCGGTCGCACGTAATCAGCCAGGGGATGGCCGCGCCGTTGAGTTGCTCGACGTTTTCGGCCCGCACGCCGAAGCGGCCGAGATACACCTCCACGGCCAGCTTCTCGGCCCGGCAGACGGCAAAATCGTCGCGGCCGATCAGGGTCTTCGCCCGCCGGGAGAAAGCGACCATCTTCTCACCGTCGCCGGTGACGGCCTGGCGGCTGATCACGTGTTCGCGAAGGAAGATCACTCCCAACATCCCCACCGCCGCCAGCAGGGCGACCCGCCGCAGCCGCCAGCGCAGGCTGGAGCGGACCGCCAGCGGCAGCAGCACGGCGCCCGCGCCGATCAGCCCACCCAGCGCCCACCACGTCAGCGGGGGGACGGCCGAGGGCATCCGCAAGGCCTTGCGGATCCAGCCCGGCATGTGATCGTGGAACAAGTAGCCCAGCGGCAGGAGCATCAGCAGCGCGGCGATGGTCACCGGGGCCGCGGTGAAGACGTGCCGCAGCGTGCGGGTGAGGCGGTTCGCCGGCCCCCGCCGACCCAACTCTTCCACCCCCCAGGCCCCCATCAAGGCGGCGGCCGCGTAGCCGGGCAGCAGATAGTCCGGGCGCAGGGCGTGCGTCAGCGAGAACGGCACCACCACGCCCAGGACCCAGCACAGCGGCAGGAAGATCGGCGATTTCTGTGAGAACCACCGCCGCGGGCCGGCCAGCAGGACCGCCCCGATCGCAAAGACGGACGCGGGCAGGAGGAAATACACGAATTCCAGGGCCGCCGGGACGGAGCTGCTGTGAGGCGGATACTCCCCGGTGCCGGTGACTCGCTGATAGAAGTCGAAGTAAACGAGGCGGCGGAACTCATCGCCGCCCTGGAGGAACATGCCGACCCATACCGGGGCCAGCACCGCCGCCATGGCCGCCATACCCCAAACGAACCGGGTGGCCCTGATGGCCCGCCGCCACCGCCGCAGCACCAGCCGCAGCGTCAGCGACGTCTTTTTCCAGAATCCTTCCACCGCCCGCAGGGGGCCGAAGCCCGGCCCGACGGCCGTGGCCAGGGCCAGCGTGCCGCCCACCAGGATGAGGTTGAGCACCCCCCAGCCTTTGGTCATGGCCCCGAGGATCATCGTCACCCACAGGCCCAGGACCCACCGCCCGCGCTTATTGGCCGGGGCGCGGTGAAACAGCAGCCGGTCGGCGCAGGTCATCGAGGCCAGCACCCACATGGCCAGCATCATGTCGGTGACGGCCAGGTACATCAGCTTGCCCATGTGGTGGACCGTCGCCCACAACATCGCCGCCAGCAGCCCCGCCCGACGGCCGTACCACCGCCGCCCCAGGAAATACACCAACACGCCGGCCACGAGGGACGCAATCACCGTCGGCAGGCGGAAGGTGAAGTCGTTGTAGACGCCGGTGGCCATCAGGATCGGCGCGCCCACCCAGGCGTACAGTTGGGGCTTGCGCGCCAGCAGGCCGAGCTGGTCTCGCGGAAGCAGCCAGTCGCCGCTCTCGAGGGTCCCCACCACCGCCCCGATCTGCTGGAGTTGGGCGTAGTCGTGCGTGTTGGAGGGGGCGGCGGCGACGATGCCGATCACCGCGGCGACGACCAGCAGCACCGCCAGCACGTCGGCGGCCCCGCCTTCCTGAGGCGGCGCGAGACGGCCCCCACCGCCACTGTCCGGCGGCTTCAGTCGCTGACCCTCCATGTCCATACACACGTTCCCATGACGGTGTGATCGGCCGGTGAGCAGCCTGCCCGGCAATCTAGGGTCCTGCTGCGGTGGTGTCAACCGGCGGCCTCCGCCTCGATCTGCCGGATCACGCCGGCCACCCACGCCCCCCCCACCCCCACCGCCCCGGGAATCACCAGCAGGATGATCGGGTTGGTGAGGTACGCCGCCAGGATGGCCGCCTGGCTCAGGCCGGGCAGCTTCATCAGACCGAAGACCGCCACGGCGAGGGACTCACGGATGCCGAAGCCGCCGGGCGTGGCCGGCAGAATGTTGTGAAGCATCACCACCGGGGCCAGGGCGCAGGCCGTCAGCAGATCAATCTCCCCGTAGGCCTGGAGGCAGAAATAGACCGTCAGGACGCTGAGGCTCTCGGAAAGCATCGAGGTGAGAAAGAAGATGACGAACTGCCTCCGGTCCAGGCGGACCTCGGCCAGTTCCTTGGCCTTTCCGGGCAGCGCCCGGCTCAGGAGGGCCCACAGCCGCGCCGGCCGGAAGTGCACCAGAAGCGGCACGCCCAAGGCCACCGCCAGCAGCGGCGGGCAGGCCAGCAGCAGCCAGGGCGGCAGCGTCGCGCCGCCGGCGAGCTTCACCCCGCCGGCAAAGACCATGTAGAACACGCCCAGGATGCACAGCGTGAGCACGGCCGACAGGTCGAACATCCGCTCGATGACCACCAGCCCCGCCAGCCGCATCCGGGCGCCCCGCGGCACAAACATGGGGCGGACGACCTCCCCGCTCCGCAGCGGGGTGATCAGCCCGACGCCCAGCCCGGCCAGCATGGAAACCCACGCGGTGGGCCAGCCGACCCCGGCCTCTTCCAGCGACGTCATCCAGCGCCAGCGGGCCGTGCGCACCAGCCAGTACACCCCGGCCAGCACCACCACCCCCGCCAGCCAGCGCCCGTCCACCGCGCCGAGGGTCTGCGAGAAATCAGCCCACCTCTGCCGGCCCAGCAGGACGGCCAGGATGCCCACCGCCAGGGCCAGCGACAGGCCGTACCAGAGCCATCTCTTGACGCCCTTCCGCATGCGCGGATGAGGCTAACGTAAATCCATGAAAGGGAAAAGGGGAACGTTCCGCCCCGAAAGCCCCCGCCGGGGGTCAGCGGAAGCTAGCGCCATAAGGGGTTCTTCTTCGGCTGGGACTTTTCGTGATAGTATTTGGCGCGGCCATAGTGGGCCTGGACGTTCGTAAAGACGGGGTCGCGCTGCTCGCCAATGAGGCTCAGCAGGTCGCGGAATCGCGCTTCAGCGATGGCCCAGTCCTTGTTCTTTTCGAGGATGCAGGCCTCTCGGTACTTCTGCTGGACCAGCTGCGTGTAACGGGCCAGGCACTCGTTGTATATCCTCTGGTCTTCGGTGCTGTCGAAGTACGTCTTGCCGCTGTAGGCCAGGGCCTCCTTGAAGCTGTACACGATCTGGTGCAGGTGCCGCCAGTTGAGCTCGTACTGGGCGTAAAGACCCCGGGCCTCCTGCAGGTTCTTCTCCCTCTGAACTGGGTTGGGCGTCCTTTTCAGCGGGGTCCTCAGGTGCCCTTTGATCTGAGCGTCGGTGAGAATGGGCTGCTCGCCCAGGCCTTCGCCGCCCCCGACGTTCACGAACATACTGATGACGATGCCCGCCAGCACGATGCAGCCCACGTACACCCCCAGCCCCAGCATGAGCTTTCTGCGTCTGGCGCTTTCGGCGGCCTGCTCGCGCTCACCGGGGGTCATCTCGGAGGGGCGTCCGGGCTTTTCCTCCTCCACGAGGATTTCCAACTCCTCCTGGGACTGCTGCTCGGCCTCGAGGGCCGGTTCAACCGCGGCAGCCGGCTCGGGGGCCTCGGCTTTGACCCTGCGCCCGAAGGCATCTTTCCCGCCCTTGCGCGATCGGCGGTACTCGCTCAGCGCCTCGTCGGGGTCGTCGCCGGCGGCCACGAACAGCACCTGCGTCTGGGCCCCCAGGCCGATCAGGTCGCCGGTCTCCAACTGCACCTTCTTGCCGGTCTTGAATCGCTTGCCGTTGATCCACGTCCCCCGGGCAGAGAGGTTCTCCAGCGTCGGCCCGATCTGGAGCAGCTCGTAGCGAGCGTGCTGGCGCGAGACGTACTCCTCGCTGAGCAGGATGTCGCTGCCGCTGCCCCGCCCGAGCACGGCCCTCGGCCGGGTCAGCACCAGGCGCTGCCCCTTCTGGGGCCCTTCGACAAAAATCAGTTCCGGACGGTCCTTGCTCATTGGCTGCCAGAGCGATCTTCAAGGGCCCCGGCGGGACAACCCGCGGGCGCCCGCCACCTGCATTCAGTACAGTTCCCCTCTGATGGCCCGGATGATGATCGGGGCGAAGACCGCCAGCACCACCGACATCATGATCAGCAGGCTCGGCAGCAGGATGCGCACGCTGGCTGCGGCCGCCAGCTTTTCGGCGCGGACGGAGCGCTGAAGCCGCAGCAGAGTGGCCTGCTGCTTGAGCACGTCGGACAGCGGCGTGCCCAGGCTCTCGGCCTGGATGATGGCGGCGATGATGGAGCGCAGGTTTTCCAGGGGGACGCGGTCGGCGAGGTTCTTCAGGGCGTCGCGGCGGGTGTTGCCCAGGTCGATCTCCGCCAGGACGCTGTTCAGCTCGACGTTGAAGGGGTGGTCGGGGTCTTCGTGGACGACGGTGCGGACGGCCTCGGTAAAGGTAGCCCCGGCCCCCATGGCCAGGGCGATCAGGTCCAGGGTGTAGGGCATTCGGCGGGAGATTTCCCTGACGCGTTTGGCCGCTCGGGTGTGCAGCCAGTAAATGGCCGCGGCGGTGCCGGCGAGGAAGCCCACCAGCGGCAGCGTGTAGCTCACCGACCGGGCCACCAGAATGTTGACCCCTTCCAGCACCGCCGCCCCCACCAGCCCCCACAGCATGGCCACGGCCAGGTACTCGTCGGCGGTGTAGAAATTGGGGCTGCCGGCGGCCACCAGGATGCGGCGGAGCTTCAGCTTCAGTTGCCGGGCCTGTATCGTCCTGGCCAGCGACAGCAGCAACCACATCAGCGGCTGCAAGCCGGCCATTTCGAAAACGGTGTGCCGGTCGGCATGCCCGGTGGCCAGGGCGACTTCCCTTTCAGGGGTCATCTCGGCCTGGCCGCGCTGGCCGAAGACGGCCACCACCAGCACGCTCACGAACGCCATGAGGGCGACCGCCGCCGTCAGCCTCAGCAGGCCGTCGGAAAACGGCAACGCCAGCACCAGGATGTCGCAGCCGGCCATGTCCATTTCACACGTCGATGGAGACGATCTTCCGTATCCACAGGAACCCGACGACGTTGAACAGGACGATCACCGCCAGGATGAGCTTTCCGATGTCGTCCGTGAACAGCAGCGACACGCCCTCGGGCTCGATGAAGCGCATGATGATGAGGATGACGATGGGCATGGCGCCCATCCACCTGGCGGCGGTGCGGCCCGGGGCGGTGAGGGTCTCGATGCGCTTTTCCAGGCGGTGGATCTCGCGGATGCTGTCGGCGATGCGGTCCAGGGTCTCGCCCAGGTCGCCGCCGCGCTCGCGGTGCGTCTGCAGGGCCGAGAACAGCAGCCGGTAGTTGCTGGAGCCGATGCGGTCGGCGGCGTTGAGCATGGCCCGCTCGATGGGGATGCCGTACTCGTACTCGCGGAGCAGGTGGGCGAATTCCTCGCTGATCGGGCGGACGCCGTTCTGGGCCAGCAGCTCCATGGACTGGATCAGGTTCAGCCCGGCCCGCACGCCGGCGCTGAGGGTCTGGATGCCGTCCACGAGCTGCTCTTGCAGCCGGTAGCTCCGCCTGGCCTTGAGCAGCTTCAGCACGAGGGAGGGCAGCAGCCCGCCCAGGACCGCCCCCAGGGCCGCCGCCAGCGGGTGCCGCACCATGGCGTAGCCGATCAGCCCCAGCAGCAGGATCGCCCCCAGACCCATGACGGTGACCGTCCGCGGCCTGACGTCCAGCAACAGCGAGCCGCGCAGCACCTGGTCGTAACGTTCCTCGCGCCGGGCGATGAACTGCCGCACCGGCCGGTACCAGGCCACGGCGAACATGCCCGCCGCGACGCCCACCACGGCCATCATGCCCAGCCGCAGCAGGGTCTCCGCCGACACCAGCGGCAGCGCGGCCAGCGCGGCGATCACTTGAACACCTCCAGGTCCAGGTAGCCCAGTTCCATCAGCTCTTCGGCGAACTCGGGCACGTAGCCCGTGTGCATGAGGCGCAGGCTGCTGAGATCGACCCCGGGCGACAGCGCCGCCGGGTCGGCCACGGCGGCCTTCTTGCCGACCGCGCGCAGTCCGAAGATGTCCTCGGTGATGATCTGGGTGGTGTCCAGGTCGATGCCCAGCACCTCCGAGATGTGGGTAATGCGCCGGCTGCCGTCGGGGAAGCGTGCGATCTGGACGACGAGGTTGATGGCGGCGACGATCTGCTCGCGGATGGCCCGCACGGGCATTTCCACGGCCATGAGCACCATGGTTTCCAGCCGCAGCATGGTGTCGGCGGGCGAGTTGGCGTGGATGGTGGTCATGGACCCGTCGTGGCCGGTGTTCATGGCCTGGAGCATGTCCAGGGCCTCGGGCCCGCGGACCTCGCCGACGATGAGCCGGTCCGGCCGCATGCGCAGGGCGTTGCGGACCAGGTCGCGGATGGTGTAAGCGCCCTTGCCCTCGATGTTGGGCGGGCGTGTCTCCATGCGCGCCAGGTGCTCCTGCGGCAGTTGCAGCTCGGCGGAGTCCTCGATGGTGACGATGCGCTCCTCCGGGTCGATGAAGGAGCTGAGCACGTTGAGGGTGGTGGTCTTTCCGCTGCCGGTGCCGCCGGAGATGAGGATGTTCTTGCGCCCCTGGACGCAGGACTTCAGGAAGTTGGCGGTGGACTCCGTGAGGGTGCGGCGCTCGATGAGGTCGTCGATGGTGAAGGGGATGCGGGCGAACTTTCGGATGGTCAGCACCGGCCCGGACAGGCTCAGCGGGTTGATCACGGCGTTCACGCGCGAGCCGTCCGGCAGCCGGGCGTCCACCAGCGGCGTGGAGCGGTCGATCCGCCGCCCCACCGGGGTGATGATCCGCTCGATCACCGAGTGCAGCACGTCCTCGGAGAAGAAGCTCCGCCCGGTGGCCGAGAGCACGCCCTCCTTCTCGATGTAGATGTGGTCCTTGCCGACCACCATGACCTCGTTGACGTGGGGCATCTCCAGCAGGTCCTGCAGCGGCCCGTAGCCGAAGACCACGTCCTCGATCTCCTTGCTGAGCATCCGCCGGGCGACGTACCGCTTCAGGTCGTCGGTCAGCCGGGGGGCCACCCGCTGCATCTGGTGCCGCATGTCGGCCTCGACCATGGCGGCGTCCTCCTTGATGGTCTGGGGCTGGAGCCGCAGCGGGAAGTTGCCCAGGACGTCGGTGACGATCCCCGCCAGCACCTTTTCGTGCTCGCCCTCCTGGACGTCCGAGTCCTCGAAGCCGTAGGAGTACATCATGCGGCCGGTGCATCGCATGTTCAGCTCGGTCAGGACGCTGCGCCAGATGAAATCACCGACCAGCAGGTCGGCCATCTCCTCGTCCACCCGGTCCATGTGCGACTCGATGATCTCGGCCAGGTGGTGCTTGATGACCTTGGCGTACTGGGCGTCGGCCCTGGCGATCTTGGAGGCCACGCGCAGGTTCAGCCGCTGGAGCAGCTCGGCGTGCATGCCCTCCTCCAGCTCCACGACCCGCCGCCGCGGGGTGACGGCCTCCACGCCCCGCCGCCCCCGGCGGGCGGAGGGCTCCATCATAAACAGCGAGAACTCCCCGATCCGGATCTCGTCGCCGTAGCCGAGCTTGGCCCGGCCGTGGAAGCCGACCTCGCGGTTGGCGACGATCGTGCCGTTCAGGCCCAGGCTCTGGATAAAGTACATGGTGTTCTCACGAAAGATGCGGGCGTGCTCGCGGGAGACGAAGGGGCTCTTCAGGGCGATGGTGTTCTTTTCGTCGCGCCCGATCGTGACCTCGTCCTCGTCGACCTCGGCGACCCGGCGGTCGTCCGTGAGATGGTTGTAGATCCAGATCTCCACTTTCCGGCCGTCCGATCGAGTTTTCAGCTGCCTACGTCCTGCGGCAGCGGCTGTTTCAGGATCGCCTGGAGTTCGGGGTTCAAGGTGCCGCTGACCCCGGCCTCGGTGCCTCGCGGCGGCCGCCGCAGGGCGATGCGGATGTTTCCCAGGATCCGCGGCTCCAGTTCGCTCAGGCTTTCGGCCGTCTCGCGCGTGACCTCCACGGTCACCGAACGATACGCGCGCAGGCTGGGCTGGTAGCGCCTTCCCGTAATATCCTTGCTCCACTGCTCGCTGGGCGGCTCGCTCTGGCCGCCGACCGCCAGCACGCGGACGTTCTCCAGGATGGTATAGGCCTTGGCCCCCTTGGCGCCGACGTTGACCAGTCCGATCACGTCCACCCGGTCGTTGACGCGGAGCATGTCGCCGGGGGTGGTGTTGGGGTCGACCCGCAGCGTCACCGCCCGCATGCCTTCGTTGATGGCGGCCGAAGGCGACTGGCCGGAGGGGCCGATGATGTCGTTGAACCGGACGAAGTCCCCTTTATACACGTTGCGGCTGACGTAGGCCTGGCCCTTGAGCAGCCTGATGTCATCCTCCCTGTCCAGCAGAATCCCGTCGATGGTTTCGGCCAGACGCCGGCGGACCGTCGGAAACTCGATGTCCTTCATGGCGATCAGCGAGCCGGCGCCGAGGTCGCGTTTCCAGGCCAGCACCCGGACGGTATCCCCGGTCAGCTTCTTCTGCATGCGGACGCTGTAAGCATAAAAGAGCCCTGCCGCCACCACGCCCAGGATCAGCGAAACCACCAGCAGCTTCTTGTTCCACACGATTTCTTCAGGCATTGGACCGTTCCTACGCTTTGCTCCGGCCGGGCTGGCGGCCGCCCGCCTCGCGCGCCGGCGATACTATCTCAGGGTTGACCGCATGAACGCCCGTTCTCGCGTCGGCCGGAATGCAGAGCAGTACGTATATTCTACACTCTGCCCGTCCCGACAGTTCAGCAAGCTGCACGGCGATTGGCGCTGCCGCCTCTGCCGGCGAGCCGCTCGGCCCGGCGTCACTGCCGCCCGGTGTCTTTCTGTTCGCCCGCCGGCCGGCCGATCATCAGCACGATCTTGACCTGCTTACCTTTATCGACCGGATGCAGGTTCACGAAGTAGTGGTGTTTGCCGCCCTTGACGAACGCCAGCGACACCCCTCCGTCCCGCCGCAAGGTCGCCCCGCGCCCGACCAGCCTGTAACCCTCTTCGGGCAGCCGGGTTTTGTAGAATGTCTCGGCCGCGGCCATTCCCGCGGCGGACAGGTAAGCCAGATTGTCCGAATACCCCTCCGGCAGCTCCTGCCGGAACCCGTAGATCCGCCGCGACCCCGGCGGAACGAACACGTCGGGCACGTCTTCGCCCAGGATCCGCATGCTGGCCTGGATCAGCGGCCGGGTGGCCAGATCCATCGGTCCGCCCGGCCCCGGCGCTTCGGAAGCCAACGACTCGGGGCCCTCGGCCGGGGCCTCCCTGGTGGTCGTCACGTAGGCCGGGTGCTTGCCTGCCGCCTCCATCTGCCCGGGCTCGCCGACGGGCAGATGCCGCCAATTGGAAACATCGCCGGCCTGGGGCGAGCCCGGCGCCGGCCTGGATGCGGGTCCCGGCAGCAGGTCGGCCCCGCGGACGAGGTCGCCTTTGCGCACGTGCCGGCTGAGGTGCATCGGCTGGGAGAAGAGCGGCAGGTGCTCGCCCCGCAGCACGTCATCAAACGACCGGTCCGTCGAAACGGGAAGTTCCACCACCCCCACGTCGGCACCGGAGACGTTCGAACCCGCCGGGACGTTGCGCCGCCATTTCAGCACGCGGCTGGTCTGGGCGGGCTTTTCCTGCCGGCCGCAGCCGTCAAAAGCCGCCATCAGCAGGGCCGCCACCGCCAGCGCGGGAAGCCATCTCCATCTTGCGGAAGGCCTGTCGCTCATGGCGTCGTGTCCTTGCGGCTTTTCCGCAGGGCGCAGCGTCCGCCGAGGTCGGCGGGTTTCAGGGAACGCTCCGGCGGCCGGCCGCGAGCCTCGCGATGGCCATGTGCGATGCTCCGCGGCCCCGTCGCCCCCGCCGCGCGGCCCATCCGCTCAGTCACCGCGGGCCCGTGGGGCATCGCCCTACCAGTGGGCCAGGTACAGCCGGCGGATCATCTGGGCCATTCCGTCGCCCGGGGCCCGGACGCCCCGCAGCCCCTCATCCAGATCGCCGTAGTACTGGTCCCGCAGCAGAGCCCAGCAGTTGACCTCGTCCCGCCGCCAGGTGATCCCCTCGCGGGCTTGGTTGTCGTGGATGTGGCCGCGGTACTGTTGCCACAGGGTCCATCTGCTGCCGAACTTGGCGGCCACATGGCCGCGGTGCCCGCCGGGAAGCCGGTCCGTCAGCAGCTCCTCGGCGAAGGTCTGTGTCCTGCGGCTCTCGGCGCCCACCTCGCTCACCAGATCCTGGGCGGTGCGCTGGTCAAGCCCCATGGCCTGAATCTGGACGTCCACGGCCTTGTCGGCAAAGCAGACCTCGTTGAGCTTTTTCTCGGTGGGCCAGGCCCCATGGTCCACCCGCTGCCAGGTGGCGTAGCGGCTGGCCACCACCACCTGGTGCTTGTGCAGGTACGCCCACCCGAAAAAGAACGTCAGCCCCAGGATGACCGCCAGGAACGGCACAACCAGGGTGAACTCCACCATGGCCGTACCGCGGCCATGCAGCCTCGGCGGCCGGCGGAACGTCGCTCGGCTTGTCCTTGCGTCTCTATTCATTGTCCCTGTCAGTGGTGCAGGCTCTGGTTCACCAACTGTTCGTCGAAGCGCGAGAGGTATTCATGAATGAAGCGAACGTGATCGGGCTGCACCTGGCCGGCGGTCTGGGCGGCGTCGTCGGCCTCATTGCCCATGCGTTCCATCCACTTGTCCCACTGGGTTACCGGCACCATCTGGGCCTTCCAGTCCTGGGTCCAGAGGTCCCAGCTGGTGGTGTTGAAGATCTCGGCCTGGGCTACGGCGCAGATGCCCTCGAACGGATTGGCGCTCTTGAAGCGATTTGGCCAGGAGACGGCCCGGTCTCCCCTGGCGGCCACGCCCAGGTAGCTGAACACGTCCCGGCGCACGCCCAGGTCGTGGTACGGCCGGGCCACGTCGTAGTCGCCCACCGAGGTGTCCAGCAGGATCGGCGCGGGCATGGCGCTGCGGTCGGCGCCCTCGACGGGGTTGGTCACCTCCGTGGGGTAGCCCACGTCCACGCCGCCGAAGACGTACTGGGCGATCATGTACACCGTCTGCCAGACCGGCAGGCCGGTGGCGTCGCGCTTCGCCCGGATGCCGATGTCCACGTCTTCGGTGGTCTCGTAGGTGTACTGCTCCTCCCACCACCATGGCTCGATTCGCGGGATGCCCCACAAGTCCGGATCTTCCCAGCCTTGCACCCACATGGCGATGGGCGTGTCGCTGTTGCTTACGTAGCTTTTGGGGGTGAGATAGTTGGGATGGCCCTTGGGGTACCGGCTGCGGATCTCCACCACGTAGAACATCGTCCGCAGGATCCGCCAGGCCCCGATGACGCCGCTGGCGGCCTGCTGGGCCTGAAGCCGGCACTCGGGATAGTCGGTCCGCCACAGCGGATAGTGGATGGCCTTGGGGGCCTGGGAGCCCCACATGTACTCCAGCTTGATGTCCCCCAGCGTGCGCATGTACTCGTCGAAGAAGGTGTCGCCCAACTGGCCGGGGAAAGAGCCGCGACCGCGCCAATCGTAGAAGTCCCGATACTGCCAGGAGCCGTGGACGTAGCCGTTGATTCGTCGCATCATCCACTCGTAAGGCCCGTAGACGCGGTATCCCAGCAGGATGGTGCCGACGGTTCGGTAGCTCCAGTGCGGATCGGGGTTGGTGGTGTAGCCGTGGGCGCTATGCCCGACTTTGCGGCCCTCGATGTTCACCTTGCGGGTGTCGCCGCGGATGGGTCCGTGGCCGCCCTGGCCGGCGACCAGCTTGTCCCGCACGCGAATGTTGTTGTACTGGTAGTCGCGCCACTTGAAGAGCCGGTCGTACGGCCCCAGCCGGTGCGGGTAGGCGCGGTCGGGAATCAGCCCCTTCTTCACCGGCCGCTCGAATTCCCGGAAGCCCTTTCGCTCCGCGGGGAGAGTGGGTATGACCGGCACGATAAAGGCCGCCCCGGCGTCATTCAACTCACCGAAGCGGGAGGCGTCGAGCTGGCTGAGCCGCCCGGCGGAGGCGGCCGTCGCCTGGCTGAACTCGTCCAGGCTCTCCGCGGCCTGCCACAGCGTGCCGTGCGGCGGCGGGCCGGAGTGCCCCCGCAGCTTCCAGTTGGTCTGCTCCTCCACGCGGAAGTCGCTGTGGTTGAACAGCTCGTCCAGCGGCGCCAGGATGTCGCGCTGCCTGGCCATGCGGACCCGCAGCGATTCCAGCCCCTGCCTCAGGGCGGAATCCGACACGCCCAGGCGCAGCTGCCGGTCCAGGCACTGCTCCCAGGCCCCGACCTCTTCGTGGGCCATCTTCACCGACAGCGGGAAGGAGTCGAGCACCGGAACCAGCGCCAGCATCCGCGTCTGGGCGACGTTGTTCATGGCCACCAGGTTCATGCTGCGGGCCATCCAGGTCGCCCCCGAAATCGCCGTGGAGTCCGCCGCGTTCTGCATGTTCACCCGGCGGGTGACGTGGTCCCCCACGTTGACCACGTACACGACCAGCCCGGCCAGCAGCAGCGAACCCAGGATGACCACGATCATGACCTGGCCGCGGCAGCGGCGCTGGGACAAGACGGTCTTCGGGCGCATTATCATCAGCCCCCTCCTTCGACTTTGAGGCCGTTCTCGGCCTGCTGGATCAGCTTCTCGATTTCCTCGGTGTTCATGAAGCCCCTGGCCAGCTTGAAGTACCCCAGGGCGCCGGCGTACTCCTTCTGCTCCATGGCCACCCGGCCGACGGCGAGGTAATGCTCGTAACGGACCGTCCTCATCAGCCGGTCCAGCTCGGTGGACTCCGGCCGGATCTTCTTGGCCTCGGTCAGGCGGGCGATCGCGTCGCCGTACTTGCCCATTTCCCGGGCCTTCTGCGCCTCGGCCATCAGCCGGATGAAGTCCCGGTCCCGGCCGAGCTGGTCCAGCATCGCGTCCACCTGGGGGGAGTTGGCCGGCTTGATCCTCTTGGCCCGAAGCAGGGCGGCCTTGGCCTGGTCCCACTCCGACTTGGCCATGTGGCCCTGGGCGGCGGTCAGCTCAAGCTGATACTGGCAGTCGGTGACCTTGCCGCTCAGCTCGGCCCGCGAGGCCGACTCGAACTTCAGGGCCTGCTGGTACTTTTCCAGCGCCGCCGCATAGTTCTTATCCCGGAACAGCCTGTCCCCGGCAAAGACCAGCGCGGCGCAGTCCTTGCTCTCCTGGATCTTGGCCAGTTCAGCTCGCACCGCCGAGGAGTCCTTGATCTGCCTGGCTTTCTCCAGGTCGCGCTGGGCGTCGCGGATGCGACCGGCCGCCAGGTGGCCCTTGCCCTGCTCCAGCCAGTAATCGTGTTCCAGGTCGCGGGCCGTGTCGGCCAGAACCGCCGGGTCGGCGATGGCCAGCAGCTGCTTCTGCTCATCGGGCGGCAGCTTGCCCCGGAACGATTCGAACACCGCCACCGCCTCGCGATAGGCCTTGGCCGCCTCCAGCGGGTCCTTCTTGTCCTGCCGGCGGGCGGCCTTCAGCGCCGCCTGGTAGCGGGTTCTGGCCAGCAGGGCGTTCTTCTTCGTCTCGGCGGTCCGCTTCAGGTCGGTGTAGATCTTCAGGTCCAGCGTTTTCCTGCCGTCCTCCAGCACCTTGATGGCCTGGTCGTAGCAGGCGGTGGCGCCGGCGACGTCGCCTTCGGCGGCCTGCTCCTCCCCGCGCTGGACCAGTTGCCAGTACGCCTCCTGCTTCTCTTTCTCGCTGATCTCCTTGCGGAAGCCTTCCACCTTGGCGAACTGTTCGCGGGTGGCTGCCGCCGGGCCGGCCTTCTCCAGCAGGATCTTGTCGGCCGTCCGCAGCTTGCCCGCTTCCATGGCCTTGCGGGCCTCCTCCAGCCCCTCCTCGTACACGCGCTGGCCGTCCCAGTAGTCCCGGAAATCGCTCAGCTCGCGCTGCACGTCCCGCACCCAATCCTTGACCTCGCCGCCGGAGCGCTCCACCTCTTTCAGCACCTCGTCGGCGCGAACGACGTACTGGTCCGTCTCCTGCCAATTCCGCTCGATCAGGGCAAGATGCGCCCGGCAGATGTAGCCCTTGACCATGGCCCGCCTGGCCAGCTCCTGCTGGCCGTAGTCGCGGATGACGGCGCGGTACTTTTCCAGCGCCTGCCCGTAGAAGGCCTTTTTCTCGGCGAAGGTTTCGGCCTGGCTGGCCTTGTCGTACAGGTCCTTGGCGACGCCCAAGGTCAGCTCGGCCTGCCTGCGGAGTTCCTGCCGCTTGCCGTATTGCAGCCCCTGCCAGACCGCCAGGAAGGTGATGACGACCGCCACCGCCGCCCCGGTCAGCACCAGCTTCTTGAGCAGCGGCATGGGCTGCTTCGGAACCCGGGCAGTCAGGGGCTCGGCGGCCTGCCCGGGCGCCACCACCAGCTCTTCGGCCTGCTCTTCCAGCAGGGCGGCCTGCCCCTCGGCCGCCGCCTTCGCCGAGACGCGCCGCTTCCGCGGGCCGCGGCGCAGCGGCACCTGCGCCCGCGGCGAGAAGCTCGCCCGGATCTCCCGCCCCAGGCCCTCCACGTTGCTGAAGCGCTGCTCGGGGTCCTTGGCCAGCATCTTCGCCACGATCAGGCTCAGCGGCTTCGGCACCGAGGGCTCGATCTTGTGCAGCGCCGGGGCCACCTCCTCGGCCGAGGAGTGCCACTTCATCCAGCGCAGGGCTTCGCTGTGCGGGTCGCGCAGCACCTCATGGAAGACCTGGTTGAATTTTTCCCGGCCCAGCAGCATCTCGTAGGCGATCATGCCCAGCGAATACATGTCGGCCCGCCCGTCCACCTGCGTGCCCGCGAACAGCTCCGGGGCCATGTACTTGG
>Ga0111187_1089_pt1 | contig 22457 bp, 13 predicted proteins | sample DeeMarSWOR324_28_FD_80242 | JGI IMG/M metagenome (GOLD analysis project Ga0111187, IMG submission 80242) | Phycisphaerae bacterium SM23_33 | reverse complement strand
GACCACTCCTTTTTCGCCTCGGCGGCTTGGCCGAGGCTGTTGAGTGCGACCCCGCGCCAGTAATGAATCGTGGCGTCGGCGCCGGCCCGGTCCGGCCGGCCGATGCCGAGGTTCTCGGGATAGTCCATGGCCGCGTCCAGGTCGGCCAGGGCCTGCCGGTTCCGCCCGGCCGCCAGGTGGGTCATGGCCCGGGCCATCAGGGCCGCGGCGTAGTCGTCGTGCAGCTGGTATTCTCCCTCGGCCACGCGGAACTGCCGCGAAAGATAGACCTTCACCGCGTCGTCGTACCGGCCGGCGTCGAAGTACGCCAGCGCCAACTGATGGGCCAGCTCGTGCCTCTGCGGCAGCCTGGCCGCCGCACGCTCCAGCATGCTCACGCGCTTGGCCGTCTGCCCTGCCCGCTGGTAGGCGCGGTCGAGGTCGGCGTAGACCGGCATGGCCTCGGGGGCCAGCTCCGCCGCCCGCTCGAGGTAGGAGACGGCCTCGGCGGGTTTGTCCCTGGGTGTGGCCGAGGGCGGCCGCCTCTCGCCAGTGCTCGATGGCCTCGGCCGGGCGGTTCTTGCCGTGCAGCACCAGTCCGGCCAGATAGTGCGCGTTGGCGTCCTTGGGGTCTGCCCGAAGGGCCGCCTCCACCGCCGCCAGCTCTTCCCGCCGGCTGGGCATGCAGCCGCGCACACTGCTCCGCGCCGCCTCCTTCCTCAGCCGCGCCGCTTCGCCGGCGTCGCCCGCCAGCTCGGCCACGTATGCCCGAAGGTACGCCGCCGTGGCCGACCCCACCGCCCCGGCCGCCGGCCGAAGCAGCCGCTCGGCCGTCTCATACTGCCGTATCTCCATGCAGACCGCGGCCGCCTCGATCCTGCTTTGCTCATCCCGCAGGGCCGAAAGGCCTTCCAGGCCGCGGCCTTCGAGCACGGCCAGTTCCACCTGCCCCAGCAGCATCAGCGGGTCGCGCCGCAGCGCCTGGCGGAGCTGGGCTTCGGCCTGCTGCTTCCGGCCGAGCTGCCGCAGGGCGACGGCCGCATACACCTGCGCCAGCGCGTGGGCCGGTCGGCTGGTCGTCAACGGCTGAAGCCGTTCGACGGCCTGCTGCCACTTTCCGGCGGCCAGCAGCAGCTTGGCCCCTTCCATCACCGCGGCGTTCTTGAGCTTGCTGGAGGCGGCCACGGCATCCCAGTGGGCCAGCGCCGCATCCGAGCGGCCCAGCCCGGCCTCGGCCACGCCCAGGTAGTAGCGGACGGCGTCCGCGTCCACGTCCTTGCCGGGCGCCGCCAGCAGGCCCTCGAGCACCTGCTTGGCCTCGGCGAAGGAGCCCTGCTTGATCCGCTCCGTCGCCAGCTCGAGCTTTTCAGGCTCGGGCCTGCGGCCCCCGTCTTCCCACCAGCGCCTGGGCCTGGGCTCGATCAGCGGCTCGCTGGCGGCGTAATGGCCGTAGCGATGGGCGACGACCAGCCGGCCGGCCTGGTCGGACACCCGCAGCCAGACCTCGCCCGGGTCGGCGCCGCCCAGGGGGCAGTCGGCCTTGAAGGCCGCCGCCGGCGAGATCGTCTGCTGCCAGCGCCCCAGCAGCCGCCCGCCCGCCGACAGCTCGATCCGGGCCCGGTCAATCCGCCCGGTCGGCAGCACGCCCACCGTGGCCACGCCCTTCTCGACCGTCAGCCGCACCACCGCCTCGGGGTTGATCCGCGCCGGCGGGCCGATTCGCGTCACCGGCATCCAGTATTCCAGGAACTCCCTCTCCTCGTGCGGCTGCATCTCGAAGTCTTCGCCTTGGGTGAGGGGATAGCCGCTCTGGATCTCCACGTAGGGGCGGGCGTCGTCGCTGAGGGTCCTGGCCCAGCGCATGCCGGCGTCGCTGGTGCCCCAGGTCCACCACTTCCGCCCGGGCATGACGTGCCGGTCGGCCCACTGGGCCAGGCCGAGGTCTTGCCCGTGGTCGTAGGCGGCCATGAAGTCCTCCTCGCCCGCGGCCCGGAAGATGGAGGTGGCGCGGGGGTACTCCTTGTACCAGCTCATGTCCGTGCCCTGGCGGACGGGCCAGTCGGAAAGGCCCTCCCCGCCGTGGCCGGTGACCTTGTTGAACGGGAAGATGATCTGGGTCTGGTCGTTGGCCGGAAAGCCCGCGTTGGACCACCAGCTCGCGCTGTGGGCCACGGCGGTCGGGTTGCGGCAGATGATCCGCGTTTCGACAAAGGCCCGGCCGGGGCGGAGGCGAAGCTGGACCGTCCAGGACACGCGGAAGGCCCGCTCGGTGTCGCCCACGACGATGGAGGCGCTGCCGTCGTCGTGCCGCAGGAGCTGGCAGCTCACGGTGTCGTACGTGGTGACGCTGTGGCCGCGGGGGAAGTTCCACTCGATGCCCCCGCTGATCCAGGCCCCGCGCAGGCCCACCAGCCCCGGCTTGATGGACACCTGGCGGTAGAGGGCGTCCTGGCCGGTGACGCGGTCGTACATGGCGAACAGCCGGCCGCCGAGGGCCGGCAGCACCTCGATCCGCAGGTACTCGTTCTGGAGGACGTAGGCCTCGTAGCCCATGTCCCGCCGGTCGAAGCTCATGTCGTCCTGCCGGGTGTAGGGGTAGATCTCGCGCCGGCCGAAGTGGGGGAACTCGCTGGCCGGCCCCACCGGATAGGTGGGGATCACGACCGTCTCGGTCCACCCGCCAACCGCAGGCCCGGCCGGCGAGCCCGCGCCGCCGCAGCCGCTCAGCCATGCCCCCAGCAGGATGGTCCCGGCCACCAGAAAGCGTTTTTCGGTTCGCATACTCTGCCCTCTGAACTGATTCCCGGTCGAGGCGCCGTGGGTGCCGATCCAGGCCGCCGCAAAGACGGCGCCCGCCGGCCGGCTGAGATCACGACCTTGTCTATCCATGACCGGCTCTTTGCGGCGGACCCTCTATGCGACCGTCAAACCCCCGGGCTGTCAAGAATGCTTCCGCTTGGCCCGGGCGGAACGGGCGGCGACGGGCGCTGGCGGAAGGGCGGCCGCGGGTCCTCTACTTCGCCTTGAGCATCTCCAGGATCATGGCAACGACCTTGGCGCGGTACACGTCCAGCACGTTGGTGTCGTCGATCCTGAAGAAGAAGTCGTCCAGGCCCCGGGTCCGGGCGCTGGTCTGCGACTCCCGCCCGCTGGCGATGCCCTTGTGAAGCTCGGCCATCTCGTCAAGGACGTCCTTGCGGTTTTTCTCCCTGGCCATGCGGAGGCAGGTCTCCACGTACCGCCGGTCGTCCACGCCCTCCCGCCAGCCCTCGAAGCCGACGCAGTCGTAGATCCTCCCGTCCACGTCGCGGGCGGCGGGGCTCCAGTCGGTGTAGGCCCCGTCCAGGTCGTTGAAGGGATCGGCCGCGTACCACAGGTAGGCCCAGAAGTAGACGCCGTCGGCGTCGAACTTCCAGGGGCCGAAGCCGCTGTTGTACCGGACCGTGCCGGGGCGCGAGTTGGCCATGCAGCCCGTGTAGGTGTAGAACAGCTTGTGGACGCCTTGCTCGGCGAGTGCCTTTTTCTGGGCTTGGGCGGCGTCGAAGGCGCCGTTGCAGGACCAGATGTCCGCCTGCCTGCCCAGCCTGCCGGCCGCCCAGTTGCGGTTCATGAAGACGCAGAAGACCTGCGTTTCGGGCGAGGCCTTCTTGACGGCGTCGTAGCAGCTGAGGTAGTGCTGGATCTTCTCGGGGGTCTTGACCGGCTCGTCGAAGGGGCAGCAGATCATCTCCGGCCAGCCTTTTTGCTTCTCCTGGCGGCGGATGTCCTGCCAGTACTGCCCGTAGTACTTCTCGAATTCCGGCGTGCCGACCTTGGCCTTGGTGGCGCCGGGGACGTTGGCGGGGTTGGCGTACCTGTTGTCGCCGCCGCCGAAGTAGACCATCCTGACGAACCCGGCCTGCTTGAGCTGCCTCAAGTACCTTTCCATTGCCGGCGTGGTGTCGGCCAGGCATTTCCCATCGAGCAGCCTGGGCGGCAGGTGGCCCTGCCAGGTGGAGGAGCAGTTCAGCCCGTGCTCGACCATGTCCTGGACGTAGTCGTCGGTGACCGGCCCGCTGACGTACGCCCCGCGGCCGACGTGATCGGCCTTGTCCAGGGCGAAGGGCAGGACCTTGAACTGGATCGGGAAATCGGCCTTGCCGCCCCCCTCGGCCGACAGCGTGAAGGTCCCTTTGTAATCGCCGGCCTTGGCGTCGGTGGGCACGTGGATGGTGAGGTACCATGCCTGGCTGGTGTTGGCCTGGACGCGGCGCGGCTGGTTGACCCGCAGCCAGACGGGCTTGACCTGCCACTTCCTGACCGACGAGCCGCCGCCGGAGCGGACGGCGGTGCATTCGATCCAGTTGACCACGACGTCCCGCCCGGCCTGGAGGATGCCCGGCCCGGTCAGGTCGGTGACGGCGGCCTCCAGGGTGACGTCCTTCAGGGCGAAGGCGGCGACCTGGATGGGCTCGAACTCGCCGGGCGTGGCGTAGGCCTGGAGCGGGCCGGCGCCGCGCTCCTGGGCGGCGGGGATCGAGCCGGGGTACACGTCGCGGTTGTAGCTCCGGACGTAGGGGATGAATCCTGTCTGCCTGAACTGCTCGGCCACCTCGCCCAGCTCGCCCGTCTGCTTCCAGGGGTCCTCGGCGAAGACTTTCTTCATCGCCTCGACGTGCGCCTGCCGGGCCGCTCGGGCCTGCCCGATGGCCGCCTGCTTCCGCTGGGCGCTGACCTTGATCACGTCAATCCGCTGGATCGGCATGGCCCCGGCCCCCCAGAAATGGATCGACCAGCCGTCCCGCTGGCGGGCGATGAGCCGCCGCGAGACAAACAGCAGCCCCTGCTTCCACTGCCCGTCGTCGGCCCCGCCGAACTGGCCGACGTAGTTGTAGCCGTACAGCCCGCCCACCGCGTTCCAGCCCAGCACGATCATCGGGCTGCGGACGGTGTCCTTGAACGTAAAGGCCAGGATGGCGTCTTCGCCCGGCGAGTCGCCTTCCTTCCACCACGGCTTGATGGCCACCCGGGCCGGGGCGTCCTTGCCGGGATAGATGCGGAAGCTCCGGCCCTGCTCCTCCTGCGGCTGGCCCCACGAGCCGGTCTGGAAGACGTTCGCCTGCCCGCCCACGTCGGCGGTGGACAGCACGTCGGCGGGCTCATACTTGACCGCATCCGCGGCCCGGCAGGGACGGGCGAAGCACAGCCCCGTCAACGCCAACAGGCCAGGGATTACGACGCGTCGTCTGACATTCTTCGCCAGCATGTCTCAATCTCCCTTAAGCAGCCCATGGAACAGGCATATATGCCCCAGGTTCGGCCCTGCGCCAAGGTCTCCGTCGGGACTCAGGCCCAGTCCACCCCTCGCTCGTTGAGGAAGCGGAGCACCTGGTCGCGGGTGGGAATGCCGGCCCGGCCCCCGAGCTGTCGGCACTTCATCGCCGCCGCCGCGGAGGCAAAGGCCAGGTTCCGCCCCAGCGGCAAGCCCTCCACCAGGCCGCAGCAGAAGGCACCGTGGAAGGTGTCGCCGGCGCCGGTGGTGTCCACGACCTCCACCGGGAAGGCCTCCATCTCGGCGAGCCGGTCGGCCTCCAGATATACCAGGCCCCTCTCTCCCAGCGTGATGACCACGTGCTCGGGCCCCAGCGACCGGACCGTCTCGCAGGCCGCCCGGTAGTCCGTCCCCGCCCCGAGCCGCTGGGCGCAGCCCTCGGAGAGGATGGCGTAGTCCACGTGCGCCAGCAGCGACTTGGTCTGCTCGCCGATGCCGCCGACGTCGCCGACGACGGGCACGCCCAGCCGCTTGGCCGCCCTGGCCGCCGCCAGGGCACTTTCGTGGAACGTCCCGTCCACCAGGAGGCAGCCGGCCGTCTTCAGGCTGTCGGGCGAGCCGATGGGTTCGGCCGGCTCGGGCGGGCCCGTGAAGTGCAGGAAATGGCGCTGCCCGGTGGGCCGGTCGACGCAGACCACCACCATCGGCCCGCGGCCCCCTGGCACCCGCTTCACCTGGCGGACGTCCACCTTCTCGCGCCGCAGCCCCTGGAGGATCATCTGCCCCATCCAGTCGGCCCCGACGGCCCCCCAGTATTCCGCCTTTCCCCCCAGCCGGGCCACCGCCACCATGGCCGTGCCCACCATGCCCCCGCCCTGCACGTCGTACTGGAGGACCCTGTTGGCCAGCACCGGGGCCTTCATGTCCTGCCACAGCAGCAGGTGATCCAGGACGGCCAGCCCGACGCCGACGACCTTCTTTCCCGCGGCGGAGCGTCCCATCACACGAGCCCCTCGATTCCCAGCTCGGCGAGATATCTTGCCGCGGTGGCGGCCACCGCCTGCCTGCCCGCGTTCAAGGCCTTGTGCCAACTGCACCTTCCCGGGGCGGCCTCGGCCACGGCCGCGCCCAAGGCGTCATTGAAGTCCTTGTGCAATTGGGTGGCGATGTTCACCTTCCGCACGCCCAGCCCCGCCGCCCTGCGGAGGTCGGCCGCGGCCAGGCCCGTGCCCCCATGCAGGCTCAGCGGCACACCCGTGCGGGCGGCGATCTGCTCGATCAGGTCGAACCGCAGCCGGGGCGGGCTCTTGTAGAAGCCGTGGGCGTTTCCCACCGCCGGGGCCAGGATGTCTATGCCGGTCCGGCGGACGAAGTCGGCGGCCTCCTGCGGGTCCGTCAGCACGGCGGCGTCATTCCCGCCGCCGGTCTCCTGGCCGAATCGCCCAAGCTCGCCCTCGACGGTCGCCCCGTGCGCGTGGGCCAGCCTGGCCATCTCCTTCGTCCGCCGCAGGTTCTCCTCCAGCTCACAGGCCGAGCCGTCGAACATCACGCTCTTGAATCCCGCCGCCAGCGCCGTCTCCACCGCCTGTTCATCGCGGCCGTGGTCCAGGTGCAGGATCACCGGCACCGACGACCGCCCGGCGAAGGAGGCGGTGAGGTCCGCGCAGGCCTCCAGGCCGATGTACTCCGCCCCGGGCGCCCAGACCAGCAGCAGGGCGGGACTGCGGGCGGCCTCGCAGGCCCCCAGCACGCCCAGCAGGAAATCGCTTTGCCCGCCGGCGATGTCGAAGCCCGGCAGGCAGAGCCGCCTGGCCTGGAGGGAGGGCATCACCTCATTCAGGCTGACCAGCATGCGTTCTCCTGAAGCCGGCCCGAGTATAAATCGGTGGGCCACGCCTGGACAGGCCTTTCGGCCGCGCGGTCGCCGCGCCGGTCATCCGCTGCTGTCCTTGGCGGGCGTGGGTTCAGCCAGCCGGCGGAGGTCGGCGGTCTTGGGGTCCAGCCGGAGGACGCGGATCGTCATCCGATCGTCGGCGCACCACAGGAGCTTGCGCTTGGCGTCGTAGCTCAGCCCCAGGCTGACGCCGTGCTGGACCTTGGGGTCGTTCCCCAGCGGGTCGTCGCCCGGCAGGCGGATGCCGACCCAGGCGTTCCGGGCGCAGTCGTAGAACAGCCAGCAGATGCTGCCGTCTTCCAGGGCCCGCCGGGTGCCGGCCATTACCAGGTCGGCGTGAGGCAGGTACAGGGCCTCCCGGAGGAATACCGGCAGCTTGTCTCCGCCGGCCGCAGCCAGCCGCTTGACCTGGTGCGTCTTCATGTCGTAGGCCACCACGTCGCCTTTGAGGTGCATGGAGAAGAAAAGCAGCCGCTCGCGCCTGGAGTCGTAGGCCATGCCGTGGCAGTCCACGCGCATGCCGGGCAGGTTGCCGGCCAGGGGCAGCTCCTTCCAGGTCATGGTCTTTGCGTCGAGCTGGAGCAGCAGCCTGGGCGTGGCCCAGACCAGCAGGCCGTTGGGGTGGGGCACGCAGGTGAAGTTGTGCCCGCCCTGGTAGTTGTCGGGGAAGCTGCGCCCGAAGCGGCCCTTCCAGCCGCGGGTGTGCGGGTCGTACAGGTAGAAGGTGTTGCCCGACATTCGGCTGTAGGTGAGGAGGTTATTGGTGGCCGGGTCGAGGCCGTAGTGGTGGTAGCCGTGGCGGGTGTGGGGCCGGCCGGCGAAGGTGGTGGTCATCGGCGGGCCGAGCATGGACCTGTCCCAGTTGAGCGCGGTGTCCGGCAGGTAGCCGCCGGTGCTGACGCGGTTGGTCGTGATGCTGTAGTGCAGCACGTCGTTGCCGCAGTAGGCGGCGTGGCCGCCGCCCCACTGGATGAGCTGGTCCCTGGCCGCATCCAGCACGGTCGTCCCCCAGGCGCGGTTGGTGCGGGGGTTGTTCGGCGGCGAGAGGCGAACCCAGGTGTTGACCGGCAGGTCCTTGAGCCTGTCCTCCTCGGCCGGGTCCGGCGGGGGGCCAGTTTGCTCGTAGTACCGCGGGTTCATCGGCCCGGTCCGCGTGCTCATGGTCAGGAAGCCGACGCCCAGCTTCTTCGTGCCGGCCGGGTCCAGCTTCGATGCGTCGATCCGCGCCGCCCAGGTGGTGATGCCGCTGCCCTCGCGGTGGCTGGTCATCACTGCCAGATCCCCCGGCCCGACCGCCAGCGGGCCGGGAAGGAAGCTGTACACGCCCCGCCCGGTCAGCGGCGGCCTCTTCGCGTCGGGCTCGGCCAGCAGGGACCACCGGTTGGCGGCGGTGTCGTAGACCCAGCTCTGGCCTCGGCTGCCGATGCCGTAGCCGTCCACCAGCAGCAGCTTGCCGCTGTTGGGCAGGTAGGCCAGGCCGTGGCCGGCGCGGGGCGGGGGCGAGACCTCCGGCCGGCGGAGCTGCCAGGAGCGGCTGGGGCAGTCGTAGACCCGGGTGTCGGCCAGGAGGCGGTCCATGCGGTCGCCGCCGAACATGACGATCTTCTGGTTGGCGGGGTCGTAGGCCATGGGCGACCAGGCCCGCGGCGGGGGGGCGGTCGCCAGCGACAGCGCGCAGCGCTCCAGCAGGTCGCGGGCGTCCTCGGCCTTCCAGACGGCCTCGCGGGTGACTTTATCCTGGAGCCTACCGGCGGCCTCCAGCATCGCCGCCCGCGCCGACTTCAGCTCCGCCCTGGCCCAGGCGATCTGTGCCTTGTCCCGGCCGGCGGCGGCCAGCGACCTTGCCAGGTCCGCGTCCAGGGCGGCGGCATCGTTGGCGATGGCCTCGGCCATCCGGCCGAGCTGGAGCTTGGCCTCTTCGGGCGTCTCGGAGCGGTAGTACCGGCTGCGGGCGGCGCCGACCAGGTCCTTGGCTCGCAGTCGGAGCCGCTCGGCCGCGGCCCGCGGGCCGTCCAGCACCGTGCTGGCGAAGCTCAGCCGGCGCCACGTGCCCGTCCGGGCGGTGTAGGCCCAGCGCCCCCGGCCGCCGAGGACCTCCTTGTTCACCGGGTCGTAGCACATCGCCCCCCAGAGGAAGTCGTCCCAGAAGCCCTCCGGCACGTCCTTGGCCGTTTCGATCACCTGCCAGGTCCGCTCGGCCGGGTCGTACTCGGCCGTGAACTCACCCAGGTGCCAGGCCACCACCACCCGCCCGCGGTCGCTGTCGTAGGCGAAGTTGTGGAACAGGTACATGGCCCGGTCGTAGCCCGAGCCCAGGTACGGCCGGACGTTGCCTTCCTCGTCCTGCATCGCCACCCGGTAGTAGCTGCCGGAGAACCCGGGCGCCCTGGACGGGCCGACCGGCTCGCCCCAGAGACCCTCCTTGCCCTTGGGGAAGCGGTTCTCCCATCGGCACGGCGGGAGATTGAGCGTCATCTCGGTGTAGGGCGGCTTGTGCCTGGTGAGCATCTGCATGGCCCCGCCCAGGATGAGGAACCGCGAGTCCTTCGGCAGCCACACCAGCGCCGGCGAGGTCCGCTCGCCGAACCCGCCATGCACGAGCCTCACCCAGGTGTTGGGCGGGGCGTTCCTGAGCCCGTCGGGCAAGGCCGGCGGCTGTCCCCGCGCGGCCGCGGCGAACGCGGTCAGGGCAAGGCCGCTCAGAACGCAGCTCCATCGCTTCATGGCAGGCTCCCGCCCCGCGGGGCTGCTCGATCACACCCGCCCTGTGAATGTCCACGCGCGGCAGGCCGGGCCGGCCGATTCGCCGCCCCCGCTGCCGGCATGGGACCCTTCCGGAGATGGTAGCTTGGCTCAGCCCTTTCCGCCACCCCAACGGCGTTGGGCGGATTCACGGATGGTTTCGCTCCTTCTGCGGAGCGTTTTCGGGTGCCTGGGGTGGGTTTGCCTCTCGGCCGCCGAAGCGCCGGACCCAGATCGCCCCGCCCAGGCTCACCAGGGGGAAGCCGGCCGCCGGCAGGATCAGGATCATCCACAGCGAGGCGTCGCCCAGCGACTTGGCCAGCAGCCCCATGGCGTTGGCCAGGGCGAACGTCCCCAGCCCCGAGCCCAGGGAGACCAGCCCCAAGGCCGAGCCGAAGCCCCGATGTACATCGGGGCCGCCGTCGCCGGCCAGGATGGACAGGACCGCGGGATACTCAAAGGACCAGCAGAACCCGCCCAGGACGTAGCAGACCGAGGTGGCGACCTGGCTGCGCGAGAGCACCCCGGCCAGAAACACGCCGCTGCCCAGCAGGCCGGGGGCGATCATCATGACTCGCCGGCCCCAATGCTCCGCCAGCACGCTCAGCAGCCCCCGGGCCAGGACGTAGGCCAGCGAGAACCCGGCCGTCACCACGCCCGGGGGCAGGGGGCGGGCGGCGTAGCTGCTGCTGCCGAGGACGCGCGGCATCCACATCATGGCCGAGGAGTCGCACATGCCGTGCACGACCATCATTCCCACCAGCAGCAGCGCCTCCTGGCCGAGGGGCCTGCGGCCGGGGCCTCCCGGCGCCGGCAGCCGCCCGGCCGCGGCGCCCAGCGACCGGCTGCGGCGGTACAGCATGGTCCCCAGCAGCAGCAGGCCGGCGGTCACGGCGAAGGGAACGTGCAGGATGTGACTGAAGGAGACGGCCGGATGCGTCCGCCGCAGGTACAGCAGGCCCTCGGCCCAGTGCCACCAGCAGGAGCCTCCACTGCCCGGCCAGGGCGGCCATGGCCATGCCGGCCGCGGCCCCGAAGAGGCACAGGCGCAGCACGACCCGCGGCCCGCGGCGGTCCACCAGCCTGCCGCCCAGCAGCGCCCCCAACATGCCGGGGACGGACCCGATGCTGATCAGCAGGCCGAACTGCTCGATGGAGATGCCCAGGTGCGATTGCAGCTTGTCACGGAAGACCGCCAGCATCCCCGCGACCTGGGGGAGCGTCCACAGCAGCATGGTAGCGCCCGCCAGCAGCAGCCGCCGCCGGGTGGGTCTGTGCGGTCTGCGGGCCCGAATCGGTGCCGGTGCGAAGATCGGCTGCCCGGGCAGGGGGTCAAGTGTCACGGCGATTCTTCCCCTTCACAGTCAACTGGCCAGCTCCCGCTGCACCGCCCGGCGGATGATGGCCTGCAATTCCTTCTCTTCGGCCGGTGAGATGCAGGCCGCGGCAACGAAATCCCTCTCAAAGTCCAGCACGATCTCCCGGGCGAGGTCCACATCGGCCTTTCGACCCACCGCCTGCCAGGCGCTGAGGTTGTCCGCCGACCACGTGCGGGGCTGGTAGAGACATTTGCGGAACCGCCGGGCGGTGAACTCCGTTCCCAGGTGGTTTCCGCCGGGCCCGGCGGCGAGGATCTCCTGGAAGGCGCACTCGGTTTCGTCCACCACCGGCCCGGCCAGCAGGGCCTTCAGGCCGCCGGTCAGGTCGTCGTCGAGGACCATCTGCACCGGCGAGCAGATCTCATCCATGCTGAGCAGCCCGGCGCTGATGGAGCCGTGCCCGGTGGCCAGCGCCGTGAGCAAAGCGCCGGCGGCCTTCTGCGCCCCCGCCTCGTGGGAGGGCAGCTTGGCGTCGGTGCCGCCGGTGTGCCCCCGGCAGGAGCAGCCGTAGAACCTGGCGACGTCGGCGAAGGCGGCGTTGGTCCGTTGCTGCTCCGGCCGGCCGTAGCGGGTGCAGCCGCGCCGCATGTCCACCACGGCCACCTCCCCGCCCAGCGCCAGCTCCGCCTGGTCCCAGAAGGACCGGCTGAGGAGGTACAGGAAGAGCTGCTCGGCCAGGGCCAGCACCATCGCCCCGGCGAACGAAACCGGGGCGGTCCCCCCTTGCGAGGGGAGGTGGCCGATCCACATCCGCAGCCCGCGCTCGGCGAAGAACAGGAGTTGCTCACATTCCGGCCGGGCCAGCCGCAGCGGCGAAATCATGTAGCCGGCCGCGGCGAAGACCTCCTCCGTGCTGCGGCCGTGGGCCGCGGCGTGGCACTGGAACATCTCCAGCAGCGGCTCGCACAGGCCGGTGAAAAGGACGCTGCCGCCGGGGCGGAGGCCGTGCTTCCAGGCATACAGCTTCTCCGCCAGCGGCTGATACGCGGCGGGAACTCCCTCGACCGGAAACGGCACGCCCAGGATGTTGGTGTCCTGCACGTGATGCATGCTTCTGGCCAGGGCGGCGTACCGCCCCAGCCGGTCCTCGTCGAAATCGAGCAGCGCGTCGGTGGCCGGATCGAGATACCGGGAACCGTACACCCCCACCCGGGCGCTTACCGTGGCGCGGGCTCTTGCCGGCTTCCGCTTGGGCGCCTCGGCGATGAGGCGTTCCACGGTCTTGGACGGGAAGCGGACGGCTTGGCCGGCGCCGCACTGGCCGCCGGCACGGGTGAGCCGCTTCCGCACCGCCTCGTGCTCGACCCGAACGCCCACTTCCGCCAGCACGCGCAGGGCGCCGCGGTGGATCGTCTCCACCTGCCTTTTCGTCAGGAAAGCCGCCAGTCTCACGGGCTGCCTCCAGTGGTCCGGGTTACCCCGGCGTTCGGTTGGCGAACTGCGGCAGGTGCTGCGCCTGGGCGGCCAGCAGCTCATCCGCCAGCCTGGCGGCCGTCTCGAGGGAATCGACCGCGCCGTCCAGAACGAGGGCCTGGATGAACTTGTCGCGGCTGCCTTCCAGGGCGGCCTGCACCGTCGTTTCCACCCACATGAAGCGCGTCGCCAGCGTGCCGGCCAGGGCCGCACTCAGCGGCCTCTGCTGGAGCGGGCGCAGCCCCGCTCCGTCGGCGGCGGCCGGCGACTCCACGATGGCCTCGCCCGGCAGGTTGGGCACCTGCCCGCGGTTGGGCAGGTTGGCCGAATATACCCGCCCGGCGTCGGTCCGAACGCTCTCGATGATCTCCAGCACCTGCTCGTGCTCCCCGCTGATCCGCTGGAAGTAGCCCTCTGGCAGCGGGGCGGGCGAGGCGGCGAGCTCGCGCATCTCCTCGTAAATGCGGTCGCCGTGGGCGATGGTGTCCTCCAGGCTGAAGACGTCCACGCCGAGCGTCCTGCCGTAGTACTTGCCGCCGCGGGACAGGTGCGGGAAGAACTCGCTGACGTGGCGGTCCAGCACCGCGGGGAAGGCGCCGAACAGCCGCATCAGGTGCCAACTGAACGGGTTGTCGGCGGCGGGCGGCTGGTCGGGGCCGGCCGCCTCCGGCGCCGCCCCGCGCCGCTCGGCGATGCGGCGCAGCTTCGGCATCAGGTCCTCGGCGCCGACCCGCGCCTCCACGAACCAAGTCAGGTGGTTGATGCCGACGGCGCTGTAGCGAAACCGCTCCGGCTGCACGCCGAGCGCCTGGGCCAGGTACCGGCCCACCTCGGGCACGCCGTGGCACAGGCCCATCACGTTGGCGCCGGTGGCCTGGCGCACGCCGCGGCAGACGCACGCCAGCGGGTTGCCGTAGTTGAAGAACAAGGCCTCACCGCACAGGTCCATCACGTCGCGGGCGACGTCCACCATGGCCGGGACCATCCGCAGGGCCCGGGAGGTGCCGCCGGGCATGACGCTGTCGCCGACGGGCTGGTAGATGCCGTGGCGGCGGGGGATGAAAACGTCCTGCTCCCAGGCCCGCCGGCCGCCCACGCCGACCGTGCAGATCACGGCCGTCGCGCCGCCCAGCACCTCGCGGCGGTCGGTGGCCGCCGCCAGCCGGACCGGCGCCCGCTTGGCCTCGATCATCTTCCGCGTGACGGCCTCGGCCACGGCCAGCGCCTGCGGGTCGACGTCCACCAGGGCCAGGTCGGCCTGCCAGCCGCGGTCAATCAGGTCGGCCACCAGCCCGCGGGTGAACATGGCGCTGCCGGCGCCGATCAGCACGACACGTTCCTGCATGGCACAGCTCCCTGCTCACTTCGTCCGGCTCGCCGGCGGCCGGCATGGCAGGGCCGGCACGAGCCGTACTCGGAACGTAAGCTCCGGGGGCGGCCCAGGCATTGCGGGCATGCGCCGCCCGGAGCGGGTACATTATCGGCACGCAGCGTTCGAAACGGCAATGAGGCAGTTGCCCGGGACATCCGTGATGAAAAGCGTCCGGCCGGTCGTCATGCCGGTGTGCTGGCTTCTGGCGTTCATGGCGCTGCCGGGCCAGGAGAGGACCAAGGTGGGCAAGAACAACTTGGCGAACACTTCAGCGACCGCCCCGGTCGGGTGGGTCGTCAAGGACACCATCGAGCTGAAGGGCGTGAAGGTCGGCCTCTCGCAGCCGGTGCTGGTGGCGCGGCGGAAGGGGTACCTGTGGTTCCCCACCTTGACGGTGCTTGTCAACGGCGACCTGCTGGCCCAGATGTCTTCCCACGCCGACGTGCACACCCGGACCGCCACCAGCCTGATGTCCTGGTCCGGCGACGGCGGCCTGACCTGGACGACGCCCGTGCCCGCCGCGTACGGCGAAAGCACGCTGCGGCTGCCGTCGGGCGATCAGCTGCTGCTGCCGTACTACCTGTACCCCAAGGGCAGGGGGGTCCTGGCCGCCCCGTATCAGCTCTGCCCGAAGGGCAAGCGGCTGGTCAGGCAGGTTGAGGGCGGCGTCACGGTCGCCGGCTGGCCTAGCCCCGACAGGAGCTTTGCCCCCCAGCTGGGACTGGCCGGGTTCGTCTTCAACGGCCAGACGGTCCGGCTGAAGGGCGGCTACCTGGCGACGCTGTACGGATATTTCAAGGACGCCAAGCGATACGCCCTCGTCGCGGCCGAGTCGGCCGACGGCGTGGATTGGACCATCCGCTCGGTCATCGCCGACGAGGACTGCGGCCTGGCCGGCAGCGAGGGCCCGTGCGAATCCGCCCTCTGCCGGCTGAAGGACGGGCGGATCATGTGCGTGTTCCGCATGGGCGGCGCCCCCTATGGCCAGAGCTACAGCAGCGACGACGGCAGGACCTGGGCCAAGCCCACCGCCATGGCCGGCCCGCATTCCGTTCAGCCGAGCCTCGCGGTGATGGCCGACGGGACGGTCGTCCTTTCCGGCGGCCGGCCCGGGCTGTACCTGTGGCTGAACACCGACGGGGCCGGCAGCGACTGGCAGCAGGTGGACATCCGCAAACATCACAACGCCTGCCTCGCCGAGAAGATCCGCCGGCACGACCACACCTCCTCATACACCGAGGTGGTGCCGCTGGACGCGACGCATCTGCTCTACATCTACGATCGCATCCCGCACGGCTGGGCGGCCATCCCCGAGTCCTCGGCCGGGACCAACAGCGTCTGGGTCATCCGGATCACGCTGGCCGGGGCGCGGGGCTGAGCCGGCAAGTCTTTGCTGCTGTTGACCTTGAGGCAACGCGTTGCGGCGGGTGCCGTCGGGCGCAGGTCCGCGCCGGCTCGAGGTCTCGTTAGCGGACACGATGCACTCCGCAAGATACAATGGCCGGGGCAGCGGACAAACCGCCCGCGTGCTTTTCGGAGCCCCTGATGCAGCGCGATGTCGTTGACCAGCGCATCCGTCAGATCGGCCTGGCCAAGGCCGGTCGCGAGATGAAGGTGGCGGCGATACTCTTCACCTATCGCTGCACGATCTCCTGCCGACACTGCCTGTTCGCCTGCACGCGGGCCCGGCCGGACGTGGTCATGGACCCGCATCGCTGCGTCCGCTACCTGGGCCAGCTTCACGAGCTGGGCAGGGTGGTCCACGTCGCCGGCGGCGAGCCGATGTTGTACTGGGACGTCCTGGCCGAGACACTCCAGCTCGCGGACGAGCGGCACCTCTCCCCGCACTTCATCGAGACCAATTGCTCCTTCGCCAAAGACGACGCGGTGGTGCGGCAGCGCTTCGGCTACTTCAAGCAGCGCGGCGTGCTCGGGGTGTTGCTCAGCGCCGACCCGTACCATCAGCAGTCCGTGCCGCCGGGGAACTTCATCCGGGCCAGGCGCATCGCCAGGCAGGTGTTCGGCCAGGAGAACGTCTGGGCCACGGACGCCTCGGACGAGCAGGTGCGCGACTACGCCGAGATCGCGCGGGACGAGGCCAGGCTGAGCGAATACGTTCGCACCAGTCCGCCGATGTTCGTCGGGCGGGCCTGCGCGGAGCTTGCCCGGTTCGTCGAGCCGGCTCCGATTGACCAAATCCCGCCGATGCGGGCATGGACCGGTGGGCCCCGGCCGAGGCACTGCGCCGCGGAGTTCGACGCGGATGAGATCTGGGAAGTGCACGTGGACCCGTACGACAACGTCCAGACGAACTGCGGGGTCATCCTCGGCAAGGCCGACCGGGTCGCTGTACGTGAGCTGATGGCCCGCGGCCTGCGGGAGGCCAACTTCGTCACCGGGATATTGAGCCAGGAGGGGCCGTGGGGGCTTGCCGAGTTCGCCCGGCGGGAGCACGGCTTCCAGGTGCCGGAAACGGCGCGGCAGAAGTGCGAGCTGTGCTACCTGACGCGGCGCTTTCTGAGGCCGCACTACGGAGAGGTATTGGGGCCGGCCGAGATCTATGAGTGAAGGCCGCGGCCGCCGGGGCGCCCCGGCCGCCGTCACAGTCCGTGCCTCAGGGCGTACAGCAGCCTGGCTGCGGCGAGGCGGTCGCCGGTGCATTCGATGTGCTCGATCAGCCGGGCACGCATCTCCTCACATACGCCCGCGTGCTCGCCGGAGTGGAGGAGGTTGGTCATCTCGTGGGGGTCTTTCTGGAGGTCATACAGCTCGTCGCCGTCGAACAGGGCGGCCACGTACTTGTAGCGATCCGTCACCACGATCCTCTGGAGGATGTTGTCGCCGTGGCCGTTGTGCTCGCAGACGACCTGGTCGGGCCAGTCGGCGGCCTGCGGGTCGCGGCAGAGCGGCAGCAGGCTGCGGCTGTGCATGCCGGCGGGCAGGGAGGCCCCGGCGGCGTCGAGCATGGTCGCCGTGGCGTCCATGTTGGAGACGAGCCGGCTGGTCCGCGTCCCGGCGCGAAGCTCGCCCGGCCAGCGAACGGCCATGGGCACGCGGGCGACCTCCTCGGTGAAGGTGGAGGCCTTGTCCCAGACGCCGCCGTGGCTGGCCAGGGCGTCGCCGTGGTCGGCCAGCCAGATAACCAGGGTGTTCCCAGTCAGATCCAGGCTGTCCAGGGCGGCGAGGATCGTGCCGACGGCGGCGTCGAGCTGGAGCTGCTGCTCGTAGCAGCGGGCGACGACCTCCTGCCACACCGGCCAGTCCGGCCAGTACTTCCTCGGCGGGCCGTGCGTCAGGTCACGGTGGATCAGGTGCCGCAGCGGCTTGCCCCGGCAGTCGTCCTCGAAGCTGGGGTACGGCGGGATGCTCCCGGGGTCTATCATCCCGGCGTAGGGCTCGGTGGGGTAGTAGGGCTGGTGGGGCCCCCAGAAGCTCGCCACCAGGCTCCACGGCTGATCGGCGCCGGCGAGCTGCTTCAGCTTCTCCACCGCCAGGTGGGCGACGAAGCTCTCCTCGTGGGCCTCGGGCGGGCCGACCAGCACGCCCGAGCCGTTCATGAAGCGCCAGGGAGACTCGTGGTGCAGGATGAGGGTCTTGCCCTCCCACTCCGGGCGCTCCAGGTAATGCTCGATGCGGGCGCGGGCGTCGCCCAGGCCGCGCTCGTTCGCGTACCCGCGATAGGCCTCGGACATGTAGACCTTGCCGTAGTCCGGCAGAGACCAGCCCTCGATGCCGTAGTCGGCGGCCAGCTGATCGTGGCCGCAGTGCCACTTGCCGACGTAGGCGCTGCGATACCCCTGCTCGCTGAGAAAGTGGCTGTACAGGCGCGTGCCCGTGGCGAAGTCGGTGCGGTTGCCGGGCATGCGGGTCGCCTCGGTGTTCCACCTCAGGCCGTGGACGCTGGGGTAGAGGCCGGTCAGCATGCTCGCCCGCGCCGGGGAACAGATCGGGCACACCGCGTACGCCCGATCAAAGCGCACCCCCTGGGAGCAGAAGCGCTCGAAGACCGGCGGGGCGAACTCGAACTCGCCCGGCCGGCTGTGGTCGAAGTGGGCGTGGTGGTCGGTGATGATGAACAGGATGTTCGGCTGGGTCGGTGCCATCGCAATCAGACCTCCGCGAATTCCCGCGGCGCGGCGGCCCCGTCCGCCGGCCGTTCAGACCGGCCGGGCCGCCCGTTCCGGCACGCGTGCGTCACTGAACGTGCGTCAGCCACTTCCGGTAGCGGACGTCGCGTCCTTCGTAGGCGCTGTCGAAGGCCGCCTGGATCTTCCTCGTGACGGGCCCGGGGCAGGAAGCCCCCAGGCTCCTGCCCTCGATGGCCCGGATCGGCTTGATGCGGACGACGCTGCCGGTGTAGAAGGCCTCGTCGGCCGAGGCCGCCTGCTCGGAGGTGATGTCGGCCTCCACGCAGGTGAGGCCCATGGCCCTGGCGATCTCGATGACGCTGTCCCTGGTTACGCCGGCCAGGGCATTGTTCAGCTTCGGCGTGCTCACCGTCGCGTCTCTTACGAAGAAGATATTGCTCAGCGGCCCCTCCGCGACGCAGCCGGCCTCGTCCAGCATGATCGCGTCGTCGTAGCCCTTCCGGACGGCCTCCCACCTGGCGAGGAAGGCGTTCATGTAGTGGCACGGGCTCGCCCAGGAGGCGGCCGCTGGCGGCCAGCGCCTGCCGCAGGTCGAAGCAGAAAATGGCCACGTGGGCGCGGGCCTCTTGCGGTATCAGGCCCAGCTCGGGCGAGGCGTAGTAGCCGAAGAACTTCACCGCGCCGGCGGCCAGGGCGTTGGCGCGGACGGTTTCCTTCACGGCCTCGACGAGCCGGGCCTTGCCCAGCGGCAGCGGCATGTGCAGCAGCTCGGCGCCGCGGAAGAACCGGTCCACGTGGGCGTCGATCCGGAACAGGGCCGGGCCCTCCGGCGAAGAGACCACGTCCAGCACCTCGAAGATGGCCGAACCCCGGCTGAAGCTGTGGGACAGAATAGGCACCTTGGCCTCTTCCTGCGGCACGAATTGGCCGTCCATCCAGGCTTTCACGATCGAACTCCCTTCACAGCCAGGGGCCCCTGCCGGGCCAGGCGGCCTCCGTTGCGACCAGCTCGTCCAGCAGCCTCGCGTGCAGCCGCCGCTGCTGACCGGCATGGGCCGGGTCGCCGTAGAGGTTCCTTCGCTCCCGGGGGTCTTCGTCGAGGTTGAACAGCTCGCCCCAGGGCTCGCCGCCGTAGTAGACGTACTTCCACCGTTCGGTGTGGAGCACCTTCATGTTCGGCCCGCCGAAGGGGCGGAATTCGGTCAGGACCGCCTCCCGCGGGTTGAGCGGGCGTGCCTCCAGGTGGCCCCTGAGCGACCGGCCGGGAAGGTGCTCGGGGACCTCCAGGCCGAGGCAGTCAAACGCCGTCGGCACCAGGTCCACGTGGGCGGCCAGCTCTCGGCGAACGCCGGCCTCGGCCCCCGGCGCCCTCACGATCAGCGGCACGTTCAGCAGCGACTGGTAGAAGAACGGCCCCTTGAGGACGAAGCCGTGGTCGCCCATCAGCTCGCCGTGGTCGGTGGTGAAGATGACCAGCGTCGTGTCCAGCAGGCCGCTCGCCTTCAGGTGGTCGAGGATCAGCCCGACGCAGCGGTCCACGTGGGTGACCATGCCGTACATCTGCGCGATCATCTCCCGCAGCGGGGCCCCGGCGATCTTCTGCGGGAACGACGGCACCTTGGCGAAGTAATTGTCCTCACCCAGGTGGTATGCGCGGTACACAGGCGGCATCCCGTCCAGCTCCTCCGGCGAGGCGGCGATGGGCTCGGGGACGTCGGCCGGATCGTACATCGTCGCGTATGGCTCGCAGGCGCTGAGCGGGTGGTGCGGGTCCGGGAAGGAGCAATGGATGAAGAAGGGCTCACCGGCGAAGCGGTCGATCATGGCCATGGTCCGCCGGGCGATCCAGGTGTTGTAATGGTGCTGCTCGGGCATGGCGTTCCGCCAGGTCTCGAACCAGCCCCGGTCGAGCAAGGCGTTCTCACGTTTGAAGAGGTCCACGCCCTGGGGGAAGCTCTCGGCCAGATACGCCCCGTAGTGGCCGCTGGTGGTGGAGTAATGCACGTGGCCGAGGGTCATCTCCACTTCCTGGAAGCCGCAGTACGGCCCGTGCCAGTGGCGCATCTCCGGGTGCCTGGCCCAGTAGTCGCGGGACTCCTCGAAGCCCGCCGGCGGGTGCGGGCCGAAGCTCGGCCCCAGGTGGACCTTGCCCACCGACCCCGTCCGGTAGCCGCGCTCGGTGAGGATGTTGCCCAGCGTGGGCGCGCCGACCTCGTCGAAGCGGATGCCGTTGTGCCAGAGGCCGTGCGTCCGCGGATACAGGCCCGTGAGGATGCTGGCCCGGGCCGGCGAGCAGAACGGGTTCTGGCAGTACGCCCGTTCGAACCGGAGGCCCTCGGCCGCCAGCCGGTCCAGGTTCGGCGTCCGCACGAGGGGATTGCCGTACGCGCCGATGGAGTCCTTCCGCTGCTGGTCGGTCAGGATGAGCAGGATGTTCTTTGCCTTTACCGACATACCAGGCTCGCGGAAGGGCGACGCCGTCACACCTTCAGGTGCTTCCATCTCTGGCTGGCGAATTCCTGGCCCAGCACGAGCATTCCCTTCACGTCATCTCTTTGGCCGGTCTCGAAGGGGTCTTCGGTCTGTTCGATCCAGCGTTGCAACCGCGCTTCGAGCTGCTGCTGAGTCTGCGCGTGCTCGGGCTTGCCGGCGAGGTTGCGCATCTCGGCGGGATCTTCCTGGCTGTCGAACAGCCACGGGGCCAGGCGGTCGTTCAGCCACCTGGCGTAGAGCCAGCGCTCGGTCCGGAGGCCGCGCCAGAAGCCGGTGAACTCCCTGCGGTTCGGCCAGCCCACGCCCATGTTCTGAAGGTAGACCGAATCGGGCAGCGGCCCGGGCCGGCATCTAGCGGCGTGGGACAAGTCCGCCCCCTGAACGCTGCCGGGTGACTCCAGCCCGCACAGGCCCAGCAGCGTGGGCATGACGTCCACGAGGGCGCCGCAGCGGATGCCGGCGGGGATCTCCCCCGGCCAGCGGATCAGGAAGGGCACGTGAATGGACTCCTCGTAGGGCGTGGCCTTGGAGGCCCGCATGTGAGGCGGCAGCCAGGTGTCCCCCGGCTTGCCGTAGCCGTGGCTGCTGAGGTGGTCGCCGTGATCGGAGCTGTAGCAGACGATGGTGTCCTCGGCCAGCCCCAGCCGCTCCAGCGCCTCCAGCAGCCGTCCCATCTGGGCGTCCAGGGCGCTGACGCAGCCGTAGTACTGCGCCAGCTCGCCGCGGGCGAAGTCCCGCATCTGCTCGGGCACGTTGCCGGGCGGCTCGATCCCGGCCGGGTCATAGGTGTTGAACTCCTGCGGGAACTGGTCGTAGGGCCAGTGCGGCGGGGCCCAGCCGACCATCAGGGCGAAGGGAGAATTGCCGCCGCCGGCCTGGTGCCGGGTCATGAACTCGATCGCCAGCGAGGTCTCGCCTTCCGGGGCCCAGCAATCAAACGGGATCGGCCCCCGTTCATTCTCGTGGTAGGTGGTCTTGTAGAAACCGTGCCCACAGTTATACGCGGCCAGGTAATCGAAGCCGTGACGCCGGGGCTCGGGGTAAGGTCCGTGTCCCAGGTGCCACTTGCCGATGAAACCGGTGTGGTAGCCGGCCTGGCCGAGCACCTCCGCCAGGGTCGGCTGGCCGCCTTTCAGGGCGTACTCGTTGCAGACCACGAGGTTCCTGTGGCAGTAGGTCCCGGTCAGAAGCTGCGCCCGGTAGGGCGAGCACAGGGGATAGCAGGAGAAGGCCTGGTCGAAGGCCGTGCCCTCGGCCGCCAGCCGGTCCAGGTTGGGTGTCTGAACCACGCCGCTGCCGCTGGAACCCAGGGCGCTGTAGCGATGCTGGTCGGAGAAAACGAAGAGAATGTTCGGGGGCTTCATGCCTGGGGCTGACTCCTTTCTGCCGGATCGCAGGTGAGCGGCAGCTTCTCGGGGCATACCTCCTCCGGCCGCACCGGCTCGGGGAAGTTCCACCTGACCCACAGCCACTTGAACATGTCGTTCGTCGCGTCGTTCCAGCCGAGCAGGCGCGCCTTCATTTCACCGAGGACGCCGGCCTGGGCCGGGTCCTCGATGAGGTTGCTCATCTCGGCCGGGTCGTCCCGGAGGTCGTACAGCTCGTCCACGTCGTGGGGGTTGTACACGTACTTCCAGCGCCGGGTGCGGACCATCCGCTGCGACTGATACCCCCAGACCTCGCCGTGATGCTCGCAGTAAACCGAGTCGGGCCAGTTGGGCGGGGTCTGGCCGCGAAGCAGGGGAACCAGGCTCCTGCCGTCGAGCCGGTCCGGGGCGCGGGCGCCGCCGAGCTCGACGATCGTCGGCATGAGGTCCAGCAGCCGGACGAAGTCGCCCACCTCCAG
>Ga0111187_1006_pt1 | contig 22923 bp, 21 predicted proteins | sample DeeMarSWOR324_28_FD_80242 | JGI IMG/M metagenome (GOLD analysis project Ga0111187, IMG submission 80242) | Phycisphaerae bacterium SM23_33 | reverse complement strand
CGAGAGGGCCATGGCGTTCTCGGAGACGATCAGGTCCGGCCCCTGCCCATCGGTGATCGCCGCTCCCGGCACGAAGCCCAGCACCAGCTCGCCCTGCACGCCCAGGCTCACCACGTCGAGGCTGCCGACCGGCCAGCCGCCGCCTCTGGGCCCGCCCAGGGCCAACTGCGGGTCGGGAAACAGCTCGTAGCCCACGCCCGGGGAATAGTCAACGACCCTCGAGGCGAAGAACTGGGCCGCCGCCTGCCCGGCCTGGGCCGAGCCAGCCAAGGCCAGGGCCAGGCCCATCAGGATGGCTCGGCTCACTCGCCCCATCTTTGCTCCCCTCCCCGCGCGCCGGCGCCGCGCCGTCGAGAGGGTCCGCGGCGAGTCAGGGCCGGCATCGCCCCAAACGCCAGCAGACACAGCATCACCGGCTCGGGCACGGTGGTGACGTCGGTCAAGAACACACTGGCGTACTCGGGGACAAAGGTCAGATGCCCGCCGTCATATCCGGCCCCTGGCTGAAACGGGCCTGCCCCGGCGACGAAGGCAATCTCGGTGGAGAACCCGTGGGCGTCGAACAGCGTGGCCGTGCCGGTGAAGCCGCCGCCGCCGTCGCGGTCCAGCTCATACACCCCGCCGGAGCCGGTGACGAAGACGTCGTCCTCCCCGTCCACGGCCAGGTCGTAAGCGGCGACCAGCCCCGTGGCCAGCAATTCCGGGGTGGCGAAGCTGAGCCCGCCGCCCTGCTCGGTGACGCCCAGCCGGTACACCTCGCCGATGAACGAATAGGTTGCCGCCTGCTGGTAGATCAGGTCGCCGGCCGAATCGAAGCCCAGCCCGGCGGCGAAGTCCAGCCCGGTCACGACCGGAACCGCGCTGTACGCCCCGCCGTCATTGTCGTAGACCACCTGGTACAGGCCTCCAAGACCGAGGCCGGGCCACGTTTTCAATGGCGTCCATCCCGGCGATCAGCGTGGTGGTGGCCCCGGTGGCAAGGGAGACGGCGTACAGGTCGCCGTTGCCGTCGCCCCAGCCCTTGTTATCGGTGACGTAGAGGACCGAGCCGTCGGGGCTGACGCACACCCCGCCGACGCTTACCAGGCTGGCCCCGCTGACCGTCAGCGTTGAGCGCGCCCCGCCCGGCGCGATCGCTACGACATCGCCGCTGGCGGCGTCCGTGACGTACAGCGTCCCGTCAGAGGCGTAGGCCAGGGCCCACACGCCGCCGTCGGCCCCGTGGATGCTCCCGGCCGAGTAGCCCCAGGGAACGCCAGCGGCCGGTCCGGCCCAAACCATCAGACAAACAAACGACACCAGCGCCAGACAACCGAGCTTCCTTGACATGGTCCGCCCTCCTGCTGCGGCCCCAATTCGCGTGAGGCCCGACCCCTTGCAGCAACGAAAAAGCCCGGTCCTCGCCTTGGAGAACCGGGCTGGGAAGCTCGTCCGGGGTCAGAAGACCGCTTTCAGTGCCCGTGTGCCCCAGTCGCGAGGACACGACTGTATGTTCGCCACAGGCAGGTCTTCTGGCTCCCGGCTCTCAAGGCTCCACATGCGGTGCCCCGCGTCTGGAGGCCTCATCCTCCCGCCGCGCCTTCCCATCCCGACCCCGCGTCGGAACAGTGGCTTGACCGAGGCCGACCCGCGCCCTGCTTGACGCGGGCAGCCCCGTGCGGCGGTCGTCGCCGGTCACAGCGGCGCGTCCGCGGCCGATTTTCACGGCCTTCCCTCTTAGGCCCGCTCGGGCCACCTGTGACAGCCTCGAGGGTAGGACAGGCGCACGTGCCTGTCAAGCAGGCGGCGGCAAGAATTGCGAAAAATGTTCCGGGCTAGCCTTGGGTGCGACTCAGGGCCTGGGTGCAGGCAGCGATGAGACGCCGGGCGGCACCGGGAATGGCGTCTTTGTCGCGATATCCGGCCGCCCGGGCATGCCCCCCGCCGCCGAAGCGGCCGGCGATGGCAGCGACGTCCACCTGGCGGCGGCTGCGGAGGCTCACCCGCGTCACCCCGTCGGCCTGGGCGACCAGCAGGCCACAGACCTCCACGGTGCCGATCCGCATCGGCTCGTTGACGATGTCCTCGGTCTCGTCCGGCCGAGCGCCGGTGCGGGCGAAGTCCTCGCCGGTGAGGGTAATCACGGCCAGCCGGCCGTCGGCGTGAAGCTCCAGCGAGCTCATCGCCGCCGCCAGCAGCCGGAAGCGCTGCGGCCGGTCGCCCTGGTAGATCCTGGCGTACAAGACGTCGGGCCGGGCGCCGGCCTGGATGAGCTTGCCCACGGCGGCCAGGGCCCGGGCGTCGGTATTGGGATAGTGCAGCCAGCCGGTGTCGGTGCAGACGGCGGTCATCAGGGCCTCTGCCGCCGCCGGGCCGATCGGCCAGGACATCTCCTCCAGCAGCTCGGCCAGCATCACGCCGACGGCCGCGGCCGATTCGTCGCGCCAGACCGTCGCGGCCACGTCGTCAGCCGTGATGTGGTGGTCGATCACCACCAGCTTGTCGCGGCGGGGCTGGACATGCTGGGCGATGGGCTCGAGCTGGGCGGCGGCACAGGTGTCCACCACGACCACCAGGTCCGCCCGGTCGGCCAACTCGACGAAGCGCTCGGCCGGAGCGGGCTGCTGCGGCTCGAACAGGAAGGCGTACCTCAGCGGAATCGCATCGGGGACCAGCATAGTGCTGTCCTTGCCGGCTCCGGCCGCGGCCAGGTGCAGCGCGAGCATCGAGCCCAGGCCGTCTCCGTCCGGGCGGGCGTGCGTCGTCACCAGCAGCCGGGAGCAGCGGCTCAGGGCCTCGGCGACGGCGGCGCGGTCGGACGACCCTTGGCGGGCCGCGCCGCTTTTACCGGCACAGTTCGCGCACACGTTCGACGTCCTTTGCTATCTGGGCGCGCAGGGACTCAGCATCGGGGAACCTGATCTGGTCGCGCAGCCTCCGAAGGAAAACCAGCGTGATGGGCTGGTCGTAGAAATCCCCGGCGGCGTCGATGAGGTTGGCCTCAATGCACCGCTGGGCCGGGCCGAAGGTGGGCTTGTCGCCGATGGAGACCGCCGAGGGATAGGTCTTTCCTCCCAGCTCGGCGCGGGCGGCGTAGACGCCGTCGGCGGGGGCGATGACGCCGGCCGGCTCGACGTTGGCCGTCGGGAACGTCAGCAAGCGGCCGCGGCGCTCGCCGCCGACCACCCGCCCGTGCAGCGCGTAGGGCCGCCCCAGGCACCGCCCGGCGGCGGCCACGTCCCCGGAAAGGACCAGCTCCCGGACCAGCGAGCTAGAGACCTGCACCCGACCCCGGCCGGCCAGTTTCAGCGAGACCGGCGGCACCGCGGTCACCTCGAAGCCGCCTTCCTTTGCCATCCGCCGCAGGGTCTGGATGTCGCCGGCCCGGTCCCTGCCGAAGAAAAAGTTCTCGCCCTCCACGACGTGCCGCGCGGCGAACCGGCCGACCAGAACATCGCGGACGAAGGCCTCGGGGCTGCTGTGGAGGAACTCCCGCGTGGTGGCGATTACCACGACCGCGTCGGCCCCGTGCTGGCCCAGCAGGCGGTATTTCACCTCCTTGGGCAACAGAACCTGGACCGGCCGGTCGGGCGCCAGCAGCGCCGCCGGCGGCGGGTCGAAGGCGACCACGACCAGCGGCGCGCCCGCCCCGTCGGCCAGGCGGCGGGCCGTCCGCAGGATCTCCCGGTGGCCGAGGTGGAAGCCGTCAAAGTTGCCGACGGCCAGCACGCACCCCCGCGCGGAGGCCGGCAGGTTTTCGAATCCCTCGATGACCTGCACACTCATCGGCTCGAACCTCTTACCCGGCAGGGCGACGCTACTGCGCCACGACGATGGGCACGCCGGAGCCGGCGTCCACCAGGCTCACCTCAACGCTGTAGGTCTCCCGGAGCACATCGGCGCGGATGACCTCCGCCGGCGGGCCGCCGGCCACCACCCGACCGTCCCGCATCAGCACCAGCTCGTCGGCGAAGCGGGCGGCGAGGTTGACGTCGTGGCTGACGCAGACCACCGCCATGGGCCAGTCGTGCGCCAGCCGAACCATCATACGGTAGATGGCCAACTGATTCTTGATGTCCAGGTGGCTGGTGGGCTCATCCAGCAGCAGCACCCTGGGCTGCTGGGCCAGGGCGCGGGCGATCATCACCCGCTGGGCCTCCCCGCCGCTCAGCTCCTCCAGGGTGCGGTCGGCGAATTGGAGGGTCTCGGTCATAATCATGGCCTGGCGGGCGACGGCCCGGTCCTGGCCGGCGGCCAGGCCCAGCATGCCCATCTGTGCAAACCGCCCCATCAGCACGATCTCGCGGACGCTGAAGGCAAAGGCCGAGGCGGGAAACTGCGGCACATAGGCGATGAGCCTGGCCAGCCCCCGGCGGGAGTGTTCCCTCAGCGGCCGCTTGTTCAGCCCCACCCAGCCCCCGCCGGGGCGGAGCGTCCCCATCATGCACCGCAGCAGTGTGGTCTTGCCCGAGCCGTTGGGGCCGAGGATGCACAGAAGCTTGCCGGTGGCGGCGGCCAGGCTCACGCCCCGCAGCACGGGCGCGCCCGGGCGATACTCGAAAGACAGCTCTGCCACCTCCAGGATTTGGGCCTCGTGGCTCACGCGGACGCCTCTGCGAATCTGCGGCGCAGCAGCCAGATGAAGAACGGCCCGCCCAGCAGGGCGGTGATGATGCCCACCGGGACGGTGCCCACGCCCACGGCCGGGCCGACGGTGCGGCACAGCGTGTCCACAACCATGAGGAAGATCGCCCCGGCAAAGCCGGCCAGGATCACCAGCCGGCGGTGGTCGGGCCCAACCGCCATGCGGCAGATGTGGGGGACAATCAGGCCGAGGAACCCCACCGGCCCGGCGAGGGCCACGGCCGCAGCGGTCATCAGGCCGACGAAGACGAACGTTTCGATCCTCAGCCGGTTGACCGCCACGCCGGTGGTGGCGGCCACTTCATCGCCCAGCCCCAGGGTGTTGAGGGCCCCGGCGCGAAGGAAAAGCACGAACCAGCCGGTGAGCACGCACGCGCCACAGATCACCAGCAGGGCCAGGCTGGTGTCGTAACGGATGTTGCCCATCGCCCAGCGGGCGAAGTCGGCGATCCGATAGGGGTCCACGAACAGGTAAATGGACAGCATGACCGCCCCGTTGAAGGCATTGACGATGACGCCGGCCAGGATCAGCGAATAGGGGTTCAGCCGGCCGCGGTGCTGGGCAATCCCGTACACCACCGCACAGGTCAGCAGCGCCCCCGCCAGTGCCAGCACCGGGGTGGTGGCCCAGGTCAGGCCGGCCCAGGCCGCCCCGGCGGCCAAGCCCAGAAGCACCCCCACGCCGGCCCCGCTGGAGATGCCGAGGATGTACGGCTCAGCCAGGGGGTTTTTCAGCAGGCCTTGAAGGGCGGCGCCGCCCGCCGCCAGGGCGGCGCCGACCGCCGCCGCCGCGGCCAAGTGGAACAGCCGCATCCGCCAGACCTGTTGGTCGAGGTCGACCTGGCCAAAAAGGCTGCACACGCCGGCCACGGCAAGGGCCAGGATCACGCCGCCCAGCAGGTACAGCAGCAGCATCCACCCGGTGACGGCGGCGGGCTGGGCGGGCCGGTCAGCCATCGCCGCCCCCCGCGCCCTTGGAGGCGGCGTGAAGCATCTCCCACATCTTCTCGGCCAGCTCGGCCACGCGGGTCGAGGGAATGCTCCAGCGCCGGTCGGTAACGATGAAGACCCGCCCGCTCCGGGCAGCCGGCAGGTCCTGCATGTCCAGCCAGAACTTCCTGGCCGCCGCCTCCTGGGCGGGCTCGACCTGACAGATCAGCACATCCGGGGCCGCCGCCAGGATGCTCTCCAGCGGCACCTGCTGCCACCGCTGGAGGCCCCGGATCTCGGCGCCGGCATTGGCCCCGCCGGCCAGCTCGATCAGGTCGTGAATGAAGTTCCTGTCCCGGGCGACCACCGGCGTCCCGTAGCCGAGCACGAACAGCACCCGCGGCCTGGAGCCGCCGCCCTGCCGGCGGCGGACCGACTCCAGCCGCCCCAGGAAGCGCTGCTTGAACTGCTCCGCCTGCTGCTGCTTTCCCAGGGCCTGGCCGATCCCATCCACCGCCGAGATGATGTCCTGGAGGGTCTCGATCTGGAAGCTCACGATCCGGATCTTGGGATTGACCTCCCGCAAGGCCGCCAAGCTGCCAGGGTCCTGCTGGATCAGCAGCACGTCCGGCTCGACCGACAGGATGGCCTCAAGGCTTACGTTGATGCGGTCGCCAAGGGCCGGGCGGGTCTGGCCCGGTGGGAGAACGCAGTAGTTCGTCACGCCGACGACGTGGCCCCCCAGCCCCATGTCGAAGACGATGTCGGTAAGGGCCGGGGAAAAGCTCACCACCCGCGGCCGCGGCCCGGGCGGGGGCGAAGGCTGCCGCCTGCACCCGGCCCCAACCAGCAGCGCCGCCAGGATAAAAGTGAAGACTCGTTTCACAAATGGGGCTCCGAAGAAGACGCTTCAAGCCGCGCGATGGTAGGAGCCGCCGGCCGGAGTGTCAAGCTGGTTGCGCTACGACGGCAACGGCCGGTTCCGGGCGTCAACGTGGGATAAAGGCCCGCCCATGCCCATGCCCGGGCCTGGGTTATTCCGTTCCGACTTCCTCGAAGGCCTCGGGCAGGAAGTCAATCAGGTCGGAGGCGATCATGGGCACCTGGCCCAGTTCGTCGGCGGCCAGGTCCCCGGCCAGGCCGTGCACGTGCACGCCCAGGCAGGCGGCGTCGAAAGGCTCCAGGCCCTGCCCCACGAGGGCGGCGATCAGCCCGGTGAGCACGTCGCCGGCTCCGCCGCTGGCCATCCCGGGGTTGCCCGTGCTGTTGACAAACACCCGCCGGCCGTCGGTGACCACGGTGCCGGCGCCCTTGAGGGCGACCACCAGCGGCGCGTGTATCTCGGCCGGGCCAGCCCACTCGGCGGCGGCGACGACGGCCTTGCCTTCGCGGTCGGCTTGAATCTCTTCCACGCCCAGGCCGATCAGCCGCGAAAACTCGCCCGGGTGCGGGCTGAGGACCGCGGCGCAGCGGCGAAGCTCCGCCCAGCGTTCGATGCCGCAGAGGTTGTTGAGCCCGTCGGCGTCGAGCACCAGCGGTTTTTCCTGCTCCAGGGCGGCCCGGACCAGAGCGGCGGCCGCCGGCGAGGTGCCCATTCCCGGCCCGACGGCCAGCACGTCGGCGGCCTGGGCGGCGGCGAGCATCTGGCGTATCGCCTCGGGCGCCAAGGCACCGCAGTCATCGCACGCCAGCGGCAGGGAGGTTGCGCACGGGCAGAGCGAGGCCACGGTGAGCTGGACCGGCTCGGGGGCGGCCACCGTCACCAGGCCGGCCCCGCCGCGCAGGGCGGCGTTGGCCGCCAACGCCGGCGCCCCGATCATGCCCCGCGAGCCCCCCACCACCAGCACCCGCCCGAAGTCACCCTTGTGGGCGTCGCGCCGCCGGGGCGCAAGCGCCGGCAACGAGCTGACCTTTTCCGTTGTCTTGGCAGTGCCCGGTTTCATAGTCTTCTGCGCTCCGCTGCCCGACATGTCTGCACCGGATACGTCGCAGATCGGCAATCGAAACTCGAGAATCCCACGCCGCCGGCCAAGCGTCACTTCGCCGCCGCCACCGCCAGCCGGTTGATCATGGCGGCGATGTAGCCGGCGGCGAAGCCGTTGTCGATGTTCACCACCGACACCCCGGCGGTGCAGGAGTTCAGCATCGTCAGCAGGGCCGACAGCCCGCCGAAGCTGGCCCCGTATCCGACCGAGGTGGGCACGGCGATGACCGGCACGGCCACCAGCCCGCCGACCACGCTGGCCAGGGCCCCTTCCATCCCCGCCACCACGATGACGGCCTTGGCCTGCTGGAGGTCCTCCATCGCCCCCACCAGCCGGTGGATGCCCGCCACCCCCACGTCGTAGTGGGTGCTGACGCGCTGGTCCATGATCTCGGCGGTAACGCGGGCCTCCTCGGCCACCGGCAGGTCGCTGGTGCCGGCGGCGACCAAGGCGATGTGCCCCGCCGGCCCTTCGGAAGGAGCCTGTCGCAGCGTGATGGCCCGGGCGGCTTCGTGATACCGGGCTTCGGGCAGCCGCTCGGCGACGGCCCGGTGGACGTCGGCGTCGGCCCGGGTGGCCAGGACGTTGCCGCCGCCCTCCGCCAGCTTGGCGAAGACGGCGGCCACTTGCTCGGGCGTCTTACCCGGACAGAAGATCACCTCCGGGAAGCCGCAGCGGATGGCGCGGTGATGATCCACCGTGGCAAAGCCCAGCTGCTCGAACGGAAGCCGGCGCAGCTCCTGCAGGGCCTGCTCCACGTCGGTCGCCCCGTCCCGAACCGCCTTCAGCAGCGCTCGCAGAACGGGCTCGTCCATAGCGGTGGGTATTATAGGGTTTTGCCGCCCGGCGAGGGGGGAAAAAGCGCCGCGGGCCCCGCCAGGCGCGGGGTATTTGCGCCTCGACAAGCAGCGGCCGGCGGACGTAGGATGTTGCGTCCAATTCGGCCGCCTCGCAGGAGAATCGACATGCGCAAAGAGTCGCTGGAGTTCCTTCAGAAACTCTTGACCACCCCCTCGCCCAGCGGGCACGAGTCGGCCGGGCAGAGAATCTGGTGCGACTACGCCCGCCAGTTCGCCGACGAGGTCCGCACCGACGCCTACGGCAACGCCGTGGCCGTGCTCAACCCGGGCGGCGACCCCAAGATCATGATCGACGGGCACGTCGACGAGATCGGGCTGATGGTCAAGCACATCGACGAGAAGGGCTTCATCTACTTCCAGCAGATCGGCGGGGTGGACCCGGCCCTGGTGCGGGGCAAGCGGGTGGACGTCCACACCGGAAAGGGCGTGGTCCGCGGGGTCATCGGCGCCCCGGCCATTCACCTGCGCGAGCGCGGCAAGGAGCCCAAGGTCCCCAAGCTGCACGAGAGCTACATCGACATCGGCGCCCGGGACGGCAAGGAGGCCCGCCGGCGCGTGGCCGTGGGCGACCCGATCACCTTCGTGGACGACTTCGAGATGCTCGACCGGAACGTGGCGGTGGCCCGCGGCTTCGACAACCGCGCCGGCACCTGGACGGCGATCGAGGCCTTGCGGTTGGCGGCCGCCGGCAAGCCACGCTGCGCCGTGTACGCCTGCTCGTCGGTGCAGGAGGAGGTGGGGCTTTCCGGGGCGGCGATGACCGTCGTCAACGTCAAGCCGCACGCGGCCCTGGTGGTCGATGTCACCCACGCCACCGACATCCCCGGCGTGGAGGCCAAGCAGCACGGCGAGGTCAAGATGGGCAAGGGCCCCACCATCAGCATCGGCCGGGAGAACCACCCGGTGCTGGTCGAGCGGCTGCGGAAGGTCGCCAAGCGCCAGAAGATCGCCGTGCAGTTGGAGCCCTTTTCGACCACCGGCGGGACCGACGCCTGGACCATTTACACCAAGGAGGGCGGCGTGCCCTCGGCCATCGTGAGCATCCCCAACCGGTACATGCACACCACCGTCGAGATGCTCGACCTGCGCGACCTGGACAACACGGCCAGGCTGCTGGCCGCGTTCCTCGCCGACGTCAAGAAAGGCGAACGATTCGTGGTACAGGTTTAGCCGAGGACACCCGGGCCGGCCGCTCAGCGTCAGGTTAGCGGGCCTCACGGTCCGGTCGGGCCCGTCAATCGGGGCGCCCTGGAAAACAGGAATTCCCTCCTTTTCGCCCCGCCCCCCTCTTCACGTCCGGAGGCCACGATAGAACAGCCGCTTAGCCATCTCGGCCGCGAGGACGTAGACGCCGGTGATCGCCGCCACGGCCAGGAGGAAACGGGCCGGCAGCGGCTCAAAGGCGAAGACCCTCGCCGCCGGGGTATAGGGCAGCAGCAGCGTCACGGCAACGACGACGGACGTGGCCAGCAGGAGATACCTGCCCGGCCGGCTCCTGAAGAAGGGCCGTCGGCTGCGGACCACGAGCACTACGAGGCAGGCTGAGACCACCGACTCCACGAACCAGCCGGTGCGGAACTGCTCCGGCGTCGCCCTGAGAATCAGCAAAAGCACCCCGAAGGTAAGATAGTCGAAGAGCGAGCTGAGCAGGCCGAACCAGACCATGAACCTGCGAATGAACCGGATGTCCCACCGGCGCGGCTTCTCAATGAGCTGCTCGTCCACGCTGTCGGTGGCGATGGTCATCTCCGGGAAGTCCGTCATCAGGTTGGTCAGGAGGATCTGCTTGGGCAGCAGCGGCAGGAAGCGCAGGAACAAAGATGCGCCGGCCATGCTGAACATGTTTCCGAAATTGGCGCTGGTGGCCATGAAGACGTACTTGAGCGTATTGGCAAACGTCCTGCGGCCCTCGCCGATCCCTTGCGCCACAACCTCCAGGTTCTTTTCCAGCAGCACGATGTCGGCGGCCTCCTTGGCAACGTCCACGGCGGTGTCGACGGAGATGCCCACGTCGGCGACGTGAAGGGCCGAGGCATCATTGACGCCGTCGCCCATGTAGCCCACCACGTTGCCGGCCTTCTGGAGCGCCCGGATGATCCGCTCCTTCTGGTTCGGCTCGACCTCGGCGAATACATCGACGCGCCCCGCCTGGCTGAGGAGTGCCTCATCGCTCAACTGATGCAGCTCGCCGCCGGTAAGGACCCTGGGGCGGGCCACGCCCACACCCTGAGCCACGTGGCCGGCTACCAGGGAATTGTCGCCGGTGATCATCTTCAGCGACACGCCCAGGCGCCTCAGGTTGTCTATCGTCTCGGCCAGGCCGGGCTTGGGCGGATCGGAAAAGACCAGGAAACCCAGGAACGTCATGCCGGCCTCGTCGTCCTTGGTGATGCCACGGGCCGCCCCGACGTCGCGGCAGGCCAGGCCCAGTATGCGAAAGCCCTGCCCGCTCAGCCGCTTGAATCGCTCCTGAAGGCGATCTCTCGCGGTGGCGACGTCGATGATGGATCCGTCGGGGGTCTCGGCCGACGCGCAGGCGGCCAGCACGTTTCCAAACGCGCCCTTGGTGATCATCAGGTGAACGCCGCCGCCCTCAACGACGATGCTCAGGCGCCTCCGGAGAAAGTCGTAGGGTACCTCGTCCAGCTTGCGGTATCCGGCCACGTCGAGCTGACGGTAGCGGCGGATCGCCTCATCGATGGGGTTCACGAAGCCGGTCTCATTCACCGAATTCAGGTAGGCGTAGCGCAGCACCTTCTCGCTTTCGTCGCCGTCGATGCCAAGCGCGGCAGCCAGCCGCACCGTCCCCTCGGTCAGCGTGCCGGTCTTGTCCGAGCAGAGCACATTCATGCTGCCGAAGTTCTCGATGGCGGCGAGCCGCCGAACGATGACCTTCGACAGGGCCATGCGCCTGGCCCCGTGCGCGAGGTTGACGCTGATGATGGCCGGCAGCAGCTGTGGAGTGAGCCCCACGGCCAGTGCCAGGGCAAACAGGAACGCATCCAGGAACGGCCGCTTCAGCCACACGTTGATGGCGAAGATGCCGATCAGCAGCACCAGCGTGACCTCCATGAGCAGGAAGCCGAACCGCCGGACCCCGCGCTCAAACTCGGTCTCGGGCGGCCGGAGCTTCAGGTGCTCGGAAACCTGGCCGAACTCGGTGTACTTGCCGGTGAGCACGACCAGCGCCTTGGCGCTGCCGCTGATGACGTGCGTGCCCATGAAAAGCGCATTGCTCCGCCCGGCCAGCGGCGTTTCCGCGGCCAACAGACCCGGCGACTTCTCGGCCGGATACGTCTCCCCCGTGAGCGTCGCTTCATCGACGAAGAGGTCCTTGGATTCCAGGATCCGGCAGTCGCCCGGCACGCTGCTGCCGGCCGAGAGCACCACGACGTCTCCGGGGACAATCTCCTCGACCGGGATTTCCGCCGGCGTGCCTTCCCGCAGCACCTGCGCCTTGGTTCGCACCGTGGCCAGGAGCCTCTCCATGGCGTTGGCCGCCCCGCGTTCCTGCCAGAACCCCAGCAGGCCGCTGACCAGGACGATGGTCAAGATGATGGCGGCGTCGGCGGCATCGCCCAGAAAGAAGGCCAGGCCGGCTGCGAAGACCAGAAGCAGGATGATGGGGCTCTTGAACTGCCCCAGCAGAAGCGCCACCTTGCCCGATCGTTTGCGGGGCTTCAGTAGATTCAGCCCGTAGCGCTGCCGGCGGCGGACGGCCTCATCTTCAGGCAGGCCGAGCGAAGACGTCTCGAGCCGCCCCAGCAGCGCGGAAGCCTCGACAGACCAGAACGGCCCTCGCTCCGGTGGCATGGGCATTACCCCACCAAGGGCTCAACGATTCCTGTCACGCTGGAGAATGCTTGCCTGCGATTACCGCGCCTTCACTTCGATGCGTCGGCACAGTCAATAAAAGCGGCGGCTTGCCCAGCGCGAGCGGGCGCGGCCCAGGCTGCGATATTCTATCCCATAAGGCACGACGCAGGCAGGGCCGACCCGGGAAGGATCCCGGCAACATACCTCATTCTGCCGGCCTTTCGACAGCACAACAAGCTCTTACACGAGAAGGTATTGTGCGCGGGGCTCACGGAAGCCTGCAAAGATTTCAGATGGGGCTCAGCTTCGCCAAGAAGCTTGGGCAGACAATTTTTGCGGCCAATCCGGGGCTTGGGGCACCGCCGCCGGAAAAGGCAACGGTTGGGGCAATGAGCTGTGTCCCTGCCGCCCCGGTGACGAAGTCGGCCGTGCGAGGCACTGTCAAGGCCGCCTCTGAAGTCGGCGCGGACCGTCGCTTGCTTGCAGTCCCCGGAGGGCGATGCCGGGCGGGCGACCACCGTCTCCGTGACGGGCCGGCTGGCCCGCCCCACTTCTTTTCGAACGTGAAGTTCTTCGCCTCGGCCTGGACGCGGAGGGCGGCGTGCCCTCGGCCATCGTGAGCATCCCCAACCGCTACATGCACACCACCGTGGAGATGCTGGACCTGCGCGACCTGGACAACATGGCCAGGCCGCTGGCCGCCTTCCTCGCCGACGTCAAGAAAGGCGAACGATTCGCAGTCAAGGTCTGACAGAAGGCACGGGGCCTGCCCGGCCCCGGGCCGCCGGCTACCGTGCCGGCGGGCCGGTCGAGGCAAACAGGATGTCCAGCGGGGGTTTTTCGCCATCGCGGGTGCGGCCCGACCCACGCAGGTAGAGAATCCCGAGGCCGTGCCGCACGTCGGCGTTCATGTTGGGATACCAGTTGTCGATGGTGTCCGGCTCGCTGACCAGCACCGGCTGGGACCAGGTTCGCCCGGCCAGGCGCTGAAGGTACAGGGCACCGTAGGTGTTCCGCAGGTCGCGTCCGTCCTGGAACAGCGTCTTCCCGAACAGCAGATACAAATGAGCCGGCCGCTGTGACGTGTCCAGGCTCAACACCACGGTGAACGTCCTGAAGTCGTGCAGCCGGACGGGCCTCGACCAGTCCTCCGGCCCGTAGGGGCTCTTGGCCCGGCGATACCACAGCCAGCCCTCGCCGTCCACGTAGGCCAGGTGGATCACTTTGGCTTGCTCGTCGAACACGGCGCACATCCGCCGATCGGTGCCGGCCCAGGTGGACATCCCCGTGGCCAGCTCGATGTCTTCGGCGCCCCATTTTTGGCCGTCGAAGAGGTTGGCGTACAGCTTGCCCACCCCGCCCACCGTCATCATCGCCAAGACACAGCTCTTGCCGTCCTCCAACACCAGGTTCTCGTGCACCGTGCTGCCGAGTTTCGTCCAGTGCCTGCCGACGGATGAGTCGCCGCGGTGAAGGATGCAGCGGACGTCCGGACCCCATTCCAGGAAGTCCCCCGGCCGGGCGCTTCGCTTCCACAGCACCTCCGTGCCCACGACCTGGCGCTGCTCGTCGAAGATCGCGTGCCGGCCGGTCATGGTGAAGCGCCCTTCCGTGTCCTGCTGGATGTCCGGGTAGTAGCCGAGCTTGGTGTCCAGCTTGCTGGGCTGCTGCCAGTCGATTGTCTTGCCCGAGATGGTGCCTTTGCAGACGAAGGTGCCGAAGACCCATTTCGGCGCCGGCTCCACCAGGACGGTGTACAAGGTGTGGATGGTGCTGCCCTGGATGAGGTGGCTGCGGCTGGCCTGGGGGGCTTCCGCGGCGGTCCAGCTTTTCCCGTCCTCGGAGAAATGGTACGTGTCGGGGTCACCGCGGAAGACCAGCCACTTGCCCCCGTGCGGAAACACCAGGCGGATGGTGCCCCGGGTGGTCGAGTGGTACCCGCCCAGCGTGGTGGCGATCCTCGAACGGACGAACGTGGGCGGCCAGCGGCCGCCGCCATCCCCGGCGCAGCCGCAGACCAGCGGCAAGATCGCCGCGGGAACCAGCATCAACGCCATCAAGCCGATGTTTCCCATGTGCCGTTCCTTTATCAGGACCTGGGCGATCTGAGCCCGAATGTATCCAAGTGGGGTGCTGTCCGCCAGCGCCATACGACCTTGCGCAGTCGCGGCCAAGCGCGCCGCCCGGAAACAACGCCGTAGAGGCCGGCTCCCCGAGGAGGCCCGGGCACGAGCCCGCCGGGCAACAGAAAGCCCCGCGGCGGAGGTCGCGGGGCTGTCTGACTTGACGGCGCGAGCCGTCGGCTGCTTGGCGTCCCCGGGCGGCGATGCCGGGCGGCTAACCACCATCCCAATGGCGGGCCGGTTGGCCCGCCCTACTTTTCGAACGTGAAGTTCTTGGCCTCGGCCTGGGCCCGGATGGCGGCGCGGAGGGCGGCGTCGAAGGCCTTGGCCTCACTGAGGCCCTGCTTTTCCATCTCGGCCTTGACGTGGGCCTGCCGCTTGGCGTTGAGGTCCTGGATCTCTTTCTGAATCCTCGCTCGTTCGGCGAGCTGCTTCTCGACGTACTCCTTGCGCTGCTCCGGCGTCATCTTCCGCATCGGCTCGGGGAGCTCCTCGTCCTTGAGCTTGGCCAGGTCCACCTTCTTGTCCCTGACGGCGTCCACCAGGTCCCAGCCGGCGTTGCGGTACAAGAGGGTGGACTTGGCCGCCGCCCGCTCGGCGGCGGCCGGGGCGCCGGCCTTGAGAGCATTGCTGTCCTGGAGGGCCTGGTTGGCCCGGCCTCCCCCGCCGCCATTGCCGTAGGCGACGTAGGTGGTGTTGAGCTTGGCCCCCAGCTCGGTGAGCCTCTTGTCGAAGGGCGTGTTGACGGCCACGGTGCCGCGATCCTGGTCGATGAAGGCGTAGCGGCCGTCGGCCCAGCCGGTCCGCCGGCCTTCCTGTTCCCGGCCGCAGAAGATGGTGTTGACGATGATCCCCTTGCCCGCGGCGGCCGAGCAGATGTCCTGGAGCTTCCACTCGCGGTCCTGGGTGGCCGGCTCGTTGCCCGCCACGAAGATGATCCGCAGCGTGCCCCTGTCGGCGTTCCAACTCAATTCCTCCGTGGCCGCCCGGATCACCCGGGCGACGTACTCCGTCCCGCCGTTGGTGGTCAGGCCGAACAGCTTGCCGTACACCGTGTCCAGGTCGTCGGTGAGATCGCAGACCTTCTGCACCCAGCCGACATCGCGCTTGAGGCCATTGTTGCCGTACTGGTACAGGCCGACCCGCAGCAGCGGCCTGGGCCTGGCGGTGGCCAGCTCGTTGACGATGGCCCACAGCTTCTGCTTGGCCGAGTCGATCAAACCGTCCATCGAGTTGGACGTGTCCAGGCAGATGGCCAAGTCAATGTGCCTGGGCTGGACCTCGGCCACGGGCTTCTCCGGCCCGGCCGCCTTCTCCTCGACGGCAAAGGAAAACGTCCCCGCCAGCAGGATGGTCACCAGGGTCAGAGCAGGTGCAGTTTTCATGGCTTTCTCCCTTTCATTGCTGTCCGAGGTTTTGGACGCGTACGGACGGCCAAAGTTCCCACGATTGTCCGGCCGACAGCGAAATGCGCGCGCACTGGGGAGATTCTGGGAGCGAAGAGTTCAACCGGCCTGGAAAGTATCCCGGAAACAGGGCATACTGTGGAGCCCGCAGGGGCAAGCGGGCGGGCATTGGACAACCGAGCCGAAAGGAATCGAAGGTGAGACCGCGAGACTTCGGCGACACAGGCGTGAAGGTCAGTGAGATCGGCTTCGGCGGCTGGTCCATCGGCGAGCCGCAGTGGGGCAATCCCCCGCTGGAGGACTCCATCACCGCCATCGAGGCGGCCCTGGACGCCAGCGTGACCTTCTTCGACACCGCCCAGGAGTACGGCTACGGCAAGAGCGAGGAGGTGTTCGGGGACGTGCTGGGCGGCCGGGAGGGCGTCTTCGTCGCCACCAAGACCGGCAAGTACTGGGAAGGCGGCAAGTTCCGCACCGACTATTCGCCGCAGTACATCGTCGCCTCGGCCGAGGGCTCGCTCCGCCGCCTCAAGACCGACCGCATCGACCTGTACCAACTGCACAACCCCGGGCCGGCGGTCTCTGCCCGGCCGGAGACGTGGGAGGCGCTGACGAAGCTCCAGCAGCAGGGCAAGATCCGCTTTTACGGCTCGAGCGTGGAGACGATGGCCGAGGTGCAAGCGGCCATTGACAACGGCTGCGCCGCGGTGCAACTGATGGTCCACATGGCCGACGTCCGCAAGCTGCCGCTGCTGAGGGCGGCGGCCGAGGCTGGCCTGGCCGTCATCGGCCGGACGCCCATGGCCTGGGGGGCTCTGAGCGGCAAGTACAAGCCCGGCTTCACGCTGCCGGAGGGCGATTTCCGCTCGCCCGGCCGCTGGGCACACAAGACGTTCAGCACGTACGTGGAGCGGGCCCAGCAGCTGCGCTTCCTGGAAGGGCCCAAGCAGACTCTCGGCCAAGCGGCCATCCGCTACGTGCTGGCCCAGAAGGGCCTATCCGTGGTCATCCCCGGGGCCAAGAACGCCGAGCAGGTTGCACAGAATGTCGCCGCCGAGGGCGAACTGACCGAGGAGCAACTGGCCAGGATTGCCGAACTACAGGCCCAATGGTAGAGCTGCCCTCGCAGCGCCTCGCCCACAGGGCCGGACTATGCTGAAGCTTCGGACGATACCGCAGCGCCTGGGATTCGCAGGCGATCTTCCTGCCGGGGTAAAGGTCATCGGATGGTTCGGCCTGGTGGGTGGGTGCTCGGATTTCCTGGCCGGCCTTGCCGGCGGGGTGATCCATGCGGCGGGTTGGAGCGGGGGCATTTTCCCGGACCCATACGGGGGCCCGTTGGGTTGGGTCGGCCCGGTCGTCGGCGGCCTTTGGGCCTTGGCGTCCCTGGGGCTGCTGCGGGGCCGGAGATGGGCCAGGAGAGCGGCGCTAGCCTCGTGGGCCCTGGTCGTCTTCAGGGCCATGTGGCTATTCGCCATTTGCCTCCGAGGGCCGCCGGCGCTGCCCACCTGGGCGGACCCGATCTTCCTTTACATCAGCCTGCTCGGAGGCCTGGTCCTGGCAACGGCGGCCTTGGGCTACCTCATGAACCGGCGCGTCCGGGAATTGTTCGATCGCCGGTAGGGAGGCAGCGGGGCGGGCCGCACCCGGCCCGCGCCAGCGTCTGGACGCGGGAGGCGAACCGGCGCGACGTTACGCGTTCAGCCGCCAGATGGAGAAGTTGAGCGCGGCGGCGAAGCTGACCCACAGGAGATACGGCAGCATCAGCCACCCGGCCGCCGCGGACACCCGGAAGAAGGCCCCCGCGGTCAGCAGGATGGCCAGCCACAGGGCGACGATGTCGATCATCGCCAGGCCGGGACTCCGCAGGCCGAAGAACAGCGGCGTCCAGGCGGCGTTCAGGGCCAACTGCACGGCGAACAAGGCCAGCGGCGCGCCCACTGCGACCGAGCCGCGGCGAAGCCACACCAGCCACCCCGCCAAGCCCATGCAGATGTACAGGGCCGTCCACGCCGGGCCGAAGACCCAGCTCGGCGGGGTGAACGTGGGCTTGGCAAGGCCCCGGTACCACTCGCCCCGCGGACTGCCGCCCAAGAGCTGGCCGATGCCCGAGGCGAGAAAGCAGGCGGCCACGAAGGCCACCGCCGCCAGCCACGCCCGCGGATCCTTGAGCGTTCGATATGTCGCCACCGGTTCTGTGCCTTTCTCCGCCCGGCCCCCACCAAGCCTCCCGGCTCGCCGCTGTCCTCGTATGTTATTGTATACGGCCGTGTTCAATGACAAGGCCGATACCTGGCTTTGCACGGATGCGCGGAACCGGCCCGAGGGCCCCCCGCCGAGGACTCGATGCCGGCTGGCCGTTACTTGGATCGCAGCATGGCCAGGAACATGCTCTCGGCCGGCGTGGGGGCCTGGCCGCGCGGGCGGAGGATGCCTAGCGGGCGGACCCAGGGCTTGGCATCCTGAAAGCGGGCGTAGCTGAGCGTGCGGGCGGCCACTTCCCGCTCGACCACCGTCCGCGGCAGGATGGTGACGCCCGCGCCGATCTCAACGGCTCGCTTGAGCGTCTCGTTGTTGTCGAACTCCATGGTCACGCCGACCTTGACGCGGGCGGCCTTGAGGCAGCGGTCAATGTGCCGGCGAGTGGGAATGTCCGCCTCGAAGGCCACGAAGTTCTCCCCGTTCAGGGCGGCGGCCTCGATGACCTTCCTCCCGGCCAGCCGGTGATCCGAGTGGAAGACCGCCACCAGCTCCTCGGTGATGAACGGGATGACCTGGATCAAGCGCTGGCGTTCCGGGTAGGCGACGATCCCCAGCGCCAACTCGCCGTTGGCCACGGCGGCGTAGATCCCGTGCGCCCGCATGTATTCCACCCGCAGCGTCACCTCCGGATGGGCGCGGATGAAACGCTTGACGTACGGGTCCAGGCAGTACATCCCCACCGAGTAAATGGTGCCGACCCGCAGCACGCCGCGGATGGCGTCGGTAGCGCTGCGGACCTCCCCCAGCAAGGCCTCGTATCGCCGCAGGATGTCCCTCGCCCCCTGGTAGAAGCTCTTGCCCGCCTCGGTGGGCGCCACCAGCCCGCGCCCGCGGTTGACCAGTTGCGTGCCCAGCCGGCGCTCGAGCTTGGCCAACTGCTGTGACACGGCCGACTGGGAGATCAGATTCATCTCCGCCGCCCTGGAAAAGCTGCCGGAATCAACCAGGTCGCAAAACGTCTTCAGCACGTCCAGGTTCATCGCCCGTCTCCGCCGAAGCCACAGCCGCCCCAGGTCCCGGCGAAAGCCTGCATTGCAGATTCACTAATGGTTCGATAGGAATCTACAAGAAAGGCGAACCCGCCGCAAGGCGCCCTACTGCACCTTCGAGAGCTTGTACTCGGCCGAGCCCAACCCCAGCTTGACGCACTCCTCGATCTGGATGTAGGGGTCCTTGCCGTGGATCTGCTCCAGCAGATGCCCGCCGCCGCCCCGGTTCAGCGGCGCCGGCAGCGAGCCGGCGATGAAGTCCTCGGGCTTGATCAGGTCCAGGGCCGCGGTCTCCACCGCCACGATATCTTCGCCGGCCAGGATGCCGATGTCCGGCACGATCGAGGGCGTGGTGAAGCCCCAGCAGTCGCAGAAGGGCGTGACCTGCAGCAGCACGGTGACGTAGAGCACGCGGCCCGGCTGGAAGGTCTTCAGGGCTTCGCGGACGGTCAGGGCCATGCCGCGCTGGAACCACCGGTAGCCGCGCTGGTCAATGGTGATGGCGTGCTGGGGGCAGGCCAGCACGCAGTGCATGCAGTACTTGCAGGCGTGGTCGAAGATGGAGATTTGCCCGTCCCGGTAGGTGATGGCCTGGTTGGGGCAGTTGTCGCGGCACAGCAGGCAGCCGGTGCACTTGGACCGGTCCCACTGGAACGCGGCGCTCATCAACCGGTGGATGCGGCCGCGGGTGGTCCCGTCCACGCATCCCATGGCGATGTTCTTGATGGCGCCGCCGAAGCCGCTCTGGCCGTGCCCCTTGCCGTGCGACAGGACGATCATGGCGTCGGCGTCGACGATGTTGCCGGCCAGGTTGACGGCCTTCATGGTTCGGTAGTTCACGCGGCGGGGGTAGACGTACTTATCGGCGGGCCCGGCCACCGCCGCCAGTGGCGCCCCCAGCACCTCCGCCGTGTAGCCGCGGTGGGCGGCGGTGGCGACGGCCCCGGGTACGTCCGTAACGAAGCACTTGCCGCCGGCCTGGGTGACCGCGTCCACCACCCGCCGCACCAGCAGCGGAGAGATCGTCGAGTAACCCACGTTGTAGCCCAGGTGCATCTTGACGGCCACACGCTTGCCCTTAAATCGCTTCTTCAAGGCCCAGCGGGCCAGCATCCTGTCCAGCAGCTTCGGCAGCGTGGCCTCGGCGCGAAGCTCCTTCGGCCGGGCCGAGGCGAACGTGACTCTCGCAGGCATCAAACGTCTCCTTCGAACGGATGGCGGCTGCGGAACCCAGCAGGGCGGGATTTCGCGGTTCAAATCCGGCCGCCAATATACTCAGGCTCCTTCCGACGTGCAAATGGGGCCCTCCCTCGAGCGTCAGGACATGTCCGCTGGCATGGGCCAAGTGGCGGCAGACAGCTCAGGCACGGGAGGCCAACCAGGCCAGCCGAGGGGGATGGGGTCCGGCCCTTCAGTCCACCACGGGCTCAGGCAGGATGTGGACCATGGTGCCACGGCACGAGTACGGGGCGGTGTACTCGATCAGGAACGACCCCGACTGGAGCGTCTGGCCTTCCAAGGAGGTCCAGGTGTGGTGGTTGGCGTCGAGCTCCGCGTGTGATGAGACCCCGGCGGAGCCGTCCAGGTAGCTCATCACCTGCTTGTCCGCGTGGCGGTCAAAGCTCATGCAGCCGTGCATGTATCCCCATCCGGGGCGTGCGTCCCAGTGGCCGGGGCGGTAGCTCCTGACCCCACCGTCCGCCAACGTGTGCTGGCTTTCCCTGTTGTTGGCGCAGCCACTGAAGACGGTCTTGTCCGGCAGGGGGACGGTGTCCAGCCGCGGGTTGTACACGCTCCGCCAGTGAGTGGAATTGTAGCACTTCTTCAACCGGGCCTCGCCCCCGCTGCCCTGGTCCCAGCCGGGCGGCATTCCTGGGTGCGTCCACGTGTTGAACAGGCCGCGGACGCTGCCGCTAATGGTGCCGGCGAAGCCGCGGTTGACCCGGATGCAGATGCTGGTCCAGTAGCAGGCGTGGTACTTGTCGTTGGGATTGTTGAGATACACCCTGCCCAGGTCGGCGCTGGGGCAGACGTAGATCCTGGGGAAGTCGCCTTCGTCCCGGCCTCGCAGGTCCACGACCCCCGCCGGGCCGCCCAGCTGGGGACTGATGCAGCCCAGCGCCCAGCGTGTGTTACTGCCCCTGTAGTCGTTGCCGTCCCAGGCGGGCCCGTAGTGCGCGTAATTATACGGGAAGGTGCCCCAATCGCTGTGGTAGGCCAGCAGGGCGCTGACCATGCTTCGCTGGTTGGCCAGGCATACCGCCTGGCGGGCCAGCTCGCGAGCCCGGCCCAGCGTCGGCACGACGATGGTCACCAGCAGGGAGATGACGGCGACCACCACCAGCAGTTCGACCAGGGTGAATCCCCTGGCCTTGCCTGCCCTTGAAGGACTGGATGCCGTGCAGGTTCTCAAGCGACACTCCGCGTTCAGCTTCCTGGCCCCCTATTCCACCACGGGCTCGGGGAGGGTGTGGATGCCGGTGCCGCGGCAACTGTACTCGTAGGTAAACCGTATGAGAAAGTCGCCGGTGAGCCCGCTGGGCACGCCCCAGTGCGTGAAGTGATTGTCCAGGTACTGGTGGGCGACGGCCCTGGCGCTGCCGTCCAGGTAGCTCATCAACTGTCTGTCGGCGTGGCGGTCGAAGCTCAGGCAACCGTGCATGTATCCCCACCCCGGGTGGGTGTCCCAGTGACCGGGGCGGTAGCTCCGGACTAAATCGTGTAGCAACGTCTGCTGGCTTTCCCTGTTGTTGGTGCAGCCGCTGAAGACGGTCTGGTCCGGCAGCGGCACTGAGTCCAGGGTCGGCTGGTATAGGCTCCGCCAGTGTGCGCCGATGCGGGGGCACGTGGTCCCAAACACCCGGGCCTCGCCGCCGCTGTCCTCGTCCCAGCCGGGCGGCATGCCCTCGTGGCCGTGCGTGTCGAACAGGCCCCAAGGGGCAGCACCGCCGAAGCCGCGATTGACTCGGATGGCGATGCTGGTCCAGTAGCAGGCGTGGTACTTGTCGTTGGGATTGCTCAGGTACACCTTGGCCAAGTCGGCGCTGGGACAGACGTAGATCCTGGGGAAGTCGCCTTCGTCCCGGCCTCGGAGGTCCACGACCCCCGCCGGGCCGCCCAGCTGGGGGCTGATGCAGCCCAGTGCCCAGCGCACGTTCTCATCGACGTACGGGTCATAATACGCGTAGTTGTACGGGAAGGTGCCCCAATCGCTGTGGTAGGCCAGCAGGGCGCTGACCATGCTTCGCTGGTTGGCCACGCACACCGCCTGGCGGGCCAGCTCCCGGGCCCGGCCCAGCGTCGGCACGACGATGGTCACCAGCAGGGAGATGACGCCGACCACCACCAGCAGTTCCACAAGCGTGAAAGCCCTGCTTTCACCCTTGCCCGCCCTTGAAGGACTGGATGCCGCGTAGGTTCTCATTCGACATCTCCCCTACAGAGTCCTAAAGTCCTCCCCGCTATGCCGGCCTGCCGGCAGGTCTTTCCTTAAGTAGCATATCGGAATCGGCCTGTCCGCACAAGGACTTTCTGTGGAGTGGGTGCACCAAGGTCTAGGGGGCGCCTGAACTCAGCAGTGAATGGCTGACAGTTGCGCCCGTGAGGGCGGTTGGCCGCGGCCGAGACCCGGGTTGCACGCGAGAGGCGGCCGGGTTCCGACTGCCGCCAAGGCCTGAACGCGGCCGCCGCCCAGCGGTTTGTTGCAATCGGGCGGCCGCGGCCTATAGTATCGCCACAATGGACACGCCGTATCTTCAGCGCCGCTACCTGCTGAGCTTCGACACGCGCCACATCGGCCACATCTTCACCGACGTGCTGGTGATCGGGGCGGGGGCGGCCGGTCTGCGTGCGGCCCTGGCCGCCGCCGACGGCGCCCACGTCATCGCCGTAACCAAGGGCAAGCTCGCGCAATCGAACACGTACGAGGC
>Ga0111187_1049_pt1 | contig 23692 bp, 16 predicted proteins | sample DeeMarSWOR324_28_FD_80242 | JGI IMG/M metagenome (GOLD analysis project Ga0111187, IMG submission 80242) | Phycisphaerae bacterium SM23_33 | reverse complement strand
CTAGCTGGAGCCCGCCGCGCCCGACCCGTCGAGGCCATCAAGGAGTTCCCTGCCGGACTCGCCAACTGAGGCCGGGGGCGCCGTGTTTGGCAGTGCGAATGGCCGGCCGACTCCTCTCACGCTTGGAGGAGTGCCCGCAGACGGTGAAGGGGTCCTCAGAAGACCGGGCATCTTTTCCGGATGATAGCCAGCGGCTGCCCTTGCCCAAGAAGGCTCCCGTAGTGCGTCCACCGCTGCAATTCGTGGCGGAGTCTCCCAGCCACAAGGGCAGGTGAGATCCCCAGGCTTTCCGCGAATCCGGAAATCTGTTCCAGGGTGGGCGTGTCCCTGGCGCGACGCCGGAACTCTTGCCATTGCGATAGGGAAACCCACGCGTCGTTGGCAAAACAGTTAGCCTCTTCCTCCACCCTGTCCTTGGCTGGTCTTTCCAGGTCCTGATCAATGATGGGGTTGCGGCCGAGCTGGCGTTTGTGAAGCAGGGCATGCCCGACTTCGTGTAGCAAGGTGAACCAGAAATTATCGAGCCGGTCGTGCCGCAGCGTCAAAGCAATGGCGGGCTTCCGATCCTCAAGCAGCATCGCTGCCCCGTCCACGTACGTCTTGGGCAGGTGCCTGACGACTACGCATCGGACACCACGGTCTTCAAGCCACTGCACGGCGCTTGCCGGCCCGTCATTCCGCGCCGACAGCTTCACCAGCTCTCGGATGCCCGCCTTCAGTCTGCTGGCATTCCAACTGCCAACTGTGGTTCTTTCGGCCTCTATCTGCGCTTTCGTAAGCCAGCACAGCAAGGCGACTTGGTCCGCCTTGGAGGCGTTGGATACACGCAGATGGGCCGCCCCCAGGCTTGGGGCCGGACCCAGGAACGCTCGCAGAGAACTCCGCAACTCCTGAAGGTTCGCCCAACCGGGCAACCAATCGCGTTTCAACATTTCCTTTGTCGGGCACAAATCCAGGAGTTCCTGGAGCTCTCCAGTCTCGCTTTCGGTCTTTATGCCTGTCGTGACGACGATCTTGGCGCCGACGATTGAGATATCCAGGTCTTGCCCGAGGGCGGCGGCAATGCGATTCAGCATCTTCACCGTGTGCCCGTCGTAGTCAGCATCTTCCAAACGCGATATGACGGACTGCGTGGTGCCGACAAGCTCGGCGAGCTGCTGCTGACTCAGGGCGGCACGCTTTCGCGCGTCGTAGAGCTGTCGGGCTACTTCAGCGCTGATGCGTTCTTTGTCGAGTTCGGCCTGTAATCTCTTGTCATCGCCAATGTAGCGCCGCCTCAGGATTTGAAGAGCATCTTCTGTCTTGGCTTTGGTCATTGGCACCTACTCCCGATAGGTGTGACGCTCGGGGTCGGCCTGGTACTCTTTTCTTCCCCGAACAGCCTGATCGATGTCCTTTGCTGGTACTCGATCTTTTTTTGTAAGCCCGTGCGAAAGTACCGCACGTCCACCACTGAAGAAGTACAGGATCCGGTAGTTCACACGGCCCAGTCTGACCCGAAGTTCGCGAATGTCATCCCGCAAATAATCGGCCTCAGGCCGTCGGAGCTCGTGGCCCAATTCCCGAAGCCTTTCAATTCTTGCCAAGCACTTCACTCGGGCCATCTCTGGCAGGCGATCCAGCCAAGCCAGTAAGGGCACCTTGCCGTCAGCCGTTTGGAAAAGCCGGACCTCAGTCGCTGGCATCCTCGCCACCTAAATCATCGCATAAATGCTATCGGGCGGTCAACCAAAAAATCGCAAATTTGCTATACGGACCCATGATACTTGTGCCAACGCTCGTCAGGTTCTTCACAATGCTTTTGCGGGAAACAGCTTGCGTGCACGGGCCATTCCGCGTCCTACTTCCCGATCATCTTGCGCTTCTTGTCCAGGTAGTAGCGGTAGTTGTCGTAGGAGATGTCGGGCGGGACGAGGTGGTCCAGGTGGGGGATGAAGCCGCCCTGATCCAGCATGGGCCTGAGGCGCTCCAGCTCCGCGTCGATGGCGCGGCCGCCGCGGACCAGGGGGGCCTTGGCGACGGCCCCTCGCATGCGCAGCTCCTTGCCGAACTCGCGGCGCCAGGCGAAGGGGTCGCAGCCGGCGGCCACCTCGACCGGGAACATGATGTTCACGCCCTCTTCAAGCCAGTTGCCGACGATGTCGTGCGGGTTGCCGTCGCAGTCCACCACCCCCAGCACGCAGCCGTGCTTCCCGGCGGCCGTCATCACCCGGTGGTACCCCGGCTGGAGGAACTCGCGAAACATGCCGGGTGAGACGAACGGACCGTTCCTGCTGGCCATGTCCTCCCACCAGGCGACCTGATCAATAGGCAGGTCGGGCGGCAGCCGCTCGATCTGCCGCGCACACAGCTCGGCCCAGTGCTCGACCATGTCGTGGACCATGTCGGGATAGTCGTAAAAGGCCAGCGACAGGTTCTCGAACCCCATCCAGTGGCGGAGCTGCCCGTAGAAGCCCGTGCAGTGGGCGCTGATCATCTTTCCGGCCTTGGCGGCGGCCCGGGCGGCGGCGACGTCCTCGGCGGGGATCCGGCGGGTGGGGTCGTCGAGGCGGTAGCGCTGCTTCATGCCCTGCCAGTCCTCGGGGCCTTTGACGGGGAACTCCAGGAAGTGGGGGATGGAGGAGCGGTCGGAGTCGTTGAGGTAGCGTTCGGCCAGGATGCCGTCGGCGGTCCGCATGACCACCGATTCCTGCTTGCGCTGGATGACCTCTTCCTCAAACGGCGGGTCCATCCCCAGTCGCGGGCCCAGGCCGTGGCCTTCGTACTCGAAGCCGAAGAATTCATTGGCCTTGGCCGAGAACATCTGCTGGGTCTCCTCGGGTGCCATTTCCAGCGGCATGCCCTCGGCCAGCCAGCGCCGCAGCGTCTGCGGCCAGTAGCCGAACTCGATGTCCGGCACCCGGTCCACGTCCTGGTAGGTGAAGACGCGGTAGTAGCGGCCGGTGATGTCCTTGCGCATCAGACGGCTCCTTGGCCGGCAGGTCGGCGCGTCAGTCGCCCGGCCTGGGCGGCATGCGTTCGTCGGCTCCGACGTCGGGGCGGCGTTTTCGTTTCTGCCGGTCGAAGTCCTCCGTGACCTCCGGCAGGAGCCGGCGGGCCTCCGGGCCGGGCCCGGCGCGGTCGGTCAGGTGCAGATCGCCGATGGCGGGATTGACGAACCAGCCGGTCAGCTCGCCGACGATGTTGTTGGCCGCGACAACGCCGCCCTCCAGGTCGACCCGGCCGTGGACGATGTTGTTGAAGAACCGCGCGCCTTCCGAGCCCTGAAAGAAGTGCACGCCGTAGGGGTAGCTGGCCGACGCCGCCACCACGGTGTTGTGGTACACCTTGGTGTCCAGGGTCCGGCACATCTCGATGGGCTTGCCGGCGCCGCCGACGATGAAGTTGTTGCGGGCGATGCCGCGGGTCATGTGCGGGCGGCTGCCGCTGGGGTTGCCGAAGCAGATTCCCCGGTCGCAATTGATGATGAGGTTGCGCTCGGCCACCACGTCCTCGGAGTGGACCCAGACGAAGATGGCCCCGCGGCCACCGCCGTTGCGGCCGCGGATGCCGATGAAGACGTTGTCGGCGATCACCCAGTCCTTCAGCCACATCATGTCGATGCCGGCGACGTAGTCGCCGCCGAAGCCGTCGCCGGCGTTGGCCTTCGGCCGGTCGTTGACGAACAGGCAATACCGGATCTCGCCGCCGGTGGGGCGCTTGCGGAGGATCTCCTGGCGGTGGCTGCCGACCGGCTCGTAGCCCAGCTTCGGGTGGGAGCCCTTGACCCCGCGGGTCCAGATGTTGTGGAACTTCACGTTGTAGATGCGCGTCCGCTGGGCGCCGATGTGGGGCTGAACGTGCACCCCGTGCCCCTGGCAGTTGCGGCAGGTCAGGTCCGCGATCAGCACGTCATCGGCGCCGGAGACCATCACGCAGGCGGCCTGCCGCCGGCTGCCGCCCCGGTCCAGGATCACCCTGTCCCGGTGGCCGCTCTCGCCGCGGAGGCTGACGCCGTCGGCGCGGATGACCGGCGTCCGCTGCAGGGGGTACAGTCCGTCGGCCAGCAGGACGGTGGTGCCCGGCTTGGCGTTGGTCACGGCCTGGTACAGCTCATCCGCCGTGCGAACGCGGACGACCGGTTTTTTCGGCGCCGGCAGGGGCGGGGCCTGGGCCGCGATCTTCAGCACGGCCGACACGTCGGGGTTCTGGCGGGCAAGCACCGATCGGTCACCCGGCGCGGGCGGCTGGCCCTCGACGGCTGCGGCGGCAGCGACGCAGAGGATCCCGGCCATCCGCACCAGCATTAGGGCTGTGAAAGACATTCCTTCAGCAGCCGCAGCGTTTCCCAGATGGGGCTGCGGCAACGGAGATTGTTGCCGATGGCCGGGCGGGAGTCAACGGGGCCGGCGGCGCGCCCCGGCGGCCGACCGCGCCGGCGGATCTCACGGGAAGATCTCCAGCCTCGGCGGCTCCTCGCCGGTGAGGGCGAAGAAGATCGCCCCGGCGGCCATGAAGATCGCTCCGCCGAGCAGGTCGCCGGCGATCACCCCGATCATGAAGGGCCTGGCCCTTTTCAAGGCGGAGTAGCCGGCGAACCGCAGCACCAGCGTGCGGAGGAACCAGCCCAGCAGGAACGAGTTGTTGAAATGGGCCGCCGGATACGTCCCCCAGATCAGGAACATCACCGGGTGCAGCGGCCAGCGCGGCAGCCGCTGGCGGAGGGCGCTGACGATCAGCACCAGCCCGAAGCCCACGCCGGCCGACCACAGGAACGTGGAGTCCGCCCGGATGTGCTTGAGGCTTTCGACCGGTCCCATCCGCTCGGCGGCCTCGAGCTGGCCGCGGACGGCGAGATGCTGGATGGCCGTCTCCGCCGCCCGGAAAGGCATCGTGGGGACGCGGTAGGTGGTGAAGTCGTCCTGGCGGACGCCGAAGTTGTAGTTGGCCCACAGCGCCACCGTCACCGCCAGGACCACGCCCATGGCGTAGGTCGCCACCGCCGCCGGCCCCACCCGCTTGGGCCGGACCCCCGAGTCGTCGCATATCTTCAGGGCGTTGATCAGGTAGGGCATCAGCGTCTTGCCCTGATCCAGCGTCAGCACGGCGCAGGCCAGACCGACGATCACGATGGTGTCGGGCCCCAGGGCGTAGTAGCCGAACAGCCCCAGCAGCACCCCCAGGGGCTGCCACCGGGGGTGGATCATGAACAGGCCCGTCTCGGCCGTGATCCGCGAGACGCACAGCAGCGTCATCAGCATGAGGGCGACCGTCAGGACGGCCATGGGCCAGTCCAGGCCGTTGGCCAGGAGGATGACCACGACGGCGGCCATCGCCAGCAGCCCGATGCGGCAGGACCAGGCGGCGGAGTTCTCCACCTCGGTGTGCGGACGGAACGTCAGCGCCTGCTTCAGCAGCAGCCAGTAGTACCGCCGGCCGACGTACAGGATCATCAGGGCGAAGGCCAGATAGCTGCCGAACCGCTGCCAGCCCATCACCCCGCCGGACATGTACCCGGTATACAGGTCGACGCCGTGGGCAATCAGCATGCCTCCGATCGGCACCAGGATCCACTGGCACAGGCCCAGCGACAGCGTGATCTCGGAGGACAGAAAGAAGGAGAACGCGACCACGCTAGGGAACAGCTCCGGCAGCAGCAGCCAGTGCCCGCGCTCCATGGCCCAGGGGGCCCGCCACAGCTCGCGAAAGGGCAGCAGGTTGACCACCAGCGGAATCCTGGGAACGCTGGGATAATACCCCGCCAGCCCGTTGATGGTGCGGATGGTCAGGATGATGGCCAAGCCGATCCAGAAGATCTTCTTGCGGAAGATCGTGCCGGTGGCCTTGTCCGGGTCCTGGGCCATCAGCGAGCTGGCCATCTCCGCGATCGGGTACCGCAGGTGTTCGCGCCGGCTCCACTGGGGGTGGACGATCACCGCCATGCAGGTGGCCGCCACCGCCATCAGGACCGCCAGCGGCAGCCACGTGCTCAGCGGCCCGCGCCACTGCGCCCAGGGGACGTCGCCCAGACCTATGGGTGCTCGCGGCCGGCCCCAGCCCAGCAGAAAGCCCTGGACGATCTCCTGATCGTACTGCCCGCCGCAGGCGAGCAGCCGCGGCGGGGCGTAGTCCACCAGGCCAATGGCCTTCCACCCCGGCCGCATCTCCTGGTAATACGCCGGCATCATCAACGTGGGGGTGAAGTGGTCCATCATACCGCCGCTGACGATGCTGCACGCCACCAGCATGAGGGTGACGATCACGGCCAGCTCGGCCGGACGAAAGCGAAGGTTGCGCCCCAGGCGGTATAGCAGGGGGTTGGCTGCCATGGCCAGCACGAACAGCACGCCGAACACGCTGATCGGCAGCAGTGCCCCGGCGGTGATGTTCTCCAGCAGCAGCACGCGGTCGTTGAGGTAGCCCACCCCACACAGGGCCAGCGCCGCCAGCAGACCCAGCATGACAGCCCGCACGGTCATCGAAACTCCGGGCCGATCCCCAAGCTGACAGGATCAGGCCGAGATTGTTGCCGATGTGGCGGTGCCGGTCAACGCGATCTGCAAGCGGCCGTTCCTCTGCGACGGCGCTGAGCAGGCGGAGATGTCGGGATGGCGCCGCCGTGGGCGCCGCCCGGCCGACTAGAATGGTATATGACTGCACAGGCGAGGCTCGAGCATCCCGATAGCCCTCGCACAGGCAGGGCCGGGCAGCGATCCGTCTGGGCGGCGGCCCTGGCGGCGTCGGTGGTGCTCTTGGGCTCCTGCGGGGCCCCGGCCGAGGAAAAAGAGGACATGTCGCGATATGAAGGAAAGGTCGCCGCGCCGGAGTTTCCGGCCGGCCTGGAATGGCTCAACACCGACAAGCCGCTGTCGCTGCGGGCGCTGCGGGGCAAGGTGGTGCTGCTGGACTTCTGGACCTACTGCTGCATCAACTGCATGCACGTGGTCGCTGACCTGAAGAGGCTGGAGGCGAAATACCCCAGTGAGCTGGTGGTGGTCGGCGTGCATTCGGGCAAGTTCACCACGGAGAAGGAAACCGACAACATCCGCCAGGCCGTCCTGCGCTACGGCATCGCCCACCCGGTGGTCAATGACGCCGACATGGCCGTCTGGCAGCAGTACGGCGTGCGGGCCTGGCCGACACTGGTGCTGATCGACCCGGCCGGGAAGGTCGTCACCGCCGTCAGCGGCGAGGGGGCCTACGACGCCTTCAACGAGCTCATCGGCGAGGTCGCCAGAATCTTCGAGTCCAAGGGGCTGCTCGACCGCCGGCCGCTGAAGCGGAAGCTGGAGCGGCTGCGGAGTGACTCGCCGCTGTCGTTCCCCGGAAAGGTGCTGGCCGACGAGGCATCGGGCAGGCTCTTTCTCGCCGATTCCAACCACAACCGCATCGTCGTGACGGACCTGGAAGGGCGGCTCCAGCACGTAATCGGCACCGGCCGCACGGGCGCCGACGACGGACCCTTCGATCGGGCCACGTTCAACCATCCCCAGGGCCTGGCCCTGGCCGGAGGCGATCTCTACGTCGCCGACACGGAGAATCACCTCATCCGGCTGGTGGACCTGGGCAAGAGAACCGTCACGACCGTGGCCGGCACCGGCGAGCAGGCACGGATGTTCGACGCGGCCGGGCCGGGCGAGACCACCGCACTGAACTCCCCCTGGGCCTTGGCGGCTCACGGCGAGCACCTGTACATCGCCATGGCCGGCTCGCATCAGCTCTGGCGGATGGATTTGAGAAGCCATTCTGTCGAGCCGTACGCCGGCAGCGGCCGCGAGGGGCGAATCGACGGCCCGCTGGGCCGGGCCGCCCTGGCCCAGCCCTCCGGCCTGACCACCGACGGCAGGAGACTCTACTTCGCCGACAGCGAGGTCAGCGCCATCCGCTCGGCCGACCTGCCGGCGGCGGATGCGGCGGGAAAGGTCGAGACGATCGTCGGGGGGGAGCTGTTCGATTTCGGCGACCGCGACGGCCGGGGCCTGGAGGTGCGTCTCCAGCACCCGCTGGGCGTCGTCTGGCACGCCGGCGTGCTGTACGTCGCCGACACCTACAACAACAAGATCAAGCTCTTGAATCCAGCCGACCGGAGCTGCCGGAGTTTCCTGGGCACGGGAGAGGCCGGCTTGGCCGACGGCGACCGGCCCAGCTTCGATGAGCCCGGCGGCATCTCCGCCGCGGGCGGCAAGCTCTACGTCGCCGACACCAACAACCACGTCATCCGCGTCGCGGACTTGAACACCCGACGCGTGGAAACCCTCCACATCAAGGGATTGGGAAAGCCGTCCCCCGCCCCCGGTCGGGAAGGCGTTTCACCGTAGTCTGCCGCCGCCTCTATCATTCCGCGGCTGTCGCCGCAGGCCGTTCCGGCGGCGGCGGCCTGGCCGGGCCCAGGTGCCGCAGCCTCTCGGCCGCCAGCCGGGCGGCGGGCGTCCACGGATACACCCGCACGGCGCGACGGTACCAGGTGGCGGCGACATCGGGGCCGCCTTGTTTTTCGTAGCAGTAGCCCAGCCAGAACATGGCCTCGGCCGAGCGCTGGCGGTCGCCGGCGGTTCGCAGCCCCGCCAGCAGGGCGGAGAGCTTGTCGGCGGCGTCGGCGTATTGCCGCTGGCCGACCAGCATGACGGCCTGGTTCAAGGCGTCGATCTGCCCGTCGCTGGCCCGGGCGGAGGGCGCGTGCCAAACGTACATGGGGCTGCCGGCCTGGCAGCCGGCCAGGGCCAGGGCGGCGACCGCCAGACATGCCATGGCTCTATGTGACACGTTCGGCTCCCGTCAGGATCAGCCGGACTTCCAGCAGCCACTTCTGCACGGCGGGGGGCTGCTCGCCGGCGGCCAGCACCGCCTCGATCTCGCCGGCCAGCTCCTCGGACGACGCCAGGGCGGCGAACGACCTCACCGCCCGGTCGTCGCTGGTGTCCAGCAGCTCCAGCCGGATCAGCAGCACCTCCAGCTTGTCCATTGCCCGGGCGGCCGCTTCGCCGCGGGCGGAGGGTCGCAGTTGCGGGCATCGGGGCAGCAGTTGGGCGACTCTGGCGGCCCTCTGCCGGGCGGCCCAGCCCGACTGGTCGGGCGCCACCGCGGAGACGTACAGCCGGGCGAAGCTGTCCAGCATCGTGGCGTGCCTGGCCTTCAGGGCGGCCAGCTCTTTGGCGGCCTGCTGGCTGGCGGCCAGGGCGTCCCGCTGGGTCTTGGCGGCGCGGTCCAGCTCGTCCGCGGCCGCGGCCAGGCGCTTGCGGAGGTCGTCCACCTGCCTGGCTGAGTCGGCCGCTTCGGCCCGTGCGGCGACCAGTTCGGCCTTGGCGTTGGTCAGCTCAGCCTTGGCGTTGGTCAGCTCGGCCTTGGCCTTGGCCAGCTCGGCGCCGGCGGCGGTCAGCTCTTTGAGCTGGGCGTCGAGCTGCCCGGCGAGCCGCTTCACCTCGTCGGTGAGCTTTGCCTTTTCGGCGGCCGAGCCCTTCCGCAGCTTTTCCAGTTCCCCCTCCAGGTCGCTTACTTGCGCCAGGAACCGCGATTCCTGATCGGACAACCGGGCCGTGAGGCCCGCGAGCAGCTTGCCGTCCTCGGCGCGTTCGGCTCGCAGCGCTTTGACTTCGTCCTGTGCCTTTGCCAGGTCGGCTTTCAGCCGGTCAATGTCCTTTGAGGCAGCCGGCGCGGTCGTAACGCCGCCGCCGCGATGCATGTAGTTGAACAGCATGACGGCGACGGCCACGGCAATGAGCACCGTGGCCACGGCGGCCGACCACGTCGCGATCACGCGAAAGGTCCAGCCCACGGCCGAGCGCCGCGGGGGCGGCTGGGCGTATCGGTATCTCTGGGCCGCCTCCTCGGCGCCCCACTGCCGCAGCATGCCTTCCAGCCGATCATTGGGGCTTGTCTGTTCTTCGCTCATGGTCCCACCTATCTTATATCCGCCGAACCCGCCGGCCGCGCAGGGCTGCGGGCTATTCCACGAAGCCTTTTTCCCTTAGCCAGCGGGCCAGAATGGCGATGGCCTCGGCCAGCCGCAGGCGGACCGTCGCCTCGGGCAGGCCGGTGGCGGCGGCGATGCCGCGCGTGGTCCGGGCGTCCACGTAGCGGAGGCGGACGAGTTCGGCCAGGTCGGCCGGCAGGGCGTCGACGCAGGCTCGGACGGCCTGGGATTCCTCGCGGGCCTCGGCCCAGTCGCGGGGGTTGTCGGGTGCGGCGAACATTTCCTCGGCCAGCTTGGGGTCGAAGCTCTCGGCCTGGGCCCGCCGGTGCCACTGCTTGTTGGCGACGTTGCGGGCGATGACCGCCAACCAGAGTCGGAAGCTGCCCTTGGCGGCGTCATACGTGTGCAGCGACCTGAACGCGCGGAGGAAGACATCCTGGGTGAGGTCCTCGGCGCCGGCCGCGTCGAAGCCGCAGCGGAGCAGATAGGCCCGCACGCGACCGACATGGGCGGCGTGGAGGGCCTCGAAGGCCGACCGGTCGCCCCCCAGGCAGCGTTGGATAAGTTCTCTTTGCAGCTCGTCCACGATGGGGCTGCTTTCGGGGCCAATTGTTACCGCCGCACCGGCCGGCGTCAACGCGTCGGATTTTTTCGCATCCGCGGCTGCGCATCGCCGCCGCCGGGGGATATCTGCCTGCGAGCACCGCCAGCCGGGCCTTATGCCGTGAGCCCGGCAGTCCAAGGAGAGAACCGATGGTAAAGAGCAGTGGGGTTCTGGTGCTGCTGGCGGCGGTCGCCGGCTGCGCGACCCACAGTCCGCTGGCGATGGTTGCGGCGGATCTTCGGCAGTCCGGGGTGATCACCGACCCCAAGCAGGTCAGCCAGCTGGAAAGGGCCTTGACCGACAGCGACATCGCCAACCTGCTGGACGCGGGCGTGCGGGCCAAGCTGCCCACGGCGGTGGCCGTGGCCAGGCTGGAAACCGCCGGTACAGGCTGCCAGCCGGCGCTGGCGACGATCGACGCGGAGGAGCTGGCCGGCTGGACCAAGGCCGTCCAGCAGCAGAGGCTCATCACCGGCGTGCATCCGGTTTCGCCGCTGGTGCACAAAGAGTCCAGACCCACGCTGCATTCGCTGCGCGTGGCGGCGGCGAGGATGAACTGCGAGCTGCTGCTGGTGTACCTCCAGGCCGACAGCTCGGTGGACAACTACAACGACGCCGCCGCGCTGTACTGGACGCTGCTGGGCCTGTGGCTGGTGCCGGGGAACGTCTGCGAGCACCGCACCGTCATGCAGGCGGTGCTGGCGGACTGCCGCACGGGCATGATCCTGGGCACGGCCACGGGCGACGCGCACCGGCAGCAGGCCTATCCGCTGGCGTTCCAGGACACTCAGCAGCGGGCGCTGGCAAAGCAGGCGGCCGCCGAGGCCCTGACCGACGTGCAGGAGGCCTTCGGCCGGCAGATCGGCCAAGTCGTGGCCTCGGCCGTGTCGCAGAACCGGTAGTGGCCAGTTGAAGCCCGCCGTCGCGGGGGGCAGCCTACTCGGTCAGCAGGCCGTCCAGCAGGCGGGTGAGGTCTTCCTTGGAGCGGAGCCCTTCGATGCGGAGGGTCTGCCGGCCGGAACGGTACAGCAGCAGGGTGGGCACGGCCTGAATGCGATGCTCGGCGGCCAGGGCGTCGGCGCGGCCGGCGTCGACGCGGAAGAAGGCGATGCGGCCCTGGTATTGCTTTTCCAGCTCGGCCAGGATGGGCGCGAGCCGCCGGCAGGGGGGGCAGGCGGGGGTGTAGAAATCCACCAGCGCCGGCCCGCCGGCCTGGGTGACCTGTGCGGCGAACTGCTCGGGCGTGGTCAGGTCCTTGCCGAAGCTGACCGGCTGGCCTGCCTTGAGGGCGGAGTAGCCGCCCGTGGCCAGCCAGAGGCCCAGAAGCCCGCCCATCACCATCATCAGCGGGCGGTTGGAGGTGAGGGGGCAGCCGCCCCGGAGGCAAAGCAGCCAGCTCAAGCCGTAGCCGCCGGCCGCCCCGAGCGCGATGCCGAGTATGATCCTGAGCACATAGGCCATATGGCTTCTCCTACTGCGAACCCATGCCATTGTAGGAGGCCGAGGGCTGCCGAATCCGGCCCGGCCGTTTCCGGCCGCCGCCGGCCGATTACAGACACACCTGCGTCTGCAGTAGCCATTCGTAGATGCTGCGATCGAGCTGCTCTCGCAGCTCGGTGCAGTCGCCGCCGGCCAGGAGGTTGTTCTGCTCGTGCGGGTCTTCGCGCAGGTCGAACAGCAGCAGGGGCTCGCCGGCGTGGTTGACGGCGTACTTGTAGCGGCCGGTGCAGACCATGGTGGTCAGGGCGGACTCCTGCCGGCCGGCGCTGCCGTCGCTCCACGCCACCTCGCTGAAGGCGGCCTGGCGCAGCGGCGCCGAGGCATCGCGGGCGGCGGGCAGCAGGCTCTTTCCGAAGCTCCGGGCGGAGGGCTGGCAGCCGGCCGCCTCCAGCAGCGTGTCGAAGACGTCGATGGTCTGGGCCAGGTGGGGGCGGACCTGCCCGGGGGGGATCTGCCCCGGCCAGCGGAGCAGCAGCGGCACCCGCAAGGCGGATTCGTAGAAGACCGACTTGAACAGCCGGCCGTGGTCGCCGGCCATCTCGCCGTGATCCGACCAGAACACCACCAGCGTGTCGTCCAGCCAGCCGCGGGCGGTGAGGGCGTCGAGGATGCGGCCGACCCAGCCGTCGATCAGCGAGATCTTGCCGTAGTAGTTGGCCCGGACCGGGGGTACGGCCTGGCGGTCGCGGAGGAAGTGCCAGCGGCTGGCGACGTAGGCCTCGGCCGCGGCCGGCAGGCCGTCCGTCGGCTCCGGCGGGATGGCCGGCGGGCAGCGCTTCGGGTTGTACATGGAGGCATATTCGCCGGGGGCGTCGAAGGGTTCGTGCGGCCCGCCGAAGCTGACGAACAGGCAGATGGGCTGGCCGCCGTCATAGCTGCTGAGGAACTCCACGGCCCTGCGGCCGACGTAGCTGTCGGGGAAGTCTTCGACCGACAGCGGGCTGGGCCAGGTCGCCCAGGGGTTGCCCCGGCGGCGCTGGTAGTCGGCCTGGTAGGCCTGCCACCGCTCCAGTCCCCAGTAGTCGGACAGGTAGGAGGCGGTCTTGGCCGTCGCCCACGGGCCGGTGGTCTCGTGCACGAAGTCGATGCCGCGGGCGTGCATGTAGTCCTCGTGGTTCCTCAGGTGGTCGCCGGGGCGGTGCTCGTAGAAGTGGCTCTTGCCGATGTAGCCGGTGTAGTAATCGGCGCTTCGGAGGCGGTGGAAAAAGGTCTCGTCGTCGGCCGGCAGCCGGCCGGAATTCGCCCACATGCCGTGGTTGTGGCAGTACAGCCCGGAGACGAAGCTGGCCCGGGCCGGCATGCACAGCGGGCAGGTGGTGACGGCATTGGCGAAGCGCACGCCCTCGGCGGCGATGCGGTCCAGGTTGGGCGTGCGCAGCACGGGGTGGCCGGCGCCGCTGAGGCAGTCGGCGCGCTGCTGGTCCGTCATGAGGATGAGAATATGGGGCTTGGCTGGCACAGACGTAACCTCCGGACTGGGCAGTCAGACACAGGCATTCGGGAATTGGCAATTGCACGTTGCCCGTTGCCAATGGCACGGCGAAGCCGCCGGCCGCCTCCAGCTCTTCGATCAAGAAGCGGCACTTGGCCAACGGTAGGGGTGGGATTCGAACCCACGGTCCCGATGTCATCGGGACACCGGTTTTCAGGACCGGCCCCTTCAACCGCTCGGGCACCCTACCGGACTTTTCCTGCCTGCCGCCCGCCCCATAGGGGTGGGCAGGAACCCAGGCAGGGATTGACGGTTCTCGATTCGCCGCCGCCGGGCCGGGAGGCCGGGAATCGACGACCGCCGGTTATCAAACAGGAGTATGCTCGGGCGGCCCGTCGGGTTCAAGGCTTATCGTATGCCGCCGGAGCTCCCCCATCGGCGGGCGATCGGTCAGCCTCTTGGCCGCGCGTCGGCCTTCTCGGCCGGCCCGGTGACGCGGCGGCACATCCGCTCCAGCAGCCAGGCGGGCATGTTCACGTGCGGGCGCAGCCAGCGTCCGCCGGGCTCCTCGGCCAGGGCCTGGCGCCAAACGGCCATGGCCTGGTCGGGCCAGCCCTTGGCCAACTGTCCCAGCCCGTGCCCCAGCTTGCATATGCCCGGGCCGTCAAACCAGCCCCAGTGGCCGGCGGGCGTTCTCTCGCCGCGGGCGAACTGCTCGAAATCGTGGGCGATGCTCATGGCCCGGGCGCGGTTTCCCAGGGCCACCCAGGCCATCATCTCGTAGGCCTGGGTCAGCTCGCCCTCGGAATGTTGCTCCTGGGCGGCGGCGGTCCAGTGCCGGCGGGCGGCCTCTTCGTCGCCGGCGGCCTCGTGCGCCAGGCCGAGGAAGTAGTTGATGATCGACTCCTCCGGCCTGTAGTTCACGCGCCCGGCGTTGTGATTGCGAGGGTAGGTCAGCCCCTGCTGGAGGACTTCGAGGGCCTGGCCGAAGCGGCGCTGGTCCATGAGCTGCATGGCCTTGGCCACCAGGGCCTCGAGGAACTGCCCGCGGACGACGCGCTCGTGGGTTTCTCCGCTGAGGAAGGTTCGGGTGGCCAGCTCCCTCAGGGCCTCGTCGTAGCGCTGCAGGTCCAGCAGCTGCGGCACTCGGCGGAGGGCCACGATGGACCGCCCCCGGACCCGTTGGGGCAGCTCGCCGTAGAGCCGGTTGCGCTCCTGGTGCAATCCCATGCCGGCCAGCAGACGGTCGAATTCGTTGAACAGGTAGAGGTTGGCGCCCGAGAGCTTCCAGGCCTTGCGGTACAGCCGCAGCGCCTTTTTCTTCTCTCCCAGGTGATCCGCGGCGGCGGCGAGGTTGCGGTACACGACGGTGTGCTCCAGGCCCAGTTTCGCGGCCTGGTACCATTCGGGCATGGCCTCATCCAGGCGCCGCCGGCTGGACAGGACGTTCCCCAGCAGGAAGTGGATCATGGCCTGGTCGGGATAGGCGGCGGCGAGTTCCTTGAGGATGCCGATGGCCGCCGTGGTCCAGGGCGTGGCCTGCTCGAGGGGCGAACGGGCGAGCTTGCGGAGCGTGGCCTTGGCGCCGGCCTTATCGCCGAGGCCATGTTGTGCGTGGGCCAGGTGGGCCAGTCTCACGGCCGGGCTGAAGGGCTCATCGGAATCCTCGTGTTGAAGGATGGCGACGGCGTCGTCCCACAGCCCCAGCAGCAGGTAATCGGTGGCGGCGATGACGCTGTCGTCGGCGATCGTGCGCTCGCCGGCGGCCAGGCCGGTCGGCACGCCCAGCATCGCGGCCTCGGCGTTGGCGCGATACCAGATCGGGTCGTCGGCCAGCAGGCCGCGGACCAGCTGGGCGGCTTCTTTGGTCCGCCCGGTCTTCCGCAGCACGATCGTCCGCAGCCAGCGGCTCCAGCGGTCGGCCGGGTACAGGGCCATGAGCTGTTCGGAGATCCGGCCGGCCGCGGGCAGGTTGCCGGTCCTGAGCATCGTCCAGATCAGCCCGACCAGGCCGTTGCGGCGCCCCGGCTCGTAGCGGGTGGCGATGCTGAAGGCCTCGACCGCCTCGGCGTGGCGGCTGAGGGCGAGAAGCGTCCAGCCGCGCAGCGTCAGCAGGGACGGATCCATCGCCCGGCGCTGCAGGGCCTGGCGGAGCAGCTCCTCGGCCTTGGCGAACTGGCCGGCGTAGTACTCGATTTCCGCCAGTCCCCCCAGGGCGCCGGAGTGGCCGGGGTCCACGCCCAGGATCTTCCGGTACATCCTCGCGGCGTTGTCGGTGCCGTTGGGCCAGAGGGCGAAGCGTCGCCGCTCGGCCTCGGCGAAGAGCTCCTCCAGGCTGGCCTTGGCCTCGTCGAAGCCGGGGCGGTACTTGTACCAGTCCTCGGTGGACAGGTCGAACTCATGCCAGTCCATCACCACGCTGCCGGCGGGGTCGGTGACCAGGGCCCGGCGGACGCTCTGGCCCCGGCCCAGGGCCAGGCGGTGCGACAGCGGCCGGCCGGGGGTCATGGGGCCGGTTTCCCAGACGCCCAGCGAGCCGGACTCGGCGAACGCCTCCAGGCGCACGCCTTTTCGGGGGATGGCGCTGAGCAGGCGGATGACGGCGGCATCGGGGCCCTCGCGGTTGACGGAGATCACCAGGTCGCCCTGGGTCCCGCTGAAGCCGTGGGTCCGGCCCTGCGAGGGCAGCCGGCCTCGCTGAATCTCGCAGTACGTCTGCCCGGAGTCCGACAGCAGGAAGTCCCAGTACCGCCCGCGCTCGTCGCTGCCCCAACTGAAGTACTTCTGCCCCGGCGAGTGGAAACGGTCGGCCGTCTGGGCCAGCCCGTGCTGCCGCTGAAAGTCATAGAAGCCCAGGTAGTCGCGCTGCGGCTCCATGAGGAACATGTCCGCCCCGAAGAGGCGGTTGCGGTACCAGGAAAAGTCCATGCCGTCGGTCCACGGCCAACTGTGGGAGGCGTAGTCCCCGGCGTAGGTCCCCCAGTAGTAGAACCTGCTCTCGGGGCCGACTTCCACCGTGGCGTTGGTCCACCAGTACATCATCCCCGGCAGCACCAGCGGGCCCATGGTAAAGATCCGCAGGTCCAGGGCGGAGCGCTCGGGCTTCAGGCCGATCCGCACCGCCCAGCGCGATTCCATCGGCCGGATGACGGTGCCGACCCACACGCAGGCGCCTCCGTCGTCGTCTTTCCGCGTGGCCCAGGAAACCGGGGAGCAGGTCACGGCCGTGTGGCTGCGATAGCCGAAGTTGAACTCGATGCCGCCGGCAATCCACGCCCCGCGCAGGGCGATGTTCTGAAACTTGACCGACGGCGGCACCATGAAGGTTTCCTGCCGGGCGACCTTGTCGTAGAGGCGGTACAGCCGGCCTCCCATGTCCGGCAGCACTTCGGCGCGGACGTAGTCGTTTTCCAGCACGACGATCCTGTGCTCGACCGGGCGTTTTTCGGTGGACAAGTCGAGCTGCGTGGAAAAGGGATAGTGGCCGTGCCAGGCCCGCCAGTGGAAGGACGGGTACGGGCTGTCCGGCCCCATGACATAGGTGGGGATGCTGACGCGCTTGATTTCAATGCTCACCGCTGACGACATCTGCACAGCTCCTGAAAGTTTCCGGCCGGAGCCGGACGCAAAGGGGCGGATTCTACCGCGCTGGGGCGGCAAAAAAACGCCACTTTTGATTCGCAGATTGTGTTGGGCTCTATGCCTGGGCCGACGCCACGGGCGGACTCCTCCTGAGCGAGGGAGAGCCCCGCCGGCCTACAGGCGTGAGCCGGGGGCCGTCTGCGGCCCCTTCTGCTGGGGCGGGAATTCATCTGCGCCGACGTCGGGCGGGTCCTTGCGCTTCTGGCGGTCGAAGTCCTCGGTGACTTCTACCAGCGGCTTTCCCTTGCCGACGGCCGCCGCGGCCCTGGCCGTCAGGTGCAGGTCGCCGACGGCCGGGTTGACGAACCAGCCGTCCAGCTCGCCGACGATGTTGCTGTCGGCCAGAACGCCCGGCTCCAGGCTCAGCTGGCCGCGAACGAGGTTGCTGAGGCACCGGCCGGCCTCGTTGCCGCCGTGGAACTGCACCGCCCTGTGGGTAAGGGCGGCGCAGAAGACGGTGTTGTTGCAGACGGTGGTGCTGCGGGCGCGGCAGATTTCGATGGGTTCGCTCTTGCCCGCGACAATGAAGTTGTTGCGGACGACGCCGCCGGTCATGTGTGGCGGCTTGCCGGAAGGGTTGCCGAAGCAGATGCCGCGGTCGCAGTTGATGATGATGTTCCGCTCGGCAACGACGTCCTCGCTGTTGACCCACACGAAGACCGCCCCGCGACCCCCGCCGTGGCGGCCGCGGATGCCGACGAAGACGTTGTCGGCGATGACCCAGTCCTTCACCCACATCATGTCGATCCCCCCGATGTAGTCGCCGCCGTACGGCTGCTGGTGCGGATTGATGTCGTCGTTGACGAACAGGCAGTAGCGCACCTCGCCGCCGGCCGGGCGGATCTTGCGAATCACCTCCAGGGGGTGGCGCCGCGTGTGGCTGTCGTTGATCCGGGCGGCGTCGGTGCCCTTCAGCCCGCGGACCCAGCAGTTCTGGAACTTGACGTTGTACACCCTCAGCCGCTGCACGTCGCTGTCGCCGTAGAAGAAGATGCCGTACTGCTTGTTGTTGGCGACGGTCAGGTCGGCGATGAGCAGCTCCTTGGCCCCCCGGATGCGGATGACCCTTGAGAATTCTCCTGCCCCGTCGAGGATGACCTTCTCCCGGTCGCCGCTTTCGCCGCGCAGGCTGAGCTGATCCTGCTGGATGGGCAGGTCGTTCACTTGATAAGTCCCATCGGCCAGCAGGATAGTCGTTCCCGGCCTGGCCTCGGCGACGGCCTTTCTGAGCTGGGCGGCGTCGCCGACGCGCACCGGCCGGCAGGGCGCTGCACGCCGCCAGGAAGCAGACCGCCGCCACGAGCCAGCAGACCCCGCACCCGCCCCCGGCGATATCCGGCATGATCCGCTGCTGCACCGGCTTACCTCCGCGCGTCGCCCTCTACTCCAGATAGGCGTGCTCGCCCATCATCCGAACGTATTCTTCCATCCGTTGCCGCCGGGTGAGGAACGCCGCCAGCAGGCCGTCGGCCGTCTCCTCGATGCTGCGGCGATTGTTGGTGTAGGGGTCCTGCCGGGTGGCCTGGTTGACCTGGTCGGTCCACTCCCGCGGGAGGGCGCCGGCGCCGGTGAGGGCCCCGGCCAGGCCGCCGGCCACGGCCGCGAGGCAGTCGGTGTCCCGGCCGAAATTCACCGCCGTCAGGATGGCCTGCCTGGGGTCGCCGCTGGAGACGGCGAAGACGGCCAGGCCCTTCGACACGATCTCGTTGGCCTGCGACTGGCCGTAGTTGAAGTAGCGCCCGCCCTCGTAGAACCCGTAAAACTCATCGCGCAGGGCCATCGGGTCGGTGTGCCTGGCGGCCAGCTCCAGGCCCTGATTGACCTCCTGCTGGATGGTGTCGTACAGGGCGTACAGGCTTCCGGGCTCGGCCCGGTGGTGCACGAAGCGTTTGGCGGTATCGAGGACCGACTCCACGGTCGCGCCCGGCCGGCAGGCCTCGGCCACGGCGGCGTTGTACAGCGCCGCCCAGCGCAGGCCGAAGGCGGTTTTGGCGGCGTACACCTGGCCGACCTCGAAGGAGTCGTCGGCGGCCGCCTCCGGGTCGCCGGCATTGATCAGCCCCAGCGGATGCGAGGCCCGGGCCATGGCCACGACGTTGGAGAACGGCCACAGCCGGCCCAGCTCCGAGGCGGGCACGCCCGCCCGGGCCAGCTCCAGCAGCGAGCGGTCGAAGCGCTCCTGCTTGTAGCGCATCTTCTCGGGGTCCAGGTCTCGCAGCCACACGGCCAGCAGGTCCTGGGCGGTGATGCGGCCTTTCTTCTCGATGATGGCGGTGGCAATGAGCTTCTGCCGCTCGATGCCGTCCTCGGTGGTGCCGGGCTCGCGCAGCCAATCGGTCTGGGCGGTGTAGTGCCGGTAGGGCAGCAGCCGGTCCAGATAGCCGTGCGCCTGCTTGATCTTCTCCCGCGACCAACTCTCCACGGCCGCGCCCATCGCCGAACCCACCCACGACCCGGCGATGCAGCCGTGAAACTTCTCCCGCAGCGTCACCATGTCCAGCGGCTCCTTCCTCCCCGTTGGCGTCGGTCTCTACTGTACGCAGGGACGCTTCGCGCCACAAGGCGGCGGAATCTCGCGGGCGGATTGCCCCGGCCGCGGGCGGGCTCGGCACCTGGCATTGCCCGACGGCGTTGCCTCACCGCGCGGATCGGGTATTCTGATGGCCGTTGAACCCGCCCGCGGCCGGATCGGCGGACCCGAGCCGTGCCGCCGATGCGGTCCGGCACCTTCGAGGAGAGCATATTGCATGGTCGACAAGCCGGCAGGCCAGCACGCCAGGACGACGCGCAGGCCCAACGTCGTGCTGATAATGACCGATCAACATCGGGCCGACGCGCTGGCCTGCATGGGCAACCCGATCATCCGCACGCCCAACATTGACCGGCTCGCCACCGAGGGGGTCCTCTTTGAGCGGGCCTTCACCAACTGCCCGGTCTGCATGGCCTCGCGCGGCGCCATCCACACCGGGCGCTACCCGCGCTCCCTCCGGATGCCGAGCATGGGCATTCTCCCGCCGGAGGAGATCACCCTCGCCGAGACGCTCAAGCGGGCCGGATACCGCACCGGGATGTTCGGCAAGCTCCACTTCACGCCGGAAGGCTACACCAGGGACGTCCTGGAAAGTGACTATGAGCTTACCGACGTCACGCCCTTTCTCGCCCCGGCCGGCATCCTCTCGGCGGCGACGAAGGCCGCCGTTGAGGACCCCTTCAAGACGCATTACGGATTCGACTGCCGCTACCCGGTGGCCGACAACAACTGGGGCCACTACCTCGACTGGCTGAGCGAGGTTTCCCCAGGGCACGTCGGGCACCACGTGGCCGAGAACTGGGGACGCCCGCGCGGCGGGGTGAAGTTCGGCGACAGCCCCCCGGCCACGCGCGTCTTTCACCCCCTCGTCAGCGACTTTTTTGACTCTCACGTCCCGGCCGACCTTCACCCGTCCCACTTCATCGTGGAAAAGGCGGTCGGGTTCATTCGTGACAGCCGACAGCGGCCGTTCTTCGCCCACGTTTCGTTCGTGGACCCGCACCACCCCTTCAACGCCCCCCTGGAGTTCAGCCGGATGTACCCGCCCGGGCAGATGCCCGCTCCGGCGGAGTTCGACCGCGACCGATGCTATCCCGCGCGCCTGCCGGAGGGGGTGCTCAGGGCCATCCAGCGGAGGCGAACCTACCCGCCCGAGCTGTTCCAGTGGGCGCTGGGCAATTACTACGGCATGATCTCCCAGATCGACGGGTGCATCGGCAGACTGCTGGCCGAGCTGGACGCGCTGGGGCTGTCGCGGAACACGATCGTCGTCTTCATCTCCGACCACGGCGAGTACGTGGGCGATCACGGCCTGCTGTACAAGGGGTCGCTGCTGTTCGACGGCCTGATGCGGATCCCGTTCATCGTCTCCTGGCCCGGTCGGCTTTCGGCGGGCCGGCGGGTGAAGGCCATGGTCCAGGAAATCGACGTCTACCCGACGCTCATGTCGCTGCTGGGCCTGCCGAGCCATCCGGGGGTCCAGGGCAGAGACCTTTCCGGCATGCTGCTGGGCGGCCCCGAGCAGGGCTGCGAGCGGGTGGTCTGCGAGCTGGACGACCTGCCCGACCGGCAGTACGCCGCCTGCTTCGCCATCCGCAGCGAACAGTGGAAGCTCATCTACTACCCCGGGGCGCGAACGGGGATGCTCTTCAACCTCCTCGAGGACCCGGCCGAGCTGAGCAACCTCTACTTCGAAGAAGATTTCGCCGCCGTCCGCGGCGAGCTGACCTGCGATCTGCTGGATCACCTGTACACCTCCAAGGACCCGCTGCCCATCCGGCTCAGCCAGGCCTGACGCGCGTGCCTTACGGCCGGCCCGGAGAAGGCATGGGCAAGGCAAACGGGGAGGAGGCTGCCTTGAGCATCCGACCGCAAGGCCCGAGGTAACTCGGGCCCGGTGACCTTGCTTGTGCGGGGCAGGCCCCAATGTCTTGGCGGCTGTTGCTTTTCGGCGGGCATATATCTGCCTGGGCCGGGTGCAGGTCTTTGCCGGGTGTCCACGGGTAAGGGAGACAACACACGTGCGCCAGGGCCATTCCTGCAGCGGCTGTGTCTGTGGGGTTCATTGCATGGGGTTGTGACGGCGGCTCATTTGCCGAGCCCCCGCTGTGCGACGCCGGCATGAGCGGCCCTCCTGAGAGGCTGCCGCTGAGTATGAGTAGAAGAGGCCCCCCGTACAACTCCGGGCGAACCGCGGGTCTGATGGATGGGCGTGTTAAGGCAGGCTGCCGGATTGGACGCAAGTTCCCAGACCGCGTTGGTTATGAGAATATTCGCGGCCAGGCCCACCATCCGTACTTGGGAGCATCCAGGAGTAGAAAAGGCACCGACAGGAGCAGCAGAATCGCAAGATAGATCCCGAACGTGATGAGAAGCTCTTTTGCGTTCTCGGGGCGATCTTTCTTGAGCACCGCCCTCATCGGCATCGTTATCATCGTCGAAACAAGCCTGGGCAGCGGGAGCATGAACGGCGTCGCGGCCCGATAAGCTGCATATTCGTCGCCGCGCTCCCTGCCCATCTTGATCTCCTCCGCCAGCGCCACGCAGATGATCACCAGCGAACAAATCAGCCAGGGCAGACCGAGCCCAGGGTTCTGGCCACCACGGGCAGGCGCTTGTTGAGATGCCGATAGCATGAGGCCGTAACTCCACACAAGCCACCCCAAGTACTGCGGGTGGCGCGAGAATCGGTACAACCAGAGGTCCACGGTTCCCTTTCTGAGTAACTTGCCGTACAGCCAGGCGACTTCAGCCAGGAGGAACACCATGAAGCCCAGCCCAATGACGAGCAGGGGCACGTACCCGCTGACATCCACGTGCACCAGCGCCAGGGGATACACGACGATCATATATGGTAGGTAGGCAATACCTCCCAGTTTCATCGGATCGCCCCAGAAGGGCAGCCACAGGACCCTCAGTATCCCCAACCCAGCGAGGAAGAACATGTGTACCGCGAAGTGCCCAAAGCTTGGAAGGAAGAACGCGATGGCTCCCGCGGAAGCCAGGACCGTTCTCTCGGTGATGAGCCCTGCGATTATCAAGAGGATCACCGCGCTCAGACAAGCGTACCCGATCAGCGTCATGTAGTTGGAACGCATGAATTCCTCTATCAGCTCAGGCTCACTGACTGGGTGGAAGTGCGGAACACCCGAGAGCCGATCGACGAGACGGTCAAGCGCTCTGGGAGCCTCGACCGTGACAAACGTCAGAGCCACAGCGAGCACGATCGCCAAAAGCATCAGCAGAAGGAATGGCAGAATCTTGTTGATCGTCCGTCTGCCTCACTCGTGGTTGAGCTGACGCAACAGCAAACAGACCGGCTGGATCAGGCCCCTGGCTGGAGCCGCTTACCGCATTGGGCCCGGCGCGAAGCCACTGGCAAAGGGACCGGAGGTCCTGCACCTAAGGCCTTTCGATCACAGCCGCTCGCCTCATGGGGGTCTTATACAGATCGTATGGGACCCCGCCATCGCTCACAAAGTGTCCGACGGGCGCTTGACGCTCCTGGCTGCTGGCGGTCGGCGAACCTATGGCCAGCCGCTCCGGGACTACCCCGCGGCCGGAGGTCATGGTAACATAGGGCAGCGATGGAAGCTACTCCCGAGGCCGCACGGGGCCGAGGCCCTTTGTGCGGCCTCTGTCCTGCGGCGGCCGGGTAGGGAAGGGGCTCCCCCAACGCGAGGACCTATCGCGTTTGGGGTCCCCGCCCCGCCGCAATACCCCAAGCGGAGCTCGTGGCGGAGGGCAGCCACAGGGCGGGCGGGCGGAGACGGGGAAGGCGGCGGGCGCGGGCGACGTGGAATACGTTAGTCCGCTGCTGCGGCCGCCGCACATTCGCACTTGCCGGAGCGTGCCGCGAAGGTAGAATCACCCAGGCATGGCCCACGATGGTCGCGGGCGGGGGGCCATATGGAAACCCCCGGTGAGGCCTGAATCTCACAAGGGCCACGGGCTGAAAGGGCTTGAGGCGTGACGCCAAAGCTGTTCTTCGAGTTCGCCGAGCGACACGGCGCCGAGATGGTCGACCTGAAGTTCACCGACCTGCTGGGCACCTGGCAGCACTGCTCCTTCCCCATCGAGACCTGGAGCGAAAAG
>Ga0111187_1050_pt1 | contig 23742 bp, 18 predicted proteins | sample DeeMarSWOR324_28_FD_80242 | JGI IMG/M metagenome (GOLD analysis project Ga0111187, IMG submission 80242) | Phycisphaerae bacterium SM23_33 | reverse complement strand
GGTCAACTCGCAGCTCTTCTGCATGGACGTCGAGCAGATCGGCCGGCGCTTCAAGGGGCGGATCAGCTTCTGGGGGGAGATCGACCGCCAGCACGTGCTGCCCTTCGGCACGGCTGCCGAGTGCCGGGCCGCCGTCGGCCGCGTCCGCCGAGCCCTGGACGACGGCACCGGCGGGCTCATCGCCCAGTGCGAATGGGGCGTCAGCAACCCGCCCGAAAACATCCAGGCCGTCTTCGAGGCCTGGGAGATGCCGAGGGAAGAATTGCAGAAGCGCCACGGCTGAAGAAAGCCCACCGATGGCTACCGGTGGGCCTTGAGCGGCCTATCCCTCGACCACCTCCCCCGGCAGGACGTACAGCGGCCGGGGGTATTTGAAGTCCTTGAAGACGCGGGCCTTGAAGATGTCGATCTTGCCGTCCGCGTCGAGGAGCTCCTGCCTGATCCAGCCGCCGACGACGGTGCCGATCATGAAGCTGTGGTGCCCGACCGGGACCTCCTTCTCGAACTTGAACTCCACCGCGGCCGCGCACTCGGCGATCGAAGGGGTCTTCAGCGTGACGCCGTCCTTGAGCGTCAGGCCGGCCTCGTCCACTTCGCTGCGGTCCGGCGGGATGTCGTCGGCAAGGATCCGAATCGTCCTGACGATGTCGGCCCCGGGCACGTTGATGACGAACTCGCCGCTGCGCTTCATGTTGGCGTAAGTGTGGCTGGACCGGCCGACGGCAATGCCCACCTGCGTGGGGGAAAGGTTCGTGTAGGCCCCGAACACGCCGGCGTTGACCACGCCCGACTCGTGCAGCGTGGTGATGATCATGGTGGGCCTGGTGGACAGGTAACCCATCGCCCCGCTGCCTTTGACCTGTTTGTACATGGCGGTCCTCCTGACAAAGATCTTATGGTGTGCAGGCAACCTATCACGTGTGCAGACAAGCTGCACACGCTACGGCTACGGCTGCGGCGGCTGCCCGGCCAGCCAGCGCTGGATGATGGCCTCGTCGCGTGCTGTCCAGGGCTGGACGGCGTCGTCGGCCAGGTCGTCCCAGCCGCTGTACACGCGGGCCATCATCTGCTCGTAGGTCCCGGCGGCCTGTTGCTCCGCCCGCCACCGCCGGAAGCTGCGCCGGTCGTAGTCCTTGACCTTGGCGTCCACCGCCTCGCAATCCACGATCTGGCGCAGCCTGCGGTCCATGTCGCTGACGACGTCCGGGCGGGCCTGGGCGAGGTCGCGGACCTCGTCGGGGTCGTCCCTGAGATGGAACAGTTGCGGGTCGTAGCCGACGTAGACGATGTACTTCCAATCCCCGCGGCGGAGCATGAAGGTGCCGGTGTTGCAGGCGGTGTCGTGGAACTCGCCGAGCACCCAGTCGGGCCGATCGCCCGGCCGGCCGGTCAGCTCAGGCATGAGCGAATGCCCGTCCAGCCCGCCCGGGTGCGGCAGGCCGGCCATGTCCATCAAGGTCGGGTAGATGTCCACCAGCGAGACGGGGGCCTCGAGCCGCCGGCCCGTGCCCACGTCCGGGCCGGCGATGATCAGCGGCACGCGGGCGGAGCTTTCGTACAGCGTCATCTTGTAGACCTGCCGGTGCTCCATGGCCATCTCGCCGTGGTCGCTGGTGAAGATGACGTAGGTCGAATCGGCCAGCCCCAGCTCATCCACCGCCGCCAGGACGCGCCCGACCATGGCGTCCACCTCGGCGATCATGGCGAAGTAGACCCGGCGGACCTGGCGGACCGTCTGCTCCGAGAAGCCGTGCTCCCAGTTCTTGGCGACTCGCATGTATTGCATGACGGGGTGGTCCCGCTCGTCGGGCGGCGGGACGGCGACCCCTGCCTCGTCTATCGTCTCCAGGTACCGCGGCGAGGTGGTGAAGCCCGGATGCGGCGCGCGGATGCCCAGGTAGAGCATGAACGGCCGGTCGCTCCGGGCCGCCTGGGCCAGCCACTCGACGCTGCGGTCCACGTCGCCCCAGTCCAGCCGGTGGACCCGAGGCTCGTCCTGCTGGAGGACCCGCGGCGGGCCGATCCGGTAGCTGGGGCGGCGGATGCCGGCGGCCCGCGTCCACGGCGTGACGCGGGCGCGGATGGTGTGCGAGCCGGACAGGTAGTCGGTCTTGCCGAAGGTCTGCGTCAGGTAGCCGGCCTGGTCCAGGCGCGTGCGGAAGGTCGGCGCGTCGGGCTCCAGGCCCTTGTAGTTGTTCCAGCCCTCGCAGTGGTGGGTGAACTGCCCGCTCCACATGCTGGCCCGGGACGGGCAGCAGATGGGGTTGTTGCAGTAGGCGTCGGTGAACAGCACGCCGCGGTCGGCGAGGGCGTCGAGGTTCGGCGTGGCCATGCCCATGGCCGGGTGGCCCATGCAGCCCATGACCCGGCCGTCCTGGCTGTCGGTCTGAACGAAAACGATGTTGTGCGAACGGCTCATACGTTTCCTCCGCGTGGCTGAGGGCTCACAGCTCGACGAATCTGCCGCTGTCCTGGGCCTGGCGGGCCTTCAGGGCGATCTCGGTCGCGCGGAAGGACTCTTCGGTGGTCAGTAACGGCTGGGTGCCGCCGGCCAGGGCGGCGGCGAAGTCGGCGAAGATATTCACGGCCGGGGCCAACGGCAGCGTTTCCGTTGCGTCAGGGGTCATCAGCTCCACGGCCGAGGCGGAGTCCTTGGTCTCGATGATGCCTTCAGTGCCGGCGATGCGGAGCCGGTCGTCGCCCCACGGGCGCTTGTGCTTTCCCCAGGGGCGGAGGTAGTCGAAGTTGATCACGACCGCCCCGCCGCCGGACAGCTCCAGCAGCAGCCCGCCCTGGTCCTCCATGCCCGGGCGCGACGGGTGGGCCTGGTTGGAGGCGATGGCGGCCACGCGGCGGTAGTCCTGCCCGGTGCAGTAGTGGATGTAGTCAATGGCGTGGATGCCGATCCAGGAGATGGTGCCGCCGTAGGTCTGGCGGGTCCTGTAGAACTCGTCGCGGACGTTGAAGGGGTATGACTTCTGGGCGGCGGCGTAGATGCACCGGCCGATCCGCCCGGCCAGCACGGCCTGGCGGATAGTGCGGAAGGCGGCGTCACCGCGGCAGGTCAGGCAGGCGGCCACCTGCACGCCGGCCCGGTCCACCGCCGCCCGCAGGCGGGCCAGGTCCTCCAATGTTGTGGCCAGCGGCTTCTCCATGAATATCTGGCAGCCGCTCTCGGCCGCGGCCATGGCGGCCTCGGCCAGGCGGTAGAAGGGCACGAACACGGCGGCCAGGTCGGGGCGTACCTCATCCAGCATGGCCCGGTAGTCGTCATGCACGGGCAGGTCGGCTGGGGCGGCGGTCCCGACGAAGCCCATGGAGTCGTCCTGCCCCCACCGGGCGGCGGCGACGAGCTGCACGTCCGGCGCTTGCTTCAGGCCTTCCAGCACGACCGGCAGGTGCCCGTAGGAGCCGATGATTGCCAGCTTCACAGGCTGCTCCTTCGCATCATTGAGGCCGCCACAGCAGGCGCCTGATCAGGGTCGGACCGTTCCGCCAGCCGCGGCGGACCGGGCCGGCCCCGCGGCCAGCCTCGCCCAGCGTGCCCGAAGCCGGACGCTATAACGTGAGCGGTGGCCCTGTCAAGGCGAAGCCGCCGGCCCAGCAGGCGGACCGCCGGCCGGCGGCCGGATTGCCCCTTGCGCCATTCCGCCGCACCGGTTAAAATGAGCAGCGGCGGGCTGCGACGGCCGACAGCAAGGTTCGACCGGACAAGCGTCGGTTCCCGCCCGCCCGGAGGACACGAAGCGTGAAGACATCACTCGGGACGCACACGCTGTGGGTCTGTGTGCTGCTGCTTGCCGGCGCGGGCTTGGGTGCGGTGGTGGAGGTCGGCGACACGCCCGCCCTGAGAGACGCCTTGAACAGCGCCTCGCCCGGCGACCGCATCGTCATGCGCCCGGGCAGCTACGAGCACTTGTACGTGAGCGAGGTCCACGGCACCGCCGAGGCCTTGATCGAGGTCGTGGCCAAGGACCCCGCCCACCCGCCGGTCTTCTCCGGCTCGCAGGGCTTTCAGCTCTACCAGTCCTCCTACGTGCTGGTGGACGGCATCGTGGTCAGCGGCTGCACCGACGAGGGGGTGCACTTCGGCTTTTCCGACCACATCGTCCTGCGGAACGTGGTCTCCACGGACATGCCCGGGGCGGTCAACGCCGACACCTTCAAGATGGACGGCTGCAACGACCTGCTGTTCCATAACTGCGCCGCCGCGAACTGGTCGGGCGGGTCGGGCTTCGACTTCGTCGGCTGCCGAGACGTCCTCATCACCCGGACCACCCTGACCTACCCTGGCGGCGGCTCCAACGGCATCCAGCCCAAGGGCGGCTCCTTCAACATGGCCTTCTACAAGAACCGCCTCAATGACGCCGGCAGCCGGGCGCAGCAGTTCGGCGGCTCCACCGGCGACCAGTACTACCACCAGGGCAACCGCGAGCTGGGGTGGGAGGCCTACGACCAGGTGGCCATGGGCAACGTCATCACCCAGAGCGACTCGGCCGTGGCGTACGTCTCCTGCACCGACTGCAACTTCGCCTACAACACCGTGGTCGACCCCAGGGACTACATCCTGCGGATCCTGAAGGAGGGCGGCGACCACCCCACGGCGGAAGACACCTTCGCCCGGAACCTCATCGTGTACGGCCCGCTGAACGGCATCGTCAACGTCGGCTCCAACACGCTGCCGGCCACCTTCACCTACGCCGAGAACTACTGGTACAAGTGGAGCAATCCGGCGCAGAGCATCCCCACGCTGCCGGCCCCGGAGATCAACCCCGCCGGCGGGACGGACCCGCAGCTCGACGCCGATTACCGGCCGCTGTACGACGGCGCCAAGGACTACGGCGCCCACGCCCCGGCCATGGAAGCCGCCTTCGAGGACTATGTGAGCTGGTTCCAGTGGGCCTGGGACTGGGCCCAGGTCTTCGAGCCCAAGGCCGCCCCCGGCGGGCCCTACGAGGTCGGACCCGGCGGCAGCATCACCCTCGACGCCAGCGCCTCCTACGCCGGCGCGGGCTCCTACGGGGCCTACAGCTTCGACAGCCTCCAGTGGGACCTGGACCGCGACGGCAGCTACGACGCCGCCGGCCGCACGATCCAGATCCCGTATGAGTACCTCACGCTGCTGGGGCTGGGCTTCGGCAGCCACCTGGTCGAGCTGAAGGCCACCGTCACCAACGAGTACAACACGCTCTGGGACCTGGGCTGGGCGGAGCTGGTGCTGGTCAACCACCCGGCGCTGGCCGGCGACGCCAACGCCGACAACGTGGTGGACGGGCTGGACTACAATGCCTGGTCGCTGCATTACCTGGAGAGCGGCCATCCGGCCTGGGCGGACGGCGGCTGGAGCGTGGGGAACTTCAACGCTGACGACGTGGTGGACGGCCTGGATTACAACGCCTGGTCGCTGAACTACGCCCCGGAAGCCGCCGCCGTCCCGGAGCCCTCCTGCGGCCTGCTGTTGATGGCGGGGATTTGGGCCATCAAGCGGCGCCGGCACAAGACCTGAGTCATTTCGGCGGGCGGCGCAGCCCCAGCTGAGATGCCGCGGCGCTTTGTCCGGCCGGGCTGACACGCAAGCCTCGAACCCAGAAAGCCGATATTACACTATCGGTCCGCTCTCCGCCGGCCGGCTTGTCCGAGAAGGGGTCAGGAAGGCGAAGGCTGATGGCGGCGCGATCCTTTGTGCGGCTGACGTGCGGGTGGGTGCGGGTGGGCGCTGGTGGCGGCCGGCATCTTCGTTGCGGCCGGGCAGGCGAAGGCGACCGGCTTCGACATCGTCCCCAGCTATTCGGCCAGCTTCCCCGAATCCCTCAAGCCGGCGGTGGAGCACGCCACGCAGCTCTGGGAGGGCTGGATCACCAACACCGGCTGGGGCGGCGACGCCAGCACCGTCGAGATAACCTTCAACTGGCAGTCCCTGGGCGAGGGCACGCTGGGCACGGCCATGATCTGCTGGTGGGGCCACGCCGCCGGCTTCGCCATGACGCCGGCCCAGTACATGTTCGGCACCGGCATCGACAGCCAGGGCCAGGACGGCGTCATCACCTTCAACTCCGACCAGCCCTGGTACGCCGGCACGGACGGCGACCCCCCGCCCACGGAGTGGGACGTGGTCACCGTGACGCTTCACGAGATCGGCCACCAGTTGGGCATGATGCCCAGCTATAACTATGTGGTGGGCACCTGGGGCTACATGGAAGGGCTCTTGGGCGACTGGCACCTCACCCGGTGGGACACCTACCTTCGCGACCAGGACGGCGACGCCCCGGCCCCCTGGCCCGATCCGGAGTCCTTCGACGAGACCGGCGAGGTGACCCTGGTCAGCCCGACGTCCGCCATGTTCAACCAGGGCAACCCCGTGCCCATCTACGCCCCCGACCCGTTCGAGCCGGCGTCCAGCCTCTCCCACGTGTATCAAACAGGCGATGAGGACGCCCTGATGTGGCTGTCGATCAGCAGCGGCGCCTCCCGTCACGGCCTGTACGACTATGAGGCGGGCATCTTCATCGACCTGGCCTGGGGCTTTCACCGCATGTTCGAGGTGCACGCCACCGGGGTGCGAAACCGCTCCTGGCATCACGGTGCCGCCTGGGCCGGGGGGCTGCCTCCGGCCGACGGGGCGGCGGTGTACCTGGACGCGGCGGTCTCGTCCGCCTATTACGTGAACCTCAGGAAAGACGCGTCCGCCGCCAGCCTGGTCGTGTCCGGCCGGGGCAGGCTCGATGTCCAGGTCGGAACGCTCACCGTGAGCGGCGCCACCAGCGTCCAGGGCGCCGACGCCCAGATCGCCGTCAAGGACGGGACCGGGCTTCACACCGCCGAGCTGACCATCCAGGACGGGCTGGTGTGGATTTCAGGCGGCACGGTGGAGGTGACCACGGCCTGCGCGGTTGACGGCCAGCTCCAGCTAACCGGCGGCAGATTGAGCGCGGCCGAGCTGTGCGTCGGCCATGGCGGCGCCGGGACGCTACGGATCGACGACCCGGGCGCGGACATCACGGTGTCGGGCAAGCTCTCCTTCGGCCCGGACAGCAGCTTGATCGCCGCGGGCGGGGCGGCCATCCAGATGACCGGCTCGGGGCTGGAAAACCACAGCACCGACCCGACCGCCCTGGCCGGGCTGGAAAACCTGACGCTCATCTTCGAGGGCGGCAGCGGAAGTGTGGACGACCTGGAGGTGGCCGGCGAAGACCTGGGGCCGATATTGGCCGGATGGGCGAACAACTTTGCCCTCGGCGCCTTGCAGCTCGGCGGGGCGGATGTCGGCCGCGTCCGGCTGGTGAACGATGCCGAAAATCACCAGCCGCCCTGCCCGGAGGCCCTGTACGTCAGCAGCCTGGTGGTCAACCCGGGGGCGACGATCAACTTCAACGACCTGAACCTGTACTTCCTCAGCGATGGCCAGCCCAGGCAGCTCTTCGGCGGCGATGCCAACCTCGACGGCCGCGTGGACGGCCTGGATTACAACGCCTGGTCACTTCATTACCTCGGCTCTGCCGGGTGGTGTGAGGGCGACTTCAACGACGACCTGACCGCCGACGGCCTGGACTACAACATCTGGTCGCTCAACTACCAGATGGGCTCGGGCGCCGCAGGCCAGGTCCCCGAGCCCTGCTGCGGGCTGCTGCTGGTGGCGGGCGTATGCGCGGTCAGGCGGCGACGGCGCGGGGCCTAGGGCTGCGCCAAGCTCGAATGTGCGGGTGCCGCGGCCGCGTTGTGCGCAGCCCTGACACTGGCCAAGCCCGCCCCGGGCGGATACAATCCCTGCCGCTGTCGAAAGCGGCGGGACACTCATGGTCTGGTTCGTCATAGGCTTCGTAATCGGCGCGGCGGCGGTGGCGGTGATGTGGCTACTGCAATCCCGCACGGCCGGGCGGGCCGCCGAGCAGATGCGGCAGGCCTTCGCCGCCATGGCGGCCGAGGCCCTGGACGCCAACTCCCGCCGCCTGGCCGAGCTGGCCGGCAGCACCCTCGAGTCCAAGAAGGAGCTCATCGACCAGTCCATCACGGCGGTGAACGAGCGGCTCGAACGGGTCCGCAGCCTCATCCAGCAGGTCGAGGCCGAACGCAAGCAGCACTACGGCCAGCTCGCCGAACGGCTGGGGGCATTGGCCAGCACCACCGAATCGCTGCACAAGGCCCTGGCCGGGGCCAAGCGCGTCGGCGAATGGGGCGAGCGGATGACCGAGGACGTCCTCCGCCTGGCGGGGATGGAAGAGGGAATCAATTATGCCAAGCAGTCCATGGCGGCGGCCGAGAGCGGCAAGCCCGACTTCACCTTCTTCCTGCCCAACGAGCTGGTGGTGAACATGGACGTGAAGTTCCCGCTGGACAAGTCGCTGGCCTACCTGGACGCCGAAGACGACCCGCAGCGCAAGGCCAGGGGAAAGGAGTTCGTCGCCGCCGTGCGGGCCCACATCCGCGCCGTGGCCGGACGGGGATACATCGACAAGGCGGCCGGCACCGTGGACTACGTGGTCGTGTTCATCCCCAACGAGCAGGTGTACTCGCTGGCCCTGGAGCTGGAGCCCCAGCTCATGGACGAGGCGCTGAAGCTGCGCGTGGTGCTGGCCGGGCCGCTCACGCTGTACGCCCTGCTGGTGGTGATCCGCCAGGCCGCCGAGAACGCCAACATCATCCGCACCGCCGACGAGGTCATCGAGCTGCTGGGCGTGGTCGAGAAGCAGTGGCAGCGCTTCAAGGACGCGATGGACCGCATGGGCCGGCGCCTGGAGGACGCGAAGAGCGAGTACGACAACCTGGTGGGCACGCGCACGCGGATGCTCGACCGTCCGCTGGGGCAGATTGAGCAGCTCCGCACGGCCCGCGGGCTTAGCGCCCCGGCGGCCAGCGGCGCAGAGGAAAGCGAACCGTCACCCGACAAGTGAAGCGTCATACATGGGGAGAACCAGCATGGCGAAGATGCTCGTGGCTTACTACTCGCGGACCAAGCACACCCGCCACATGGCCGAGGAGGTCGCCGAGGGCGCCAAGGCCGAAGGCGGCCTGGAGGTGGAATGCAAGGAGGTCAAGAACGTTCCCGCCAAGGACCTGCTGAAGTACGACGCCATCGTGCTGGGCTCGCCGACGTACTACGGCGGCATGGCGGCGGAGGTGAAGAAGCTGCTGGACGAATCGGTGGCCTTTCACGGCCAGCTGGAAGGCAAGGTCGGCGGGGCGTTTTCCTCTTCGGGCAACATCGGCGGCGGCAACGAGACCACCATCCTGGACATCCTCCAGGGGCTGCTCATCCACGGCATGGTGGTTCAAGGCACGGCCTCGGGCGACCACTACGGCCCGGTGGCCATCGGCGACGTGGACGACCGGGCCCGGAAAGAGTGCCGAAAGCTGGGGCGGAACGTGGCCGCGCTGACGAAGAGGCTGCACGGCTGAGCCCGCCGCCCGAGCCGGCGTGGGACGCAGCATTTGCCGGCATCGCCGGGCGAACCAGAATACGTCCGGCCGCCACAAGCAATCGAGGGACGGAAATGGCACGCCAACCCTATCGGGCGGGAAGCTTCTATGCCGCGGACGAGGCTTCCTGCCGACGGCACGCGGATGATCTGGTCAACAGGGCAACGCTGCCGGAGGACCTGCCCCAGGCCCCCTGCGGGGGGCTGGTGCCCCATGCCGGCTGGGTCTTTTCGGGCAGGACGGCGGCGCTGACGCTGAAGGCCCTGGCCGAGCGCGGCCAGCTGGGCAGGGTCATTGTGTTCGGGTCGGACCATTGGGGAGTGGCCGACGGGGCGGCCGTCTACGACCAGGGGGCGTGGGAGACCCCGCTGGGGGCGGTGCCGGTGGATGAGGAACTCACCGCCGCCCTGCTCGCAGCCGTGGAGGGTCTGCGGCCGGACCGCCGGGCCCACGCCCGCGAGCACAGCATCGAGGTGCAGCTTCCGCTGATGCAGGTGGTATGCCCGGAGGTGCGGGTGGTTCCCATCAACCTCTCGCCGTCGCAGCAGGCCGTCCAGCTCGGCCGGAAGATCGGCGAGCTGCTGAAACGCGACTTTCCGAAGGCCTCGGTCGTCGGCAGCACCGACCTGACCCACTACGGCCCGTCGTACGGCTTCGCCCCGGGCGGCCTGGGCCCGGCGGGGCTGGCATGGGCCAGGGAAAACGACGGCCGCCTGCTCAAGCTCATCCAGACCATGCAGGCGGAGAAGGTCATCGAGGAGACCGCCGCCCGGCACAATGCCTGCGGCGGCGGGGCTATCGCCGCCACCATGGCCGCCTGTTCGGCCATGGGCGCCACCCGCGGCATCTGCCTGGAATACACCACCAGCGCCGAGGTCATGGAACGCATGCACTCCGGCGGCGGGGCCGACTGCGTCGGGTACGCCGCTGTCATCTTCGCCTGAACGGTCCGGAGGATGATGTTGGGCCTTCCCCGAAGGCAGCAGGGATGCAGGGGATGGATCAAAGAATGGCTCTGCCGCTGTGAGCCCTCCTGCCCCGTGCCATACCGAATATTATCCTAACAGCGCTTGCCGCCCGGGGGCCTTTTGGCGAAGATACACCCGTGGACGCCAGGCTGTTCATCCGCGAGATCACCGCCGAGAAGCGCTACCGCGACCAGGTGGCCCACGTCCGGGAGATCCCCCCTCGGCAGGCCGTCTACGCCGAGTGCCGGCGGGAAATCCCGGAGTTGCTTTGGGGGCTGCTTCGCCGCCAGAACATCCACCGGCTGTATCGCCATCAGGCCGCGGCCATCGAGGCCGTCGCCGACGGCCGCGACGTCGTGGTCGTCACCGGAACCGCCTCCGGCAAGACCCTGTGCTACAACCTGCCCGTCGTCAGCGGGCTGCTGGCCGACCCGGCCGGGCGGGCGCTGTACATCTTTCCCACCAAGGCCCTGGCCCAGGACCAGTTGGGGGTGCTTCAGCGCTGGGCGGGGCAGGACCGGCGGATCGCGGAGGTCCTGGCCCCGGCGGTCTACGACGGCGACACCCCCGCCCACAACCGCGCCAAGATCCGCTCCGGCGCGTCGGTGGTGCTGACCAACCCGGACATGCTGCACGTGGGGATACTGCCCTACCACGGCAAGTGGCACCAGTTCCTGCGGCGGCTGCGGACCATCGTGGTGGACGAGGTGCACAGCTACCGCGGCATCTTCGGCAGCCACGTCGCCTGCGTGCTGCGCAGGCTGCTGCGGCTGTGCGAGCACTACGGTTCGCGGCCGCAGATCGTGTGCTGCTCGGCCACCATCGCCAACCCGCTGGAGCTGACGGGCAAGCTCACCGGGCGGGAGATGACCCTCATCGATAACGACGGCTCGCCGCGCGGGCGGAAGTACTTCGTGCTGTGGAACCCGCCGTTCCTGGACCTTCCCGGCGAGAGAGTCTCGCGCCGGTCGGCCAACGTCGAGGCGGTGGACCTGCTGGTGGAGTTGGTGCGTCGGCGGGCCCAGACCATCGTGTTCACCAGGGCCCGCATCGTGGCCGAGCTGGTGTACAAGTACGCCCGCGAGCAGTTGGCCGGGGAGGAGGACCTAGCCGGGCGGATCCGCCCCTATCGCGGCGGATACCTACCCATGGAGCGGCGGGAGATCGAGCAGCAGCTTTTTACCGGGCGGCTGCTGGCGGTCTCGGCCACCAACGCCCTGGAGCTGGGCATTGACGTGGGCAGCCTGGACGCCGCCATCCTGGTGGGCTTTCCCGGCACCATCTGCTCCACCTGGCAGCAGGCCGGCCGCGCCGGTCGCACCGCCTCCGACAGCCTCGTCATCCTGCTGGCCTACAACGACCCCGTCGACCAGTACCTCATGCGCCACCCCGATTACCTCTTCGGGGCCGCCCACGAGCACGCCATCGTGGACCCGGCCAACCCGTACATCCTGGCCGGGCAGCTTTCCTGCGCCTGCTTCGAGAAGCCCCTGACCGCCGAGGACGAGGCCTGGTTCGGGCCGCTGGTGGGCGACGTGGCCCAGGCCGTCGCCGACGACGGGCAGATGAAGGCCATCGACGGGCGGTACTACTGGAGCTGCTCGGGCAACCCGGCCACCCAGGTCAACCTGCGGACCATCTCGCAGAACAACTACGCCATCGTGAATACCGCCGACGGGCACAAGACCATCGGTCAGGTGGATGCCATCTCGGCCCCGGAGCTGGTCTATCCCCAGGCGGTGTACCTGCACGAGGGCGAGCCCTACATCGTCAGCCAGCTGGACACCGAGGGCAAGATCGCCTACGTGGAGCCGGCCAAGGTGGACTACTACACCCAGCCGGTGCTCGCCAGCCAGTGCCGCATCACCGCCACCCGGGAGCAGCGCCCTCGCCCGCAGGGGCAGACCTGCATCGGCGACGTGGACGTCACTTGGCAGACGACGGCCTTCCGCAAGGTCAAGTACTACACCATGGAGCTGGTCGGCCAGGCCTCGCTGGATCTGCCCGCCCAGACCCTGGCCACCGCGGCCATGTGGTGGAGCCCGCCGGAGGCGGCGCGGTCGGGGCTGTCGGCGGCGGGGTACAACCCGGTCGAGGCCCTGATGGGTGTGCGGAACCTGATGCTGGCCGCACTGCCCTCCATCGCCATGTGCGACCGGCGGGACATCTCCGGCGTGGTGGACTCCGCCAACCTGGGCACGCCGACGGTCTTCGTCTACGACCGCTACCCCGGCGGGGTGGGCTTCGCCCGCAAGGGCTATGAGCTCTTCGACGACTGGCTGGACATCTGCTCCGCCCGCCCATCCACCACGACCCGGACCTGGGCCGCGGCTACCCCGTGCCCGACAAGCAGGCCACCCTCCTGCTGCTGGACCTGCTGAGGCGAAAAGCAGCCGAGCCCGTTGAGCCGGCGGGCTGAAAACCGCCGGCATGTGCTAGAATAAAGCCATGGCCCTACCTGAATCGCGGCGGCAGAAGCTGGACATGCTGATCCGTTCGCTGGCGGCCGGCAAGATCAAGCAGGCCGAGGAGACGCTGCGCGCCGCCGGCCGGCCGAAGCCGCCTCGCAAGCTGCTGGCCCTGGAAGAGGTCGCCCCGGGGGCGGAGGCGTCCAACCCGCAAGGGGCGTTTTGGCTGATTCGCCGCCGGCTGGCGGAGGTCAGCCCGGAGGCCCCGAGCGTCCAGAAGGAGTACCTGGCCGTGCTGCGCGGGGCGCGGCACCGCTTCGACGAGATGCGGGCCTCGGCGGCGCTGTGCCACGTCGCCGATGGCCAGCCGGAGGGCCCGCTGTTCCTGGACGTGGAGACCTGCGGACTGGCGGGGACCTGCGTGTTCATGATCGGGCTGATGTCCTGCCGCGACGGTGAGCTGGTGTTCGACCAGCTGCTGGCCCGCCATTACGGCCAGGAGCCGGCCATCCTGGCCGCCTTCGCCGAGCGCATGGCCTCGGCCGAGACGCTCGTCAGCTTCAACGGCAAGGCCTTCGACATGACCAACATCCGCGAGCGGGCGGCCTTCCACGGCCTGGCCCTGCCGGCCGAGCCGCCCCACTGCGACGTGCTGCACGAGTCGCGGCGGAGGTGGCGCGACATCGTGCCCGACTGCCGGCTCCAGACCCTGGAGCAATATCTCTGCCGCCGCCGCCGGGTGGGCGACGTCCTCGGCTCAGAGATCCCCGACGTCTACCACGGCTTCGTGGCCGACGGCGACGCCACGCGCCTCAAGAGCGTCCTGCACCACAACCTCCTGGACCTGTTGACGACGGCCCAACTGCTGTGCCTGCTGCTGACCGGCGAGGAGCCATGCGTCGACCTGTAGCAACAGTGTTTACAGAAGTCCACACCGTCCTATCCGCAGCTATCGCCCCGTGCAGCAAGGCCCTCCGGCCCATCGCCCGCCGGGCCGGAGGGGCCGTGTTGCCAAATCGCAACGCCGTCGCCAAAGGCCGAAAAGCTTGCCCGGACTAACACTGATATTCGGCCGTAAGCGCTTCCCTGCGTTTCACTTATGATTCTCGGCCGGGCGATGTCCCCGGCGGTGAGGCACGCCGGTTGCAACCAGGTTCAGGCGATTGGGAGCCTGCGCTGGAGATGACGCCTCAGGAGGCGGAGGTTGGAAGAGAAGGCACTACGCGAACGTCTTGCCGAGTTGTCCGAGGCCCTGTGTGCGGCCCCGCTGGCCGACAGGGGCAAGGGGACCAAGGGGACGTACGTTTCGCACGTGCCGCCTCCGTCCAGCAAAACGGCCGAGGAGCTGCTGGACTACGTCCGGCTGCAGACCAAATACGTGATGTTCGACCTGGAGGCGACCCGCCGGGAGAACCGCTACCTCCGGCAGATGCTGGAGCGGCGAACCAATCTCGGCGACGCCGCCGACAACCTGTGATGGACGGCCTTGGAGGGCTTCGCCGCCCCACTCCCCTGCGGGCCGGCGAGGCCTGATTTTCGCCAAGACGCGGCGCCTCTCCCCCCGGGGCGCCGCGCTTTTTTTTGCGCGGAATTCCCCGGCGAAGTCCACCCGACCCTCGCTGCCATCGCAAGAGCCCGCAAGCAAGCTGCGCAGCGAACCCGCGCGCCTCACCCATCAAGGCTTCTTCTCCTCCGTCAGCCTCGCCAGCTCGGCCATGAGACTGTACCACTGGAGGGTGTGCAAAATTCCGCTGGTGGGCAGTATGCGAATAGGGTAGCCGGGCAGCTCGACGGCCGAGTCATACGCCTTCCAGCAGCTGGCGATGTGGATGAGGCCGGTTCCGCCCTCTGCCGCCGGGCCCTCGACGCTGACGACCACGGACGGGACCTGGCGGGCGGTCTGGGCCTTCACCACTTCCTCCGGAAAGTGCAGGTAGCCCATCCACAGCAGCATGTCGTCCGGCCCGGGCCGAAGGGCCGACTGCTGGAACGTGTAGTCGCGGCCGACCCAGAGGATGGGCAGATGTGGCATCACACAGTCATCCCTCAGGACGTGGCTGGACGTGGCGGCCCAGATCATGCCGCCTGCCTTGGCGCACCGGGCCATTCGCTCAGCCGCTCGTCTCACCTGGGCCGGCTGGCCGGTCAGGAACTGCGAAACCTGCTCCCGGCAGGCCTGCAAGTACTGCCGGGCGAGCTTGCCCGCGGGCACCGGCGCGACTTTGCAGGTGGGATGAAAGACGTGGCCGGCCACGCTCTCGTCCCAGCCTTCCTTGGCGGCGGGCTCGTCGTCGCTGGCGTAGGTGGCCAGGGTCTTGCCTTTGCGGGTGGCGGCGGCGATGACCTCGCCCTGGAACGCCCAGGCCAGAGCCAGCGTGGCCATCTGGGACAGGGCCCGGGCCTCCAGGCCGCCCGGCGGCCCGCCCGTGTCGAAGCGGTGCAGCCGGCCGCCCCAGAAGCCCTTCTCCTGCGGCTGGAACATGCGCTGAGTCTGCGGCCAGCGGAAGCTGGTGAACTGGACGATGAGCCCGCTGCGGAGATTCAGGAAGCGGTGGAAGGCGTCGAACTCGATCCAGGGCACGCCCGTATCGTTGGGCTTGAGGTGTCCCATGATGACCACGTCGTTGGGGCGGACGCGGTGGCGGCGCCAGACCCGGGTGAAGCTGAAACCGCCCGCGCGGTAGAACGTCTCGTTGGTGAAGCCTTCCCCGCCGACGACGTACAGAGCCCCGCCGGCGATGAGTCTGTCGGCCACGGCTTCGGCGGCCGGCACCATCTTCTCGCAGTGGCCCGCGGCCGCTTCCAGCCACTTCAGCGCGGCCTGATGAATCCGCTCCGTCGGATCCTTGGCGGCGCCGCTGTCGCCGGCCCAGTCGGCGGGAAAGGCATAGCTGGCAACGTCCGCCCGGGCGGGAGCCGTTGCCGATGCCGCCTCGGCCGCCCCGCCTTGAGCCAGCACCTGCCCGGCCGGCAGCGATATCGCCGCCAGGATGCCGGCCGTCCGCAACAGAAGCGCGTGATCCACCTTCATGGCTATCCCCCTTTCCGCCGGGCGGCCGTTGAGCCAGCGCCCGGCACTATGGGCAGCCCAACCGGAACCGGCCACGTGGCCGCCGACCCGGGACCGTCCCGGGCCGGCGAACGCGGATTCTACCCCGGCCACAGCCCGCGGGAAAGCTCTTCCCTCAACCCGCCGGGCCGGCCGAAGCCGGAAAGAAAGCCCACCCAAACCGCGGGTGGGCTTTCCCAGGACAAAAGCGGCCGTCGCAGGAGGGCCTGCTTACTGAACCAGGTAGCTGTCGTTCGGGCCGGCGGGGCCTTGATCCTTGCCCGAACCGTCGGCCGCCGGCTCCGGGATGCTGCCGTGAGGGTCGGTGCCGTCCTCTTGCTCGGCCCGGCTGTAGATGTTGTCGTGGCCGCAGCCGACGTCCGCCCGCTCCTGCCAGACGCTTGACCCGCCGATGACGGTCACGTTCTGCCCGTCGCGGCGGTGGTTGCGGCTGTTGCCAGCCTGGACGTCCTTATCCTCGTCGGCCTGGGCCAGGTCGGCCACGGGCTCGTCGTTGCGCAGCCCCGTGTCCGGATGGAAGTACGGGCTGGAGTCGGCCAGGATGGGAATGTGCCCGGCCAGCGAGCCGTCGAAGTACCGGTCCGGGCCGTACGGGTTCATCAGGGCGTAGGACACCGCCGTGCCGTTGGCGAAGTCCCAGTACGACCCCACCTTCTCCGAGACGCCCTCCTCCTTGGCCGACGGGCAGACGAACATGTCGCGCGGGCAGAAGTTCTTCGCGACTAGCAGGTACAGGCAGCTCGAGGGGCTGCGGCTCTCGGGGCCGCCGCCGGATGGGTCCACGTCCCGCGAGGTGCCGATCGCCACGCCCCACCCCGCCCCGTTGAGCGGCACGTACGGATAGCTCCTGTACGTCGTCTCGTACACGATCAGCCCCTTGCCGATGCCGTTGAGGTTCACCGCGCACTTTGCCCGCCGCGCCAGCTCCAGCGCCATCTGGAGCGCCGGCACCAGCATCGTCACCAGCAGCGAGATGATGCTGATGACGACCAGCAGCTCCACCAGGGTGAAGGCGCTTCCCGGCGCGGCCCGGCCCCCTTTGCCGAGGCGACCTGCGAGCCCCCGCCAGTGGCTCCAGCAAGTCCTGTTCCCGGGCCCGCGCGCACGCCGCCTGCGCGGACCCACGTCGCTGATCCGTCTCATCGCCAGCTCCTTCCCTGTCGCCGCCTCGCAACTACGCGGCGCCCGCGCAGCCACGCCACGGCAGGCATACCGGTAGTTCGGGCGGGGACCTCGTGCGGAGACGAATCAGACGGCTGGCGATAGGAGGACTAGAATGATAGCAACCGCACTGTCAGGCGTCCGATCTTCTCCGCGACCCGACAGCCCCCATCCGCGCCACACGAATGGGACATCACGTCCCTTCCCGGGACGGCTGCCTTCAAATCAACATCCGGAAAAGATTTGCTTCCTCTATCTTTATTGTCCACAGAACCGGACGGATTTCAAGGCGCCCCGGACAAACGTTTGGCTGATGATTCCGCGGCGGGCTGCCGCGGCCCGCCGCAGCCGGAAGCACAAAGGCGCTCGAAAAAAACTATAGATCTGCTTGACGTTCGGACGATGTTAGGATATGGTACCAAACAGGAACCGAAAACCTGCTGCTGCCGATGCCGACGCTGGGTCGGATGCTTCCCCCGACCAGGACGGGACTTTCGGCGGCCCTTATCTGAAAGGCGGGGCTCGCCGTTGGGATCTCGGCCTCGAGCATTGGAAGCGCGGGAAGGGCTTCGAAATGGAGTTCGATGCGCCGATCTGCCAGTTCGGCCCAGGCGGTGAGTACGTAACGACATATCCTCCCGGCCGCAGGCCGCTCCGGGAGCAGCCCGATGAACAGGCCGCGGGTGCGTCGCTCGGCCCGCCTCGGCAGACGTGCGGGACGGGCGGGGGCGGCGCCGCGGAGATCCTGGCGGCTGTGAGGGCGTTGCTGGCCCGCCTGACGCATCTGGGCGGCCAGGCACGCCGGGAGGCCCCAGAACCACAGTCGGCGGACGTGAGCGCCCTGGGGCTGGGGCCGCCCCAGCCGCTGCTTGTGCCGGCTGGTCCGCCTGAGGCCCTCGGCCGGCCGGCGGAGCCTGAGGAGAAACAAAATGCAGACCGTCACCCCTCGCCAGATGGACATCCTGAAGTTCGTGCGCGATTATCGCGGCAGGCACGGCTATTCCCCGACGATGCAGGAGATCGGCGACCACTTCGACCTGACCAAGGTGACCGTCTTCGAGCACGTCGGCGCCCTGGAAAGAAAGGGTCTGCTGCGGCGGGAGGCGCGGCACAAGGCCCGCTCTTTGCAGTTGTCGGATGACGTGGCCTTTCCCGACGAGCAGCGGCCAACGCGGATTCCCCTGGCCGGGCGGATCGCCGCCGGCCAGCCCCTCGAGGCCATCCAGGACGAGCAGCCGCTGGACCTGGAGGAGATGTTCTCCGGCCGGAAAGACACCTTCTGCCTCCAGGTGGTCGGGGACAGCATGATCGACGAGCAGATCCGCCACGGGGACATCGTGGTGTGCGAGCGGCGCGACCAGGCACGCGACGGCGAGACCGTCGTGGCGCTGCTGGACAACGATGAGGCCACCTTGAAGAAGCTCTACCGTGAGCGGGGCCGCGTTCGCCTCCAGCCGGCCAACCCCCAGTTCCCCCCCATCTACGTCAACGACGTCCGCATCCAGGGCGTCGTCATCGGCGTCATACGAAAGCTGTAGGTCACGTGCAATAAGGTTTGAACAGTAATCAGATTCGGTCCAGGCGCCCCGACGGGACGCCCCGCGGGCACCCTCTCGCAAATCAGACCACGAATTACACTAATTACACGAATACAAGAATGACACCAACCGCACGGCCCGAAGAGCCGTCCCTTTGGGACAGACTCAAACACAATCGGAAAAAGGCTCTCGTCCGGGTCGTCAAGCCCCCATGCACGCCGGCCCTGCGGCGCTGGCCCTGGCCGGCCCATCAAAAAACCGAAGCCGTTCTAATTCGTGAATCGTCTTAATTCGTGAAACTCGTCCCGAAGGGACGGCCCTTCGGGCCGTGTTCTCCAGCGCCCCGCGCGGGATCGCGCTGCGGCTACCGGCCGGCCAATTGCGCCACCAGGGTCTTGCCGGCGAGGGCGGGCGAGTTGGCCTCGAAGCTGGGCCGCCGGCTGCGATACAGGATCCCCACCGGGATCTCATCGCCCCACTTCAGCGCCAGGCGCAGGGCCTTTTCCCTGTCGAAGGGGTCGTGCGAGTCGTCAATCGGCCTGGCCCGCTCCTTATACCAGCGGAAGGTGTTGACCTTGTTGAAGGTGACGCACGGCTGGAGGATGTCCAGCAGGGCAAAGCCGCCGCGCTCGGCCAGGGCCGCCACCATCATCCGGCGGAGGTGGTCGCGGTCGCCGGTGTACGACCGGGCCACGAAGCAGCAGTCCTCCACGATCGCCAGCGCCAGCGGGTTGAACGGAACCGAAACCACGCCGTGCGTCTGCACCTTCGTCACAAAGCCCAGCTCCGAGGTGGGCGACGCCTGCCCCTTGGTCAGGCCATACACCTGGTTGTTGTGCACGAAGGCCTTGACGCCGATGTTCCGGCGGACGGCGTGGATGAAGTGGTTGCCGCCCTCGCCGTACATGTCGCCGTCGCCGCTGGTGACGACGAGGGTCAGCTCGTGATTGGCCAGCTTGATGCCGGTGGCGGCCGGCAGCGCCCGCCCGTGCAGGCCGTTGAAGACGTTGGCCCGGGTGTAGTGCGGCAGCTTGGCCGCCTGCCCGATGCCGGAGACCAGCACCAGCTTGCGGCGGTCGATGCCGGCCTCGGCCACGGCCTCCTCCAGCGTCTTCAGGATCGCGAAGTTTCCGCAGCCCGGGCACCAGGCCGGCTGCGTGTCCGCCTTGCCGATATTCATCCGTTGACCCCTGACACGATGTACTCGCCGGTGAAGGGCAACCCGTCGTAGCGCGGCAGCAGCTCGCACTCCTCCAGCAGCCCCGCCTCCCGCAGCACCGACGCGAATTGCCCGGTGCAGTTTCCTTCCACGGATATGACGCGCCTCGGCCGGCCAAAAAGCTGCCGCGCGCCCGCGGCGTTGATCGGCCAGACCTGGGAGAAGTGCAGCATGGCGGCCGACCCGCCGTGGGCGTTGAGGGCGTCCACCGCCTCGCGGCAGGGTCCGTAGCTGGAGCCCCAGGCCAGCAGCAGCGTGCCGGCGTCGTCGGGACCGTACCGCTGCGGCGGAAGCGCCTCGGCGGTCAGGCCAGTGAGCTTCCGCATCCGCTTGTCCTGCTGGGTGAGGTGGGTCTGCAGGTCCTCGGTGATGTTCCCGCAGTCGTTATGCACGTCGGAATCGCAGATGACGAATCCCTCCCCGCCGGGAATGGCCCGCGGCGAGACCCCGCTTTCGGTGACCTCGTACCGGCGGTAGTCGGGCGAGGGGTCCTCCAGGATGTGCCGGTCAATCGGCCGCGGCGATTCGTCCAGCGGCGGGACGTTCTTCTGGAGATCCTGGAGGAACTCATCGGTCAGGATGAGGACCGGCGTCTGGAACCTATGGGCGGTCTGGAGTGCCCGCCGCGTCAGCTCATAGCACTGCTGGATCGTTCCGGGGGCAAAGACCGCCCGCACGAACTCCCCGTGCCCGGCCGACAGGGCGAACTTCAGGTCCTGCTGGGCGGTGCGGGTGGGCAGCCCGGTGGCCGGTCCCGGCCGCTGGCCCAGGACGATGACGATGGGCAGCTCCATGATGCCGGCCAGCGACAGCCCCTCGACCATCAGGGCGAACCCCCCGCCGCTGGTGGCGGCCAGGGCGGGCACGCCGGCGTAGGCGGCCCCGCAGATCATGTTCACGGCGGCGATCTCGTCCTCGGCCTGCTCCACGACGATGCCGTACCTGTCGGCCACGGCGGCCAGATAGGTGAAGGTGGGCGTCGAAGGCGTCATGGGGTAGGCGGTGACGAGCTTGACGCCGGCGGCGGCCGCCGCCAGGCCGATGGCCTCGGCCCCGCTGCAAAGATAGTCCGGCGCGGCGGCGGGTGCGGGCGCGGGGATTCTTCCGGCGTGGGTGCCGGCCAGTTCCGCCCCGCGGCGGGCACAGGTCACGTTGGCGGCCACCACCTCGTCGCCTTTCTTCTTGAACTGTGTGGCGAGGTACCCGCACAGCCGGCCGCAGTCGTAGCCGAGCACCGCAAAGACGGCCCCCGCGGCCACGGTGTTGGCCATGAGCTTGGAGCCGGCGGCCTCCTGGGCGGCCCGGCTGAACTCGATGCCCACCGCGCCGTCGCCGCCGGCCCCGTCGAAGAGGAGCATGCCGCCTTCGGTTAGGTCCTCGGCCAGGATGTCCCTGGCCGGGGGGGTGAGGGCCACCAGCAGGTCGGCGGTGCGGCGGGGGGAGAATAATTCTTCATCCGCGATGCGGACGTCGAACCAGTTCAGGCCGCCGCGAATCCTGGACATGTACGACTGCGAGGAGAGCACGTGCAGCCCCAGGCCGGCAAGGGCCCCCACCAGAAGGTTGCCGGTTGTGAGCACACCCTGGCCGGCCTCGCCGGCCACACGCACGTTGATGTCCATCGCACCTCCCCTTTTTCGCCTGCGCGCTGGGGGACTGCGCGCCCGTCCACGCGTCGGCACAACAACGAGGACCGCGCCGGCCGCGGCTAAACGGCATGCCGAAGCCACACCGTGCCGGCCGCGGCTGAACGGCATGCCGAATCGACACCGCGCCGGCCGGTACAGCTACTCCAGAACCTCGAACTCGCTCTTCTCGGCGCCGCACTCCGGGCAGACCCAATCCTCGGGGATTTCCGCAAACGGCGTCCCCGGCGCCACGCCGTTGTCCGGGTCGCCCTCTTCGGGATCGTAGACCCACTGGCAGACCGTGCAGACATATTTCCTCATGGCATCCCTTCCCTGCAATGTCCGTCCATCCCCTGCCCCGCCCGGGCAGCCTCCGGGTCATCCTCGGAAAGCGCCCCGGCGCTTTTTCTATTGCCTCAGCGCCCTGACGGCCTTCAGGGCCGCATCATAATCGGGTTCTTCTGTCATCTCCCTTACGAGCTGAATGTACCGGATGACGCCGCCGGCGTCGACCACGAACACGGCCCGGGCCAGCAGCCGCAACTGCTTGATCAGCACCCCGTAGGCGGCGCCGAAGGCCGCGGTCCTGTGGTCGGAGAGGGTCACCACCCGCTCGATGCCCGCGGCCCCGCACCAGCGCTTCTGGGCGAAGGGCAGGTCCATGCTGACGGTCAGGACGACGACGTTCGGCCCCAGATCGGCGGCGAGCTGGTTGAACCTGCGGGTTTCGGTGTCGCACACGGCGGTATCCAGGGAGGGCACCGAGGCCAGCACGATCCGCTTGCCGGCGAAGTCGGACAGGCTTACCTCGTTCAGACCGTTGTCCAGCAGCCGGAAATCCGGCGCGGCCTCACCGGGCTTCAGTTCCGGCCCCACCAGCGTCAAGGGGCTGCCCTTGAACGTCACCGCGCCGGCCCGTTCCATCATCGCAGTCCTCCCGCGCTGCCGGCCGGCCTCCGCCGGCTGGGCTTGCGCTGTTTCAGCCAAGTATAGCCTTCAGGTCCTCGGCCGGGGTCGAGACCGGCATGATATTGTACCTGTCCACCAGCACCTGGAGCACCGCCGGCGTGACCGAGGCGGGCAGGCTGGGCCCGAGGCGGATATTCTTCAGTCCCAGATACAGCAGCGTCAACAGGATCACGACGGCCTTCTGCTCGAACCACGAAAGGATGAGCGACAGCGGCAGGTGGTTGACGTCGGTGTTGAGGGCCTCGGCCAGGCCCAGGGCGATCTGGATGGCTGAGTAGGCGTCGTTGCACTGGCCCACGTCCAGCAGCCGGGGAATCCCTTCGATGTCGCCGAAGTCCAGCTTGTTGAAGCGGTACTTGCCGCAGGCCAGGGTCAGGATCACGCAGTCCTTCGGCACGGCCTGGGCGAAGTCGGTGTAGTAGTTGCGGCCGGGCTTGGCCCCGTCGCAGCCGCCGATGAGGAAGAAGTGGCGGACGGCGCCGCGCTGGACGGCGTCGAGGATCTTCCCGGCCAGGCCCAGCACGGTCTGGTGGGCGAAGCCCACCATGATGGTCTTTTCCGGGCTGTCCGCCTTGAAGCCTTCCGCCGCGCGGGCGGCGGCGATGACCGGGGAAAAGTCGCGCCCCTGGATGTGCCTCACTCCGGGCCAGGCCACCAGCCCGCAGGTGAAGATGCGGCCCTTGTAGCCGTCGGCGGGCTTCTGAATGCAGTTGGTGGTCATCAGGATCGCGCCGGGGAACTCCTCGAATTCCCGGCGCTGGTCCTGCCAGGCCCCGCCGAAGTTCCCGACCAGGTGCGGGTGCTTCTTCAGGCCGGGGTAGCCGTGGGCCGGCAGCATCTCCCCGTGCGTGTACACGTTGATGCCCGTCCCGGCGGTCTGCTTGAGCAGCTCCTCCAGGTCCTTCAGGTCGTGGCCGGAGACCAGAATCGCCTTTCCGGCCACCGGCGTGATGCGGACGGCGGTGGGCGCCGGATGGCCGTAGGCGCCGGTGTGGGCGGCGTCCAGCAGGCCCATGACCTTCAGGTTCATCTCGCCGCAGCGCAGCAGCATCGCCAGCAGCTCGTCCACGGTGGCGTCCTCGCGGGTCAGGAAATCCAACGCCTCGTGGATGAACGCATACACGGCCTCGTCGGCCTCACCCAGGATCTGGGCGTGGTCGGCGTAGGCGGCCATGCCCTTCAGCCCGGAGGTCAGCAGCTCCTGGAGGCCGGTGACGTCGTCGCCGAGCCTTTCCTTCCTCTTGAGGATGGTCACGTCGCGGCCCTGGCGGATCAGCCCGTCCAGGTCGGCCGCGGGCTGCCACGCGGCCGGTCCCGAGAGGGTCTCCGGCTGCCTGCCGGCGGCCTTGCAGGCCTTTTCGTAGAGG